>Ga0228701_1000010_pt1 | contig 358880 bp, 324 predicted proteins | sample McNCre117_Aug_MG_2_FD_178017 | JGI IMG/M metagenome (GOLD analysis project Ga0228701, IMG submission 178017) | Freshwater microbial communities from McNutts Creek, Athens, Georgia, United States - 11-17_Aug_MG | ecosystem: Environmental > Aquatic > Freshwater > Creek | place: USA: Georgia...
CAACGAACTTTGAATGTTGAAATTGTTAGTGGCATTGCTCCCGCGTTAGGGATAGCAGCGAAAAGCCCACAGCAAGGTGAAACCGCGCGAGGACTTGTAGCGGATAGCCCGACCCGAAGGGAAACGCCCTAAAAAAAAATATTCAACACAACTATTTGTAAATCAATTAATTATTTTATATATTTATACTAATCTAATTTTTAAGAGACTCCTACTCTCTTTTTTATTCCCCAAACCGAAAGATACATTGTGTCTAAAGTATGTGTTCTAATTTAAAATAGTTACCATGGGGAATTATAAATACATTCTGTTTTTTAATGAAATAGATCTACACTCAATTAGTGAGGTGGGCGGAAAGAATGCTTCGCTAGGTGAAATGTACAATGAACTCAATCCTATTGGAATTCAGATTCCCAACGGATTTGCAATTACCGCTGAAGGATATCGGTTATTTCGGAAAGAAAATCAACTGGAGGAAGTTTTGGATGACTTATTTCATTCTTTAGACACGAAACACTTCGAGAACTTATCCTATATAGGTGCAACTGCACGGGAACAAATCCTTTCTGCTCGAATTCCCGCAATAATTCAATCTGAAATTTGCCATGCTTACCATTCTTTGAGTGAACAATGCAAGCTTAGTTCGCTCAATGTAGCTGTGCGAAGTAGTGCAACGTCAGAAGATTTACCCTCTGCTAGTTTTGCAGGACAAATGCAATCTTTCTTGAATATTTCTGGCGAAGATCAATTAATTGATGCCGTACATCAATGTTTTGTGTCTTTGTTTACAGATCGGGCTATCAAATACCGCTACGATATGGGTTTTCAAAATATAGACATCGCTATTTCTGTGGGGGTACAACAGATGGTGCGAAGCGATAAATCGGCTTCAGGAGTAGCTTTCACGATTGATCCTGATTCTGGATTTGAGAATACTATTATTATAAATGGAATTTGGGGACTAGGCGAAAACATTGTTCAAGGCACTGTTACTCCTGACGAATGGGTAGTTTTTAAACCTACATTGGAAAACAAAAAATGGAATCCTATTCTTAAAAAGCATTGTGGTAAAAAGGAATTTACTATGATTTATAATGAAGTAGAAAAAGGAATTGCAGCTACCAATACTATTGTTAACACAACAACTTCTTTAGAAAATCAACATCGGTTTTCGTTGAGTGATACTGAAGTGATTCAGTTAGCGCACTGGTGCTACTCTATCGAGAAACACTACAAAAAAGCAATGGACATTGAGTGGGCAAAAGACGGCATCAACAACCAACTTTATATTGTACAAGCCCGACCAGAAACAATCCACACTAAATCCAATCAACCCATTATAAAAACATGTACACTTCTTGAAAAAGGGACTATTTTATCTAAAGGAATCGCCTTAGGAGATCAAATTGCCTCGGGTAAGGCGCGTATTCTAAATAATGCTCAGGAAGGACATTTGGTCCAAAAGGGAGAAATTATTGTGACTGATTTAACCAATCCGGATTGGGACCCAATTATGAAAAAAGCAGCCGCTATTGTGACCAATAAAGGAGGTCGTACCAGCCATGCCGCAATTGTAGCACGAGAATTAGGCACTGTAGCCGTAGTAGGCTGTGGAGATGCAACCACTACAATAAAAAACGGTCAAGAAATCACAGTGTCTTGTACCGAAGGAAAAGAAGGAATTGTTTATGAAGGCGCGTTGCATTGGAAAACTTCAGTTCAAGACTTTAGTCAATTGGAATTACCCGAAACCGCACCTATGCTTATTTTAGCAGACCCAGAAAAAGCCTTTGAATTAAGCCGTTATCCAAATCAAGGGGTCGGTTTGATGCGAATGGAGTTTGTTATTTCCAATACCATAAAAATACATCCACTGGCTTTATGCGAACCCGAAAAAATTACCGACACAAATACAATTACCCAAATAGCAGAACTAACCAAAGGCTATACTGACCCAAAAGACTATTTTGTATCAACACTAGCCGAAGCTGTAGCGACTGTAGCGTGTGCATTTTATCCAAAGGAGGTAATCGTACGAATGAGTGATTTTAAAAGTAATGAATATGCTAACCTCATCGGGGGAAGTTATTTTGAGCCTGACGAAGAAAATCCGATGATTGGCTTCAGGGGAGCTTCAAGGTATTACAGTAATTTTTATCGAAAAGGTTTTGCTTTAGAAAGCCAGGCCATGAAAAAAGTAAGGGATGAAATGGGACTTACGAATGTAAAATTAATGATTCCGTTTTGCCGAACCGTTGAAGAAGGAGAAAATGTACTCAACGAAATGGCTAAAAATGGATTAGTTCAAGGCGTCAATGGATTAGAAGTATATGTCATGATTGAAGTTCCAAGCAATGTCCTTTTAGCCGATGAATTTGCAAAACTCTTTGATGGATTTTCTATCGGCTCTAATGATTTAACTCAACTGACTTTGGGTTTAGACCGAGACTCTTCGCTCGTGAGTTATTTATTTGACGAAGAAAACCCCGCAATACAATCTTTGATCAAAGAAACGATTCGGGTAGCCAAACGATTTGATATAAAAGTAGGCTTATGTGGTCAGGCACCGAGTGATCTACCTCATTTTGCTCAATTTTTGGTAGCAGAAGGCATTGACAGCATTTCGTTTACGCCAGATGCACTACTAAAAGGCATTGAAAATATGGTAACAGCAGAAAAAAAAGTAAAAAAATCACAATTTAAAACTATTTAATTATGGAAACAGTATTCAAAAACAAGGTAGCACTTATTACAGGCGGGACTTCCGGAATTGGTAAAGCAACGGCAATCGCTTTTGCAAAAAGAGGCGCAAAAGTAGTTATTGTAGATAAAAATGAAGATTCCGAAACACTTTCTACTATAAAAAAAATAGCTGATAAAATGCTGTTTATTCAATCTGACGTATCCAATTCAACTGAAGTAAAATTGATGATTGAAAAAACAATTGCTACGTTTGGACGACTGGATTATGCCTTTAATAATGCTGGAATTGAAGGCCGAGTAGCCATTACTGCCGATTGTTCCGAAGAAAACTGGGACAATACATTAAATATCAACCTAAAAGGAATTTGGCTTTGCATGAAATATGAAATCCACGAAATGCTAAAACACCATAAAGGAGTAATTGTTAATTGTTCCTCTGTAGCGGGATTGGTTGGGTTCAATGGCTCCCCTGCTTATGTGGCTTCAAAACACGGCGTAATTGGTTTAACCAAAACTGCCGCACTAGAATATGCCCAAGAAGGCATTAGGGTAAACGCTGTTTGTCCAGGAATTATTGACACTCCAATGATTGATCGTGTAACCAAAAAAGACAAAGAAACTGAAAAACAATTTGTGAAAATGGAACCTTTGGGACGATTTGGTTCACCCGAAGAAATTGCTAATGCTGTAATTTGGATGTGTTCAGACGAAGCTTCGTTTGTAACGGGTCATTCCATGGTGGTTGATGGAGGTTTTGTGGCTCAATAAAATTATGTAATTTTAGGTTCTATAAAGGTCAATACTATATGTTTGAATCAGAAAAAAATAATCTCTCTTTTAAGTCAATCCAACTCGTGCATAGTGGAGATGATTATTTTTCTAGACTCGAACGAATTATTAATGAGGCTGTATACGAAATTCATATTCAAACGTATATTTTTGACAACGACACCACAGGCAAGCGCATTCTTTTGGCTTTAAAAGAGGCATTGAAGCGTCAGGTCAAAGTGTACCTTTTATTGGATAGTTTTGGCTCACTTTCTTTTCCAAATGAAATTAGTACCGAACTCAAACAGGCCGGAGGACATATTCGTTTTTTTTCGCCTTTATTTTCTGCTAGCTCTTTTTATATAGGAAGACGATTGCACAAAAAAGTAGTAGTAGCCGATGGCAAAGTAGCTTTAATTGGCGGAATTAATATTGCAAATAGATACCACGGGAGCGCAAACGAAAAACCATGGTTGGATTTTGCTATCGAAATTAACAGCTCGATTGCAAAAGACATTCAATCCCATTGCAAAGCCAATTATTCTAAAAAGAAAAGTGCTTTACGCAAAATAATACCTCCACTCTTTGAGAGCGAAGAAAAAGTAACGATACAAATTCTTCAAAACGATTGGTTGAATCGGAAAAGTGAAATTTCAGAAGCCTACATCCAATCCATTAGCAATGCTAAAGAAAAAGTAATTATTGTAGGGAGTTATTTTCTACCGGGTCGTAAATTAACTCACGCTTTATTAGAAGCTTCAAAAAACAAGGTAAAAATTCAATTAATTCTTTCTGGAGTTTCTGATTTGCCAATGACGCGTAGGGCTAGCTGCTATTTGTATTCCAAATTATTAAAACACAACATTGAATTGTATGAATGGAATCAATCTGTCTTACACGGAAAATCAATGGTTGTTGATGGCTCTTGGACTACAATTGGTTCTTTCAATCTCAATAATTTAAGTTCTTATGCTAGCATCGAAATGAATGTGGGTATTGAGTCTGCTGCTTTTGCTACTTTTTTTGAAGAAGAATTGCAACAAATTCTGTTGCAATGCCAAAAAATAACCCCCGAATCATTTCAAACGAGAAACACCATTATCTCTAAAATTACTACTGCCCTGTCTTATTATATAACAAGAGGCATTGAAATTATTGTAACCTACCTTCCTTACAAAAGATTCAATCATTCGTAAAACCCTTTGCTTTTTCGATAAACAACCGAAAAATCCGACACAAAACACCTTATAACACTGATAATCAACAGTTAATAATTGTATATTTGAGAAGTCATTTCTTACTAAAACAATTTATTGATTCGCATGAACACCATTCCTAAAATAATCGATCTTATCACTATTTTATTAATGGAAGTAGGTGAGCTATCCTTTTTTGGATGGCGTTTTTTTAAAGAAAGTGTCAAACGCCCTTTTGAATTTAAAGAATTTATAAAACAATGTTTTTATATGGGCAATCGTTCTTTACTTCTTGTTGGAGTAACTGGTTTTATTATCGGTTTAGTTTTTACGTTACAATCGAGGCCCACATTACAGGAATTTGGTGCTGTATCTTGGATGCCATCGATGGTGAGTATTTCAATTATTAGAGAAATTGGTCCCATCATTACTGCTTTAATTTGCGCAGGCCGAATTGGATCTGGAATTGGTGCCGAGTTAGGCTCAATGCGTGTAACTGAACAAATTGACGCTATGGAAGTTTCAGGAACTAACCCGTTCAAATATTTAGTAGTTACTCGAATTATGGCTACTACTTTTATGTTGCCCATTCTGGTCGTTTTTGGAGATGCAATTGCCATTTACGGCTCTTATTTAGTTGAAAACATAAAAGGAAATGTTTCTTTTTTATTGTATTACAATCAGGTTTTTAATTCGTTAGAGTTTGGCGATTTGATTCCTGCTACAATCAAAACATTCTTCTTTGGTTTTGCCATCGGATTAGTGGGATGTTTTAAAGGGTATTATTGTAAAAAAGGAACTGCTGGGGTGGGTATTGCTGCTAATTCTGCTGTTGTATTTACCTCTATGCTATTATTTGTAATTGATTTTATAGCAGTTTTTATTACTGATATTTTTTATGACCTATAAATTATGAGCAAAAACAATGCTATCATCAAAATTGAAAACTTACGAAAAAGTTATGGCTCTAATTGCGTATTAAATGGCTTTACTATGATTTTGAACGAAGGCGAAAATTTAGTCATAATGGGAAAATCGGGTTCAGGAAAATCCGTAATGATAAAATGCCTAATAGGACTAGAAGAAGCTGATAGCGGGACAATAATCGTAATGGGACAAGAGATTAATCAACTTAATCAAGAAAAGTTAGATGAGCTACGAACGGAAGTTGGTTTTCTTTTTCAAGGAAGTGCTTTGTATGATTCAATGACCGTTAGAGAAAATTTAGAATTTCCCTTGAGACGCCATACTAAAAAATTTGGGCACATCAAAGACACCAGCCCTTTAGTGATGGAGGCTTTAAACAATGTGGGATTAGGGCATACTGTAGATTTAATGCCCGAGGAGTTGTCAGGAGGAATGAAACGAAGAGTTGCATTAGCAAGGACATTGATTCTGCAACCAAAAATTATTCTTTATGATGAACCGACGACAGGATTAGACCCCATTACAGCAAAAGAAATCTTGTTGTTGATGAAGTCGATTCAAGAAAAATACAACACTTCAGCCATTATCATCACACACGATGTAGATTGTGCTAGAGTGATTTCAAATAGGATGATATTATTAGTCGATGGAATTAATTATGCCGAAGGAACTTTTGAAGAATTATCAGAATCAACCGACACTAAAATCCAAGCCTTTTTTAAATAAAACTAAAAATGGAAAAAACAACTGGGCAAAAAATACAATTAGGACTATTCGTCATTATTGGCTTATTACTTTTTGTATTGGCAGTATATTTCATTGGCGATAAGCAAAAAATGTTTGGAAAAACAGCTCATTTAACTGCTGTTTTTACCAATGTAAATGGATTACAATTAGGCAATAACGTTCGTTATTCTGGAGTAAATGTTGGTACTGTACGCGATATTGAGATGATAAATGATACTACTATAAAAGTAGTGATGTTGATTGATAAAACTATTTTTAGTTACATCAAAAAAAACGCGGTAGCCGCTATTGGTTCGGATGGATTAGTCGGCAATCGGATTATCAATATTTTGCCCGAAAAGGAAGATTCTCCTTCCGTTCAAGCCGGAGACGAAATCAGATCAATTAAAAAAATCAATACCGACGATATGTTAAACACTTTAGACATCACAAATAAAAATGCAGCGCTACTGACCATTGATTTACTAAAAATCACGAATCAAATTAATAAAGGCAAAGGAACGATTGGTCTTTTAATTAAAGATTCTATTGTTGCCAATGAAATAAAAACAACGATATCCAACTTAAAACAAACCAGTAAAGGAACCGCCAAATTAATCCATAAAGTAAACCAAATTCTAATGGATTTGGATCAAAAAAACAATGTGATTGGCGTTTTAAGAGATACTGCAGTAGCTCATAAAATTAAACATACCATTATCAATATTGATCAATTAAGCACTAAAACAAATACTATAGCCCAACATTTAGACGCTACTTTACTGAACATAAAAGAAGGAAAAGGGGCTATTAACTACTTATCAAACAACCCAAAACTAGTCCAAAAAATAGACTCAACAATGACTAATTTAAACCATGCTAGTTTTAATTTAAATGAAGATTTAGAAGCACTGAAATGCAATTTCTTTTTTCGAGGCTATTTCAAAAAACAAGAAAAAGCAAAATTAAAAGCACAAAAAACAAAACCACAAGAGACATCAACTGAAATAGACAAAAAATACTGAAACAATGATAACAATAGAAAAATTAGGGATTTTGCTCAGCCCAACCGATTTTGATTTTGAAAATAATGGGGTTTTCAATGCTGGCATTTATCAAGAGGGAGACACAATTCATATTCTGTATCGCGCTGTGGAGCATGGTAATTTTTCTACCATTGGCTACGCCAAAGCCGAAGGACCGCTAACTATCGTTAAACGAGACGAAAAACCACTAATCTCCCGTGATTTTGAATATGAAAAACACGGTGTTGAAGACCCTCGAATAGTAAAAATTGAAGACACCTATTATATCACTTATACGGCCTATGATGGGGTAAATGCTATGGGAGCATTAGCAACTTCTAAAGATTTAATTCATTTTGAGAAACACGGCATCATAACTCCACATGTGAATTATCAAGAATATGAAGACTATGTCAATTGCTGTGGCGGTAAAAAACTCAATCCAAAATACCATCAATATTACAACCTTTTTGCTCAAATAGGATTAGTTGACGATGAACATAGGCTTTTAAGAGATAAAGACATTGTATTATTTCCTAGAAAAATCAATGGGAAATTTGTGTTACTACATCGTATTTGGCCCGGAATACAAATCGTACAATTTGAAAAATGGGAAGAACTTACTGAAGCATTTTGGGAAGATTACCTTAAAAACCTCATTAATTATATTGTCCTAGACCCTAAAGATGTATTTGAAGTAGATTATCTAGGTGCTGGTGGCCCACCTATTGAAACTGAATTTGGATGGCTACTCATTTATCATGGTGTAGAAGAAACTGTAACGGGCAAAATATACCACGCTAAAGCCGCTTTACTTCAACTAGACAAACCCGAAATTGAATTAGCAAGACTCCCCTATCCGTTATTTTCACCCAATAAAGAATGGGAAACAACCGGAGTTGTAAACAACGTTGTTTTTCCTACAGGACACGCACTGTTTGGCAATGATTTGTATGTATATTATGGAGTTGCTGACCGACATGTTGCGGTAGTCCGAATCAATCTCGACGAACTACTTACCGAATTAAGAAAACAATCCTAAAACGAACTAATTATGAAATTAAACACTGGAATAAAAATGTTACTTGTGAGTTCTTATCCGTCTCGCGAGTGTGGATTAGCGACTTTTTCGAATGATATTGTAGAGGCTGTTACCAATGTTTTTGGGGACACCCTACCCATTGAAGTTTGTGCATTAGAAAACGAAGGACAACACTTTGATTACAGCGATGAAGTAAAATATACCTTATCAACTTCAAATGTTGACAATTACCGATTAGTAGCCGAGAAAATAAATGCTCGAAATGACATCGGATTGGTATGCATACAACATGAGTTTGGATTATTTGGCGGGGAATACGGCGATCATATCTTGTCATTTATTTTAGCATTAAACAAACCCATTGTTACCGTATTTCATACCGTTTTACCTTATCCTGATGAGAAAAGAAAAAAAGTAGTGCATGCCATTGGTGATTTGTCTGACAGAATAGTGGTTCTTACTAAAAATTCACAAAACATATTGATTAGTGATTATGACATAATCCCTTCTAAAACAGTGGTCATTCCACATGGAAATCATACTGTACTTTGGGAACAAAAAGAAAACCTAAAAGACAAATTCAATTTTTCAGATAGAATTGTCATGTCTACCTTTGGTCTCATTAGTCAAAATAAAGGAATAGAAACTGTTCTATATGCGCTTCCTGAAATTGTTAGCTGTTATCCCGAAGTAGTCTATTTAGTCATCGGCAAAACGCATCCTGAAGTACTTCGTCGAGAAGGAGAAAAATACCGCGATTCTCTTATCGAAATCGTCAAAAGACAAAATCTAGAAAACAATGTAATTTTTGTAAATGAATACCTAGACCTGAAAGAACTACTCGACTATTTGACTTTATCGGAGATTTATTTATTTTCATCCAAAGATCCTAACCAAGCTGTAAGCGGAACCTTTGCCTACGCCATGAGTTGTGGTTGTGCCGTAATTTCAACTCCCATTCCTCATGCCAAAGAATCGCTACACAATGGCAATGGAATACTCCTAGATACCTTTGATCAATCGAATGAGTTCCAAGAGGCCATTTTTCGGTTAATTAAAAATAATGAAGACCGAATCAATTTAGGCAAAAATGCCTTTGCCGCTTCTAGCGCTACCACTTGGAAAAACATTGCTATTCAATACCGTTTGTTATTTGACCAACTTACCAATAGAGAAGAGGACTTAAAATTTAATTTTCCTCCCATCAAATTAGACCATATTGAACGATTGACTACAGATTATGGAATTCTCCAATTTTCAAAATTCAGTCAACCCGATCCTGAATCAGGATATACCTTAGACGATAACGCAAGAGCCTTAATCAATATGGTTTTGTACAATAAAGTATATCCTAACGCAAATTGTTTAGAATTAGCCAATACCTATCTCAATTTTGTTGTAGGAATCCAAGAAGAAGATGGATGGTTTAATAATTATAAAGATTTTGAAGGTCAATTGACACCACAAAACGGAGAAGTTAATCTTGAAGATGCTAATGGGAGAGCCCTTTGGAGTTTAGGAACGGTAATCTCACATCGAGAAACACTGCCACTTGAAATGATTTCTAGAGCAGTCCAATGTTGGGACAAAGCCATCCAAAGAATTGACGACATTAAATCGCCTAGAGCAATTGCTTATGCCATAAAAGGACTGTATCATTATTATCAAACCTATAAAAATGAAAACAGCAAACTTCAAATTGAAAAATTAGCCGATGAATTGCTACGCCATTACGACATTCATTCCGAAGAAAACTGGTGTTGGTATGAAGATTATATGACTTATGCTAACAATGTACTCCCTGAAGCTATGATGTATAGCTATCTGGTAACAGGAGATTCAAAGTACAAAAAAATTGCATTAATTACCTTTGACTTTTTATTATCCCACTATTTCATGAAAGGGCAATTGAAGGTAATTTCTAACCGAGGTTGGTTTAAAAAAGAAAATGAACGATTTTTTTATGGAGAACAACCTATTGAAGTAGCAACTACCATTATTGCTCTGGATTTATTTTACGAAATCACACAGAATAAAAAATACAAAGACCAACTCCAATTGGCTTTTGTTTGGTTCTTAGGCAACAACCATTTAAAACAAATCATGTACAACCCAGAAAATGGGGCCTCTTATGATGGCCTAGAAGATACACACGTCAACATCAATCAAGGAGCTGAATCTACTTTGTGTTTTTTCAAAGCCCGATTAATTATGGAAAAATACTCTGAATACAATTTAGTAAACAGTTTTCAGAATGCAAAAGAGGAATTAAGCCGTTTTTAAGGCTTCAATTAAATAATCGATGTCTTCTTTTGTATTGTAATGGCTGAAAGAAATGCGCAAACTTGGTTTAGTCAACTCGTCTGGAGAAAGTATTTCAGCCAAAACGTGCGACGGATTATTGCTTCCTGATTGACACGCGCTACCGCGAGAAACAGCAATACCTTTGATGTCTAAATGAAATAACAACATTCCTGCTTTATTATCTGAAAGCGGAAGAATAACATTAATAATATTATAAAATCCATTTTCAGAACCCACAACTTTTGAATCTGGAAATGCTTGAGTCAATTGACCAATACAGTATTTTTTTAAATCGGAAATATAAGCTCTTTCTGAATCCAAATTGGCATAAGCCATTTCTAACGCTTTAGCCATTCCAGCTACTTGATAGATAGACTCTGTTCCGCCTCGCATTCCTTTTTCTTGTTCACCGCCTAAAAGTAGTGGCTGCAATCCCGAATTTTTACGAATGAAAGCAAATCCAATTCCTTTTGGACCATGAAATTTATGCGCACTAGCCGAGATAAAATCAATTGGCAATGCTTTCAAATCAATTTCTGTTTTACCAACAGATTGCACGGTATCAGAATGAAAAAGAGCGTTGTGTTCTTTGCAAATAGTTGCTATTCGCTCTAAATCCAAAACTACTCCTACCTCATTATTGACGTGCATTAAACTTACTAAAGTACTCACCTCTTGTGATAATAATTCAACTAGATGCGTTACATCAATACTACCGTCTGGTTTTATATTTACAAAATCAACTTGGATGCCAAATTCTTTTTGCAAAGCCAAAGCCGGGTACAATACTGCATGATGTTCTACTTTAGTAGTGATAATTCGCTTCACCCCTAAATCTCTAACTGCCGAACGTAAAATCCAATTGTTAGCCTCAGTTCCCGAAGAGGTAAAAAAGATTTCAGACCCAACTACATTCAACTGCTTAGCAATTGATTTTCGTGAAAGTTCCAAAACACTTTTGGCGTTTCGACCAAAACTATGTGTTGAAGAAGGATTTCCGTAATCTTCTGTCATTAATCGTGTAATTTCTTGAATTACTTCTGGACGAATTGCCGTAGTAGAGGCGTTATCTAAATATACTTTCTTCATAGGGAACAAATTTATAAATATCTTCACAAATAGTCAAATCCTACTAATTAATTGTTGTTTTTTTGACTATTTTTGAACCAAATTTAAGAATAATGAAAAAAGCATTATACATACTCATTGCAGCGTTTTTATTCCACAGTTGTGATGATGGAAATTTAACCCAAGAAGTAATCAGTTTTGATACGGTAACCACCCAAAGTTGCAGTTCTAACAATGTTATATACAAAATTAAAGGCCAAGAGGCTTTACTAATTCAGATTCCTGCTAGTTCATTTACTAATGAACCAACTCCTGTTGGGAGCCCAATAAGTATTGATATCAACAGTACTAATCGTGTAGTGTACCGTTTTTACAACGGAACGATATCTAGTAGTATGTTTTGTGAAACTATTCCGCCTTCTTCTCCTACCGTTACTGACGAATGGATTGCTACTGCTGGAAAAATTCAGATTACTACAACAGCCCTTAAAACAACAAATGCTACTACAGGGCGTACCTCTATTACAGGTTACAACTACAATATAGTATTTAAAAACATCACTTTTGCCAAACAAAACGGTACTCAAGTTTACGAAACTTTTACTTTTGGAGATTATATCCAAAATATAACTCCATTAGTATTTGGTTTTGACGAAACTTTAGAACAATGTCCTACATCAAAACAAATTTATAATTACAATAGTAGCGAGGCTGTAACACTTGACAATATTGATGCTAACTTAATTCAGAATCAAATCACGCCTCTAAACACGCCTAGAACAGCATTACTTGGTACTACAACTAACAAACTCGTTTACCGTTTGTTTACCAATGGAGTTATAACACCTGGTTATTTTTGCAACACAACTACCCCAACGGTTCCTGCTATAAGTCAAGAATGGATTGCCGATTCTGGCGTTGCTAATACCAAAGGTATTATTGAAGTAACGACCACAAATGTACTTAATACCTACACCCATCACATTGTTTTAAAGAAGGTAACTTTTGTCAAAGGGAACAATAATTTTACCCTAGGAGATAGCTACGTTTTAGGTGATTTAATCACGACAAATTAAACCTCTTTTTTAGCTGATTTTAAGCTATAAAAAACACAAAAAAACGTCAGTATTTTTCAATCAAAATACTGACGTTTTTTTATGCTAAATCACTGCTTAAATAACTCGTTTTTTACTTACTATTTTGTTTAATATAAACCTCTGTTGCACCCAAACCATATTTTTGATAATTGGCATCTTGAAACGAAATGTTATCATAACGCCCTAACAAAAAATCCAGCTCAGCTTTCAAAACACCTTCGCCAACTCCATGTATAAAAACAATCTTTGGAATGCGATTTCGGATGGCAAAATCAAGATGCCTTTTTGCTGTTTCTGATTGTAATGTTAAGATATCATAATTAGACATTCCGCGTTTGTTTGGAACTAATTTTTCAATGTGCAAATCAAATTCCGGAACACCAACTTCGCGTTTTTCTTTGCGCTCTTTAACAAAACTTCTTGGTTTTGGCAGTTCTTTTTCTTTTTTTATTTCACCTAAATTAAAAGTTTTAATAGAATTCATTAAGTTACTGGAATTGTTTACTTTAATTAATTCATTGACAAAAAATGTCATCACAAATCCATCGGTAGATTCTATGGTAATTTGCTCTCCTTTAACTGACAGCACCACTCCATTCACATCTTCATCTAAAGCTGAAACATCATCTCCTTTATTGAACATCATCTTCGTTTTGATTTTGATTTTTACTTGGTGTTTTAGCACTTAATCGCATCATTCCATACATGAAAATTACGATAGCCCCTACCGTAATATAGACATTACTATTGTTTTTTTGTTGCTCATAAAAAGCAATCAAAAAAGCGACAAGCATCATCGGAATTATAATTTTTTTCATTGGTCTAAATTTGGTTTTTCAAAAGTAAACAATTTAAAATAGCTTCCATTTTTTTATTAAAAAGGTTTGCTATTTTTTCGTAAAATTGTAAAAACAAAACTACTTTGAATTTAGAAAAATACATGTTCCCGTGCATTAGTAAAACCCTCTTCGGAATAGAGTGTTTAGGGTGTGGTTTTCAACGTGCTTTTTTGTTGGTTTTAGAAGGTAATTTTGAAGGCGCTTTTAAGATGTATCCAGCTATTTATTCTTGCCTTATTTTCATACTTTTTATCGGACTACATTTTGCAGATTCAAAACGAGATTACAAAAAAGCACTACTTCTTTTAGGCATCCTAAATGGCAGTATTATGATTATAAGTTATTACTACAAACATTTTTTATAATCAATTACGCTACAAATTGAAGATACAACAACGCTACCGCAGCAACCGTCATTAGTATTAAAGCAGAAAAACCAAGAATATTAGACCGTTTACTATTTATAAATTGCCCCATCACATTCTTATTATTACAAATATGAAGAATAATAGCAATAAGTACAGGAGCCGTCAAACCATACAAAATTGCTGTATAAATCAATGCCTTAACTGGGGAAATTCCAATATAATTCAACGACAAACCCAAAACTAAAGAAACTGCAATTACTGCATAAAATGCTTTAGCTTCGTGAAACTTCTTATCCAAACCTTGTTCCCAACCAAATGTCTCGGTAATAATATACGACAGCGAACCGCTCAAAACAGGAATAGCTAACAAACCTGTACCAATAACGCCTACCGCAAAAAGCAAATACGCTAAATTTCCCGCCAATGGCTTTAAAGCCATTGCAGCTTGCTCCACCGTATCAATTTGATGAATCCCCCCATTAAACAAAACGGTTCCTGTAGTAAGAATAATAAAATACATTACCAATCCCGAAAAAGTCATTCCGAAATCAACATCCTGCTTCATATCGTGAATGATTTTTTTATCGACCACCAAATGATTTTTCTTGTGCTTCATCTCTTCTACCTCCATTGTAGCCTGCCAAAAGAAAAGATACGGAGAAATTGTAGTTCCCAAAATACCCACTAAAATCCCGACAAACTCTTTATTAAATTCTAAATTCGGAACAAACGTATTCTTTAAAATTAGTCCCCAATCTTGATGGTACAAAAAAGGAACTATCAAATACACCAAAAGTGCAACACAGAGATATTTTAAAGTAGCTGCTATCTTTAAATACGGCAAATAAATAATCAACACCAATAATACTACTGTAAAGAACACGCTAAAAAAAGTCGCATCGATAGACGGAAACAACAAATTCCCAACTGCTCCCATTCCTGCAATATCAGCACCAATATTCATCACAATAGCAGGAAAACTAAACAACAACATCAAATACAAAACAGGTCGTGGGTAATTTTTTTTCAACGCACCTGTCAACCCCAAAGAGGTTACTAATCCTATTTTAGCACACATTTGCTGAATAGCTGCCATCAATGGAAAAGCCAAAAGTCCTGTCCACAAGGTCGAAAGTCCGTAAGCTGCCCCTGCCTGAGAATAGGTTGCTATTCCTGAAGGATCATCATCACTTGCCCCAGTTATTAAACCTGGACCTAGAAGTTTCCAAAAACGCTTTAATTTGTTACTGATTTCAGTCTTATTACTCATTCCTAAATGGATTAAATTACAGGCTAATTTACACATTTAAAATCATAATTTGCACCACAGCCAAAACACAAAAAACAAATTCACAAATTCGACAACAAATGCCAAAAAATTATTCGCCGATTTTCTAAAAAACACCTACTTTTACAACTTATTTAACCGAACAATTTCATAATCGTGACAAAAAATCAGATTATCCAAAATATCAATGTATTGAAAAGTGATTTTTCAATAAATTATAGCATCAAAACGAAAACAGAAAACTTTACGGAAAAGCTATTCTACACTTTGTTTGACGGGAGCGCATCGCTCGACGAGAGTATTGACGAGCTTGAAGTTCTCTTTAAAGAAATTTCGGCTATTGCTTGTAAAAAAACAACCGAATTATGTGATTCGATTTGGGACAAATACTTAGCCCAATTACCTTCTGTACTTGAACAATTAAATCAGGATGCAGTCTATATTTTAGAAAATGACCCCGCATCAAACAGCATTGAAGAAGTCTATTTGGCTTACCCAGGCTTTTATGCCATAGCCATTTATCGTTTGAGTCACGAATTGTATCTTTTAGATTTATTACTGTTTTCACGTTTAATGAGTGAATATGCTCATCGCATTACTGGTACAGATATTCATGCAGGTGCTACAATTGCATCGCCTTTCTTTATTGACCATGCCACAGGAATTGTTATAGGCGAAACAACCGTTATTGAAAAAAACGTAAAAATATACCAAGGTGTTACTCTTGGAGCCTTGAGTATTACCAAAGAGATGAAAAACTCCAAAAGACATCCCACAGTGGAAGAAGAAGTGTGCATTTATGCCAATGCGACCATTTTAGGAGGTACAACAACCATTGGAAAAAATAGTATTATTGGTGGAAATTCATGGGTTACCAAATCCATTCCAGCCAATTCTATAGTAACCAATACTACTACAACCGAAGTCAAAGTAAAAGAGAAGAAATAACATGGAACCTAAAAAATTAATTGAATTAATAGGCAACACTCCATTAGTAATTACACGTAATTTAGTTCAAAATCCCAACGTGAAATTATTACTAAAACTAGAAGGTAATAATCCTGGTGGCAGCGTAAAAGACCGCGCTGCTTACAATATGATTGCTTCGGCTGTAGAGCGAGGAGATATCAAAAAAGGAGACAAGTTAATTGAAGCTACTAGTGGCAACACCGGAATTGCTTTGGCTATGATTGCCCAATTATTTGACATCGAAATTGAATTGGTTTTACCTGCAGATTCGACAAAAGAACGCACCCAAACAATGCTTGCTTATGGTGCCAAAGTAACCCAAACACCTGCCAGTTCAGGAATCATTGGCTCTCGTGATTATGCTGATCGAAAAATTGCCGAAGGAGGTTATGTCATGCTAAATCAGTTTGCCAATGAAGACAATTGGAAAGCTCATTACAAAACAACAGGACCCGAAATTTGGAATGACACCAAAGGTACCGTAACTCATTTTGTTTCGGCTATGGGAACAACAGGAACTATTATTGGCACTTCGACTTATCTAAAAGAACAAAATAAAAGCATCCAAATTATTGGCGCTCAGCCAAGTGACGGCTCTCAAATTCCAGGTATTAGAAAATGGCCTCAAGAATACCTTCCTAAAATTTTTGATGCTTCAAAAGTAGATACGATTATGGAAGTTAGCGAGCAAGAAGCCCGAGAAATGACACAACGCTTAGCTAAAGAAGAAGGGATTTTTGCAGGAATGAGTAGCGGAGGTTCTGTTGCAACTGCGGTAAAAATCGCTAATCAATTAGAATCTGGAGTAATTGTAGCGATCATCTGCGATCGTGGCGATCGTTATTTGTCTTCTGATTTATTTGATTAAAAAACAGCACTCTTTTCATATCTTTACTTATCACAAACTAAGATTGTATGAAAAAGCACTTTACCTTCTATTTAGTATTCTTTTTATTAATAAGTATGTCTGAAAAATCTACCGCTCAAGACTGGGCTAATTTGGCTAAATACGAAAAGGAAAACACCTTACTTACACCTAAAAAGTCTAGCGAAAAAAGAATAGTTTTAATGGGAGACTCTATTACTGAATTTTGGTTGAAAATTCATCCCGATTTTTTTGAAGAAAAACCCTACATCGACAGAGGGATTAGTGGGCAAACCACACCTCAAATGCTCATTCGTTTCAGACCTGATGTAATCAATTTACAAGCTGATGTGGTGGTTATTTTAGCAGGTGTGAATGACATTGCTGGAAATACAGGACCCACAACAAATGAAAAAATTCTAGGAAATATTATTTCTATGGTAGAATTGGCGAAAGCTAACAAAATAAAAGTGATTTTATGTTCTGTTTTACCTGCTATCAATTTCAACTGGAGACCCAACGACAAAGCAGCTGAAACCATTATACAACTGAATCAATTGATACAATCGTATGCCAAGCAACATCAGATTCCTTATGTTGATTATCATGCTGCTATGGTTGATGCTAAAAATGGTTTACCAAAAGAATACGCTGATGACGGAGTACATCCCAACTTAAAAGGGTATCAAGTAATGGAACCTCTTTTAGAAAAAGCGATTCAAAAGACACTCAAAAAGTAATTCTTTCAAAAGGCAAGGTCAAACTTGCCTTTTGTCGTATATAAAAGTCTTATGTAACAAAAGTTACTGTAAACCGATTTTTGCTGTTGTAAATTTGCAGTATAAAATTCATATATCATGAAAACAGAAGAAATTAAAATCGCGAATCTTAAATGCGGAGGCTGTGCCACCACTATAAAAAAAGAGCTTTTAGAATTAGACGGCGTTAACGACGTAAAAGTGGATAACGACAATGATTCTGTAACTGTAACATACAAAGACGGAATTAGAGAGGCAATAACACAACGATTACACAGCCTTGGATACCCTGAGGCTACCGAAAAAAATGGTTTGCTTCTAAAACTTAAAAGTTATTCTAGTTGTATGATTGGTAAAATCAATAATTTATAATTCACAAACATGACTTTAGAAAACATTATTAAAGAAAATAAATGCACCATTGTAGACGTGCGGTCTTATGAAGAATTTATGGGCGGTCATGTAGCCGATTCTATCAACATTCCATTGCAAACCATTCCAGAAAGAATAGAAGAGTTAAAAGAATTAACCATGCCTTTAGTACTTTGTTGCGCTTCGGGAAATAGAAGCGGACAAGCACAACATTTTCTTTCACAACACGGAGTCGATTGCTACAATGGCGGTTCTTGGTTAGACGTAAATTACTATCAATCAAAATAAATTTCATGCTTACAACATTAAAGAAAATCTTCGGTATTGGCCCAAGTGTTAATTACTCCGAATTAGTTCAGCAAGGCGCTATTATACTCGACGTACGTTCAAAAGCAGAGTTCACTGGCGGACACATTAAAGGTTCCATCAACATTCCGGTGAATGTTTTGAACAATCATTTAGGGCAACTAAAAGATAAGGATAAAGCAATTATTACCTGTTGTGCATCGGGTATACGAAGTGCATCTGCCAAAAGTATTTTACAATCCAACGGATATCAAAATGTATATAATGGAGGCGGTTGGTCAAGCCTACAAAACAAATTATAATTCATCTAAAACTCATCATTAATAGCCTTCCCCATCGGAAGGCTTTTTTGTTTTTTTACCGAATTTAATTTTTTGTTGATAATTCCCACTATTTCTTTATAAAACAAAAGTAAATATTCAAAAAAACGTTTGTAGTAACCCTAAATAAAAATTACATTTGCAAAAGTTTAACTTTTACACATCAAATGATGCCTAACACACAACAATTAAACGATTTAACTATCCAAGTCAGAAGAGATATTCTTCGAATGGTACACGCTGTCAACTCAGGTCATCCTGGAGGTTCTTTAGGTTGTACTGAATTTTTAGTAGCACTTTATCAAAATATCATGGAACGCAAAGAAGGTTTTGATATGGACGGAATTGGAGAAGATCTTTTCTTCCTTTCAAACGGACACATCTCGCCTGTTTTTTATAGCGTATTAGCAAGAAGCGGTTATTTTCCAGTAGCAGAATTGGCTACTTTCCGTTTAATCAACGCTAGACTTCAAGGACACCCAACTACTCATGATGGATTACCTGGAGTGCGTATGGCATCTGGTTCTCTTGGACAAGGTTTATCTGTTGCAATTGGAGCGGCTCAAGCCAAAAAACTAAACAATGACAACCATCTTGTTTATACTTTACATGGTGACGGAGAATTGCAAGAAGGTCAAAACTGGGAAGCAATTATGTATGCTTCTGCCAAAAAAGTAGACAACCTTATTGCTACTGTTGACCTTAACGGAAAACAAATTGACGGTACTACTGACGAAGTGTTGTGTATGGGTAGCTTGAAAGCTAAGTTTGAAGCATTTGATTGGGATGTTTTAGAAATCAAAGAAGGAAACAACATCGATGCTATCTTGGCAGGAATGAGCGAAGCAAAATCAAGAACAGGAAAAGGAAAACCAGTTTGTGTGTTATTGCATACCGAAATGGGTAATGGAGTAGATTTCATGATGTACAGTCACGCTTGGCACGGTAAAGCGCCAAATGATGCACAATTGGAACAAGCTTTAGCTCAAAATACTTCAACGCTAGCAGACTACTAATTAATTTAAAATTTTGAATTGAATTTTTGAATCAAATCAAATCTTTCAATTTTTAAATTTTTAAATCTTTGAATTAAGAATATGAAAAAATATACAAATACAGGAAGTAAAGATACTCGTTCAGGTTTTGGAGCGGGAATGACTGAATTAGGTCAAAAAAACGAAAATGTAGTAGCACTTTGTGCAGACTTAATTGGTTCATTAAAATTTGACGAATTCAAAAAGAACCACCCAGAGCGTTTTTTCCAAATTGGAATTGCCGAAGCGAATATGATTGGTATTGCAGCAGGATTAACCATTGGAGGTAAAATTCCGTTCACAGGAACTTTTGCTAACTTTTCTACAGGCCGTGTTTACGATCAAATTCGTCAATCAGTAGCCTACTCAGATAAAAATGTTAAAATCTGTGCTTCGCACGCGGGATTAACTCTTGGAGAAGATGGCGCTACACACCAAATACTAGAAGACATCGGATTAATGAAAATGTTACCAGGAATGACTGTTATCAATACTTGTGATTACAATCAAACTAAAGCGGCTACTATTGCTTTAGCTGATCATCATGGACCAGCTTACTTGCGTTTTGGACGACCAGTAGTACCTAACTTCACTCCAGCTGACGAACCATTCGTTATTGGTAAAGCCATTCTTTTAAACGAAGGGACTGATGTTACTATTGTAGCAACTGGACACTTAGTTTGGGAAGCTTTAATTGCTGCTGAAGCTTTAGAAGCGAAAGGTATTTCTGCTGAAGTAATCAATATTCATACTATCAAACCATTGGACGAAGAGGCGATTTTGAAATCATTGGCTAAAACAAAATGTATTGTTACAGCTGAAGAACACAATATCTTAGGAGGTTTAGGAGAAAGTGTTTCTAGAGTGTTAGCATTACACCACCCTGCTCCACAAGAATTTGTTGCAGTAAACGATAGTTTTGGAGAATCAGGTACGCCTGAGCAATTAATGGAAAAATACAAGCTAAACCATCAAGCTATTGCTGAAGCAGCTGAAAGAGTAATCAAAAGAAAATAATACTCTTTATCTACCATAAAAAAATCCCGATTTCAATTGAAATCGGGATTTTTTATTTACCGTCTTTTGATTAGTGACAGTTTTTATCTAAATACTTTTTAACTCTTGTTGTACTCGTTGTATTACCGCTACAATCAGGAATATTGGCAAAAGGTATTAGTACTCCATTAGCATCTTTTATTTCTAATTTAGTAGTATAATTATCCCCATCATCATCTACATCAATGTAATCAGGAATACCATCTCCATCTGTATCGTCAGGATTAGTTGTTGGAGTTACTGGATAACTAGTTGTATTTCTAAAATCATACATATAGCCATCTCTGTTTATATCTTCTAAATATGACGGAATACCATCTGCATCATGATCCAATCGTTGAATTTCATACAATTTAAAGCTAAACACTAAAGGACAGTACGCTGGAATACTTGCACTTCCTGAAGCATAATATGCCAAACCTGAAGGAATAAACATTACACCTGCTCCAAAATCAGAATAAGAAACGGTTCCATCTGCATTACCTGTGTAAGTCCCTTTTCTGAACTGAGGAAAAATTTCTGCCCAACCTACAATTGTATTGTTCAAATTAAAAAATGATTGCGGATATTTAGTCTCTTCAAATTTTGTTACTGCTAAATAAGCTGAAGCTGTAGTAGTAGCTGCCACCTCTGATAAATAATCTCCTCTATAAGAAGCCAAAACACCATCTACATTAGTTGGTTTTTCACCTGTACCTTCTCGCAATACTAAATAATACATTTTATAAGTGATCCCATGTAAATTAACATCTCTGCTTAATAACTTAGGAAACGAAGATCGATTCAAATACGACCAAACCGAAGCTTGTGTACCTCCCGATGGGATTTGAGTAAATACAATATCTTGATCGTCTGAAAAACCAGGATGATTCGTTACAGTAAAATAATACGTTTTAAGGTATTCTTCAATCATACTATTATCAGCGGTAAATTGTACCGAATAATCTCTAAGTGGCTCAACTGTAGCCGTATTATTTTTAGAACATGAAAATAAAGAAAGGGTTGTAACTAATACAATAAAATAATACTTAAATTTGTTCATTATGGCGAATTTTAAGTGCGCAAGATACAATATTGATTTATTTTTGTAAACTATTTAACTTCGATTTTAGAAAATTTATGCGAATAGACAAATATTTATGGTGTGTAAGGTATTATAAGACACGAAACATGGTTACCGAGGCTTGTAAAAAGAACCATGTAACCGTAAATGGACAAATAGCCAAACCTTCTCGAGAGGTTTTTCCAACGGATAAAATTACGTTTAGAAAAGACCAAATCACACAAATTATTACCGTGTTAGACATTCCTGAAAGCCGGGTTGGTGCCAAATTGGTCGATATCTATCGAAGAAACGACACACCTGCCGAAGCCTATGCCCATTTAGAATTATTAAAACTATCCAAAGACCATTACAGAAAAACGGGAACAGGACGACCTACAAAAAAAGACCGACGAGATATTGACGAGTACGGCAATGAAATTCCCGACGATTTGGAAGAAGACTTTTTGTAAAAATTAAAACCTAGGATTAAAACAAAAAAAAGATTGTACCTTTCACAAAAAATAAATTATGAGCCAAAATATCATCTTAACCCATCAAGAAATTGAGCATAAAATCAAACGTATTGCTTATCAAATCTATGAAACTTTTGTGGATGAAGAAGAAATTGTAATTGCAGGAATTGCACACAACGGATTTATTTTTGCTCAAAAAATAGCTGCAGCTTTAGAAGATATTGCTACACTAAAAATTGCTTTATGCGAAGTGAATGTCAACAAACAACATCCTGAATCGGCTATTCAAACCTCATTATCCAAAGAAGACTATACTAATAAGGGGTTAATTTTAGTAGACGATGTACTTAACTCTGGAACTACTTTGATTTATGCTGTTAGACATTTTCTAGATGTTCCTTTAACCAAATTCAAAACTGCCGTTTTAGTCGATCGCAATCACAAGAAATACCCCGTTAAAGCTGATTTCAAAGGTATTTCACTCTCGACTTCTCTATTAGAACATGTGAGTGTTGTTTTTGATAAAAATGGTCAAAACTCAGCGTATTTAAGCTAATATTGATACAATATCTGCAACTGTTTCATCAATAGATTTATCATCTACATTGACTTTATATTCTGCTTGATTGTAGTAATAACTGCGATCAAATAAATGCTTAGCGATAAACTCTTGCAATTCTTCGTCTGATTTATTAGCCACAATAGGACGCTTGCTCTTATTGTGCGCCAATCTGTTAAAAAGCGTTGTTACCGAAGCCTTCAAATAAATAGATGTAATTCCGTCTCCTTGTAACAATTCATGATTATTAGCATAACACGGAGTACCTCCTCCTAAACCGATAATTTGCTTATCAGGAGAGGCTAACAGTTCAACAAAAACATCGTGTTCTAATTTTCTAAAATAGACTTCTCCAAACGATTCAAAAATTTGACTGATTGTCCTATTTGCTTTTGTTTCGATAACTTTATCTAAATCCACGAAAGGAATTTGGAGTAAACTAGAAAGTTTTTCGGCTATGGTTGATTTGCCACAGCCCATATATCCTAATAATATAATTTTTTTCATTGGAATAAAACCTTACAGATTAAGGCGTTAAGGACTTTTGATTAAAAAAGACAAATTTATAATAAAATACCTTTGAAATATCAAAAATAAGGCCTTATATTTGCACCCGCATTCAAGAAATGAAATGACTCGATAGCTCAGTTGGTAGAGCACATCACTTTTAATGATGGGGTCCTGGGTTCGAGCCCCAGTCGGGTCACAAAATTATTAATCATTCATTTCTTGAGTCATTGACTCGATAGCTCAGTTGGTAGAGCACATCACTTTTAATGATGGGGTCCTGGGTTCGAGCCCCAGTCGGGTCACAAAAGGTTATTCGTTATACGAATGACCTTTTCTTTTTTAAGGCCATGTGGAGAAACGGTAGACTCGCCATCTTGAGGGGGTGGTGCTCGCAAGGGCGTGAGGGTTCAAATCCCTCCATGGTCACCAATAAAACAAAACCCTAAAAGAATAATCCAACTTGCTTGAAATTATTCTTTTAGGGTTTTGTTTTTCAAAGCGGAGCTTTGTAGGGAAAGACGAAGTCAATCCCTATTTATCTTTTTTTTTGTGAAAGCGAAATACAAGAACATTAGCAATTATATTAAATCCTTTTTCAAGTTATTTCCAAAAATAAGTTATCTTTGAAAGAAATAACTTAGTTTATTTTACAAATAAAACGATTGTTTATACATGGGAACATTTGACCAAGCAATTATTAGAGAAATTGGCAGAAGCTATGGAGCAGCAATCTCTAATTATTTATTAGGAGATAAACATGCTCGACCAATAAGATTAACTGGAAATACTTTAGGTTCCTCTTCAGGTAGTTATAAATATGAAAATGAATTAGACAGAATAATCAGCACTACTAAAATTAAAGGTAGTTCTGGAAATGTCACTTCTGCACAAAATGTATCTAATGCATATTTTGATCTAGTTAATGAAGCTAAAACAGATAGCGATATAAGTCCAAATGAACTTCTCTATCTTTTAAAGAAATATGTTGTAACAAGAAACTTTTTAATTAAATTGTGGGAAGCTAACATTGAAATCAAATCAGATAAAACCGACGTGATAGTTTCTAGAATAAAAGGTATTGATGAATTTATAAGAGGTATGTATCCTCTAACTATTGGCAAAGACCCAATTAGACCTTCATTTAATAAAAATGATATATTTTGGATAATAGGAACAATCATTGGATTGTTCTTCTTTCTAGTGCCTGGATTCTTTATGATTTATTATTGGAACAAAGCTAAAAAACAAAAATTATTAGTTTTCAACTACATCTTAATTTCTCAAGCATATTTAAAAGCATTATATGAATTTGTAGAAAAAGAAACTTATGAAACGCCTCTTAATTTAGTAATAAATCACAATTAATTTTTGCATGCAACAAACTGAAAATCAAAGTCAAGAGAATACACTAAGCACACTTAATTTAATAGTAATACTATTATCAGTATACGTATTGATTGTTCTTTGTATTGATACCTTTTTCCAATTATCTTATGAAGTAACTAGGGTACTAAATTACATAGATAACGCAATATGTATATTTTTCCTTTTTGAATTTTGTATCAGATTTTACCAAGCAGAGAATAAAATTAAGTTTATGAAATGGGGATGGATCGATTTGATCTCAAGTATACCTAATTTTAACTTTGCTAGAGCAGGAAGAGCACTTAGACTAATAAGATTACTAAGGATTTTAAGAGCTTTTCGTTCTACTAAACACATCATCAACCATATTTACAGAAACAAAACAAAAGGAGCTTTTACAACAGTTTCATTAGTGGCCGTCTTGGTATTAATTTTCTCAACTATTGCAATTTTACAGGTTGAAACCGCTCCAAACAGCAATATTAAAACGGCTGAAGATGCACTTTGGTGGTCTTACACTACTATAACCACTGTTGGATATGGTGATAAATATCCTGTCACTACAGAAGGTAGAATTATTGCAGGAGTATTAATGACTGTTGGTGTTGGCTTATTCGGAATATTTACAGCGTTTCTAGCTTCTTGGTTTGTGAAAGAAAAAGAGTAGACTTCCTATCTCTACTTCTTCCCTGCTTTCTTTAATTCAGCACTTCCTGGTATTCTCATTTTATCAGTTAAAGCTGGCACTTCGTTCAAATCAAAGTCACCTGTTATCGACATCAAAACGGTATCTTCTGCTTTAGCTCCCTCTATAAATAGTAATAATTCTTTTAATTGGGTTTCGCCGGCACCTTGTTTGCCCAAAATTTGGACTTTTTTACCTCCTTCGTTAGTCGTCATTAATTCTTCTAACCCAGCAGTTTTTGCATATTTTTCTGCTGTCAAACGCATTTGCGTAGCGATGCGGTCGTTTTGAGTTCGGTACACTTTCAGGTTGTCTATTTTCTTAATTAAGTTCAGGTACTGCTGTGTTTCTTTATCCGAAGCATCTAATTTTACCTTGCTCATCAAATCAAACATTTTCTTATTGACTAGCACCGTATTCACCCCTGCAATACCTTCAAATTGGTCAAAAACAGATTGTGCAAAAAAAGGACTTGATACTAGCAATACTAAAAGGGTAATTATGTGTTTTTTCATTTTGAGGATTATTTTTTTAATTTGATAAATGTATTGATAATAGTTTCAGGTTTTCAAATATAATGCCATTTTGTTGATATACGATGTGCGATGTGCGATTTACGATGTAAAATGTATCAATTTGTAAATTTAAAAATTTGAAAATGCTCCATTTTTTTAAAGCCGAAATCTTAAATTACCTTAATATTATTTATATGGTTTTTACTTTATAAACATCGGTATGGTTTACAAGAAATGATGATTACGAACAATTCTATTCCTTTAGTTTTGTAATAAAATTACTTACACTCATTTTCTATATTTATATCAAAAGTTTGTATTTTTACGTTTTAACCCCAAATCTATTTTTACAATGAAAAAAATCATCCAACTCTCAACAGTAGTTTTTGTCACTCTTTTGGCTTTGCAAAGTTGCCAAAAAGACCAAGACGATATCATTCAGCCTACACCCGCCAATCTTGAAGTTCAAAATTTTATTTGGAAAGGACTCAATCAATTCTATTTATGGCAAACAGATGTTCCTAACCTAGCTGATAATCGATTTGCTAACCAAGCTGCCCTCGATGCTTTTTTAGTCAATTACACTGTGCCTAAAAATTTGTTTGATGCTTTACGAGTAAGTCCTACTATTGACCGATTCAGTTGGATGGTAGATGATTATACCGTTTTAGAACAACAACTTCAAGGAACCACCAAAAATTCGGGTGTAGAATTTGGACTCAGTTATTATAGTGGTTCGTCAAATGAAATATTTGGTTACGTACGTTATATTATTCCGGGGTCTGATGCTGCTACAAAAGACATTAAACGCGGTGATGTATTTACTGCTGTCAACGGCACACCTTTGACTGTTAGTAATTATCAAAGTTTGTTGTTTGGCACAAACGATACCTTCACGCTCAATATGGCAGACATTGTCAATGGTACCATCACTCCTAACAACAAGACTGTTGCTTTGACAAAAACGGTATTGTCAGAAAATCCTATTTTGGTCAACAAAGTCATTACAGTGGGTAGTAAAAAAATTGGCTACATGATGTACAACGGATTCTATTCTCCTTATGACACCCAATTGAATGACGCTTTTGGCTATTTGAAAGCACAAGGCATAACTGACTTTGTATTGGACTTGCGTTACAATGGCGGCGGTTCTGTACAAACAGCTACCTATCTTGCTAGCATGATTACAGGACAATTTACCGGAAGAGTGTTTGCTAAACAACAATGGAATACTAAGATTAACGCCTATTTTGAAGCCAATAACCCAAACGGACTGCGTAATTTTTTCACAGATAAAATTGGTGCTACTCCTATTAATAGTGTCAATATGACTAAGGTGTATGTTCTTACTACTGGAAGTACTGCTTCGGCAAGTGAATTAGTAATTAACGGTCTAAAACCCTACGTTGATGTGGTTCAAATAGGAACTACTACGGTTGGGAAAAATGTAGGATCAGTTACCTTGTATGATTCTCCTGATTTTACAGCCACAAACCGAAATCCAAATCATAAATATGCTATGCAGCCTATTGTATTAAAAATCGTTAACTCGGCTGATTTTGGAGATTATTTTAATGGATTAACTCCTACCTTCCAACTCAGTGAAACTATTAGTACTTACGGTATTTTAGGCGATGTTAATGAGCCTTTATTAAAATTAGCCATTGGTAAAATTACCGGAACCGCTAAAACGATTCAGCAAAGCGCTGGTAAACAATTTGATTTCTTTAAAGATTCGAAATCTATTAATGACTTCCAGAATCAAATGTATATAGAGAAAGCGCCCAAAGGATTGCAACAAGCGTTGAATTAATCTCATAATCAAAAAAGGCTTTCTAAATTAGAAAGCCTTTTTTCATTAACCACATAGAAACATAGATTAAATACAACTAAATAGAGAATTATAGCAATAATACTATTTTTCACATAGCTATGTGAATAGTGAAACGTCTATCTCATTCTTTTATAAAAACAAAATCTATGTACCTATGTGGTAAAAAACAGCCGATATATAATTATAACAGCATTACAAATTAATAGTTAACCCCAATTTAAAGTTGCGTCCCAAGGCGCTATAACCAACATTCTCTACAAAATCCACATTAAAAATATTAGTTATAGAAGCAAAAGCAGTTATTCTATTTTTAAGTATTTCGTGTCGAACTAAAGTATTAACTAACTGATACGAACCCAAATTTACTTGGGTAGTTGCATAAGTATTGCCGTCAAAGAAAGCATCTTTTTTAGCACCTACATATTGATAATTGATATTCCAAAAAAGGCGATCAGAAATCTTGAAATCCAAGGACGAATTGATTTTATGTTTTGGAATCAATCGATCTAAAGCGTTATCAACTTGAGTAAAAGTATAATTCGAACTCCATTTCACTTTATCGCTCAAGGTACATTTTACTTCTGTTTCAATTCCTTTGGCTTTATTTAGCCCATCAATATTGACATAATTAGAAGCATAGGTAGTTGGATTGTAATAAAACCCAATGAAATTAGTTTGCTCTCTATAAAAACCAACTAGATTCCACTGTATTTTTTTATTCACTAATTGGGTTTCAAAACCCACCTCAGCCGTACTATTTTTTTCTGGAGTCAATTTTGAATTTCCGTATTGAGAATACAATTGGTACAAACTTGGCGTAACAAATGCAGTACTGTAGGAACTTAGTATCTTTAATGGAAGTGATTGAAAATCAAACGACGGATTCACATTATATACCAATTGATTGCCATAAGCACTATGACTATTCCATCTTGCTCCAACATTCAAATTGAATCCTTTTTTAGACGTATACACTCCTGTTACATACGGATCAATCATATTGAATTTAGTGCTTTCTTTGGCGATGTTTCCATAAGGAGTAACGCTATTGGCATCATGAAATTGATATTGCACTCCCGAAACTAAGAAGAAAGAAGGGGCTATTTTGTATTTATTAAACCCATCAACATTGACGCTTCGTGATTCATATTGAGCAAATCCAACAGTGTTTAAATAGGTATCTAGTTCATCATAAGAACGAACCAATTTATTGAAACTCGAGTTTAAAATGAATTCCCCTTTATTGTATTTGAATTTAGGTGAAAATCCAAAACGAAACTGTTTTGAACTTGTTTTGTTTAAATTAGTATCACTCGTTCCAGTATTATCAAAACCGCCATCATAATCATTTTTAATTTGGTCATAATTCCCAAAGAAATCCAATGTCAGTTTATCCGTTATTGCATACCCTATTTTTGCCAAATAATTCAAGCGTGAAAAAGGATCTTCTTCATAATGTACATTCGAATTAGGAGGTGCAATTTGAGAAATACCTTTGGTTTCCGTACTATTCAAAGCAACAAAATAGGTCAGCTTTTTAGAGGTTCCATTAATCGAAAACCCTTGATTAAAATCGGACGCTTTTTGATTTTGTTGGGTTGCTGTAGCATTGGTACCCACAGTAAAATAACCATTTCCTGTTATCAATTTTTTACCCGATTTTTTGAGCTTAATATTAATCACCCCTGTTGCGGCACCCGTTCCATACAATGTACTTGCCGCTCCTTTCATAATTTCAATACTTTCAACTTGTTCAGCTGGAAGCAAACGCAAATCATACTCCATACTAATTCCGGAAGCATCATTAACCGGAATTCCGTCAATCAAAACCAGCACTTGACTGTTTTTTCCACCACGAATGTAATAGCCCAGATTTTTACCCGCAGCACTTTGGTTGCCATTCATCTCAACCCCCGCTACAGTATTTAAAATAGCCGCAATACTCTGCCCTGGCCTATTCCGTAATTCTTCGGAGGTGATTTTTGTAATTACTTTTCCTGATTTTTCTTTTGCTAAAGCAAATTTAGAATCAGACACTACTACTTCTTGTAACTCTTGTTTAGAAGCTACATTTTCTTTTTCTTGCGCAAAAGCACAAGCAGATACCAGCACAAACAATGCGCTAATACGAACGTTTTTTTTGTTCATTTTAATTAAACATTTTGCAACAGCTGTACTGTTACTTTACTACTACTAGGGAGAAAAGCATAGAATTACCCATACTCAAACCTTTTTTCCCGAAAGTTTGATACTCAATGTAATGGGCAGGTCTCCTGGCTTGCGTCTTGTTGTTTACCTTCTCATTCGCAAGGCGAACAATGGTGTTGTAGTTAACAACAAGCTTTTTAGCTTACAGTTGCGGGTACAGCTCAGGTATTTAACCTGATTCCCTTTTAATGCTATTTTGAAAAACAAAAAAGCAACCTCAATACGAGGACAAAGATACCACTAAGATTGGAATAAAAAATTAAATTTGATTTTTAAAACCGTTTACACCTACCTTTGCACTTCTTGTAATCAAAGCGATGAAATCATTTATTTTAAAATTTATTTTCTTTTTTACTGTGCTGGTCCTTGGCGGATGCAAACAAAATAGCTCCATTTCGGTAGTTCCAAAAAAGAGCACTAAAAACGAAATTCGATACGCCAAAGGATTAGAAATATACCACCATCAAGGATATTCTATTCTCAAGATTACCCACCCTTGGCCTGATGCTAAAGCTCCGTTTACATATATTTTACAAGAAAAAAACGGACGTATCCCCGATAGTTTACAACACTATACCCGAATTTCAATTCCCATCAAATCCGTAGTGGTTACCTCAACAACTCATATTCCGGCATTAGAATTATTAGGCGTTGAAAATACCTTGGTAGGTTTTCCCAATACTGATTTTATTTCGTCCCCAAAAACCAGAAAAAGAATCGACTCTGGGCTAGTAAAAGAGGTAGGAACGAATGAAACCTTAAACACCGAAATTCTAATTAACATAGCTCCGGATGTCATTGTGAGTTTTGGTTTAAACAATAGTAATCCCACTTTGGATAATTTACAAAAAAGTGGCTTAAAAGTCCTTTTAAATGGGGATTGGAACGAACAATCACCTTTGGGAAAGGCAGAATGGATTAAGTTTTTTGGTGCGTTGTATGGCTTGGATGCCAAAGCAAAAGCGATTTTCTCTACTATTGAAAAAGAATACCAAACTACCTTGGCTTTAGCCCAAAAAGCAAAGCAAAAACCTACCGTTTTAAGCGGTGCTATGTACCAAGACCAATGGTTTGTTCCTCAAGGAGAAAGCTGGATGGCATTATTTTTAAAAGAGGCACAATCCAATTATTTATGGGCCAAAACTACTGGAACGGGAAGTTTGTCTTTGCCTTTTGAAACCATCTTAGAAAAAGCACAAAAAGCCGAATTTTGGATTGCACCAGGTGATTTTTCTTCTTTAAAAGAGATGAACAACAGCAATCCACATTACGCAAAATTTGAGGCGTTTAAAAATAAAAAAGTATATTCGTACGCATTACACAAGGGAGCCAAAGGTGGAACTTTGTTTTTTGAATGGTCTTCCACTCGACCTGATTGGGTGCTGAAAGATTTGATTGCCATTTTTCATCCCGAATTAGTACCACAACATCGTCCGTATTTTTTTGAGAAATTAAATTAATTTGAACACAACTAACCGAAATACCGTACTCTTTATCTTCTTCAGCATAGGATTGATTTTCTTATTGCTAATGAATATTAGTTTAGGTGCCGTTGCTATACCTTTAAAAGAGGTGTGCAACAGTTTAATTGGTACAGGCGCGAGTAAATCCTCTTGGGAATACATCATTATGGATTACCGATTACCCAAAGCAATTGTAGCCATCTTAGTCGGTATGGGATTAGCTATTAGCGGACTCTTAATGCAAACGTTGTTTCGCAATCCGTTAGCGGGGCCTTATGTTCTAGGGCTAAGTTCGGGAGCGAGTTTAGGGGTAGCATTAGTCATTTTGGGTTCGGCATTTTTACCTCATTTTGCAAGTGAATTGCTGCTATCGTCTTATGGAATAGTTATCGCTTCTAGTTTAGGTAGTTTTGCGGTTTTATTAGCTGTTTTAGCCGTTGCCCGACGATTACGAGATACGATGGCAATTCTAATTGTAGGATTAATGTTTGGTAGTTTAACCAATGCTTTAGTAGGTACACTAACCTATTTCAGTACTGCCGAACAATTACAAAAATTTACTTTTTGGTCTTTAGGAACTTTGGGTAATTTATCTTGGACTTCAATAGCCATTTTATCCGTTTGTGTGGCAATTGGATTGGTATTAAGTTTAGTTAGTATTAAACCATTAAACACCTTGCTTTTAGGAGAAAACTATGCCCGAAGTTTGGGATTAAATTATACCAAAGCCCGTTTTATAATCATCTTAGCTACGAGTATTTTAGCGGGTAGTATTACGGCTTTTGCTGGGCCAATTGCTTTTGTAGGATTGGCTGTGCCTCATATTGCTAAATTAGTTTTTCAAACGAGTAATCACTTGGTTTTATTTTGGAGTACGCTTTTATTTGGCGCCATGATTATGTTGATTTGTGATAGTATTTCTCAGTTACCTAATTCAGCAATTGTAATTCCTATCAATGCCATTACTTCTATTTTAGGTGCACCAATTGTAATTTGGTTACTCATTCGTAAACGCAAAATGATGAGCTAATGGAGAAGAAAAAAATAATTACTCAAAAATATTTGGACGAACTTACTTATGAAGTTTTAGGGGCTGCTATTGAAGTTCACAAAATAATGGGAAGAGGATTACTTGAAAATATTTATCATCACTGCTTAATTGAAGAATTATCAACGAAAAGAATAAACTTTTCTACAGAAATGAATATTCCTGTTGTGTATAAAAACAAATCATTGAAAATTGATTATAAATGTGATTTATATATTGAAAATTGCTTGGTAGTAGAACTAAAATCAGTGAACGAAATAAATCCAGCACACAAAGCTCAATTATTAACGTATATGAAGTTATTACATTCACCAAAAGGTATATTAATTAATTTTAATTGTTTTAATCTTTTTAAAGAAGGACAAATTACTTTAGTTAACGAACATTTTAAAACGTTGCCTAAATTTTGAAAATATGAAAATTGAATTTTAACCACATAGATACATAGATTACAGAACAGCTTAAAGAAAGAATAGAAATAGTCCCATTTTTCACATAGCTATGTGAATAGTGAAACGTCTATCCTCCTCTTTTCAATATAAAAGTGGCTATGTATCTATGTGGTAAAAAACTTTCTAACACTAATGAGAAATACTATTCTAAACGCTTCTAATATCAGCATTGGGTATTCCAACAAAAAAGAAACTACCGTTGTAGCATCACATGTCAATTTAGCTTTAGAAAAAGAAAAACTGACTGCTTTGATTGGCGCTAACGGCATTGGAAAATCAACTCTTTTACGCACAATCATTGGAATTCAGTCGCCACTTTCAGGGCAAGTTTTTTTAGAAAACAAAGACATTCATAGCGTAGATAATTTGACTTTAGCACAACACTTAAGCGTGGTATTGACTGATAAATTACCTCCAAGTAACTTAACCGTTTTTGAACTTATTGCTTTAGGAAGACAGCCCTATACGAATTGGATTGGCAAACTTACAACAACAGATATTGCTAAAGTAAATGAAGCCTTGGAACTGACTCAAATTAGCCATCTAGCAAATGAAAAGTATGATGAAATTAGCGATGGGCAATTGCAAATTGTTCTTATTGCAAGAGCATTGGCACAAGACACTCCTCTGATTATCTTAGACGAACCTACTACTCACTTGGATTTATTACATAAAGTCACGCTCTTAAAACTCTTAAAAAAACTGACTCAGGAAACAGGAAAATCCATCTTATTTTCGACACACGATATCGATATGGCTATCCAATTAAGTGATGAAATGATCATTATGACACCCGAATCAGTGGTGCAAGATCAACCTTGTAATTTAATTATGAAAGGGAATTTCAATACCTTATTTCAGGACGAACATATTCTTTTTGATTCCGAAAAAGGAAAATTCGTCATCAAAGGATAGTAAAACTAAGACTTCAATCCTATTTGTCTTTTGGCTTCGCCAACAACAAAAGCAACCGAATTAGCAATGTTAAAACTTCGAATCAATGGCGACATTGGAATAGTTAAATGATTGTCAAACAAAGCCAAAACCTCAGCACTTAACCCCACACTTTCTTTTCCAAACACTAACCAATCTCCATCTTGAAATTCAGCATTCAAATACGATGTTGAAGCGTGCGAACTCATTAAAAAAACACGCGAATGATCTGAAATCTGACTCACCCATTCAGCTACATTTTGATATTCTGTAACATCCAAATGCACCCAATAATCCAAACCAGAACGTTTTAAATTTTTGTCATTAATAACAAACCCAAAAGGATGAATTAAATGCAATTTGCTTTCTGTTCCTACGCACAAACGACCAATATTGCCTGTGTTATTTGGTATTTCTGGTTCTACCAATACGATGTTTAACATATCAAAACTATTATATTTTTAATTTAACCACATAGATACATAGACTTTAATTCAACCAAAAGAAGAGATAGACGTTTCACTATTCACATAGCTATGTGAATAGTGAAACGTCTATCTCATCTATAAATAACTATTAATCTATGTTTCTATGTGGTAAAAAATTTTACCCACACTATATCACAATTGAAAATCATCCACTTCAATTACTTCTCCAGCTTGTAAATTATTCAGGCGTACTCCTCCTACCCGAACTCGTACTAAACGCAAAGTAGGAAAACCTACATAGGCTGTCATTTTACGAACCTGTCTGAACTTCCCTTCATTAATAGTGATGGAAATCCAAGAAGTGGGTCCGTGACGTTCATCCCGAATCTTCTTCCCTCGAGCTCCAAAAGCAGGAACTTCATGAATCAAGAATGCCTTACAAGGCTTTGTGATGTATTTTTTTCCATTAAAACCTATTTCGACACCTCTTTGCAATTGCTCTACCGCATCTTGGTGAATAATACCATCCACTTGCACATAGTATTCTTTCTCTACTTTTTTGCTACGAACGAGTTCGCTCATCATGCCATCTGTAGTCAACAACAACAGTCCTTCCGAATCTTCATCCAACCGACCAATGGCCATAGTTCCTTCGGGAAATGGGTACAACTCGCCTAAAAGTCGTTTCTTTCTTTTTAATTCATAAACAAACTGACTCAAATAGCCATACGGTTTATGAATAATAAAATGCTGATGCCCCATGCGGTTTCAATTTGAGGCAAAAGTACATTATTATTGAAGAAAAAATAATTATTTTAAAGCAGCAAATTCAGAGAATTCCCTACTTTTACTCCTTACTAAATTTATCCTTTCTATGACAGCTATTCTTCCTATTTTGTTTGCTTTTATTGTAGCATTAGCCATTGGAATATACATTGGAAAACTCATTTTCTCTGCTAAAATGCAACCGGAAAAAATTAGTTTGGAAGAAAAAATTGTAGCGAGTCAAGCCCAAATTCAAAACTTTAAAGAAACTCTAGAAAAAGAGAGAAACGAGAAGGAAGCTATCCGAAACGAAAAAGATAGTTTAGCCATTCAGCTTTCTAAAAAAGAAGTCGATTTTGAGAATCTTTGGGAACGCAATAAAGAACAAAAACAAGAAGTAGAACAGCTTCAAGAAAAATTCACCAAAGAATTCGAAAATTTAGCCAACAAAATATTAGACGAGAAATCAAATAAATTTACCGAGCAGAATAAAGAGAATCTACAAAACATCTTATCGCCTCTACAAGATAAAATTCAATTATTCGAAAAGAAAGTCGAAGACACTCATAAGGAAAGTATTGATTACCACGCCGCTTTACGCCAACAAATTCTTGGTTTACGCGAAATGAATCTCCAAATGAGTAAAGAAACCATCAACTTGACAAAAGCTTTAAAAGGCGATAGCAAAATGCAAGGAAATTGGGGCGAATTGGTTTTAGAACGCGTATTGGAAAAATCAGGTTTGGAAAAAGGACGAGAATATGAAGTCCAACAAGCATTTACAACAGCAGATGGCAATCGGGTATTTCCTGATGTGGTGATTAATTTACCTGATGGCAAAAAAATGATTGTCGATTCAAAAGTATCCTTGACAGCCTACGAAAAATACATCAATGAAGAAGATGAAGAATTGAAAACGAATTACCTCAAAGAACACGTTACATCCATCAAACGCCACGTAGAACAATTAGGAACCAAAAATTACCAAGACTTGTACCAAATTGAAAGTCCTGATTTTGTTTTGCTTTTTATCCCTATCGAACCCGCTTTTGCTATGGCTTTAAACGAAGACACTTCGTTGTACAACAAGGCTTTTGAAAAAAATATCGTCATCGTAACTCCAGCTACTTTATTGGCTACTTTACGCACTATTGATAGCATGTGGACCAATCAAAAGCAACAAGAAAACGCTTTGGAAATTGCGCGTCAAGCGGGAGCTTTATACGATAAATTTGAAGGTTTTGTAGCCGATTTAATTAAAATTGGTAAAAAAATCGACGAAAGTAAAGTGGAATATGCAGGAGCGATGAACAAATTAGTAGAAGGAAAAGGAAACTTAATTAGCAGTGTCGAACGTTTGAAAAAAATGGGAGCCAAAGCCAAAAAAGCACTTCCCGACACCATTTTAAATCGGGCAGATAAAGACGAAAATCAATTAGAATCATAAACTATGAGCACTACTTTTAAAACCGTAGCTTCATCCTACATTAGTATTTCAGAACTAATGCTCCCTTCGCATACTAATTTTAGTGGCAAAATTCACGGAGGTTATATTTTATCGTTATTGGATCAAATTGCGTTTGCATGCGCCTCTAAATTTTCTGGCAATTACTGTGTTACGGCTTCAGTTGACACGGTTAACTTCTTAAAACCTATTGAAGTTGGCGAACTAGTTACCATGAAAGCTAGCGTTAATTATGTGGGTAAAAGCTCGATGATTATTGGAATACGAGTGGAAGCCGAAAACATCCAAACTGGAGTAGTTAAACATTGTAACTCTTCTTATTTTACAATGGTTGCCAAAGACAAAGAAGGCAATAGCGTGCCTGTACCTGGATTGATTATTTCCAATCTAAAAGAAGTACGTCGTTTTTGCAATTGTCTCAAACAAATTGCTTTGAAGAAAGAAAGAGATTTACACGAAGAAATTTTTGATTACAGTTCTATTGAAACTATTGAAAGCCTCAAGAAATACAATGTTTCAATCGAATTGAATTAGATTTCAATTTTCTTTTAGTTTAATCTTAAAATTCGTAACTTTAGGTACTAACTCCTTTAGCTATGAAAAAAACTATCTCTCTACTTTTTCTTTGTATTAGTTGTTTTTCTTTTGCTCAAGAAAAATGGACAACGCAATCTGGCACAATTAATTTTGAAGCCTCTGTTCCGCTTTTTGAAGAAGTAAGCGCACAAAACAATTCGGTAAAATGTGTCGTAAACACAGAAGAAAAAACCATTACTTGTGTAGTAAAAATTAAAGATTTCACCTTTAAACGCGATTTAATGAAAACTCATTTCAACGAAATCTATATGGAAAGTGATACTTATCCAAGAGCTGTTTTTAAAGGAACTATATCTAATTTAGACACAAATAAAATTAGTCCGGAAGGAATTGTTTTACCAATCAACGGGAAAATAAAAATTCATGGAGTTACTCAAAATATTACTGTAAAAGCAATGCTTACAAAAGTTGCAAATGGCCTACAACTCACAACTGATTTTGACTTGAATACAGATGATTTTAAAATTGAAATTCCAAGTATGATTTTACCAAAAATTTCAAAAACAGTTCATACTCATTTGAACTGTACACTACAATAAAATTAGTCAGACAAACAATTTCGTAACGCTTTATCCAAATCAGTAAACTGAAATTGAAATCCCATTTTCTCTATTTTATCAGAGGCAACTCTCCTACCTTTTAAGACCAATTGTGACATTTCTCCTAACACTAATTGCAAAACAAAAGCTGGGACATTGGGTAACCAAATGGTATAACCCAATACTTTAGCTAAAGCAGCAGAAAAACTTGCATTAGTAGTACCGTCATTTACAGCCGCATTATACGGTCCTTGCATTTCAGAATTGGTGATTGCGGCTAAATAAATACGACACAAATCGTCAATATGAATCCAAGGCATATATTGTTTTCCAGAACCAATAGCACTTCCTAATTTATAACGAAACAATGGAACTAGTTGCCGTAAAACACCATCGCCTTTACCTAGAACCAATCCTGTTCGGATCTGCACTGTTCGGATTCCTAAATTGTGAATAGGTACAGTTGCTGATTCCCATTTATGACAAACTGTTCCTAAAAAATCCGAGGCTGCGGGAGTTATTTCTGTACCAATCACCTCATCAGTAATAGCACCATAAATTCCAACGCCTGAGGCCGAGATGAAGGCTTCTAATTGCTTATTGTGTTGTTGCAAACAAGCATACAATAGCTGGGTAGATTTTTCTCGACTATCTAAAATAGCTTTTTTACGAGTTGTAGTCCATCGCTTCGCACCAATATTTTCACCGGCTAAATGAATCACATAATCGGCATTCAAAATAGCTGCTTCATCAATAGTTCCCGCTTCAACATCCCATTGGTAGTACGAAATCCCCCCCGAATTCTTTTTAGCGGAGCGACTCAAAATAGATACTGAAAATCCGTTTACCAATAGTAGTTGCGTTAACTTTTTGCCAATAAATCCAGTACCTCCCGTCAATACAACATTTTTTTTCATCGCATTACCCTTTCAAAATCCCTGCTTTATAAGTAGCAATGGCTCGGTCTCTTGCCATAGCATGATCTACCATAGGTTGGCCATATCCCAAATCAAATTCTTTAATCCATTGCCGAATATAAACTCCTTTTTCGTCAAATTTTTTCTGTTGAATATCCGGATTAAAAACTCTAAAATAAGGAGCGGCATCACAGCCTGTTCCAGCTGCCCATTGCCAATTCCCAACATTTGCTGCCATTTCGTAATCCAATAATTTTTCAGCAAAATAGGCTTCGCCCCACTGCCATTCAATTAATAAATGTTTGCAAAGAAAACTCGCTACCACCATACGCACTCGGTTGTGCATATAACCGGTTTCGTTCAATTGACGCATTCCTGCATCGACCATTGGGTAACCTGTTTTCCCTTCGCACCAACGTTTAAAATCGTCTTCATTATTACGCCATTCAATTCCATCGTAAGCCGACTTGAAATTCCGATTTTGCACTTTAGGAAAGTGAAAAAGAATTTGCATAAAAAATTCTCTCCAAATCAACTCACTTAAGAAAACGGCATTCTTTTTCGCGGCCCAATTCACTAATTTCCGAATACTAACGGTACCAAAACGCAAATGAGGAGACAAATACGATGTACTATCCATAGCTGGAAAATCCCTTGTTTCATGATAATTAGCAACTAACTTTAAGTTATGAGGCTTTACTTTAATTGAACTTGGAACAAAACCAATTTCTTCCAAAGCAAGAAAGTCAAACTCACTTTTTAAAAAATTAGAAAAAAGCGGCACCAAATCAAATTCTGGAAGGGGAGCCATCGATTTGTATTTTTCCAACCATTTATTTTTAAAGGGAGTATATACTGTATAAGGTAATCCATCTGCTTTTACAATCTCGGCTTCTTCAAAAATAACTTGGTCTTTGAATGAGAATGTTTGCACTCCATTGGAAGTCAATAATTCAGCAACAACCGCATCTCTGTGGATAGCAGAGGGTTCATAATCTTTATTCCAAAACACTTGTTTAATAGAATATTCATGTAATAAAGATGTCCAAACCTCAATTGGTTTTCCCTTTTTGACCAAAAGAGAACTCCCTACTTCTTGTAACTTTTGATTAATACTAGCTAATGATTCGTGTATAAACCCTACCCTCGCGTCATCATTGGGTAACCGCTCCAAAATAGTTTCATCAAAAATAAATACAGGAATAACAGGATATTGAGATTGTAAGGCTTGAAATAAACCTACATTATCATCCAATCGTAAATCGCGTCGAAACCAGAAAAAAGTAACTTCTTGTTTAGCCATTATTTGTATTAAATATTTCGTCCACCTTCACTTTTCGATAATCAAAAATTTGTTTCAATTTATTTTTGACCACCAAAGCATTCATAATGCGTCCAATGAAACCTAAAGGTAAGGCATAATGTATTAAATCTGTCATCAAAACACCATTTTCAGTAGGCTCAAAAAAGTGTTTGTGATGCCATAAAGCATAAGGTCCAAAACGTTGTTCGTCAATAAAATAACTATTGTCTTTCACAAAGGTAATTTCAGTTACCCATGTCAGTTTAATTCCGAAAAGAGGCGATACTTTATACTGAATAATTTGACCTGTATACATGTTTTTTTTATCAAAATCTGTGATTTGAAATCCCATTGATTCAGGTGTGATTTTTTGCAAATTTCTTGGGCTAGAAAAAAAAGCCCAACATTCTTCTAAACTTGCATTGACTAATTGTTCGGTTTTTTTAGTATATACTTTCATCTTAAATTTTGTAATATTTAAAAGGAACAAACAACATTCCGAAGCATTCGCCGTGTTCTTTCCCCAAATGTTTGTGGTGTACTTTGTGTGCTTTTCGCAAACCAATTAAGTACTTATTATTAGTATTTTTAAACCACTTAAAGCGTTGATGAATTAAGACATCGTGAATCAAAAAGTAACACATTCCGTAGAACATAATTCCGAGGCCAATGAAGAATTTATAATTCAATCCGCCCTCAACCCCAAAGTAAAAAAGCAAAATACTTGGAATAGCAAAAATGACAAAGAAAACATCGTTACGCTCAAAAATAGCGGCATATTTAGGTTGGTGATGGTCTTCGTGAAAATACCACATAAAACCGTGCATTACAAACTTATGAGTACACCAAGTAACACATTCCATCAATAAAAACGTAACTAAAAAAATTAGAAAAAACTGGATTTCATTCATTGTTTTTAGAATTAAATTTTAAACTAATTTTAATTTATAGGTCACAAAAGACTGGGCTAGCAAACTTGCTTTGGTATAATTAGAAACTCGTATTCGAGCGGTTCCAATTTTATGGCTTGGTGTTTTTTCTAATTTATTCAACAACTTTTTGTAGTACACATAAGCCGTATAAACACCAAATTTAGCCTCCATAGGCAACTTAGTTATTCCCTGAAAAGCTACTCTAAAATCTTCCTGAATCTCACTAATAATGGCACGTTTTGCTTTTTCATCAAAAGAATTCAAATCTACTCCTGGAAAATAGGTACGATTCAAAACCAAATTATCGTCTTTTAAATCCCTTAAGAAATTTACCTTTTGGAATGCCGATCCTAATCGCATGGCTTCTTCTTTTAATACATTGTATTTTTCAGCATCTCCATTTACAAAAACTTGCAAACACATCAAACCCACCACATCGGCAGAGCCGTAAATGTATTCCTCATATTCTTCTTTGCTGTGGTATTCGGTTTTCACCAAATCCAATTTCATACTTTTCAAAAAGGCTTGAATCAAATCATCTGAAATAGCATACTTTTTTACTGTAAGCTGAAACGAATTTAAAATCGGATTCAAACTAATTCCAGAATGATACGCTTTATAATACTCTGCTTCAAAATCAGTAATCAAGGTTTCTTTATCATAACCATGAAAAGAATCTACAATTTCATCCGCAAAACGTACAAAACCATAGATACTATAAATTGCCTCTCTTATACTTGGCGAAAGCATATAAACGGCTAAAGAAAATGAAGTACTGTAATTTTTAGTTACTAGTTTACTACATTTAAAGGATACGGTGTCAAATAACTGTTTCATAATTACGCTTTTGAAAATTGTTTATTAATTAATTCTGACACTAATTTACCTGAAATTAAAGCGGGCGGAACTCCAGGACCAGGCACGGTCAATTGTCCTGTAAAAAAGAGATTATTTACCTTTTTACTCTTTAACTTGGGTCTTAAAAATGCGGTTTGTAATAAGGTATTTGCCATACCATAGGCATTTCCTTTATACGAATTATAGTCTTGCACAAAATCATTTTTGCAAAACGATTGTTTAAAGATAATGTTATTTCGAACCTCTTGCTGAGTCAACGTCTCCAAACGATTCATAATTTTATGGAAATATGCTTCACGCAAAGCTTCAGTATCTTCAATTCCAGGGGCTAACGGAATCAAAAAACAAGCCGATTCCATTCCCTCTGGTGCTGTCGAAGGATCAGTCACCGAAGGAAAACTGGCGTAAAACAAAGGTTCTGCAGGCCATTTTGGTGTATCATAAATATCTTTAGCATGCTGATTAAAATCAGTATCAAAAAACAAAGCGTGATGCGAAATGTTCTCTATTTTTTTATTGAATCCCACATAGAACAATAAAGATGAAGGTGCAAATACACGGCTATCCCAATATTTTTCAGAATAAGCACGGTATTGTTCCTCCAATAAAGTTTCTGTATGATGGTAATCGGCACCACTTAAAACCACATCCGAATAAATTTCGGTTCCATTAACCACAATTCCTTTGGCAATTTTATTTTCAACAATAATTTTTTCAATGGCTGCATTAGTGACAAATTTCACTCCCAATTCGGCGGCTAGACTTTCCATACCTTTAACCACATCAAACATTCCAGTTTTTGGATGCCAAGTTCCCAAACCAAAGTCGGCATAATTCATAAAACTATAAAAAGAAGGCGTATCAGAAGGTTTTGCACCCAAAAACAAAACAGGAAATTCTAAAATTTGAATCAATTTTTCGTTTTTAAATTTCTTGCGAACATCCCGGCTAATGTTACTAAAAAATTGGCCTACTTTTTTGGCAGTTTCCAAAGTAATAAGTTCCAAAGGAGATACTCCTGGGCGGTACACTAAATCTTTAATGGCAATATCATAATTACTTCGAGCTTCAGTCATAAATTGTTCCAAAACAGCTCCGCTACCCTTTTCAATAGATTCAAAAGTAGCGACAATTTCAGGCAAATTATCCGCAATAGAAATGAATTCGTTGATTCCAAAATACACTCTATACGCTGGAGACAATTTAATCAACTCATAATAATCAGTTGTTTTTTTACCAAAATCAGCAAAAAAACGTTCAAAAACGTCTGGCATCCAATACCAACTTGGCCCCATATCAAATGTAAAACCATCTTGTTTTAACTGACGGGCACGACCTCCAATAGTAGTATTTTTTTCATAAACCGTCACTTGATGTCCGCTTTGAGCCAAATAACTGGCTGCTGCCAAGGAAGAAAATCCAGATCCGATGATTGCTATTGTTTTTGATAAATCCATTAATTGTGTATGTTTTTTTAAATACGCTGTGTTTATACTGCTGCTACCAATGATTCTATAGAATTAAATACCAATAGTTTCTCTGAAAATTTTGTTGGAGCAATATGAGCTGCCATTCGACCTGTAAACCAGAGTTGCGTTGTATCATCTTCTAATTCTTGTTTCATTTGGTCAACATAGTCGTTCACCGATTCTCTGTTAGGTTCTACAGTCAAATACGAAACAAATACAATCGAATCAAAATGCTTTTTGATATCTTTCAAATTAATAATAGGTATGCTTTCCCCTAAATAAATACACTTGTAACCTTTTGCAAGTATTTCATAATTCAAATACATCAATCCTAATTCATGAACTTCATTCATTGGCAAAGACAAAACAAAAACTTTATCGGTACGAGTTGGTTTTTGTACCTGTAATTGTTCTGTTTGAATGAGTAATTTTTGTTTAATTAAGAAAGTAATAAAATGCTCATGTGCTGGCGAAATGGTATCTGTTTGCCACAACACCCCTAATTCATGCATTAAAGGAACTAATACCTCATAAAAAATCTCACGAAAAGATTTTTCAGCCATTAACCAATTGTAGGTTTTGAAAAACAATTCCTGATCAAAATGCATCATCGCCATTTTGAATTCATTCAAGGCATGATGTTTAGCAGTCTTGTTTGTTACAATTTCACGAACAAGATTCGGAATATCTTCAGACGAATAAGTAGCTATTTTAGATATTTTATACCCATAATCATGCAACAGCGTTATGTTAAGCAACTTTTGCAAACTCGCTAAATCATACAAACGAATATTCGTATCCGTTCGCATTGGCTGTAAGATATTATATCTTTTTTCCCAAATACGAATAGTATGTGCTTTGATTCCTGATAAATTTTCAAGATCCTTGATACTGAATACGTTTTTAACGTTGTTCATTTTTTTTTTAATTTTGTTAAACAAATGTAAATTAAAAAATGATACGAAGCTAATTTAAAAATAAACTGTTACTCTATTTTTGGCAATTCAGTCTCCCAATTTAGCAATAAGCCATAAAAAAAAGCCTCTGTACAGAGGCTTTTTTTATATCTACATTTAAGTATTATTTACTCAAATACATTTTTCTTCGAGAATACAATTCATAGAATTGATCGTCTTTCAAATCGTCAATAAACAAGATGCTTTCTCCTGTCGATTTCATTTCTGGACCTAATGCTTTATTTACATTTTGGAATTTACTGAAAGAAAAAACAGGTTGTTTGATAGCATATCCTTTCAACTGTGGATTGTATGTAAAATCAGTTACTTTATTAGCTCCTAACATTACTTTAGTAGCATAATTCACATACGGTTCTCCGTAGGCTTTTGCAATAAAAGGAACTGTTCTAGACGCTCTTGGATTTGCTTCGATGATGTAAACAATGTCGTTTTTGATTGCAAATTGAATATTGATTAATCCAACAGTTTTCAAAGCAACCGCTATTTTATGAGTATGGTCTTTGATTTGTTGCATCACAAATTCACCCAAGTTAAACGGTGGCAAAGTTGCATTACTATCTCCCGAGTGTACTCCACAAGGTTCGATATGCTCCATAATTCCGATGATGTATACATTTCCGTCGGCATCGCAAATCGCATCGGCTTCGGCTTCAATTGCACCATCCAAATAATGGTCTAATAATAATTTATTTCCTGGTATTGACTTCAACAAACTAATTACATGTTCTTCTAATTCCTGTTTGTTGATGACAATTTTCATCCCTTGTCCTCCCAATACATACGAAGGGCGAATCAATAAAGGGAAATCCAATTTATCTGCTAAAGCAGACGCTTCATCAGCAGTTTCTGCAATTCCGAATTTAGGGAAAGGAATATTCAATTCTGTCAATAAATCAGAGAAACGTCCTCTGTCTTCGGCTAAATCCAAAGCGTCAAAGCTTGTTCCTAAGATTTTTACTCCGTATTTAGATAATTTCTCTGCTAATTTTAAAGCCGTTTGACCACCTAACTGGACAATTACACCTTCTGGTTTTTCGTGTTGGATAATGTCGTAAATATGTTCCCAGAAAACAGGCTCAAAATACAATTTATCAGCCGTATCAAAATCGGTTGAAACCGTTTCAGGATTACAGTTAATCATAATTGTTTCGTAACCACATTCTTTGGCTGCAAGCACCCCGTGAACACAAGAATAATCAAATTCAATTCCTTGTCCAATTCTATTTGGGCCTGAACCTAAAACGATGATTTTCTTTTTATCCGTAACAATACTTTCATTGTGAACATAACGTTCTCCGTTTGATTTTTCAATTTCAGCCTCGAAAGTGGAGTAATAATACGGTGTTTGCGCTTTAAACTCAGCCGCACACGTATCTACCAGTTTGAATACACGGTTGATATTCATATCCATACGCAAGGTATGCACTTGACTTTCCAAACAACCCATCATGTGTGCAATTTGTCTATCAGAGAATCCTTTTTGTTTGGCTTCTAGCAACAATTCTTTTGGTAAAGATTCCACTTTATACGAAGCAATTTCTTTTTCCAAAGTAAATAATTGCTCGTATTGTTTCAAGAACCACATATCAATTTTAGTAATTTCGTGAATACGACTCAACGGAATTCCCATCGCAATCGCATCATAAATCACAAAAACACGGTCCCAACTTGCATGAGTCAGTTTCTCTATAATTTGTTCGTAATTCGTATATCCTTTTCCGTCAGCACCTAAACCATTTCTTTTGATTTCCAAAGATTGAGTCGCTTTGTGCAAGGCTTCTTGGAACGAACGTCCAATTCCCATTACCTCACCTACTGATTTCATTTGAAGTCCCAATGTTTTATCAGCACCTTCAAATTTGTCAAAGTTCCAACGTGGTATTTTTACAATTACATAATCCAAGGTAGGCTCAAATAAAGCCGAAGTAGATTTTGTAATTTGATTTTGCAATTCGTCTAGGTTGTATCCTAAAGCTAATTTCGATGCGATTTTAGCAATTGGGTAACCTGTTGCTTTAGATGCCAATGCCGAAGAACGAGACACACGAGGATTGATTTCAATCGCTACAATGTCTTCTTTTTCGTCTGGCGAAACTGCAAATTGTACGTTACAACCTCCAGCAAAATTTCCGATGCTACGCATCATCAAGATGGCCATGTCACGCATTTTTTGGAAAGTAGTATCCGATAGTGTCATTGCAGGTGCTACCGTGATAGAATCTCCGGTATGGATTCCCATTGGATCCATATTTTCGATAGAACAGATGATAACTACATTGTCGTTTTTATCTCTCAACAATTCCAATTCATATTCTTTCCAACCTAACAAAGCTTTGTCAATCAACACTTCGTGGATAGGTGACATTTCTAAACCGTACGTCAGTTTTTCGTCAAATTCTTCTTTGCTATGCACAAAAGCAGCTCCAGTTCCACCCAAGGTAAACGAAGGACGAATTACTAATGGGAAACCAAATTCTTGTGCAATTTCTTTTCCTTGCAAGAACGAAGTAGCTGTTTTTGCTGGCGCAGCAGGAACTCCAATTCTTTCCAACAATTGTTTGAACTGCTCTCTATCTTCGGTAATATTAATGGCGTTCACATCAACCCCAATTAATTTTACTCCAAAATCTTCCCAAATTCCTTTTTCTTCTGCTTCTAAACACAAGTTCAACGCCGTTTGCCCACCCATTGTTGGCAATACCGCATCAATTTGCGGATGCGCTTTCAAGATTTCAATAATTGACTTGGTTGTCAATGGTTTCAAGTAAACGTGATCGGCCATAGAAGGGTCAGTCATAATCGTCGCTGGATTCGAGTTGATTAATATCACTTCGATTCCTTCTTCACGAATAGAACGTGCTGATTGTGAACCAGCATAATCAAATTCGCAGGCTTGACCAATTACAATAGGACCTGAACCTATTATCAAAACGGATTTAATGGATGTGTCTTTTGGCATTGTAGTATAATTTGTGTGTATGTTGTTTTTTATTAGTATCAGGTTTAAGTGGTAAAAACGCTTTAACCTGAGCTTTTTAGAGCTAAACTAAAAGAATTAGTTTAAATTTTCAAAAAAAAGCCGTTACTAAAAAATAGTAACGGCTTAATATTGATTATAGAATAACCATTATTTTTTGTGTCTAGGTTCGCTAGAAACAGTCAATTTATGTCTTCCTTTAGCTCTTCTTCTTGCAAGAACTTTTCTTCCATTAGCAGAAGCCATTCTGTCCATAAATCCGTGTTTATTTCTTCTTTTTCTTTTCGATGGTTGAAACGTTCTTTTGCTCATTGGTTTGTATCTTTAAAATCTTTATTTATATGTCTTTTGGTTTTTGAATAACCGTTATTCCAAAACCGAGTGCAAATATACAAAGACTTTTTTTTCTAGCAAGTAGTTTTATAAAAATATTTTTAATTCCTTTTACTATCTTTGCAATCATAAATTCAAACCTATTATGTTTCACAAAAATATCAAACTTATTCTTGCCGGACTTATTGTCGCTACAGGTATTTGGCAATTTACAGAAAGTAACATCGGAAACGGAATCTTCCTTATACTAGTAAGCGCTATTCCTGTTTTTTTATATTTTAAAAACGAATTCATTTTACTAGCGTTCTTAAAGTTGAGAAAACAAGATTTTGAAGGTGCTAAAAAATGGCTAGACAAAATCAAAAATCCTGAAGGGGCTTTGGTTCAAAAACAACAAGGATATTTCAATTACCTTCACGGCATTATGCTTTCGCAAACCAATATCAATCAATCAGAGAAATTTTTCAAAAAAGCAATTGAATTGGGATTGTCTATGGATATGGATTTGGCTGTAGCCAAATTAAACCTAGCAGGTATCGCCATGTCTCGAAGAAGAAAACTAGAAGCTACTTCCCTATTGAATGAGGCGAAAAAGCTCGACAAGCAAAACATGTTGAAAGAACAAATCAGCATGATGAAAGAACAAATGAAAAAGATATAATACAAAAAGAGGCGATGTACATCGCCTCTTTTTGTTTAATACCCCTCCAAAGGAATTTCCAATTGGTATTTTTTATTTGTTGGATTCACAATCTTAGTGGTGCGTAGCCACGGATTATGAATTTTCAAGATTTTATAATTAATCCCTTGTTGAAGTGCTAAACTAGCTAAATCGGTTACCGAACTATCAATTGTAATTTTCTTCGTAGCTACTATTTTGTATTGCTCCTCCTCGGTAATTGGAAAACCATATTGTTCAGGATGTTCCATAATTTGTTTCAAGGCTAAAATTCGGAACACATAACGAGAGGTTTCGTCATTTAGCAATAAATCAAAGTAATTGGATACTTTTTGAATGTCTAATTGCTTTTTGATTCCGGTTCCACCTGCATTGTATGACGCTGCTACTAAAGTCCAATTGCCAAATTTTTCCTTGGCTTTCAAAAAATAAGCACAAGCCGCTTCTGTCGCTTTTTCTAGATGATAGCGTTCGTCAATATTTTCATTTACCTCTAAACCAATTTCTTTAGCTGTATCGGGCATAAATTGCCAAATTCCTTTAGCACCCGCCGGAGAAACTACATTCACCAAACCGCTTTCAATCACAGCAACATATTTAAAATCGTCTGGAATTCCATTTTTCTTTAAAATGGGTTCGATTACTGCAAAAGCACGATGCGCTCTTTTTAAAATCAATAATGTTGAGGCATTCAAATGCTTATTTACTAATAATTCTCTATCCAAACGCTCTTGCACATCAGCAATTTGCAAAGGCACTCTTTCTCCCGCAAAATCAATTTGGGCAGGGAAATAATTAGGATTAAAACGCGCAATCCAATGAGCTGGTAATTCTAATTTAGAAGCAAAAATAAATAGCCCACTAATAAACACTAGTCCAATTAAAAGAACCGATTTTCGAATCATTGTTTTCTGTTTTTTCATTTATTCTATTTTTATTTAGAAAACTCACCTAAAATTAGGGCTGGTAAATTTTCATTAAACCATTTGTATTTACTTAAAATCATAATATGTGTTCCTCCTTTAACTACAATACAATCTTTGATGTATTGTATTGGAAACACCTCATCGGCATCGCCGTGAATATGAATTACATTAGAATCTACTTGTGTTCTATCCCACAATACAATGCGTTCAATAGCCCAATCTAAATAATGCACATCACGCACCGAAAGATATCTTTCATATAATTTCAATCGCTGGGCTATGGATTTTCCAAAAGAAAAAGCACTTAACTTTTCTATATTCGAAAAGATAGAAGTGGGAATTAATTTATAAGCTTTAGTGGTTTTGGCAATTTTCATTCGGCGAGGAAATTCTACATTGGATTTCACACTCGAAATAATAATTACTTTCAGCGGATTCAAAAAAGCGGCCATTTCTTGTACCAAAATCCCTCCAAAGGAAACACCAATCAAAACAGGATTTGGAGCCGTAATTTTTTCAGCCATTCGTTTAGCATACTCTTGTAATGATTCATCGCCTGTAGGTAATTCCCAATCCAAAAGATGTATTTCGAAAAGTTCTTGAGGCAAGGCAATGCGTTCAAATATCAACGAACTTGCCGCTAATCCAGGCATAAAATAAACCGAAATCTTTTTGTTATCCATCGTCGAGAAAACCATTACTTTAGGGTAAAAATAAGGATATTTTTTAAAAGTATTGATTCGAACAAAACAAAGAGTCTAGGTTGCGGCAAAAAACTATTTCTCGATTTCTCTCAAATTTTCCATTTTCTTGTGTGCCAAGAAACCAGCCACATCTTCAAAATGTTCTACCACCCTTTTGTTTCCAAATTCAAATACTTTGGTAGCTAACCCATCTAAGAAATCACGATCATGCGATACTAAAATCAAGGTTCCGTCAAAATCTTTTAACGCATCTTTGATGATGTCTTTGGTTTTCATATCCAAGTGATTGGAAGGCTCATCCAGAATCAATAAATTAACAGGTTCTAACAACAATTTAATCATTGCCAAACGTGTTTTTTCACCTCCAGAAAGCACTTTTACTTTCTTAGTAATATCATCACCTTGAAACATAAAAGCACCTAAAATATTTTTAATTTGCGTACGGATATCACCTACTGCAATACCATCTATAGTTTCAAAAATAGTAGCATTCTCGTCTAACAAAGCGGCTTGATTTTGAGCAAAATAACCAATTTGGGCATTGTGACCAATTTCGACACTACCGCTATCAATCCCAATTTCCTTCATGATGGCTTTAATCATGGTCGATTTTCCTTCCCCATTTTTTCCAACAAAAGCTACTTTTTGTCCGCGCTCAATAACCAAATTAGCATCTTTAAACACCACATGATCACCGTACGATTTAGACAATTCTTTCACAATCACAGGATATTGCCCTGAACGAGCTGCTGGTGGAAATTTCAATTTCAACGCTGATGTATCTACTTCGTCAACCTGAACAATTTCTAGTTTTTCTAGCATCTTCACACGAGATTGCACCGCATCTGTTTTAGAAAAAGTTCCTTTAAAACGTTCAATAAACGCTCTATTATCAGCAATCATTTTTTGCTGTTCGTCATACGCTTTTTGCTGGTGCATACGGCGGTCTTTGCGCAATTCTAAATAATGAGAATACTTCGCTTTATAATCATAAATACGTCCCATAGTTACTTCTATAGTACGATTGGTAATGTTATCCACAAAAGCCCTATCGTGCGAAATCACTACGACTGCCTTGGCTTGATTAACCAAAAAATCTTCTAACCATTGAATACTTTCTATATCCATGTGGTTTGTTGGCTCATCCAATAAAATCAAATCGGGTTTTTGTAAAAGAATTTTAGCCAATTCGATACGCATTCTCCAACCTCCTGAAAATTCTGAAGTTTGACGCGAAAAATCATCACGAACAAATCCTAAACCTAGTAAGATTTTCTCTACCTCGGCTTCATAATTTACTTCTTCAATGGCGTAATATTTCTCGCTCAAGTCCGAAACACGCTCAATTAACTTCATGTACTCATCACTTTCATAATCAGTACGAACGGTCAATTGTTCATTAATAGCGTCAATTTCATCTTTCATTTTAAAAACTTCACCAAACGCTTTAGATGTTTCTTCCATTACAGTCGCACCATCCGTAGTCAATAAATGCTGTGGCAAATAAGCTATTACGGCTTCTTTTGGAACTGAAACAGCACCTGTTGAAGGCTTACTGTGACCTGCAATAATTTTTAAAAGAGTCGATTTTCCCGCTCCATTTTTACCCATAAGGGCAATTTTATCATTTTCATTGATAGCAAAAGACACTTCACTAAAAAGTGTGGTTCCGCCAAATTGCACAGAAATATCGTTAACTGTAATCATTGTCTAGTGGATTTGTTTATTGGAAAAATCGGTAATTCGACCACCCATTTTTGAAGGCGCAAATATAATTCAAATCTGTCGTTGTTTAAAACTAAATAGAGAAAGTTTTCAAACCTATAAACATAACTATACCCTGTTTACAATCTAATATAAAACCAAACCATAAGACTTCAACAAAAAAACTCGCATCAATTAATGCGAGTTTTTTTTAAGTATAAAATGAAGTTATTCCTTTCTCCACTTCTTGGTTTCTTCAAAAATGTGTTCTAGAATGGCCTGTTCTTTTTCGTCAAACTCCACATTCCTACGACTCATGACTAACTTTGCTGTTGCAAAAGCTTTGCTGGTAGTATACGTAGTAAATCCTGCCGCACCACCCCAAGAGAAACTTGGTACAAAATTGCGTGGAAAACCACTACCAAAAATATTGGTACTCACTCCTACTACGGTTCCTGTATTGAACATCGTATTAATACCACACTTGCTATGATCGCCCATCATCAAACCACAAAACTGCAAGCCTGTTTTAGCAAAACCTTCGGTTTCATAACTCCACAATTTTACTTCTTCGTAATTATTCTTAAGGTTGGAATTATTACTATCCGCGCCAATATTACACCATTCTCCTAAAACGGAATTACCTAAAAATCCATCATGCCCTTTATTTGAATAGGCAAATAAAACAGAGTTATTTACCTCACCGCCAATTTTGGAATAAGGCCCAACAGTAGTTGCGCCATAGACTTTAGTTGCCAATTTTACCCCAGCGCCTTCACACAAAGCAAATGGTCCACGAATTACAGAACCTTCCATAATTTCAGCATTTTTACCGATATAAATCGGTCCTGTAGCAGCATTTAAGGTAACAAATTCTAATTTTGCACCTTCTTCAATAAAAATATTTTCAGGTGCGATTACATTGACTGATTTCGGAATGGATTGCGATTTTCTGTCTTGAGTCAAAAACTCAAAATCGGCACGAAGCGCCGCATCATTTTTAGAAAAAATATCCCAAGTATGTTCTACTGTTATACAATCACCTGTATAGTCTAGTATTTCATAGGTCTCAAAATCAACCTCGTCTTGTTCTTCATCCGTAAAGAAAGCAACAACCTCATCGCCTTTAAAAATAGCTTGATTGGATTCTAAATTTTGAATCATTTCGACCAAAATAGTGTTAGGCAAAAACGAAGCATTAATCATCACATTTTGCTCCATTTCGACCATAGGATATTTTTCCGAAAGGTATTCTTCTGTCACAGTCGTTGTAGTCGAACCTAAATACAATTCCCATTTTTGACGAATAGTCAAAATTCCAATTAAAATATCGGCCACAGGGCGCGTGAAAGTAAAAGGCAAAAGGGCATTTCGAGCGGGACCGTCAAAAAGGATATAATTCATTTTGAGAAATTACAAAGTTATAAAGGTTCAAAGTTACAAAGTTTTTTAAATAAAAAAGCCCCGCTTGTTGCGAGGCTTGATATAATAGAAACAAATTAAAATTATTTAATATGTTTAGCGTATTTAGTTTTGAATTTATCGATACGTCCTGCAGTATCAATCAATTTAGATTTACCTGTGTAAAAAGGGTGAGAAGTTCTAGAAATCTCCATTTTTACAACTGGATATTCTACACCATCAACAGTGATAGTTTCTTTAGTTTCTGCAGTAGATTTAGTAATAAAAACGTCGTCATTTGACATGTCTTTAAAAGCAACTAATCTGTAATTTTCTGGGTGTACACCTTTTTTCATCGTAATTCTTTTTTATTAGTTTCAATTATAATCGTGCTTTGAAGCTTTTCTTCGAACAGAAAAGGTATAAACCAATTATAACTTTTTGTTTTACATTATTATTTTGAGTGTGCAAATTTACACTTATTTTTTAATAAACAAATCTTTACTCTACTTTTTTTATCCTTTGCTAAATCACGATTTTTAGCCCTAAATAAATTGGGAATTGCTATATTTGTAGATTAATTTTAAATCTTCTACATCATGATAAACGAAATTATAAAAAGAAACGGGGTTACTTTTGGAGTACTAACTGGTATTCTTTCAGCGTTAATAACAGCCACTATTTATGCTGTTGATTTAAATCTGTTCGTTTCTTGGTGGGTAGGCATACTAAGTATTCTAATTTATCTTGTGTTAGGAATTGTATTACTTTCTAAAACAAAAAAAGAATTGAATGGAGTTTTCCCTTTTAAAGAAGCTTTTACAACTTATTTTATTTGTGCAGTTATTGCAATTGCTCTAGGAACATTTTTTAATATTTTATTATTTAATGTAATTGATCCTTCTGCACAAGACACGTTAAAAGACATTACTATTAAAAATGCAGTGGCTATGATGCAAAAATTCAATTCACCTGCAGCAGCCATCAATGAAATGATTACAAAGATGAAAGAAAATAATCCGTATTCAGTTATTGAACTGCTTAAAGGAGCTATTTTCAGCATTGTTTTTAGTTCAATTATCGGCTTGATAATGGCAGCCTTTTTCAAAAGCAAATCTCAAGAATAATTTTAAATGAATCTATCCATACTCATACCACTTCTTAACGAAGAGGAATCTTTAAACGAATTATACTCTTGGATAATCCAAGTGATGCAAACGCACAATTACACCTACGAAATTATCTTTCTAGACGACGGAAGCACTGATAATTCTTGGAAGTGTATCGAACAATTCGCTCACGAAAATCATCATGTTAAAGGTATTCGTTTCATGAAAAACTTTGGCAAGTCACAAGCGTTGCACGCTGGTTTTGCTAAAGCCCAAGGTGATGTTATTATTACTATGGATGCCGACTTGCAAGATAGCCCAGAGGAGATTCCAGGATTGTATGATATGATTACTAATGGTAATTTTGACTTAGTTTCGGGTTGGAAAAAGAAGCGCTACGATTCGGTAATGACTAAAAACTTACCTTCTAAATTATTCAACTGGGCAGCCCGAAAAACATCTGGCGTGTATTTGAATGATTTTAATTGCGGTTTAAAAGCCTACAAAAATGTAGTGGTAAAAAACGTAGAAGTTTCAGGCGAAATGCACCGTTACATACCAGTTTTAGCCAAAAATGCAGGTTTCAATAAAATTGGAGAAAAAGTAGTACAACACCAAGCTAGAAAATACGGTGAGTCTAAATTTGGCATGAGCCGATTCATTAATGGATTCTTGGATTTAATCACGATTTGGTTTTTATCTCGTTACGGGAAACGCCCAATGCACTTTTTTGGAGCAGCAGGTGTCTTGATGTTTATTATCGGATTTTTATCCACAGGATTAATTATTGGAATAAAACTATACCGTTTGTATGCTGGTTTTCATCCTATGTTAGTAACTGAAAACCCACTGTTTTATATCGCATTAACTACTATGGTAATTGGTACACAATTATTCCTAGCAGGATTTTTAGGCGAAATTATTTTACGGACTAAAAGCAACGAAGGACGGTATAAAGTCGCTAGTGAACTGAATTTTTTATAAAAACAAACCATGCCCAAATCCCAAATCATTACCCAAAAAATTATCGAAATCAGAGGTTGTAAAGTACTCCTTGATTTTGATTTAGCCGATTTGTACTATACAGAAACAAGAATAATAAAACAAGCGGTACGAAGAAATAGCAATAGATTTCCTGAGGATTTCACGTTTGAATTGACTGAGGAAGAATGGATTTCTTTAAGATCACAAATTGTGACCTTAAAAACAGGAAGAGGCCAACATTCAAAATATTTGCCCTTCGCCTTTACAGAACAAGGTGTCGCTATGCTTTCGAGTGTATTGAATAACGAAAGAGCTATTGAAATTAACATTGCCATTATGCGTAGTTTTGTTTCACTTCGAAAATTCGCACTGACGTATGAAGAATTAACAAAAAGAGTAACGGAAATTGAACAACAATTTGCTACGCCTGTTCGCCTTAAGGCTTCGGGTCCTGATATTTATAAAGCACTAAACCATTTGATGGATTCCAAGCAACAACATCAAATGCAACAAGAACGTAAAAAGATTGGTTATACCAAATAATAGACAAAATGGAAATCAAACAAACTATTTTAGACAAAGTAAACGAATGGCTTTCGCCAAATTTTGACACTGAAACTCAAAATACGATTCGAGAAATGATGCGTTCAAATCCAAAAGAATTGGAAGAAAGTTTCTATAAAAATTTGGAATTTGGAACAGGCGGAATGCGTGGTGTAATGGGCGTTGGAACGAACCGCATTAATAAATACACTTTAGGAAAAAACACCCAAGGTTTGTCTAATTATTTGAAAAAAGTATTCCCTGGCGAAGCCTTACGCGTTGCTATTGCTTACGATTGCCGTCACAATAGTGATACTTTAGCCAAAGTAGTAGCGGATGTTTTTTCTGCCAATGGAATTCAGGTTTTCTTGTTTTCAGAATTGCGCACAACTCCTGAATTGTCTTTTACCGTAAAACACTTGAATTGTCATGCAGGAATTGTGTTGACTGCTTCTCATAATCCACCAGAATACAACGGATACAAAGTATATTGGCAAGATGGCGGACAATTAGTACCACCTCAAGATGGCGAAATTATCCAATTGATTGAAGCGTTGAATTATGACGAAATCAAATTGGAAGCCAACGAGAATTTAATTCAATATATCAATGATGAAGTAGATGCTGCATTTCATCAATCAACTATTGAAAATGCTAGTTTTACAACCACACCTCCAACTGCCAAAGAAAATTTAAAAATCGTGTACACCTCGCTTCACGGCACTTCGATTAAATCGATTCCGACTGTTTTGGCGCAAGCTGGATACACACAAGTTAATATTGTCCAAGAGCAAGCAGAACCAAATGGTGATTTTCCAACTGTGAAATCTCCTAATCCTGAAGAACCTGAAGCATTGGCAATGGCAATGGAATTAGCAGAAGCAACTCAAGCTGATATTGTAATTGGTACCGATCCAGATTCTGACCGATTGGGTGTAGCTGTTAGAGACAACGAAGGCAAAATGATATTATTGAATGGCAATCAAACCATGATTATCATGACCGCTTTTTTATTGGAACAATGGAAACGTGCCGACAAAATTACTGGAACTGAATTCATCGGATCGACTATTGTATCTACTCCTATGATGTTAGAACTAGCATCGGCTTATGGAATTGAATGCAAAGTAGGTTTGACAGGTTTCAAATGGATTGCCAAAATGATTAAAGATTTCCCTAACCAAAAATTCATTGGTGGTGGAGAAGAAAGTTTCGGATTTATGGTGGGCGATGCAGTTCGTGATAAAGATGCTGTGGGTGCTTCACTTTTGGTTTGCGAAATTGCCGCTTTAGCAAAAGCCTCAGGAAGTTCGCTTTACCAAGAATTACTCAACTTGTATGTTGATTTTGGTTGTTACAAAGAACATTTAATTTCGTTAACCAAAAAAGGAATGGATGGCTTAGCCGAAATCAATCAAATGATGATTGACTTACGTGAAAATCCAGTAGACGAAATCAACGGACAACGCGTGGTATGCATCGATGATTATGAAAATTCGACTTCGACAAACAGAATCACAAATGAAGTGGAACCTATACATATTCCAAAATCAAATGTGCTAATTTACTACCTAGAAGATGGTTCTAAAATTTGTGCACGCCCGAGTGGAACCGAACCTAAAATTAAATTCTATTTCAGTGTCAACACCACTTTAGATAAAGTCGGAAACTTCAAATCGGTTGAAGCTGAATTAGATCAAAAAATTAAAAATATAATCGCAGCAATGCATTTGAACTAAATGGATCAAAATTTAACCAAACTCATACCGTATACGAAACCCTATAAATCGCATATTATTTGGAATGTGATTTATAACATTTTGTATGCTTTGTTCAGTACCCTTTCGATGATAACGATGTTTCCGTTATTGGAAGTGTTATTCAAAAAAAGCACCACAGTCATTACGAAACCTACTTATATAGGAATCCAAGACATAGGACAATTTGGTAAAGATTGGTTGTTTTTTACCATATCCGATTTGAGCCAAAAACAAGGACCACAATTTGCATTATTACTGGCTGTTGTTTTAGTTATAGTATCCTTTTTATTAAAAAATTTATTCAATTATCTTGCTTCCTATCATATTACCCACTTAAAAAATGGAGTATTGCGTGATTTGAGACAAAAGATGTACTATAAAATCATCGACCTTCCTATTTCTTATTACTCTGAAAAAAGAAAAGGCGATATCATGGCGCGAATGCTTGGGGATGTAAATGAAGTACAAAATTCCTTTTTCTCCATTTTGGAACTCATTGTAAAAGAGCCTTTAACAATTGTGTTTACCATAATTGCGATGCTTAATATTAGCGTGAATTTGACATTGTTTGTTTTCGTATTTATTCCTGTTTCGGGATTCATTATTTCAAAAATCGGAAAAAGTTTAAAATCAAAATCCACTCGTGCACAACAAGAAAGCGGTTACTTCATCTCGTTGGTTGAAGAAAGTTTGAGCGGACTCAAAGTGGTTAAAAGCTACAATGCCGAAAACCAATTCAAAAAACGTTTTGATGAATCTATCAATAAGTTGCTAAAACTTTCAAACAGTATTGGCAATAAAAATAACTTAGCCTCACCAATGAGTGAGTTTATGGGAATTGTAACCATCGCCACCTTATTATGGTATGGAGGAAACTTGGTTTTGGTAGACAAAACACTAGAAGGTTCCTTATTTTTAGTGTATATGTTGCTTTCTTATAACATTTTGACTCCTGCAAAAAACATTTCGAAAGCCTCTTACGCTGTAAAAAATGGATTGGCTGCTGCCGAACGTGTTTTTGAAGTGTTGGAAATAGAAAACACCATTACAAATCACAATGAAGCTATTATAAAAGATACATTTGATTCTGAAATTGAAATCTCCAATATTAATTTCAAGTATGAGGATGAAAATGTACTAAAAGATTTCTCACTTAAAGTAGGCAAAGGACAAACTGTAGCGCTAGTAGGTCAATCTGGTAGCGGGAAAAGTACGATTGCTAATTTATTGACCCGTTTTTATGATGTAAACGAAGGCAGCATTCAAATTGACGGAATAGACATCAAAAAATTAAATTTAGAATCACTTCGAGGACTAATAGGATTAGTGACCCAAGACAGTATTTTGTTCAACGACACTATCAAAGCCAATATTACTTTAGGAAAAGAAGAGGCAACCGATAACGAAATTGTGGAAGCGCTTAAAATTGCGAATGCTTACGAATTTGTAAAAGAGTTGCCTAACGGTATTCACACGAATATTGGCGATAGCGGAAATAAATTATCGGGGGGACAAAAACAACGCCTTTCAATAGCGCGTGCCGTTTTGAAAAATCCACCAATTATGATTTTGGACGAAGCTACCTCTGCATTAGATACCGAAAGTGAAAAATTAGTTCAAGTAGCCTTAGAAAACATGATGCAAAACAGAACTTCTATTGTAATTGCTCACCGATTATCAACAATCCAAAAAGCCAATACAATTGTAGTAATGCAAAAAGGTAGAATCGTAGAACAAGGCACTCACGAAGAATTAATTGCTCTAAACGGAACCTATAATAAACTGGTTAGCATGCAATCGCTCGAATAAATATGTACCTCAACAATCCAAATATCAAATTACCAGAAGATCCAGACACTATCGTTTGGAAGTATTTGGATTTGTCTAAATTTTTGGATTTATTGCTGTCAAAAAAATTATTCATGTCGCGTTCTGACAAATTTGAAGATCAATACGAAGGCACTTTTAGCGAGCCTACTTATGAGGAGATTAAAAAATTAGCTATCAACAATCCTGAATTTTTAAATTATTACAAAACACATCGTGAAAAAGTAGCCATTAGTAGTTGGCACATCAATGAATACGAATCGTTTGCTATGTGGCAAATTTTCACACAAAACAGCGAGGGTTTGGCTATTCAATCTACCATTGGTCGACTGCAAAAAGCATTGAAACCTGAAAAAAACTTAAAACAATACATCGGGCAAGTCAATTACATTGATTACAAAAAAGAATACATTCCGTTTGATGATATGTTTTTCCCCTTTTTGTTCAAACGAAAAAGTTTCCAATACGAGCGTGAAGTTCGCATTATTTCTGATACTTCAGACACAAAAATCAGCATCAACGATGGAATTAAAATCAATGTGGATATCAGCCAATTGATTGATAAAATCTACATTCACCCTAAATCAGAAAACTGGTATAAAAACTTAGTGATTCAATTGGTTTCTAAATTAGGATTTGATATTGAAATTGAAAAATCCGATTTAGAGAGTGATATATTGATATAGATTATATTGGTATTACTACAATTTCGTTCCTACGGAACTTCCATCATTTCTGTTATTTTTTTACCAAAATATTGTTCCTAGCGGGACAATTGATAATATTTTCTTTGTGTCCCGTAGGGACAAAATTTCGTTAGAAAAAAATGTTTTATAAAAAATAGTCCCGTAGGGACGAAATTATAATTTAGCTGTCAATTTAATATTGAACACACGCGTAGTCATATAATTCGGAATGGCGTATTGATTTTTGGAATACACATCCCGAACCCAAGTATTGGTAATCGCATTTTGATTATTAAATAGATTAAAAATCTCTACTCCAATGGCTAATTCTTTGAAATTTCCCAACCAATTTTTCTTAATTGAATTGATCTTATTATCAACTAACACTTTAGAAAACCCAATATCGGCACGACGGTAATCTTGCAATCTGTTTTGGTACAAATAAGGATTAGCATAGGAAGGAGAACCGCCTGGCAATCCTGTATTGTAAACCAAATTCAGATACACTTTCATACTAGGAATAGTGGGCATATAATCTTGAAACAACAATCCAAATTTCAATAATTGATCCGTTGGTCGAGCTATATAACCTTTATTTTCGCTGTTTTCTTCTGTTTTCAAATAACCGAAACTAAACCACGATTCTGTTCCAGGTACAAATTCTCCATTAAGCCGAATATCGAATCCTTGTGCATAGGCTTTCGCCAAATTATTAGCCGCATACCGAATTCGGACATTGTCAATTGTATAGGTATTCACATCAGACATCGACTTATAATACAGTTCGGAGACCAATTTAAAAGGACGATTCCACATCTTAAAATTGTAATCATTTGCCACAACTAAATGAACCGATTGTTGTGCTTTTACATTGGGTTGTACAACGCCATCAGTGTCACGCAATTCTCTGTAAAAAGGGGGTTGATAATACCATCCACCCGAAAGTCGGAACACCATATCTTTTTCCCAATCCGGTTGAATGGAAATTTGTGCACGCGGACTCCAAACCAATTGCGATTTTCCTAATTCGCTAGCCCCTGACACTTCCCAAGCATGAAAACGCAGTCCTGCATTGTACCAAATTTTAGTAGTTCCAATTATACTTTTTGAATTCCATTGGATAAAACCTGAGAATCTACTAATAGTAGTAAAATTAGTGGCACGCACATTTTGATACGGGACAAGTGGTCCCGTATAAACCGAATACGGTTCATTTTTTTGAGGGAGAACAATAGGCGGCGGAATAGAAAATCCAGCCGAATCAATGACTTCCCACTCCACTACTCGATCCCTAATTGACTCTCGAGTGTATTTTACTCCCCATTCTAATTGGCTTTTCTTCCAATCGTGAAACCCTTTCAATTCGATATTGGCAATTAAAGCATCTAGATTATTTCGGGCATGGTTCAGCTGCGAACCAATACCTCGGGAATAGGCCACTTTTCCGTACGTTTCAGAAGCCACATTAGCATCTACTTCACCTAAACGGTATTGCGCCAAAATATCAAAGTTTTCTTGTTCTGTAGTATGATACAACGAACCAATAAATTTCAAACTAAAATTATCATTGGGCTTAAAAGTTGTTTTTACAGCGCCAAAATAAGTCGCATACTGATCTTTTTCTTGCCCTTCATAATAGACCAAAAGCGCCATGGGTTGTTCCAAGGTTCCAAAATTGGTCTGACGTGTCAACGGTTGGTATTGGTAATTATTCTTCGAAATGTTTCCCAAAAAACTCCATTGCCATTTGGCAGAAGCCTGATAAGTAATATTCGTTTGAATATCTGCAAAAGTAGGAGTATAATTGGTTTGGGTTTCTTGGCTTTTTACCAAAAGGCTGTTGTTTCGGTAACGAATACCTGTAATAGCAGACCATTTTTTGTTTTTGGAAACCAAGTCAAAAGCCATACTGCCTCCCAAAAAACTTCCTTCAAAATTCGCTCCAAAACTCGTTGGCTTTCGATACGTTATATCCAAAACAGAAGACAATTTGTCGCCGTATTTGGCTTGAAATCCTCCCGCCGAAAAATCAATATTTTGAACCAAATCACTGTTGGTAAAACTCAATCCTTCTTGCTGCCCTGAGCGAATTAAGAAAGGACGATAGACTTCGATTTCGTTAACATAGACTAAATTTTCATCATAATTACCCCCGCGAACAGCGTATTGCGTACTCAATTCGTTATTCGAATTGACTCCCGCTAAGGTTTTTAAAATATTCTCAACACCTGCATTAGCGCCTGGAATTTTACGTAACACTTCGGGAGTAATTGATGTAATCCCTTGAATTCGCTTGGTATTTTTAGTCGTTACAATCACCTCTCCCATCTGCTCTTGATGGGTATTCATCACCGGATTGAATTCGAAATTTTCATTGGATTTCAAAAACAATACAATTGAAGATGTCTTTAAAGCAACATGAGAAAAAACAACAGTCACTTTTTTATTGGCGGGAATGGATAGTTCGTAAAAACCATTCAAATTAGATTGAGTTCCTACCGAACCGCAAGCAATAGAAACATGAGCCACAGCTTGATGATTTTCGTCCAAAACAATCCCTTTCACTTTAGCATTTTGTGCCAAAGCCGAGCAATTAACTCCTAAAAAGAACAGCATCAATAAAAACAGTTGGATACTTTTCAAGTGATTATTATTTTTTTAGACTTCGAAAAAATCGAGTTTCAAAGGTAGTAGAATTTCCCACATTGTCAGTCACAATAACTTTTAACTCATTAGCACCTTCTAACATCAAATCATTATTAAAATAATGTGTAATTGTGTTGGTTTTAGTATCGTATTCAAACAATACCCATTTGCCGTTCAAATAGCCATTATAGGTCTTAATTCCAGAACCTGTATCTGAAATTTGCAATTGAATAGCTTCTTGACTCACCCATTTTCCTTCAATGGGTTTAGCCATAATAATCTTTGGCGCTAGGGTATCACTAACTAATTTATACTTCCCAAGTGTCTTCACTTTAGTCGTAAATACACTATCTTTTCGATAAGTAGCGTTATAGCTAATTTGTTCGCCCTCTACCCTTGCAATGAATGTTTTCTCTCGTAATTCCTTTGGTAATTGACCATCTGTCAATGTAATTGTAAAGTTAGTATGAGCAGGCACTGTATCCTCGTGCAGGTACAATAGTTTATTTTTTACATCAAAATTCATGACAAAATCATCATAAAAAGTTCCAGCTGGAAAAAACACCGAAGTATTGTCTTTCTCAAAAATATTGTCTTTTGTAGCTTTAACAAAGTACTTTGAAACTACTGGTTCTGAAGGGACTATCGGCAAAGTAGTATCATATTGTATGGGTACTGTAACTGTTGCTTTGTTTCCAAAAAAATCAGCCACCTCAATGCGATACACTTCGTCTAAATTAGGAGTTGGAGTGATCTGTCCTTTTGTTTCATCAGTTCTAATAAAAGCCAAACCATACTTATTTTTCATAAATAATTTTTGAACCCTTTGTTGCGTTTTTTTATATTTTGAATAATCAATTAGCGCATTTACATAACGCATATCGTCAAAAGAATACGTATCAAAACGATACCCAAAACTAGGTTGTCCATTTATAAATGATTCAACAGCGTACACGCCATTTTTGTTAAACGAAACATCATCATAATCATCTGCAATAATTCCGAAACCAATTGGACCATTGGCTAGCACTTTATCTGCTAAAAAAGTTCCGTCTTTTTGTAACGAATAATTCAATAAAATAGGTCGTTGCGATTTATTTACAACAGTTCCTGAAGCTAACGGATAGACATACAGCCCTGAAAGATTCGGTTTTTTGGTATCCTTAAAACCCGAATCAAATCCGAAAAACATCGGATTAATAATGTATTCCGTTTTAGAATCGCGGATTTCAAAGTGTAAATGCGGTCCTTCTGAAGCACCCGTATTTCCCGAAATAGCAATCCACTCCCCTTTCTTGATTGAAATCTCACCTGGCTTTAAGTACATTTCAATTTCAAAAGCCTGTTCTTTATAATGTGTTTTCGTTATAAAATCCTGAATTGACCCTACAGCTTTTTGCAAATGAGCATACACCGAAGTGTATCCGTTAGGATGCGTGATATAAATGGTTTTTCCATTACCAAAAGTAGAAATCTTAATACGAGACACATACCCTTCAGCAGCAGCATAGACTTTCAAACCCTCTTTTTGTTGGGTTTTAAAATCAAATCCCGCATGAAAATGATTCGGACGTAATTCTCCGAAATTACCCGACAATTGCATTGGGATATCCAAAGGAGGACTAAAATAATCTTTAGGATAATTATTTTGAGCCCAAAATGAGGTACTCAATAAAAAACAAAAAAAGAAAAATCGCATACAATTACATTTTGGCTAAGGTAAAAAAACAAACTCATAAATAAAATTAGAAATCCTATAAAAAAGGCAACCCTTTGTTTACTAATAAATTACTAATTTTTAAATAAAAAAGCAAATAAAATATTGTATTAATAAAAAGGAATACTAACTTTGTAAGATTAAGTAATGAATTGGAATAAGAATGAGTGTAATTGCGGAAATAATTGATACTCTTGAAAATAAGATTGAAACTCTTTTCACTAGGATGGCTAGTTTAGAGAAAATCAATCAGGATTTAAAGACAGAATTGACCAATACTACAACAATCATACAAAATCAATCCCGTGAGATTGATACTTTGAAAAAAGAGTATGAAGCTTTAAAAATTGCTAACTCATTACTTGGCAGTGAAGAAAACAAAAGAGATACTAAGCTTAAAATAAATTCATTAATTCGCGAAATTGATTACTGCATAGCACAGCTATCAGATTAAAAAAATATGGACGAAAAGCTTAAAATAAAAATATCAATTGCAGACCGAGTTTATCCGTTAACGGTGGATCCGTCACAAGAAGAAGGACTTCGCAGTGCTTCTAAAAAAATTGATACTATGATTAAGCAATTTGAAGAAAATTACGCTGTTCGTGACAAGCAAGATGTATTAGCGATGTGTGCGTTACAATTTGCTTCTCAAGTAGAACAAAAACAAATCGACAAAGCGATTGATGGAGAAGAAACTATCGAAAGATTAAACAAAATCAACTCGATATTAGACGAATATCTCAAAAAATAAAAACGTTCTTTTACATAGACTAAGATACTGCCTACATTAGTTCAATTTGGTAAACTCAACACTAACAATTTAGAATGAGCGAATCATCACTACTATAGCACGCCTCACCTTAGGTAAGGAAGCTTGAACAGTGAGTTAGCTCAAAACTTGTCTTTACGAGTTTATACAAGCACCTAATGTAGGCTTTTTTTATATATAAATTTTTTAATTAACATGGACATAGTAACAATTATTACTGGAATCATAGGTGTTGCTGCTGGTTTTACAATCGCTAAAATCATTGAAAAAAGCAACATTTCGAATCTCATCAAAAACGCAAAAAAAGAAGCCGCTTCTATCTTGAAAGATGCTAATTTTGAAGCAGAAAACATCAAAAAAGATAAAATTCTTCAAGCAAAAGAAAAATTTATCGAATTGAAATCAGAACACGAACAAGTAATCTTAGCTCGTGACAAAAAAGTAGCTGAAGTAGAAAAAAGAGTTCGTGACAAAGAATCTCAAGTTTCTAACGAATTGGCTAAAGCTAAAAGAGTCAACGATGATTTCGAAGCAAAAACAGCCGAATACACTTCTAAAATTGAGGTTTTAGAAAAAAAACAAGCTGAGGTTGACAAACTTCACAAAAGTCAATTACAACAATTAGAAGTGATTTCAGGTTTATCTGCAGATGAAGCTAGAGAACAATTAATTGAAGGTTTGAAAGCGGAAGCAAAAACTCAAGCAATGGCTCAAATTCAAGATACAATTGAAGAGGCTAAATTGACGGCGCAACAAGAAGCAAAGAAAATCATCATCAATACCATTCAAAGAGTAGGAACAGAAGAAGCGGTAGAAAATTGCGTTTCTGTATTCAATATTGAATCTGACGATGTAAAAGGTAGAATCATTGGTCGTGAAGGACGTAATATTCGTGCGTTAGAAGCGGCAACTGGAGTTGAAATTATTGTTGACGATACTCCTGAAGCAATCATTCTTTCTTGTTTCGACCCTGTACGTAGAGAAATTGCTCGTTTATCGTTGCACAAATTAGTGACTGATGGACGTATTCACCCAGCACGTATCGAAGAGGTGGTAGCCAAAACAACCAAACAAATTGACGACGAAATCATTGAAGTTGGTAAACGTACTGTAATTGATTTGGGTATCCATGGATTACACCCTGAATTAATTAAAGTAGTAGGTAGAATGAAATACCGTTCTTCTTACGGACAAAACTTATTGCAACACTCTCGTGAAGTGTCTAAGCTTTGTGGTATTATGGCTGCTGAACTTGGATTGAACGTAAAACTAGCCAAAAGAGCTGGTTTATTACACGATATTGGTAAAGTTCCAGATACAGAAAGTGATTTACCTCACGCCTTATTAGGAATGCAATGGGCAGAAAAATATGGCGAAAAAGAAGAAGTTTGCAATGCGATTGGAGCACACCACGATGAGATCGAAATGAAATCATTATTGTCTCCAATTATCCAAGTGTGTGACGCTATTTCAGGAGCAAGACCAGGAGCAAGAAGACAAGTATTGGATTCTTACATCCAACGTCTAAAAGACTTAGAAGATGTAGCTTACGGGTTTGGCGGAGTAAAAAGTGCCTACGCTATTCAAGCCGGTAGAGAATTACGTGTAATTGTAGAAAGCGAAAAAGTTTCTGATGACAAAGCATCGAACTTATCATTCGAAATTTCGCAAAAAATCCAAACTGAAATGACGTATCCAGGTCAAGTAAAAGTAACTGTAATTAGAGAGACCAGAGCGGTTAATATTGCTAAGTAATTCTTTCTATTTTCAAATACAAAAATCCCCAATTTCAAATGAGATTGGGGATTTTTCATTTATTCTTTTCTCGGATGAAAGGTATTGATAACCTCTGTCAAATACTTTCTATCCAAATGCACATAAATTTCAGTAGTAGTGATCGATTCATGTCCCAACATAAGCTGAATCGAACGCAGGTCGGCTCCATTTTCCAAAAGATGCGTTGCAAAGGAATGACGCAACGTATGTGGACTAATTGTTTTATTTAAATTGATTTTGGCAGCCAAATCTTTGATAATAGTAAATATCATGGCGCGAGTAAGCTGACTTCCTCTTCTATTCAAAAACAAGGTATCTTCAAATCCTTTTTTTATTGGTAAGTGATTTCGAATCGACTCTTTATACAATTGAATGTATTTTTGAGTCAGATTACCAATAGGCACAAAACGTTGTTTATTTCCTTTTCCGGTAATTTTCACAAATCCTTCCTCAAAGAATAAATCGGATATTTTCAAATTGACCAATTCGGAAACACGTAGTCCACAACCATATAAGGTTTCTAGGATTGCACGATTTCGCTCCCCCTCATTCTTGGATAAATCAACAGCATTGATTAAAGCATCTATTTCTTCTACCGAAAGTGTATCCGGTAGTTTTCGTCCTGTTTTAGGAGTTTCAATTAGCTCCAAAGGATTGTCTGTGCGGTAATCCTCAAAAACCAAGTAATTAAAAAAGCTTTTTAAACCCGAAATGATTCGGGCTTGCGAACGTGCGTTCACTTGCTTTGAAATACTGTAAATAAATTGTTGAATGGTTTCTTCTGTAATTTTTATCGGCGAAACTTGAATTTGATTTTGGTCTAAAAAAAGACACAATCGCTCCACATCAAACGAATAATTCTCGATGGTGTTTTTTGACAATCCTCTTTCGATTCTCAAATATGACTGATAGCTTTTAATATAAGTTGTCCAATTCATTAAACAAAGAAACGTAATTTTTGGACATAAAAAAACCACGTTCAACAACGTGGTTTTTCATTACACTGGGGGCGCGTTCTAGAAATGTAACGCAAAACCTATGTTTAACTGAAAGGTATCCGCTTTAGCATAGTTTTGATTTAAACTCAAATTGTATCGAACTCCTGGCTCAATACTAACATTATCTCCCAAGAACCAAGCATATCCTGCCTGCATTCCTAAATAAGAAGGATTTTCTGAAGCGTCTTTTATTGAGGCACCTGAAAAATCTACTTGGATTGGAAATTGATGAACAATATAGTATTTAGCTCCTATTTTATACGAAAAAATATTGGTATTAATCAAATCCGTTTTCATACCTCCATAACCTAAACCTAACTTTATTGCTAAATCATCAATAACAAAATAGCCCGCTTCTGCTCCAATAGTATAGGCCGAATCACCATTGGATGTAGCATAACTAAAACTTGTATTGGAACCAACTGGAGTTCCAAAATTAGTATTGGCTTCAATTAACCATTTGCCTTCGGCTGTTTGACCACCATTAGAATTATTTTTTGAATCTTGAGCATTACAAAAAATTGATGTTAGAATAGTTGTCAATGTTAGAATAATTTTTTTCATGATTTTAATTGTTTAAAATTTATAAGACTAAATTAGATTTTTGCTAAACTACCAATCAATAAAATCGTTAAGCACCATTTAAACACGACAAACAACAACAAAACATCAAACTATATTTACAAATTATGATTACATTTACGCTTAGAAATTAAATGTGAATTTTATATAATAAATATCCCAAACTACTGTTTTAAATTTAAACCCAACACTAAAACAAAAAATCATGAAAAAAAATCTTTTTGCAATCTGTTTCATTCTAATTGCTTCAATTGCTAGTCAGGCACAAATAGTTCGATTTGGTATCAAAGGAGGTATCAACTATGCCAATCAAACAGGAACAGACATTACTGTAAATAGCACTACCTATAAATCAGAAGCTATAACCAATTATCATTTAGGTCTTGTTGCTGAATTCCCTCTTGGAAATACCTTCGCTATTCAACCAGAATTATTGTATTCTACTGTAGGAGCCAATTATCAAGCAACTGGATTAGTAAGCGACATAAGTAATAAATTAGGATATATATCTATTCCTGTATTAGCCAAAATAAATTTAAGCAAGACCTTTAGTTTAGACTTAGGTCCCCAAGCTTCATTCTTATTAAGTAATAAAAATGATGTTTCTATCAACGACACCAAATCTTTTGATTTTGGAGCCGCAGCTGGCTTAGGAATCAAAATCACAAAGGGGATTTTCCTTCAAGGACGTTATGTGGTAGGACTTAGTGAAGTTTCTACAAGTGCCAAAGCCAAAAATTCTGTTTTGCAAGTATCTGCAGGTTTCTTCTTTTAAAAGAAAAACAAGTATTTTATAACAACCGTTCTTTTATTGGAACGGTTTTTTTATTTTTACACAATATAATTCTAGCGATATGAAAATTTGCATCATTAACGGACCCAACTTAAATCTTTTAGGAAAACGCGAACCTGAGGTATATGGAAGTCAAACTTTTGAAGATTATTTTGACCTCTTGAAATCAAAATTTCCTTCAATTGAGTTCAACTATTTTCAAAGTAATATTGAAGGAGAGTTAATTGGGAAAATCCAAGAAGTTGGTTTTACGTATGATGGTATTATTTTAAATGCCGGAGCTTATACTCACACTTCAATTGGTATTGGCGATGCCATCAAAGCAATCACTACGCCTGTTATTGAGGTGCATATATCCAATACTTTTGGCAGAGAGAGCTTTCGCCACCAATCGTACATTTCAGGAAATGCTAAAGGAGTTATTTTAGGATTTGGCCTAAAAAGTTATGACTTAGCGGTACAGTCGTTTTTGTAGCAAACCATAATTAACATAAAAAGAAAGGCGTTGAAAAATTTCAACGCCTTTCTTTTTATATCGAATCATCTGGTTCTACATGAATTAAAACATGACCTAATTCAGGGATTTCAGCTCGTAAAGTATCTTTCAATCGATGTGCCAAATCATGTCCTTCTTTTACCGAAATAGTTGCTTTTACAGTAGCATGTAAATCTACATGGTATTTCATACCCGATTTACGAATAAAACACTTTTCGGTATCAATAATTCCGTCAACACTTCGTGAAACTATCCTAATATTTTCAATCAAATCATCGTATAAATGTTCGTCCATGATTTCGCCCAAAGCAGGTCTGAAAATAAGATAACTATTATACAAAATAAAAGCAGATGCAAACAGTGCTGCCCAATCATCTGCTGATTCATATCCTTTTCCTAAAAACAAGGCAATAGAAATTCCAATAAAAGCAGCAACCGAAGTAATGGCATCGCTTCGATGATGCCAAGCGTCGGCTTTTAAAGAAGAACTGTGTGTTTCTTTACTTCTTCTCATTACCACCTGAAAGGAATATTCTTTCCAAAGGATAATTGCTCCTAAAACATATAAAGTCCACGATTTGGGCAAATCGTGTGGAGTACTAATATTATAGATACTTTCATACGCAATAATCGTTGCCGAAGTAATCAAAAAACCCACTACTAAAAAAGTAATCAAAGGCTCCGCTCTTCCGTGTCCATAAGGGTGGTTTTCATCAGCAGGCTTATTCGAATATTTAATACCAAACAACACTAAGAAAGAGGCAAAAATATCGGTAGTAGATTCTATTGCATCTGCAATAAGTGCATACGAGTTACCAAAAAATCCCGCTACTCCTTTTATAATTGCCAGAGAGGTATTCCCAATAATACTAAAATATGTAGCTCTAATAGCTGCTTCTACTTTTGGCATTGTTTGATTATTTATAAATTAAAATATCGTTTAGAGGATTTATAATTAAAAACGACTCTAAACGATACTTACTATTTGTTTGATATTAATTATGCTCGAACAATTTTTGCACCAATAGCTCTCAAGCGCTCATCGATACGCTCATACCCTCTGTCAATTTGTTCGATATTTTGGATAGTACTTGTTCCTTTTGCAGAAAGTGCTGCAATCAACAAGGAAATTCCCGCACGAATATCTGGAGAAGACATTGTAGTCGCTTTTAACTGTGATTTAAAATCATGTCCAATAACTACTGCTCGGTGTGGATCGCACAACATAATTTTGGCCCCCATATCAATCAATTTATCCACAAAGAACAAACGGCTTTCAAACATTTTTTGATGAATTAAAACATCCCCTTTAGCTTGAGTCGCTACCACTAATACAATACTCAATAAATCAGGAGTGAATCCTGGCCAAGGAGCATCAGCAATAGTTAATATAGAACCATCAATATCAGTTTTAACTTCGTATCCATCAACGTGAGATGGGATATAAATATCATCTCCTCGTTTTTCCAAAGTGATTCCTAACTTTCTAAATACATTTGGAATAACACCTAGATTATCCCAGCTTACATCTTTAATTGTAATTTCTGATTTAGTCATAGCTGCCAAACCAATCCAGCTACCTATCTCAATCATATCAGGAAGAATTCTGTGCTCACAACCACCTAAGCTTTCTACACCTTCGATAGTAAGTAAGTTAGAACCCACTCCCGTGATTTTAGCTCCCATAGAGTTCAACATTTTACACAATTGTTGTAAATACGGTTCACAAGCAGCATTGTAAATAGTCGTAATTCCTTTTGCCAAAACAGCCGCCATAACAATATTAGCCGTTCCTGTTACAGATGCTTCGTCCAACAACATATGAGCTCCCTGTAATCCTTCTGCTGGAGTCTCAACACCGTAGAAATGGTCTTCTTTGTTGTATCTAAATTTAGCACCTAAATTAATAAATCCTTCAAAGTGCGTATCCAATCTTCTACGTCCAATTTTATCTCCACCTGGTTTAGGAATATATCCTTTTCCAAAACGAGCTAAAAGTGGCCCAACAATCATAATAGAACCACGAAGTGCTCCACCTTCTTTTTTGAAAGCTTCTGTTTCAAGGTAATTTACGTTCACTTCATCAGCTTGAAAGGTATACGAATTAGGGCCGTTTTTTTGAATTTTAACTCCTAAATTACCCAACAATGTAATCAGTTTATTGATATCAATAATGTCTGGCACATTAGTAATAGTTACTTTTTCTGGGGTCAATAAAATAGCACAAAGTATTTGTAACGCCTCATTTTTTGCTCCTTGTGGTGTGATTTCTCCTTTTAGACGAATGCCACCTTCAATTTTGAAAATTCCCATTTATTTTTGTTTATTTTTTTGAAACAGTTTTTGTTTTCCTTGTTTATTGTTTTTGTTGTTCTGAATTTTAGGCTGTCCCGCAGGCGAAATCTTATTAGACACACGCTTATTGGTTCGCAATAAATCAGTAGTATTTAATAACTCCTCGGTACTTTGTAATAGATTCAATTTACCATCAGATAATTCGTAAAGATGCTCAAAAATAACATCATCTTTCACAGTATCTTTATTCCAACTCAGGTATGATTTTTTCATGTGATTGGCAATCACTTTCACCAAGGCATTTTTCATTTCACCTTCTTCCCATTTATTAGCCACATCAATCATGTATTTGATATTATTCCCGTAATATCGGTACTTTGGAAAGTTTTGTGGGTATTTTAAAACATCTGGTTTCAATTGCAAAACTTCGCGCGATGGAATCGGATACGGTGATTCTACATCCAATTTAAAATCAGACATAATAAACAATTGATCCCATAATTTATGTTGAAAATCAGGCACATCACGCAAGTGCGGATTTAATGTCCCCATTACTTGAATGATATATTTAGCCGCTTTATTGCGTTCTTCAGCATCTTCAATTACGGTAGCCTGATCAATCAATTTTTGCAAATGACGACCGTACTCTGGAATAATTAAATGCGATCTTTCAGCATTGTATTCCAAGTGATGTACCACATCATTAGCCTTTTCTTTGGTATATTTTGAATTCATATTTTATAGGGAAACGATACCTTCTATTACCGAAACTTCGATGTATTTATCAATTATTTCTTGAGCGTCTTTCATTTGAACATCAACAGATATACTGGTAAATTTACCTGTTTTTGATTTCGTAGTTTTAATCACAGCACCCATACAATCAAAAGCATTTTCTACGCGCTCAACATTATCAGCTACCGAAGGAACGATAAATTTAAATAAATATAAAGCAGGCCAAGTATTACTCATGTCCAACTCTACCTTCAATCTTTCGTAAAATTCAGCTGTTTTGTTTTCTTTCTCTTGATCCATTAGTAAACTTAAAATTAACGCAAATATAAGGTATTGATTTTAGAATTTAGAATTTCAAGTTATTTTTTGAAACGAATGATAATTATCCAATGGATTAATTTTTAAAATCCCAATTACTTTAGGTAAATTTGCGACTTATTTACAAAAAGTGCAAAAAGAAATCATTGTAATTATTGGCGGACCAGGAACAGGAAAAACGACTATCATAGACGGATTAGTCCAAAATGGGTATTGTTGCTATCCCGAGATTTCGAGACAAGTCACTGCCGAAGCACAAAAACAAGGAATTGAGCAGTTGTTTTTAGAGCGACCTTTGCTTTTTAGCGAACTCTTGTTGGAAGGAAGAAAAAAACAATTTTTTGAAGCGCACCAAGAACCTCACAATATTGTGTTTTTAGACCGAGGTATTCCGGATGTTTTAGCCTATATGCACTACATTGGCGACAGCTATCCTGCTTTTTTTGATGCGGCTTGTAAAGAACATATTTACTCTAAAATTTTCATTTTACCTCCTTGGGAAGACATTTATGTGAGTGACCAAGAACGCTATGAAAACTTTGAACAAGCCCAATTAATTCACGATCATTTAGTAGAAACCTATCAAAAATACGGATACGAACTGATTGAAGTTCCAAAAGATACCGTAGATAAAAGAATTCTTTTTATCTTAGATAAAATTTCAAACTAAAACACAATGTAAAGGTGATTCACTTTTGCATTGAAAACCCAACGTAGCGCACTGAAATCTATGCAAACAGCACTAGCGATTCTTCAGAAATATTGGAAACACGATCAGTTTCGATCGCTACAAAACGAAATCATTGATTCTGTTGTTAGCGGCAAGGATACGTTGGCTATTTTGCCCACAGGCGGAGGAAAATCCATCTGCTTTCAGGTACCTGCAATGATGACGGAAGGCATTTGCTTAGTCATTTCTCCTTTAGTAGCCTTAATGAAAGACCAAGTGGCTAATTTGCAAGCGCGCAATATCAAAGCCATTGCTTTGACAGGCGGAATCCGTTCTGAGGAAATAATCGATTTATTAGACAATTGCCAATTTGGAAATTACAAATTCCTGTATTTATCGCCAGAACGCTTGCAATCGGATTGGATTTTAGACCGAATTAAAAATCTTCCTATCAACCTTATTGCTATTGATGAGGCGCATTGTGTTTCGCAATGGGGACACGATTTTAGACCGGCTTATTTAAAAATTTCTGACTTAAAAAAACACTTTCAAAAAGTTCCGTTTTTAGCACTAACCGCCACGGCAACGCCACGAGTTAAAGACGATATTGTTATTGAAACTGGATTACAAAATCCGGCTATATTTCAAAAATCATTTGCTAGAGAAAATATCGCCTATATGGTGATTGAAGCCGAAGATAAACTCTATACAATAGGGCAAATTCTCAAGAAAAATCCGCAACCTTCTATTATATATGTTCGAAACCGACGTTCGTGTATTGACATATCGGCTCAATTACAAACTTTAGGTTTTAAAGCCACTTATTATCATGGTGGGCTTTCGCCAAAAGAAAAAGACAAAAATATGGCGTTGTGGATGCAAGAAGAAGCGCAAGTAATGGTAGCCACGAATGCTTTTGGGATGGGAATTGACAAGGCCAATGTAAAAACGGTAATTCACATTCAACTGCCTGATAATATTGAAAATTACTACCAAGAATCAGGACGTGCAGGGCGTAATGGCGAGAAAGCTTTTGCTGTTTTAATCACAAGTCCTTCAGACACCCTTCAAGCTGAGAATCAGTTTTTATCGAATTTACCCGACAAGCCTTTCTTGAATTCGGTGTACATTAAATTGTGTAATTATTTCCAAATCGCTTATGGAGAAGGCATCAACGAACAATTTGCTTTCAACCTGAATCACTTTTGCTTAAAATACAATTTTCCTGCCTTAAAAACCTATAATGCTATTCAGTTTTTAGACCGACAAGGCATCATCAGTTTGTCGCAAGAATTTTCAGAGAAAATAAGTTTGCATTTTTTGATTCCTTCAAAAGAAGTCATTCGCTACATGAGTTTGAATCCGAATGACGAGGAAATTATCCTAACTATTTTGAGAACGTATCCAGGCATTTATGAAATGCAAACTGCTTTTAACTTGGACTTTATTGCTAAAAAATCGAATAATAAACCAAGCGAAGTACAAGCGGTTTTACACAAATTAAAAGAAAAAGACATAATTGAATACCATTCAAAAAACAATGATGCTTCAATCCTCTTTAACGAAATTCGCGAAGACGAGCGAACTATTAATCGGGTAGCAAAGTATTTAGAAAGACAGAACCAACTCAAAAAAGAACAATTACAATCAGTTATACACTATATAAAAGAGAACCAAACTTGCAAAAATCGATTGATTTTGGCTTATTTTGGTGAAAAATCAACTGCTGATTGTGGAATTTGTTCGTGTTGTATTAGCAAAAAGAAAAAGACAACAAACACCAAATCTCTTGCTACTTCAATACTTACATTATTACAAACAGAAGAGTTAACTTCGCGAGAAATTCAAGAAAAAACACAAACCGATACCGCTAGTGTTATTGAAGTGCTTCAACAATTATTAGAACAAGAACAAATCGTTATCAAGACGAACAACAAATATACAATTCATCACTAATGGAAAAATTACGCATCGTCTTTATGGGGACTCCAGAATTTGCCGTTGGCATTTTAGACACTATTTTACAACACCAATATGAAGTAGTTGGAGTAATCACAGCAGCAGACAAACCTGCTGGACGCGGACAAAAAATAAAATATTCTGCAGTAAAAGAATATGCTTTGGAACACCAGCTTCCTTTATTACAGCCTACCAATTTGAAAGACGAAAGTTTTTTAGCCGAATTAAAAGCTTTAAGCGCTAATCTTCAAATAGTAGTAGCTTTTAGAATGTTGCCTAAAGTGGTTTGGGAAATGCCTGCGTTAGGCACATTTAATCTTCACGCTTCATTGCTTCCTAATTATAGAGGTGCAGCACCCATCAACTGGGCAATTATCAATGGAGAGAACAAAACAGGTGTAACCACTTTCTTTATTGATGACAAAATTGACACTGGTGCTATGATATTGAACGCTGAAACTCCTATTAGTGAAACGGAATCAGCAGGGGAATTGCATGACCGATTAATGTTGCTAGGAAGCGAAACCGTAATTCAAACTTTAGCATTGCTAGAAAAAGGAAATGCAACCACTACTATCCAAGAAGACACAGCCGATATCAAAACGGCCTACAAACTCAATAAAGAGAATTGTAAAATTGATTGGACTAAATCAGCCTCAGCAATACATAATCTTATTAGAGGTTTAAGTCCGTATCCAGCCGCTTGGTGTTTCGTTAGCGATAAAGGAGAAGAATGGAATGTAAAAATCTATGAAGCTACCATAATTCCCGAACCCCATTCATTAGCTATTGGTCAATTAGTTTGTACCAAAAAAGAACTAAAAATTGCAGTACAAGACGGATTCATCCAAATCTTGAGTTTGCAATTTCCAGGGAAAAAGAAAATGACTACTGCCGAATTAGTAAACGGAATTCAATTTACCGAAAACGCCAAGGCTTATTAAATAGCATAAAAGTGAGCATTTATTACGTTTTCGGACGAGAAATCTCTTACTTTATAAACAAAAAACCCAAGTTATTAACAAAATACCCCTAAATTGTAATTTTCCCTTGCACAGAAAGGATTTCCTGCTAAATTTGTTTAACAATTTTTTTTAACCAACAATTAATAACGAATTATTATGAACAAATCAGAATTAATCGACGCTATCGCTGCTGACGCAGGAATCACTAAAGCAGCTGCAAAATTAGCTTTAGAATCATTTTTAGGAAATGTAGGTGGAACTTTGAAAAAAGGTGGAAGAGTTTCTTTAGTAGGTTTCGGATCTTGGTCAGTTTCTAAAAGAGCTGCAAGAGATGGTAGAAATCCACAAACTGGAAAAACTATCAAAATCGCTGCTAAGAATGTAGTAAAATTCAAAGCTGGTGCTGAATTAGAAGGAGCTGTAAACTAATTAAAGTTTTCCTGATATACTAAAAACCTTCCTTTTGGAAGGTTTTTTTATACCTTTTATCGATTTAATGTAAGCACATACGATTTTTATTGTTAATTTTAGTAAAAATTGAAGCCATGATTTCAGCAAAATTAAAAAAAGGACAACTTCTCATAGCCGATCCTTATATAATTGGCGATGTTTCATTCAACAGATCGGTAATTTTATTAACTGATCATAATGAAGAAGGCTCTGTTGGGTTTATCATCAATAAACCGCTTAAATATTCTATCAACGATTTACTTCCTGATATAAAAGGCTCTTTTAAAGTCTATAATGGAGGCCCGGTAGAACAAGACAATTTGTATTTCATACACAATATTCCAGAACTAATTCCTAACAGCGTAGAAATATCCAACGGTATTTATTGGGGTGGTGACTTTCAATCGGTAAAAGAATTAATTAATCAGGGCAAGATCAATAAAACGAATATTCGCTTTTTTCTTGGATATACTGGATGGGGAGAAGATCAATTGGAATCAGAAATGGAAAACAACTCTTGGATTGTAACTACCAATAGTTATAAAAATAAGATTATCGGAAAATCCACAACCCATTTTTGGAAGGAAAAAATAATGGAATTAGGGGGTGAATACCTCATTTGGTCGAATGCTCCTGAGGATCCTTATCTCAATTAATTAGACCAATTCATTTAACTTTTGTACTAACTGATGTGCCACTAAGGTAGAAAACTCTTTTTTTCTATACTTTGTAATCGACTGAATTCCTTTAATAACATTCGTAAAGAACAACTCCTCTGCTTTTTGAAGATCAAAAGGCGAAATTACTTCTTCAACTACCTCTAAACCTTCTATTTTTTTTGCCAAAGCTATGACTTGTTTTCTCATAACTCCATTAATACATCCCTCAGAAATTGGAGGTGTAACCAGTTTATTCCCTTGTAACATAAATAGATTTCCTTGCAAAACTTCGACTACGTTTTTAGCATCATTCAATACAATACAATTGTCCAATGCATTTTCTTTAGCATAAATACTAGCGGTAACATGAATTACTTTATTCGTAGTTTTTAAGGTCGACATTAGTTGTTTACTGATGTAAAAATCCTTGTACAGATCCACTTCACACTCCTTATTCTCAAAAACATAGGATTGATTTTCTAAAGGACTAGTATGAATTAAAAAAGAGATTTCGTTGGTAGTTGGCAAATAATAGCCTCCATCATTGCGATACACCGTCATTCGGGCGCGAGCTGCATCAGAAAACCCATTATTTTCCACCACAGATAGTAATTGCTCTTCAAAATATTCCATAGTAAAATTCATAGGAATTTCCATTCGAAGAATACGCATAGAAGCCATCAATCTAAAATAGTGGTCTTCTAAAAACAGTATTTTCCCTTTTACAATTTTTACCGTTTCAAAAACAGCATCACCGTATAAAAAGGCGCGATTTTGAGTTAAAATATTCTCTTGTGCGCTACTATCTCCGTTAAAATTAATCATAAAAAAGCCCTGAATTTTGTTCAGGGCAAATATAAGTTATAAAATACAATTTATTATACTGATCCAATAAGATGTTTCAAATCAGAAATTTGATTTTCCCATAGCTGTTTGGCCTCATCCAATTCGTCTTTTGGTGCAAAATCAATTACTAACAACGAAACGTCTTTAGTGATTTCATCTTCTAAAATATGCAACTCAAAAAAGTATTCTGTATCTTTTGAATTATCATCTACCCATTTGAATTTTACTTTCTCACCAGACTTTTTAGAAGCCAATCGAGCTTTCTCTTGTGAGTCGTTCCAAATAAATGTAAAAAACTCACCACGAGAGTTGACATTATCAGCAAACCATTCTGATAAACCTGAGGGTGTTGAAATATATTGATACAATAATTGAGGGGAAGAATTAATAGGAAACTCTATCTCGTAACGTATTTTTGAATCCATGAATACTATTTATTTTTTTGTGAAATATAAGAATATAAACTCAAAAAAAAAGTGTTTTTAAAAATATTTTTTTCTGCATTTATACTTGTAAACTTTATTATTATTTCTATATTTGCACCCGCATTCAAGGATGCATGACCAATAAAAATGGCGAGGTAGCTCAGTTGGTTAGAGCGCAGGATTCATAACCCTGAGGTCACGGGTTCAACTCCCGTCTTCGCTACAAAATGTAAAACCCCTAATACTAATGTGTTAGGGGTTTTTTAATGGATTTTATTGACTAAAAGACCCTACCTTCAATCCTCTTGCGTGAGGAAACTGCGTGAGGTTTTTTTATTTCCTTTCGAAGAGAAATTTTGTAATTATTGACCCGATTTTTCTATTTAATCTACTTTTTGTTGTTGGAATTCCAGTTTGTCTAGCAAACTTTTGCGTAGCACTTGAAATAACTACAGCTTTTTCCAATGAAAAACTAAAACCCTATTTCTTTGTCATTATTCTTATATAAAATCTTTAGGTAGTAAACCCATATCTTGCATTTTTTCAAACATTCTTGGGGCTTTTTTTTCAACTATTCAAGAACAAAGTTAACACCGGTACTTTAAAGTATAGAGATATGATTTTATCTCGCGCCTGCTATTCTAGCTTCGCTTGAAAGCCTAATTTTAGCAACTAATGTTTGCAAAATAATTTATAATTGTTTATCATTGTGTCAGTTTTACATAATGAAATTTTAACCCTAACTTACTTTCTATGAAAATCAGTTTTAAAAGAATAAATGGAATCTTTATTTTAGTAATGAGTTCCGCTATTGTAATGGCGCAACAAACCCTTCCTCAATTAGGAAAAAGTCCCGTAAATGAAGTGGTCAAATCAATGACCCTTCAAGAAAAAGCAAATTTATTAGTTGGTCAAGGAATGTATGTTCCAGGTATGGCAATGCCAGGTGCTCCAGTTGTACCATCTGAAGCGCAAAAAAGAGTTACAGGTGCTGCTGGATCTACCTATGCTATTCCTCGTTTAGGAATTCCATCTTTAGTGGTTTGTGATGGACCAGCAGGTGTTCATGCATTCAACGGCGGAAAAAGTAGAATCTATTATGCAACAGCTTGGCCGATTGGTACATTATTAGCATCGAGCTGGGATACTGAATTGGTTCGTCAAGTTGGAGCTGCTTATGGAGCAGAGGCCAAAGAATATGGAATTGATGTGATCCTTGGTCCAGGTATGAATATTCACCGCAATCCATTAGGAGGTAGAAACTTTGAATATTATTCTGAAGATCCTATTTTGACAGGTCAAATAGCATCCGCAGTGGTGAATGGAATTCAAAGTAATGGAGTTGGTGTTTCTGCTAAACATTTTATCGCCAACAATGGAGAAACAAATCGTAATTCAGTTAACACAATTATTGGTGAAAGAGCCCTTCGTGAAATTTATTTAAAGGGATGGCAAATCATGGTGAAGCAATCTAATCCATGGACAATCATGAGCTCGTATAATTTAATGAACGGGCCTTTTACTTCTGAAAATAGGGAGTTGTTAACTACTGTTTTAAGAAAAGAAATGGGTTTTAAAGGTTTCGTGATGACCGATTGGTTTGGCGGTAAAAATGCTGTATCACAAATTAGTGCTGGTAATAACTTATTAATGCCAGGTAATCCAGGTCAAACAGCAGCCATTTTGGAAGCAGTAAAATCTGGAAAATTAGCTGAGTCTGTTGTAGATCAAAATGTGACTGAAATATTAAATATCATAGTTAAGTCTCCAGTTTTTAAAGGGTATCAATACAGCGACAATCCACCATTAAAAGAGAATGCACAAATCGCGCGTGCTGCTGCTGCAGAAAGCATGGTATTGCTAAAGAATGATGCAAAATCTTTACCATTGACCTTAGGAAGTTCAGTTGCCTTATTTGGCATCAATCAATTAGACTTAATAGCTGGCGGTACAGGAAGTGGTGATGTAAATAAAATGTACACAGTCCCATTGGCAGACGGTTTATTCCGCGCAGGCTACACTTTGAATAGCAATTTATTCATTACCTATTCTAACTATATGGCAGCTGAGTATGCCAAAAGACCCAAACGTACTTTAATGGAAGAATTGATGAGTCCTGTTGTGCCTATTCAAGAAATGACGATAGGGGCTGATGCAGTTGCTAAAGCGGCAAATGAATCTTCGGTAGCAATTATTGCAATTGGACGCAATGCAGGGGAAGGAAACGATCGTAAAGTAAAAGACGACTATACTTTAACTGAAAAAGAAATTGCGTTGATTAAATCTGTTTCAAAAGCCTTTCACGCACAAAACAAAAAAGTGATTGTTACTTTAAATATTGGTGGAGTGATTGATGTGATGTCATGGAGAGATCAAGTTGATGCTATTTTATTGGCATGGCAACCAGGATTAGAAGGAGGAAATTCAATTGCAGATGTTATTGCAGGAAAAGTAAATCCTTCAGGTAAATTAGCAACTACTTTCCCAGCTAAGTATGAGGATGAGATTACTGCTAAAAATTTCCCAGGCCATGAAATTCCAGGTTCTGAAAAACCAGGTTTGTTTGGTCAAAAGATGGTGGATGCCGAAGTAACTTACGAGGAAGGCATATATGTAGGATATAGATATTATAGTAGTTTTAAAGTACCCACTGCTTATCCATTTGGATACGGTTTGTCTTATACAAGTTTTAAAACCGATAAACTTACATTAAGTACACCTGTATTGAACGATCAAATTCAAGTAAGTGTAACGATAACAAATACAGGAAATGTAGCTGGAAAAGAAGTTGCCGAATTATATGTAAGCGCACCAGGCATAAAATTGGACAAGCCGGTAAAAGAGTTAAAAGCATTTGCAAAAACGAAATTATTACAACCGGGTGAATCACAAACGTTAAGCTTTGTTTTAACGCCAGCCGATTTAGCAAGTTTTAATACCGCATCAAGCACTTGGGTAACCGAGGCTGGTGACTATAAAGTAAGCTTTGGAAATGCAGAACAAACTTTAGCATCTGCAAGTTTTAAAATTTCTAAAGAAATTATAGGCGAAAAAGTAAATAAAGTTTTAATTCCAAAAGTTACTATCAACGAATTGAAAAAAAAAGTTAGAAAGAATGGAAAAAATAATTTCGAATTCTAAATCTTATTTGCGTAAGAAAAATAACTATTCAAGTCGAATGAAATTAGTTGATTTTGGTCTTATGAAAATATAATTAACAACAAATCAACACCTTCATTTTATTAAAATTTTTTCATAACCCTGAGGTCACGGGTTCAACTCCCGTCTTCGCCACAAAATGCAAACCCCTAATACTTATATGTTAGGGGTTTTGTTTTTATTACACCTTTCTAATTCTTATTTTTTGAAGTTATTTAAGGCATACTCTTCATCATAAACTCCTCTGCTTTTTCAACCATATTTTTGCTTCCGCAAAAAAAGGAAATACGCTGATGTAATTCTGTTGGTTGAATTTCTAGTATTCTATTCACTCCATCGGATGCCTTTCCTCCTGCTTGTTCTGCTATAAAAGCTAGTGGATTACACTCATACAATAATCGCAATTTACCTTTCGGCGCTTTGGAACTTGTAGGATAAATATAAATACCGCCTTTTATCATATTTCTATGAATATCCGACACTAAACTCCCTATGTATCTTGACGTATACGGTCTATCCCCCTCTTCTTGTTGGCAATATTTAATATAGTCTTTAACTCCTTGTGGAAATTGACTGTAATTCCCTTCATTAACAGAGTAAATAGAACCGTCAACAGGAAACTTCATACTTGGATGTGACAAATAAAATGTTCCTATGGCAGGATTCAATGTAAAACCATTCACTCCAAAACCTGTAGTATACACTAACATAGTCGAAGTACCATAAATCACATAACCAGCCGCTACTTGATGTATTCCAGGCTGAAGAAAATCATCCAATGTTACAGGGGTACCAATAGGAGTTATTCGTCTATAAACCGAAAAAATAGTCCCTACAGACACGTTTACATCTATGTTAGACGAACCGTCTAACGGATCCATCAAAACCACATATTTATTATTATGACCCCGATCTGACCCTTCTATAATAATAAAATCATCATTTTCTTCTGAGGCTATCCCACACACTATTTCTCTATTGATAAGTGTTTGAATAAAAACCTCATTGGCATACACATCTAACTTTTGCTGTTCTTCTCCTTGAATATTTTGCTCTCCAACAGCACCAACAATATCAACTAATCCAGCCTTATTCACCTTATAATTAACCACTTTAGCAGCCAATCGGATCGAATTAATGATTCGTGATAACTCGCCAGAAGAATACTGAAATTCATTCTGATTTTCGATAATAAATTCCCCTAAAGTTGTATTAGCATTCTTCATAACGCGTTTGATTTACAATTAAAATTACTGATTCTGTTATAACTAATCTTAACCTATAAAGCCATAATTCAATATGTTTTATTTTTGAAATAAAATTAATAAAAAATAACTTATGTGGAATTATTAATAAAAAAATAAATTATGTAATCGATTGCAAATATAAATAATACATCTTTTCTAGTAACAACAACTAAAAACCTATTACACAAAAAAACTACTGATTTTTAATTCATTTTGTACTACTTTTATATTCTTACAAACCCCTTATTAGTTAACCAATGAAAACTTTATATTTTTTACCAGCACTCCTACTTCTTCTAATTGCATCTCCCGCTATAAGCCAAAAGTCAAAACCTCTTTTTAATCAAAAAAACTTAAAAGGATGGTATGCTTTTGAACCAGAGACCGGAAAACATGAGGAAGGATTAGATGTTTTTGCTGTTGAAAATAAAATGATTCGTTGTTATGGTAAAAAACCAGGGTATTTAATGACTCGAAAATCTTTCAAGAATTTTAAATTAAGCGTAGAATTCAAATGGAATACTGACAGTACCTTTGCCAGAAAAAACAACACCAAAAATAGTGGCGTTATGTATCTTGTTCCTCAAGAAACGCCTGACGAATTGTGGCCAAAAGGTATTCAATTTCAAATCAAAGAAGGTGGTGCAACGGGTGATTTTGTTCTTCTTCAAAATGTAACTTTAGTCATCAAAGGAACTCCTACTCAAGCTGGGAAAAGCGTAGTCTCAAAATGTTTTCAGGAAGCCGAAAACCCTATTACTGATTGGAACACTCTTGTAATCACTTCAAACAATGGCACCATTACTCAAGAATTAAATGGTAAATTAGTAAACGAGGGGACCGAATCATCCGTAAAAGAAGGGCGAATTTTACTGCAATACGAAGGATTCCCTATCGATTTTAGAAAAGTAGTAATTAGTAAACTTAAGTAACCTCCTTTTTGTCTGTTTGCACTTATTTTAATAATAAGTGTAAAATTATCACTTATTATTATTTCGTTTTCAAAAAAAATCTTATTTTTAAAAGTTGTTAGTTGGTAATTCGTCTTACCAACAATAAATACAAACTAAAATTAGATTACTATAAATCGAGATACTAATGAAATATACAACTTTAATTGGGCAACTCCCAAAAATTGGAATTCGACCTGTTATTGACGGGAGACTAGATGGTGTAAGAGAATCACTTGAAGAGTCAACAATGAACATGGCTAAAATTGCTGCTGATTTTCTAGAGAAAAATTTGAGACACGCAGATGGTAGCCAAGTGGAATGTGTAATCTCTGATTCTTGTATTGGGGGAGTTGCCGAAGCGGCTGCATCTGCTGATAAATTTTCAAGAGAAGGAGTAGGATTAAGTTTAACTGTAACACCTTGCTGGTGTTATGGAAGCGAAACCATTGATATGGACCCTACTATTCCAAAAGCCATTTGGGGTTTTAACGGAACCGAACGCCCTGGCGCAGTCTATTTAGCTGCTGCTTTAGCAGGACACAACCAAAAGGGAATTCCCGCTTTTGGAATATACGGAAGAGATGTACAAGACAGCGACGATACCTCAATCCCTGAAGATGTTCAAGAAAAACTATTACTTTTTGGAAAAGCCGGATTAGCGGTCGCCACTATGAAAGGAAAATCATACTTAGCAATGGGAGGTGTTTCTATGGGAATTGCGGGTTCAATTGTTGATCCTAATTTTTTCGAAAGTTACTTAGGAATGCGTTGTGAAAGCATCGATATGTCTGAATTTATTCGCAGAATAGAAAAAGAAATTTACGATAAAGAAGAATATGAAAAAGCATTGGCTTGGACAAAAGCAAAATGCAAAGAAGGCAAAGATTATAATCCGCTAAACAAACAAAAAACAAGAACTGAATTAGATCAGGACTGGGAATTTGTAGTAAAAATGGCTTTAATTGGCAAGGATTTAATGATTGGTAATCCTATATTAAAAGAATTAGGTTATGCTGAGGAAGCATTAGGAAGAAATGCCATTTCGGGTGGTTTCCAAGGCCAAAGACAATGGACTGATCATTTCCCTAATGGTGATTTTATGGAAGCTATTTTGACCTCATCTTTTGATTGGAACGGAATTAGACAACCATTTATGTTTGCTACTGAAAATGACAGCCTCAACGGAATTTCTATGTTGTTTGGACATTTAATAACCGGAGCTGCTCAAATTTTTAGTGATGTTAGAACTTACTGGAGTCCAGAGGCCGTAAAAAGAGTTACAGGCTATGAATTGAAAGGAGATGCCGCTAATGGATTTATCCATCTTATTAACTCTGGAGCTTCTGCTTTGGATGGTACTGGAGAACAAACCATTAATGGCAAACCTGCTATGAAACCTTGGTGGGACATTACCGAAGAAGAAGTCGAAAAATGTTTATCCAATACAACTTGGGGACCTGGTATGTTAGAATATTTTAGAGGAGGAGGTTTTTCTTCTACTTTTAAAACAAAAGGAGAAATGCCTGTTACCATGTGCCGAATTAATATTGTAAAAGGTATCGGACCTGTACTCCAAATTGCAGAAGGAAGAACAATAGAACTTCCAGAAGAGGTGCATCACACTCTTAACGAAAGAACAAATCCTACTTGGCCAACCACTTGGTTTGTTCCCAACTTAACAGGTAAAGGTCCTTTTAAAGATGTATACAGTGTTATGGCTAATTGGGGTGCAAACCATGGCGCATTCACATACGGACATATTGGCGCCGATTTAATTACATTAGCATCTATGCTACGAATCCCTGTGAATATGCACAATGTTCCCGAAGAAAAAATATTTAGACCTAGCGCTTGGTCGTCTTTTGGAATGGATTTAGAATCATCTGATTATAGAGCTTGTAGTACCTACAAAGCATTGTACGAATAAATCTAAACTTTAAAGATTGCCATATGATTGAAAAATGGAGTGAACGAAAATCATATCCTTGGATAATAGTTGGTTTATTATGGTTTGTTGCCTTATTGAACTATCTAGATAGACAAATGCTTTCTACTATGAAGCCTGCGATGATGGTTGATATTCCAGAACTAGATAAAGCAGAAAACTTTGGCCGATTAATGGCTATTTTCCTTTGGATATATGCATTATTGAGTCCTATTTCTGGAATCATTGCTGATCGATTAAATCGGAAGAACTTAATTGTTTGTAGCCTCTTTATTTGGTCAGGAGTCACTATGGCAATGGGATATGCGAGTACTTTTAATCAAATATATGCTTTACGAGCTATTATGGGAATTAGCGAAGCGTTCTACATACCTGCTGCTTTATCTTTAATTGCTGATTACCATCAAGGAAATACGCGCTCTTTTGCAATAGCAATCCATACTACTGGAATTTATTTAGGTCAAGCTTTGGGAGGATTTGGAGCCACACTCTCCAAACACTTCTCTTGGCATTTCACTTTTTATTCTGTTGGACTCATTGGCATTATTTATAGTGTGGCACTTCTATTTTTTGTACAAGAAAAGAAAGCATATGTTGTAGACGGTTCGACGCAATTATCATTGAAAGACGAATTCAAACAATTATCCAAAGGACTGGGTATTTTATTTGGGAATATTTCATTTTGGGTATTACTCTTTTATTTTTCGGCGCCAAGCTTACCTGGATGGGCGGCAAAGAATTGGCTTCCTACCCTATTTTCAGAAACTTTACAATTAGACATGGCTGTTGCTGGGCCTATGACTACAGTTACGATTGCCATGTCTTCTTTTATAGGAGTACTCATTGGCGGATTGCTTTCTGACAGATGGGTTGCTAAAAACCTTAAAGGACGTATCTATACTAGTGTTATTGGTTTAACCTTGACACTTCCTGCACTTTTCTTATTGGGTTATGGAACCCAAATTGAGACTATTTTAACTGGAGGAATATTGTTTGGTTTAGGTTTCGGAATCTTTGACACCAACAATATGCCAATCCTTTGCCAATTTGTAAGCCCGCGCTACCGCGCTACAGGATATGGTTTAATGAATTTAGCGGGTATTTCAGCAGGTGCCGTAATTACTGAATTTCTGGGTAAGGCAGAAGACAACGGAGGAATGGGACATGTATTTGTTGTATTAACCGTAGTTGTAGTAATAGCAATTGTAGTACAACTAGCTACATTGCGCCCTAAAACAATTAATATGACGGAATAGTTTTCCTTTTCCTACTGCATATAAAAAAACCGCCCGATAATCGGGCGGTTTTTTTATCATTATAAGGATTTCATACTACTTTTTGTATTGCCTCTTGGATATTTTTAACATTCGCTATAACCTGTGTCATCTCTTTTTCTTCAAAAGCATTGAAAGGCATCGCTAAATTAGACTCAATAATTCCTAAGGCCGCTAAAGCTCCTTTAACTCCCTTTAAATAACTAGATCCATACGATCCTAAAGTATAGACCGTAGTACTTATTTCCATTACTAAATGTTGTAATACCGCTATACGTTCAAAATCTTTTGCTAAAGCTGCTTTATACAATTCAACATACAGTTTAGGAAACATATTAGCTCCGCCATTTACTCCACCGTGACCTCCCATCAGAACGATTTCTGCAGTAATTTCTTCAGGCCCTACTAATAAGCTAAACTGAGGCTTTGATTTCAATAGATGAATTAATGACTGAAAATAAACTGCATTAGCCGAACTATCTTTCAAACCAATAATATTTGTGTGTTCTGCTAACCGAACTACTGTTTTAGCATCAATATTAATTTTGGTATGCGAAGGCATATTGTATAAAAATAACGGCAAACTTAATTGGTCTGCTAATTTCCAATAGTATTTAAACAGTTCTTCTTGCCCTAAACCATAGTAATACGGTGGTGCCGCTACAACAGCTGCTGCTCCACTCGCTTTAGCTACATCAGCCAATTGAACACTTTCTTCGATAGCAGTATCTGTTATTCCTACAAATACAGGGACTCTATTATTTACTATTGCACATGTTTCAATTATTAATTGTCGTCTAGTGGCATAACTTAAACTTGTGGACTCTCCCGTAGTTCCAAGTATAAAAATACCATGAACTTCGCCTGCAATTAGATGCTCTACTAATTTTTTTAGTCCGTTAGTATCTAGTGTAACATGATCTGACAATAGAGGCGTTACCATTGGTGGTATAATTCCTCTTGCAACTTGATTTTCTGTATGTGTTGACATTTATTTTTCTCTGTTATATAGTATTATTTTTAACACTTTAGGTTATAGGTTATAAAAAGTTTTAGCATTTTCATGCCAAATTTGATGTTGCTCCTGCACTGGCAATTGGGCAATATAAGATTCCAATACTCCTACTACTTGTGAATAGCTTGCCGCCAAATTACAAACTGGCCAATCTGAGCCAAACATTAATTTACTGGTAGCAAAATTTTCAAAAATGATATCGAGATACGGTTTTAAATCATCTGGTTGCCACGAATACCAATTTGCTTCCGTAACCATACCCGAGATTTTACACATGACGTTATCTGCTTTGGCTAATTCCTTAATTCCTTTTTCCCAAGAACGTATTTCCCCTGATTTAATATCTGGTTTAGCAATATGATCCAACACAAATGCTTGATTAGAAAAGGTATTTACTAAATCAATAGCGGCGGGCAACTGCCGATGAAAGATCAAAACATCATAGGTATAATTAAAGGATTTAAATGCTTTGACTCCATTTCTAAAATCTTTTCTGAACATAAAATCATCCGGTTCCCCTTGTACAACATGTCTAAATCCTTTTAGTTTGTCGAATTTTGAAAAATGTTCTAATCGTTCTTCCACAGTATCACTCAACAAATCTACCCAACCCACTACTCCTTTTATAAATTCGTTTTGGGTCGCCAAATCCAACAGAAAGTGTGTTTCTTCTTCTGTCTGACTTGCTTGAACAGCAACACAAGCCGAAAACTTATTTTCAATAAGCAATGGATTTAAATCGTTAGGCAAGAAATCTTTTTGGATGGACTTCATAGTATCATCAATCCAACTATCTCTAACTGGATCAAAAATCCAAAAATGTTGATGTGCATCGATTCTATTCATATCACCCAACTTCTTAATTTACATCGTTAATTAGAGCGCGATCCAAATGAACATAACCACCATCTACAAAAACAAACTGACCTGTAGTATGAGATGAACGCTCTGAAATTATGAAAAGTGCAGTATCTGCAATTTCATCAGGACTTGTCATTCTTGATTCAAAAGGAATACTTTTATTAATTTTTTTCAGTACTACATCTCCATCTGGAAGCGTATTCAACCAGTCATGATACGCTGGTGTCAAGCTCTCAGCTACTATGATAGCATTTGAACGAATTCCATATTGAATTAAATCAACAGCCCACTCTCTTGTAAGTCCTAAAACTCCTCCTTTTGCAGCAGCATAGCCCGAAGTTCCTCCTTGACCTGTTAAAGCAACTTTGGATCCAATGTTCAAAATAGAACCTTTTGACTCTTTAAGATAGGGAAGTGCATATTTTACCAATAAAAAATAGCTAACAACATTTAACTTCAAGGAATTCATAAAATCATCATAACTAGATTCTAAACCCGCTCCGTCATTAACCCCTACATTATTAATTACAGCATCTATCTTTCCGTACTTTTCGGCGATTTTCTGTACTGCATTTTCCATTTGTACTGGATCAGTTACGTCAGTTTGGATAAATAGGGAATCTATTCCTTTTTTTTGAAGTGCCTCGGCATAGCCAAACCCTCTACTATTTCTATCAACTAAAACTGGAATAGCTCCTTCATCTGCCAATCGATTTACTATAGATTCTCCAATACTTCCAGCCTTACCTGCCGAACCAGATACCACTACAATTTTTCCTTTTAATTTTAAATCCATCTTGTGCTTTTTATTTAATCCAATTCAATCATCGCCTTGATGACATTGTTTTTTGGGTCAATCCATTTTTCAAATTCAGCAATCATTTCTGTAAAATTAGCCCTGTGTGTGATGTATTTTTTAGGATCAATTTTACCTTCTTTTAAACACTTCATAACATATTCAAAATCTTGAATTGTTGCATTTCTACTACTCATAAGGGTAGATTCTCTCTTGTGAAATTCAGGATGACTGAATACTAGTTCTCCTTTTTGGAGACCTACTAAAACAAATCGTCCACCATGAGCCATATAATTGAATGCCTCGTTCATCACGTTGCGATTTCCTGTCGCATCAATAACTACCGTAGGCATATCTCCATTAGTAATTTCTTTCAACCTAGTAGTCACATCCTCATTCAAAGGATTAATTGTTTTGTCTGCTTGAAGTTCTTTTTTGCAAAAACCCAATCGATAATCATTGATATCCATTACGATAACTTTTGCACCTGTAATTTTTGCAAATTGAATAAGACCTATTCCTATAGGACCTGCTCCCATTATTAAAACGGTGTCATTTGATTTTACATCAGCCCTTCTAACACCGTGAGCCGCAATAGCTAATGGCTCTACCAAAGCCAACTCATCATAATCTAATCCTTGACCGTGGAGTAAATACTGAGCAGGAACAGACACATACTGCGCCATTCCACCATCGATGTGTACTCCAAAAACTTTGATATTAGCACAACAATTGGTCAAACCGTTTTTACAAGCCACACATTCGCCACAATGAAAATAAGGAATAAAAGTTACTTTATCTCCTATTTTGAATCCTTCAACATCTCCTTCTATGTATTCTGCCGCTAATTCGTGCCCCAAAATTCTAGGATATTCAAAATACGGTTGTGTCCCACCATAAGCGTGTATGTCAGTACCACACACTCCTATTTTTTTTATCTTCAATAGTACTTCACCCTCTTTTCGAACAGGCATGAGCTTCTCTTTCAATAGAAACTCATGAGGTTGCTCACAAACAATATATTTCATCTTCATTTATTTTTTAATCCACTCGTAACAAACAACTTAAATGTATTTATTTAGTATATGCTTTCGCAACTTGTTTGCTTGAACCTAATCCTTCCATTCCTAATTCAATAACATCACCTGCTTTGATATAAATTGGATCTGGTTTAATTCCTAAACCTACTCCCGGAGGCGTACCCGTACTAATAACATCGCCAGGAAGCAGTGTCATAAACTGACTTAAGTAATGTACTAGATAAGGAATTTTAAATACTAAATTTGAGGTATTACTGTTTTGGAATGTTTTTCCATTTACAGTTAACCACATCGATAAATTATCGACATCTTTTATTTCTTCTTTAGTAGCCAAAAACGGTCCAAGAGGTGCAAAAGTATCTGAACCTTTTCCTTTTGCCCATTGCCCTCCACGCTCTAATTGAAAAGCTCTTTCGCTATAATCGTTATGCAAACAATATCCGGCTACATACTCTAAAGCATCGGCTTCTTCAACATAACTTGCTTTTTTGCCCATAACAAAAGCTAATTCAATTTCCCAATCGGTTTTTTCACTGTTTTTAGGAATAATTAAATCATCATTTGGCCCACACAAAGCGGTAGTCGATTTGAAAAAAATAATCGGTTCTTCCGGTATTGGTGCATTGGTTTCTTTACAATGGTCAACATAATTAAGTCCAATACAGATTATCTTTGATGGTCTTGCCACCGGTGATCCTAAGCGCTCTTGTGCATCTACTTCGGGTAAATTCGGATTTTCTTCTAATGCTTTTTGTAATTTTTCTAGACCATTTTCTTCAAAAAAAGCTTCATTATAATCTGAAACAATTGACGAAACATCATATCTTTTTTCTCCTACTAAAACCCCTGGTTTTTCTTTTCCAGCAGCTCCAAAACGTATTAATTTCATTTGTATTTTATATTAAGTAATTTATTATTTAACTGTTCAATGTGATAAAACCTCCATCTATAGGATAGTCTGTTCCTGTAATAAATCCAGCTTCGTCACTGCACAAGTACAAGGCTAGCATGGCAATTTCTTCGGGTTTACCCATTCTCCCTATTGGTTGTGACTGTGATAATTTTTGGAACATTTCGGCTTCATTTCCTGGATAATTTTTAGCGATAAAACCATCTACAAAAGGAGTATGTACCCTTGCAGGCGAAATCGAGTTACAACGAATATTCTCTTTAATGTAATCTTTCGCTACGGATAATGTCATTGCCATTACAGCTCCTTTGGCCATAGAATAAGCAAAACGATCTGACAAGCCTACCCAAGCAGCAATAGAGGCCATATTTACAACAACCCCTCCGTTTGATTTTCGAAATTGCGGAATGGCGGCAAACAAACAATTGTACACTCCTTTCACATTCACATCAACCACCTTATCAAAATCGCCTTCCGAAGTTGTATCTACCTTACCCACATGTGCAATACCAGCATTATTAACCAGGATATGAATAGGTCCTATTTTTTCAAATGTAGCGACAACATCTTTTTGATTGGCCACATTGCACGAATGCGAATACGCTATTCCTCCTGATTTATGGATTTCGTTTAAGGTTTCTTGAGCACTTTCTACAGTCAAATCAATGATATGTACTTCAGCTCCTTGTTTTGCAAATAAAGTGGCTATTGCCTGACCTATTCCGCTACCTCCTCCAGTTATAACTGCTTTTTTATTTTGTAATGAAAACATAATTATTTTAGTCTAGTTTATTTATTTAATTCTAAAGCTGCCAAAATAAATGGACCTGTTGCTTTAGGATCATTATCTTTTTTTCTTTCATTAACGTAATACTCATACGAACCATCTCTATATGGAGTACCCCCAAGTCCTGCGACAGCACAAGCATTAGTTATGTTAATTGCTCCATTTGGATCTACTTTTACTAATGTAGAAGTCAAACCATCAAAAGCTTTAGAAGCTATAGCTTTAAACTTTTTAGGAAGATATCCTTTGTTAACTCCTTTGGCCATAGCATAAGCAAACATAGAAGTGCCTGAAGATTCCAAATAATTCCCTGGCGCACCTCCTTTATCAGTTACTTGGTACCAAATTCCTGAAGCATCTTGAAACTTTACTAAACTTGTCGCAATAGTATTTAGATAGGCAACCAATTCTTTTTGTTTAGGGTGATTTTTTGGGAAATAATCTAAAACATCCACTAATGCCATCATGTACCACCCTATAGATCTTGACCAAAAATTAGGGGAGTTTCCTGTTTCTTTATTGGCCCAAGGCATTTGTTTACTTTCGTCCCAAGCATGAAATAATAAACCTGTTTTTGTATCTGTAGCATGCAATTGAATTAATTCAAATTGTTTTGCAATGTCGTCTAATTTCGCCCCGTTTTCGTAGGTAACAGTATATTGTGCATAAAAAGGTTCCCCCATATAAAGTCCATCTAACCACATTTGATTTGGATATATCTTTTTATGCCAAAACCCTCCGCTTGCAGTTCTTGGTTGGTTATCCAATTGTTTTCTCAAGGTTTGCATTGCTACTAAATAGCGGTTGTCTTTTGTTTTTTCATACAAATTAAACAAGATACGTCCTGCTACAATCATATCAATATTATAAGCATCTTCTTTATAAGTAGCAATTGCACCATTTTTATCAATCAAATCATCTGCATATTTTTTAATGTAATTAAAATACTTTGCATCCTTCTTTTGTTTGTTTAATTCTTCCAATGAAGTCAATACTAACCCATGAACATAATCCCAATGTGGGTTTTTAGCATCATCAATCATATAAGCCTCTGGATGGCGGTGCATTATTGACAAAGCCATTCGCTCTGACCATTTGAGCTTACTAGAAATAATTACCTTATTATCTCCATTTGTTTGAGAAATTGCTTTACTACTTGTTACAAACAAAACAAGCATAAGGATCACTTTAAAAAAAGTATTGATTGTTTTTAAATAATTCATCTTTATCATGGTTTAATTAGTATTTAGTATTCCTATTTTGAATGTTATTTACTCAACTTTTATTTTTATTGTAGCCGTTTTGATTCCTTCTTCTGATGAAGCGGTTACTGTAATGGGTTCTTTCTTAGTATTTGATTGTACAATAATAATGCATTTTCCGTTATACAACTTACAAGAACTAGCCTTAAACGAGTCTAGATTAGCCTGATACCCATTATCAACCCCAACTATTTTTCCTCCTCCTGTAATTTCAAAATTGATTACCTGACTCGCATTGGGTACTAAATTTCCATCACTATCTTTCATAGCAACTGTGATATAAGCTAAATCATACCCATCTTTCTTTAGTGCTTTTTTATCTGAAATCAATTCTAATGAAGCTGCCTTAGCTGCGGTATGAATCTCTTTTTCTAAGACAACTTTCCCATTTTTTCTAGAAACAACTTTCAAAACTCCCGGTTCAAATTGTAATCGCCAAAAAACGTGTAAATCATCATTTTGTTTCGATTTTTTCCCCATTGATTTTCCATTCAAAAACAGCTCTACTTCATCGGCTTGATTATAATATGCCCAAACATCTACATCCTGTCCTTGTTGCCAATTCCAATGTGGAAAAATATGCAAGACAGGCTCAGTAGTCCATTCACTTTGGTACATATAATAGATATCTTTTGGCAAACCAGCTAAATCAATAATTCCAAAATAAGAGCTACGAGCGGGATAGGTATAAGGGTCTGGTTCTCCTAGATAATCAAAACCCGTCCAGACAAATAAACCTGACATGAAATCTTGTTTCTTGATAGTTTTCCAAGTGGCTTCGTGGGTTGCGCCCCAATAAGCAATAGTCTGATCGTATGCCGAAGCGGTAAAATCTTTATTACCATCAAAAGGCAAATTATAAGCCGTTGGCCAAACTTTCATTACATCTGAAGGCTGATCGTATTGCCCTCTTGTAGCTATAGCCGAAACACTTTCAGAAGCTATTATTTTTTGTCCTTTAAATCGGTTAGGAAAATCTTTATAATCGCCGTGCTTATAGTTGAATCCTAACAAATCCAAAGCCTTTGATTGATAAATGAAATTTTTAGAAGGAACATTTTCAGTTAAGGCACTGGTTACAGGTCTTGTCGTATCTAATGATTTTACAATTTGGGCTAACTCCTTAGTAATTGCAATTCCTGTGCTATCAAATTGCTCTCTAATTTCGTTCCCTATGCTCCACATCATAACAGAAGGATGATTTCGGTCTCTTTTGATAAAATCCTCTAAATCTTTTTTATGCCATTCATCCCAATCTTTGTGATAATCATTGGCTACTTTTTTCTTTTTCCAAACATCAAAAGCTTCATCTTGAACAATAAACCCCATTTCGTCACATAATTGCAACAACTCTAACGAAGGTGGATTATGTGCCATCCGGATAGCATTCGCCCCCATATTTTTTAGCAATGTAAGCTTTCTTTTTACTGCAGATCTATTTTCTACCGCTCCCAAAGCGCCATTATCATGATGCAAACAAACTCCTAAAATTTTAGTTGGCACTCCATTCAATGAAAATCCTTTCTCTGCATCAAAATTAAAATAACGTATTCCTAATGGCGTTTCATAATTGTCAACTAATTTTGATTTGTCATATACTTTTGTAATCACCTTATACAAATATGGAGAAGTTACTCCCCAAAGATGCGGTTGTTGCACCTGTAAAGTATGTACTTTTTTCAGAGAAGCATTAGCCGCTATTTTTTCAACAGAAGCAACTTGAGCCACCTGCCGATTAGTTGCATCTACAATTGTAGTAACTAATCTAACCGTTTTAGTTGCTCTTAAAGTATTTGTTAGAGTCGTTTCGAAACGTACCGAAGCTTTTTCCTTAGTGACTTCTGGGGTAGTAACATAAGTCCCCCAATGTGCTATATGCAACTTGTTTTGCGCAACCATCCTCACGTTTCTATATATTCCAGAACCGGTATACCACCTAGAATTAGGCTGGGCGTCGTTATCTACCTTAACTGCAATTACATTGTTTTGTTTACCAAAATACACCTCCTTAGATACATCATACATAAAAGAGATATAGCCATTTGGTCGTTTCCCTACTAAATGTCCGTTGATCCAAACTTCGCTGTTTTTAAAAATTCCATCAAACTCAATTAGGATTGATTTATCTTTCCATTGTAATGGAAGCGAAAATGTTTTACGATACCAACCTTTTCCCGCAGGCAAAGCACCTTGAGAAGCTTTGGTTGGGTATTTATTACTAAATTCTCCTTCAATACTCCAATCATGTGGAAGTTGTAATTTCCTCCAATCTGAGCTATCAAAATTAGACTCAATAGCATTTGGAAAATCTCCTAATTTAAAATCCCAATTAGTATTAAAATCGGTTATAATGCGTGCTGTAGCGTTTTGGGCAACTACCATTACCGAAAACAACATTATTACTACGTATCCTATTTTATGTACAACTTTCATGTCTTTATCGAATTATTTTTATTGAAATTCTAAGGAATCCAATCGTAATCCTTTCATTTCATTAGATTCCAAACTAATTGTATATGTTCCAGCATTAATATAACCTCCAGAAGTAGTATTCACTATTTTCCACTTATCGGCAGCAGCTGAAAACTCAATACTATCATTCTTTAGAAGAATACCATTGGCATCTACTATTTTTAAATTCAGTTTTATTGATTTATCCGTTAAATTCATATACTTAAAACGCATCAAATAAATCCCCGCAACTCCTGGCTTTACTTCAAACTGAATGCTATTAGAAATGGACTGAGTAAACTCTACATAATCACTTTTTTTAAAATTCCCTTTTACCACACCTTCTCCCGTTACTTTAGCATTTTCGGCCTCGAGAAGAACAATTGGGCGCGAATCGTCAACCTCTCCCATAACATACGTAGGTACAACAGCTATGGAATACATTGCACTATTTTCAGGATTTTCTCCAAAGAATACCGTTTCTCCTTTTTTTACTTTTTTTGAATAAATAGAAAATACTGTTCCTAAACTGTTCTTAGCTGTCTGCTCTAGTTTCTTGTAATTAGACAGCCAATCCAAATGAGATGTTGTTGTATTATCTAAGAAAACATAGACGTTAGCTTCTTCTTTAGAAACAAAAGAACCTGTGTTTTTATCGCTATATTTTTTTGAAAATTGAATATAATCAGCATCAAATAATTCTGAGGGTAACTGGGTAAAAGCAACTTCTGAATCTGAATATTGTTTTGAATACAAATCCAACCAAGTCCCAATTTTACACTCATTTTGGGTAGGAGAATGTAAACTTAGTTGTTGAATATTTCTTGGTGCTTTTTGACTAACCGATAGTTTCTTGTTTAAAGTAGCAATCGCTATTGCGGATAGTATTGCTTGTCCCGAGCTTATTTTTGGAAAATGAATATTAATTTTTCCATTCTTAGCCGTTACCCAAAATGTTTTCTTCAAAGCAGTATCATGACCTGATTCGCTCCAAATATCAAAATCCTTGAGAACTGTTTTGTCATTAATAGCAATATCAAATGTACGCCAGCCTTTACAATCTAATCCTCCACCAGTTCCATACCAAGGTTCTGTAAAATACAATTCTACCAAATACTTTCCATTGGGTACTGGGAATTCATATTTCAATTGACTAGTACCATATCGAACAGTTTGAAACAAGGCATCATCTTTGGTCTTTTTTATAGGATCATATGTGGTACGCTGACTTGCATAATAATCAGGAAGGTTTTTAAACCCATCTGTCCATGACAAAGAACCCCAAGCTTTATCTGAACTTTTATGCGTATCCGCCAGCCATTTATTTCCTAAATGGTCTTTCAATTCAGGGCCACCACAGTTGACTCTGTACATATAATTATATCCTTTTTGTGGTTGAATAACTTCATCCGAATCTTTGTCTAACGAGTCATAATTAGGGGCTTTAGGAAGCGAATGCAATACTATATAATCTTTGGCTACAGCCTTGCCATTAACATAACCAACGGCATACAGAAGATTGTACTTAACAGCTACATTATTCCACTGAAAATGCATTCCAACACCTGGATTTTTAATTTTCCCCAAAGAACTTTGATTCCAATCGTTGAATAATTCGACTTCATCACAATTAGAATACACCTCAATTCCATTCTTATTTCCTGGGGTTTCCCATCGATTTGGCCAAGAATGAGAAACAATATAAACCATTGGATTTTTTTTATTAGACACATAATTGGCTCGATACATATAATAAGCATCTAGCGGTTCTCCCCATACCGTAAAAAGTCCTTTATAGTTTATAGGGCCTACTTTATCTATATCGCGAAATCCTTCACCATCTTGAATGCGCCCCGGATTTTCATGGGAAGAAAACAACCAATTAAATTGCCCTGCCACTTTATCTTTTACCGACTCTGCTTCGCGGACTTTTATTTCCATTAATTGGGAAAAACGATTTTCACTCAAAATTCCTTTTTGATCAAATTCTCCTTCAGAGTGTAAATCGGCTGAACGCCAAGCACCATATTCTCCATTTAACAATTGACGACTTAACTCAACACCATAATTATACGGATCTCCGCCGTAAGTTCCTGACCAATTTTGAACCACATTCCAGTCTGTTCCTTCCCCTCCGTTACAAGTAGTCACTAATCGTTGAGTGGCCGAAGAAGGATCCATTTCTCTGATAATTTGGGTGCATTCTGCTGCAAAATCTTTCGGAATTGTACTTTCATTTTGTAACCCCCATAAAACAACTGAAGGACTGTTTCTACGCTCTTTAATCCACTCTCTCAAAAGAGTTTTAAAATTTTCTTTAAATTCTGGAGTATCGTACCAAACATGAGCCGAAAACTGACTCCAAAATACAATCCCCTCTTGATCCAACACTTCTTGATAAGTGAGATTATGAGGCTGATGCGCTTCTCTAAAGGCATTAAAACCAGCACTCTTTATCTGTGCAATTCTTGATTTAATTTGTTGGTTTGAAAACGAATGACTGTTACCTATCATGTGTTCGTATTCGCATGTCCCATTAATAAAAAAGGGGTCGTCATTGATATAAAATTGAGTATTATTCCCTTCTCTATTTATCGGCCAACTTATCCAACGTATTCCATACGGACTAGTAACTTGATCTACTTTTTTACCCTCTTCATATACTGTAGTTACAACTTGATATAAATACGGACTTTTAGGAGACCATAACTTAGGGTCAATAATTTCAGGTAGAGTTTGTGCTAGCTCCTTTGTTTCTCCAAAATTGCACTGAACCAATAGTGTACTAGTCGAAACTTCTTTTCCAATTGCATCTAAAACACGCGTAACAACAGTTACTTTTTTACTAACCTTTCCATAATTTTTAACTGTGGTTGCAACGTGAAGAACAGCCTTTTCTTTAGAAGTGTTTTTATCATTCCAAATATGAACACCAAAAGGTTCTACTCTTAAATTGTTTGTAATGATTAAAGAAACAGGTCTGAAAATACCCATAGGCTGTGATCCTTCGGAAAAACCCCATTCTCCTGAACAACCACCGCAAACCCAAGGTAAATCAGCTATAAAAGAAGGATGCTCTGCTTTGACGGTAAGATTATTATTTTTTCCATATACAACAGCCTCTGTAATATCAATTGTAAATGTAGTTCGTCCGCCTTTATGCGCTCCCACCTTTTGACCGTTTAGCCAAACTGTTGCGTAAGACCCCACCCCTTCAAAGAAGAGAAAAAACCGTTTACCTTTGTCAACTGAATCAATTTTTAAGTTTTTATGGTACCAGGCAGTTCCGTGTAAATTACCATGTTTAGCCCTACGATAACCATAGTACTGATCCCAATTGTGAGGAACATCGACTTTTTTCCAAGTAGTATCTGTTCTTAAATTATTTACAAAATCATTTTCTACTGGTATTGGTGTTTCTTTCAAAATAGTTTCCCATCCTGAATTTAACGAAATCTCTTTACGAAATTTCATTACAGCACCATTACTTTGCCCTAAAGCAAAATAACTCACCATTAAAAAATAAAATATGTAATTTAATTTTTTCACTCTAATAAAATAACCAATCTATAGCTCCTTTGTCTTCTTCTCCAATGTAACCAACATCTCTTGGACTAATCGCTTGATTCGCGTCTATGAATCCTAAAAGAAGAACTTTTCCTTTTCCTAACTTAAGCTGATGTTCTCCTGCTGGAAAAGTATAAGTATGAATATTTACCCTTGGCAATTCTTTCAAATTAATTGCATTGGCTAAAATTACCTCAGCCTGACCATTAGAATTACCCGAAGCATCTGTTTCTAAATTTGGAGGCAATAAAAATCTTTTTTGATCTGTATTAAAATAGCCCACTACTAATTTAACCGCCTTATCGTTTTTAAATTGTAACTGAGTTCCTTGTTCATTCTGTACAGTTTCGTCAAATGCAATTCCTTTTAGATTGACTAATTCAGGGGCTAATTTTACAATTTCTGAAGCAAGAGTCCCGTATGGTTTTGAGGTATTTTGAACAGAATACGTTCCTAAAGTACCACTTAATAATTGAACTTGAACTGGCATCCATGCTTTCCCTTCTTTTGCAACTACTTTTCCATCTTTTGAAGATTTCAACTGCTGAAGATTTCTTTTAAAATTAACCAATTCACGCTCGTAATGTGGCAACAACTCTTTCCAGGTTTTATTAAAACCATCATCCCCACCTATTGGGATTCTTCGCTGCGCCGTTTGCATACTATTGGCATACCAATAAGCATCTTGTGTTAAATTAACTAACTCTTGATAATAAGCAATACTTTTTTCTAAATGCGGAAGTGCTTCATCTAAATCTTTCACATCATTTGAATAACTATATCGCAATACCAAAATGGCCGCCTTCACCTTCTCAGAAAAAAAGTTTGCAAATGCATCGTAACAATGAACATCGTTTTTAAGACGTAGAAATTCTTCTTTATCTTTTGTTATTTTAGAAGCCACCTTATCAATTGCCTCTGTAGCTAACTTACCATGCTGCGTAATTTCAGTAATGATTTGGAGAGGAGTTTCGCCAATGTGTTCTTGATGATTCCATTCTTTTTTTGCATACTCTAAAAGCAACTCTCCTAAAGGACCACAAGATTCATGAAATCCTGGATACACACGCCATTTAGAAGGATTAACTAATTGGCTTTCAAACATTCCTAACAACAGAGTTTGGCGATTTCCTTCTGTAATTCCGAATCTTCTTAAGGTTTTTGGAGCAATCTCTCCGGTTTCTTCATAAGCTTTAAGAATAGCTGTTCCTTCTTGTGTTGTTACTCCATACTTATCCGCTAATTGTTGGCTCCAAAAATCAATCTCTGCTGGTCGTTCTCGTTTACTTGACCAAGCATAGCGTGACCAAGCCTTGTACCAAATCCAATCGCGCTCCATTTCTAGTAATCGTTTCTCTGTTTTATCAGCGGTATAAGGCCAATCCCAGTAAGAAGATTGTGGATATAAATGCAACGCATTAGCACCATGGACATTGTGCATTGCCTGAACACTTTTTTGTATAAAATCTGGAGATCCATATCTAAAAGGTTCCAAATTAGCCAAAATATGAACATTGGAAATATGAATAGATCCTAGCGAACTTAATTTTTTATGTATTTCTGACCAAGGTCCTCTAGGCTCATACGTAGTTAACGACTCCCCATTGTATTTATGCATGGTGTACAAATTCTTATACAACGGAAGTGATTTGCTCATCACCAAAGGTGCATCTGTATCATGCGCTCTCAAAATAATCGGGGGTTCATCTGTTCTTCCAATAGTTTGCAAACCATCTTTAACTCCTGGAATAATTGTTTTGGTAAACCATTCAACATCGTCATCTACAGTATTGATTGCTTCCCCTAGAGTAACTAACAAGCCTACATTAGGATATTTTGCAATAAATGCAGCAATCGATTTTTTAGTATAATCTGCTATTTCTGGAGTGATCGAACGTTGACGATCTTGCGTTTTTATATTGTAATGCTCTGCAAAAGGTTTTGAAACAATAATATTATAAAACATTTGGATAACCCAAATTCCTCTTTTATTCGCTTCTTCGGTGATGAACTTATAAATTTCCTCATTTTTCTTAAATGTTTCCTCATCTACTTCTACTGCAAAAGGATACTCTTTTAATTTAACCAAAGAAGCAAATGGATGTCCGTTCCATAGGTAAAGAGAATTCAATCTATTGGACACCATCATATCAAGATACTCTTTCCACAGTTTTTTATCATAAAACCAAGGAAATGTTTCTGGAGTATAGGGATATTCATAAACGTCTCTCCCCGGTAAATAGGTCGTTTTTTGAAGTCCAATACAACTTCCTCTCAACACCATTTCTGGATTATCATGAAAATTTATTCCCCAAGGAATAGTCCCCGATGCTTGAATTCGGTCTGCTAATTCCATTGCGCCATACAGAGCTCCTGAAGCATCAGTACCTTCAATTAAAATGGCTTCTTTTTGAGTGCTTATCTGAAAACCTTCTTTCTGAATTAATTGCGCATCGTTAATAACAAATCGTTTGGTATTTTGTTTCCAAAGAGGAGTTCCTTTCTCTCCGATAATTATAATTTCCTCTTTTGTGTTTTTAGCAATATCTTCAACAAAAGATACCTGATACCCTTTTTCTAATAAAGTCTCTTGAATTTTTTTTGCGCCAAACTGAATTCTAGGCGATTTGGAATCGCACACAATTGTAATGTTTTGTGCTGCCAAAAAATTAGCATAAAGGCTTACAATAAATAGTCCAATATATCTCATTACTTTATTTATTCTGAAAAATTTGTTTTAGATAAGCCACATTAGCACCATAATTAGCCTTTACATCTCTCACTATAGTAACATCTCTAGAGCGTTCAATAATCAACCACCCTTTCCAATTCATTTCATCTAGCGTAGCCTTAACTTTAGGCATGTCAATAGCCGTATCCTTTTCTAACCACACTTTATCTGTATTAGATGCATGAATTTGAGCTAAATATTTTTTTCCTAATATTTTTATTTCTTGGCAAATGTCTCTCCCATTTTCAATTGCATTGGCAAAATTGAAAGAGCTTTTAATGTACTGTGACCCTACTTCTTCCAAAAGTTGCTTTTCTTGAGTAGCATCTAGGGAAGTCTCAATTGCAATCACTCCTCCTATTTTACCTACTTGTTTTCCTGCCCATTGTAATCTTTTAATAATAGCGGGGCGCAACTCTGGATTTTTAACTAAATCGCATTGAGTTCCTAATGGTAAAAAGGCTATTTTCACATTCATTTTGTCCATAGTATCAACACAATCCTGTATCATTTTAGTAACTGTTTCTCTTGCCGCAAATGATTGAGCATAAAAACCGGACATTGCTATTGAACTAATTCCAACTCCTAATTCTTTAGATTTATCCAAAAACTTTTGTCTTTCAATTGGATCTCCTAATTTACTATCGAATGTTTCTCTTGCTCCCAAGCCCCCCATATCCAATTCAATTCCATCAGCATTGAGTTCTTTGGCCAACGAAAAAGCACCTAATTTTTGTCTTTTTAGAATCATCCAGTCACAAACTGCAATTTTATATTTAACTTTTGGTTTCGCTTCAGCAGCTTTTGCAACACCTAGTCCAATCCCTACAAAAAACAACATTGCAACCATCAATTGTACTGCAACACACTTTCTTTTTATTGAATTCATTTCTATCATTATTATTCCTCTTGATTAACTGTCGGACTAGTCTCTTTATTTTTATTTCCCGGCCAAATGCCTTTTTTTATTGGTAGTACTACTAATTTTGAAGGATCAATTTTAACATATTTGATACGCTCTCTACGCCAAGTGTACACCACATGTACCATTCCGTCATTACTCTGAATTATAGAAGGATAAGAATATTGACTAATTTTGGAATCCTCTAATATTAAAGCCGCATTCCAATGAATTCCATCTTTAGAAACCGAAATGTTTAAGGGGGTCCTAGGTCCTTTTGCTAAATCTCCAGGAGGCAAAACGTGGTTATACACTAACAAATGAGTCCCGTTTTTTAAGGTTACTGCATCCGTACCCGAATTGTTATTAGGCAACTCTAACAGTTTTAAATCAGACCATGTTTGTCCATTGTCATTTGACCAAGTGGAAGCTAAAGCTCTATTTCGAGTTCGTGCAATTGCTTGTATTTTTCCACCCGCATGAAAAAGAATACTCGGTTGAATGGCATTAATTTTATCTTTTCCTCTAGATAATGTGTCGCTCATTTGCCATGTTTTTCCAAAATCAGGTGTAGACTCCATTCGCAATCTCCATCCATCTCCTTCAATACTCGAAGGACACAACAAGGTACCATTACTTAATAAAACAGGTTTATTCTTAATTGGACCTAGGAAATCTTTAGGCATTGAATGGGGTTTAGACCATGTTTTCCCATTATCTGAAGAAGTCACATACATTCCCCACCATTCTGATGGTTTTGGACCAATTTTATAAAACAACATTAAATCTCCTCCTGGTATTTGATACAAAACAGGATTCCAAGTAGGATAACGCAATGCATCATTCATCACTCCATCAGCCACTTGTACAGCCTCTGTCCATTTTGAACTATTTTTTTCTTTTCTACTCACCCAAATAGTCACATCAGGATTTCTCTCAGCAGTTCCACCAAACCAAGAAGCAATCAAATCACCATTTGAAGCCTCAACAATTGTTGAAGCATGACAAGAAGGATAAGGTGCTTTTTCATAAATAAACTCGTCTACTATTATTCCTTCTTTCCATGTTTTTTTCTGTAAGGTAGATTTACAACTATATAAAAACAGCGTACAAAGAAATACCACTGCAATTTTTACTATTTTCATTCCAATTTATTTTTTTAATTCACTAAAAACCAATCGTTTGATTTTACAACTCTTTATTGTTGAAAGTTAGGATTTACTGGGCTTGAATGTATCCTGTACTATCCTGAGCTATCAAAAATTAAGGCATTACGTCAATACTATAGGTTCCTGATTGCACGTACAACACCAACTTATTTTTTTCAATAGTAAATGAATGTTCTTTACCTAAACCCTGATTATTCAGTTTCACTTTTGAAAACACAGTTGTAGGCAGATAAACTTGAGCAGATGTATTGGCTGGAATAGTGATATTCCAATGTAATTTTCCTTGGTTTTTTTTCCAATTACTGGCAATAACTCCATACGGAGATTCATACGAAGCATTCACATAACTTAATCCTTCGACAAAATCAGGATTCATGATGATTTCTTTAAACCCAACGACCTTGTTACTGCTTTTAATTCCTGCTATGTTCTCATAATACCAAATCAACAAATCGCCTAAAAGCATGACGTGATTTTGAGAATTCATTTTAGGATCAGCAGTATTGCCATTCCATAACTCCCAAATGGTAGTAGCCCCATTTTTAGTCATGTATCCCCAACTTGGATACGTAGTATTTGATGCCAATCGATAGGCTAAATCAGACCTTCCCATTGCAGATAATGTTCGCATTAAAAATTGGGTTCCAACCACTCCAGTACTAATATGTCCTTTATTAGTAATTTCTATTTCGTGTACAATATTTTGAAAAACTTTATCTTCAAGCTGACTTGGCACCATATCAAATGCTAAAGGAAGTAAATTTGCAGTTACAGTATTATTAGCGTATTGATTGGTTTTCGAATTAAAAAATTTAGTATTAAAAGCTAATTTAATCCTTTGCGCTAAGTTTTCATAATACAATGCATCTGATTCTGGCTGATTTGCAATCCCAGCAAATTTTTTCATAATTTGTAACAAACGATAGTAATAAGCACTTGCTATTAATTCTCCATTAGTAGTTCGGGCAGGGTCTTTTGAATGAATCAACTCAAGAGATTCTGGCGGCACACACCAATCTCCGTAAGTATCTTTAGTTATTAAATCATTGGCTAAATAATTTGATTCCATATACATTATCCATTTTTTCATTGATGAATAGTGTTTTTCGATTATATTTTTATCAGCATATTGATGGTATAACATATCGGCAACAGTAATGTAGGTTCCAGGCCAAGTTACATTGTCTCCATAATATCTAAAATAGGCTGGAGCTACATCTGGAATACCACCATCTGGAGTTTGTGCATTTTTAATATCATCTAACCATTTGGCATATAATGTTTGGTTATCAAATAAAAAACTTTCTCCATAAGCACCTGTCGTTCTATCTCCTAACCAAGGTTGACGCTCATTGCGTTGCGGACAATCAATAGGCATTCCTTTATAATTTCCGCTAATTCCCCAAAAAGCATTTTTAAAAATTTGATTTAAAGTAGCATCTGAACTTTCAAAATTTCCGACCGTTTTTATGGCATCATACACCATTTTTCCTTTAAAATCACTTAGTGCAGGTGCCTTTGTATATCCTGAAACTTCAACAAATCTAAATCCATGATACACAAATGTAGGTTCCCATATTTCATCTCCTTGACCTTTAAGAATATAAACATCGGTTGCTTTTGCGTCTCTCAAATTATCTCTATAAAGTGTTCCATCTGGCTTTAAAGATTCAGCAAAACGAAGTGTGATTTTGTCACCTGCATTCCCTTTTACCTTCATTTGTAACCATCCTACCATATTTTGCCCCATATCCAAAATATAGGTTCCAGTTGTAGTGGGTTGAATAGAAATAGGAGTCACTTCGGCCATAACCTTCATATTAGGGGTCATCTGTGCCTCATAGAATCCACCAGGTTCTTGAACATAACTTGCATTTTTCCAAGCCGAATCATCAAATTTAGAAGTACTCCAATCTTGTAATTCTTTACGCGCATCATATTCCTCCCCATCGTATTCATTATTTGAAACAATAGGTCCTTGGGTTGTCAGTTTCCATGAATCATCTGTTCGGATAATTTCATTACTTCCATCAACATATTCTAACACAAGTTGTAATGCCATTTTAGGCTTTCCAAATGTCTTGATCTTATACGGCTTATAATCTTGTCTCATATTGAAAAAGCGACCGTTTCCTAAAATAGTCCCAAGACTATTTTTCCCTTCTTTTAATTGCGAAGTGACATCAAACACATTGTACTTTACATTTTTTGTATAATCTGTTGCCACAGGTGCCAATACTTGGTCTCCTATCTTATTCCCATTAATATATAACTCATACAAGCCCAAGCCCATGATATATACTTTAGCTGACTTAAGTTGTTTTTTTATATCAAAAGATTTTCTCAAATACCTAGCTGACAATCTTGAGAACTGAGAGATACTGTCTTCTGGCGAAATCTTATCATAACCTATCCATCGAGTTGATTTCCAATCAGCATATGTCATGATTCCCATACTAAAATGAGCAACATCCGTAGCAACTGCTTCTCCTTTATTAGTCCATATTTTTACTTTCCAAAAAGCATCTTGTCTATTATTTAATTTTTTTCCACTGTAGACTAAGTTAATCGATTCACCGCTGATTACCTTACCGCTATCCCATAAGTCAGGCGTGGCAGTATTAAGTTTTTCTAAAGAAGAAGCTACTGTAATTTGATAGGCTATTTGCTTTATCTGATTTAACTTTGATTGTAACGTCCAGCTAAAACGAGGCTGCTTTACATCAATACCTTCTGGATTTGTCAACATTTCTGTTTGCAATTGGCTAACGTTTATTCCGTTTTGAGCCACTGTTGTTACCGAAAAAAACAACACCAAGATTCCTATTATTTTGCGAATAAAATTTCTCATAACACTAACTTATTTTGAAATTATCTGTTCTAATTTCTCTGAAAAAGCAATTTCTTTTCCGTTTTTAAAAACTCTAAAACCTTTGCCTTTATGGTATTTTTCTCCTGTTTTATCCCAAAGAACAGTAATCACATTACCGTGATACACTACGCCGTCTAAACAAAACCAATCCCATTTATCTTGAGGAATTAATGGATTTATTTCTATTCGTTCGTCTGCTCTAGGCCGTAAACCAATAAGTCCAGAAATGATTAAATCATTGAATGTAGAATGATTATAATAGCGGCTTCTTTCTCTATCTCCCATTAACCAATAGCCCGTTGTTTCGTCCAAATATTCACCAACATAAGGCTTACCTCTGTAATATTGAGATTCAACATATAAACTAAGTTGCTTGAAATAGTCGGTTTTATCCACATAACTTTGGGTATAATTATTCAACAAATTAGCCATTGCTGTTAAGGTTTGTGAGGTAGCAAAAGGCCAAATAGCGCCATCCCATTCGCAGGTACCTGTACCATGAGTTCTAAAACGCGGACTTCTTCTTTCGGCGGTAGTTAAACCAAAAGGAGCCGAGAATCCTTTTTCGTCTTTCAATTGCTCCCACGCTTTTTCAAACCCTTTCTCTTTTTGCGGAAGATTAAAATACCAAGGAATGAACCCAATCGCTTCTCTTACCTTGGCAATAGTATCTTTTTCTGTAAAGGTTTCAAAAAACATATCATCAGCATTCCATAACTTGGTCTGTACTAACTGTTGCAATGTATCTGCCTTTTGTTTAAACAAAGTTGCTGAACGTACATCTCCTTTCAATTCTGCTATTTTAGACAAAGCTTGAGCATTTCCAAACATATAGCTGTTGATAGTAGGACGCGCATTTCTGAATTTTCTAGCTCCGCTTAAAGACTCCTCCATGCCGTCTTTCACATCAAATTGCCAAAACAATCCATCTTTTCGTCTCCTATCTCCTTCCCAAGCAGCATATTCTTGAACCAAATCTGGGAAAATATCTAACAAAAACTGCTCGTCCTTGTTAACTAGGTAAGCAGTATACAATGCACTTGCATTCCAACTGCTAAAATTCCTTAGTTTCTTCAAGGGTTTTCCATCCTGCCCTCTATACCATAATCGAATATTTTGTTGTAAATAGTTAGGATCGCGCAACCATTTGAATTCGGTTATATGATGCCCTAAAGCACTACTAATCATATTGTATTTATCAGCATACGAACGCTGTACCATAAACTCTGAAATAGCATAACCTTGGGGTGTTTTTTTGATGTGTTTTCTAGCCGACCACCAACGGAAATAATAGATTTCCTCAAAGTTTTGCTGTGGACATTCAAAAAACGGAATGGCATTTTTCATCCATACCCAAGCACTATCATTTGGGATTGCTTCTTTTATATTTTCATCCTCCATTGTATTGAAATAATCAACATAATGCTTGAACTGATCTTGTTTCAATACGAGAAGTGAATCTCCTTTACCAAATGATGCAGAGGACTTACAATTAGTAGTAAGAATAGCAAGTACTAGTGCCATTCCTATAATTTTAAAATTGATTTTTTTCAACATCTTTCTTTCGATTTTAGTTTGTAGAAAATGAATAGGTTTGCCCTGCCTTCATCACTACATCATATTCATTGTATTTAGGTAATTTTGGACTCTTAAGTGCTGCCTTATCAGACACAATTGGTTGTTTAACCACTACATCCATAAATAAAGAGTTTGGGTTTTTACCTTTTGCTTTTTTAATTTTAAATGCACCATTGGCAACCAAATTATTTTCTAAACGCAACCTGCAATTACCATCTCGTTTAGCGTGAATTTGGAGGCTTTTTACTTTATTATTCTTCCAAACCATATCAATCTCGTATCCTCCTCTTGCCACCAAACCCTTTATAGATCCATCTTTCCACACATCTGGCAAGGCTGGTAATAAATGAATGGCTCCTTCATGACTTTGCATTAGCATTTCGGCAATTCCTGCGGTACAACCAAAATTTCCATCTATTTGAAACGGTTGATGTGCATCCAACATATTAGGATAAGTTCCGCCTCCTTTTTTCTGGTCGGCGGTGACTAAATGCATTTGATCTTGTAATAATTTATAGGCATGATTACCATCTAACAAACGGGACCACAAACACACTTTCCACCCCATAGACCAACCTGTTGATTCATCACCTCTATAATTTAAAGAATTTTTAGCCGCTTCAAATAATTCTGGTGTTTTGATAGGCGAAATTTGGTTACTTGGAAACAACCCATACAAATGTGAAACGTGCCTGTGCTTGTCTTCTGGATTATCCCAATCATCTTGCCATTCTTGTAGTTGGCTGTATTTTCCCACTTTCATTGGAGGCATTTTAGCCAAGGCTTGAAGAATTTTTTTAGCATAATTTTCATCAGGAGCAACTAATTTTGAAGCCTCCACAACATGAGTAAACAAATCAAAAATCAACTGATTATCCATTGTTGTACCAGAAGCAATAGTTACTTTTCCAGTGCCGCCAGCGTGAGTATTCTCAGGTGAAACAGAGGGTACCACGACTAAATAACCTGAATTAGGATCCATAACCATAAAATCTAGGAAGAAATCAGCCGCACCTTTCATTATTGGATAAATTTCTTTCAAGAAATTTTTGTCGCCTGTGTACAAATAACGTTCCCATAAATCTTGGCAAACCCAGGCTCCTCCTGTTGGCCACATTCCTGAAGCGGCATAATCTACTGGAGCCGTTACCCTCCAAATATCGGTGTTATGATGTAAAACCCAACCATTAGCCCCATACATCATCTTAGCGGTTTCATGTCCAGTAACGCTCAATTCTTTAGCCATTTGAATAAAAGGTTCGTGCATTTCTGAAAGATTAGTTACTTCAGCAGGCCAATAATTCATTTCGGCATTGATATTAGTAGTGTATTTACTATCCCAAGGTGGAGCAACCATGTCATTCCATATTCCTTGCAAATTAGCGGGTTGTCCTCCTGGTTGCGAACTCGAAATAAGTAGGTATCGTCCAAATTGAAAATACAAACTTGCTAATTGTGGATCGAACTGTTTTGAAAAAAGACTAATTCTTTCATTAGTTGGTTTTTGAATCGCATCATTTACTCCTAAATTCAAGGTAACTCTTTTAAAATACTTTTGATAGTCGGCAATATGTGATTTTTTAATCGTCTCAAAATCTTTTGTAAGTGCTTGGTTCAAATAGGATTTGCTTTTCTCTATTTCATCTCCCGTTATATCTTGGTAGTTTTTAAAATTAGTGGCAATAGAAATATAAAGTACCACTTCATCTGCTTTGGAAATACTTAGTATTCCATTATTAGCAACTACTTCTCCACCTTTATTTTTGGCTTGAATTCTTCCTTGAAACTTCACCTTTCCTTTTTGTCCTTCAAAATTACTGGTAATTCCAGAAAGTACAATTTGTTGTCCCTCTGTAGCAGGAACTGTCTTATCGATTGGGCTGTTCATGAATACATTACAAGTAATATTGCCCGGCTGGCTGGCCGACAGTTTAACCACAATTACTTGATCTGAAAAAGAACTCAAAATTTCTCGAACAAATTCCACACCATTTACCGTGTACTTTACCTTGGCAGTTGCATTTTCAATATTTAAATCTCGATAATAATTCGTGTATTTTTGATGTCCTGGAAACGAAATATACACACTTCCAAAAGTTTGGTATGGCATACCATCATTGGTTTGAGACATGATATCTTGTGTCGCTAACTCTTGCGCTTCATCAAATTTACCATCAAAGATTAATTGTCTAACAATTGGCAAGGCTTTTATTGACTTGGAATGGGCATTGCTGTTAGGCGAACCCGCCCAAATCGTTTCTTCATTTAATTGAAGTCTTTCGACAGCAGGGTCTCCAAAAACCATTGCTCCCAAACGACCGTTTCCAAGAGGCAACGCCTCATTCCAAATGGTCGCTGGTTTATCATACCAAAGTTTTAATTCGCCTTGAGTTTGTGCATTGGCTTGGTACAATCCAAAATACAAAAAAAGACGTAATACACTTGTCCACTTATTTTTTAACTTCATGCTCTTTATTGTTTTTTTCTCCAAACATTTCATATAGTTTGTCAATATCTTTTAACGCAGTAGTCGGAAATTTTTCTCCTTGAGGTCCAAAAACTAACAGTTTTTCTTTGGGTTCCATTACACAAGTAGCTTCGTCTATTTCTCCTTTGTTATTTTTTACTTTATCTAAATTTAAGCCTAAGTATTTTGCCATAAAAGGATACAAAGCCATTCTTTTGGATACGCCATAATCATGTCCTTCTTTAGCAAAATGGGCATTCTGAACCAATTCTTGTTTATTATAAAAACGATAGGTGCGTTGAATAAAAGGGTACTCTACTTCAGGTACATCCTTAGTCCAATCCTCTCCGTCTGAAATAATTAATTGTGGTCTTGGTGCAGTAATAGAAGCTATTTCTGCATTATTAGTTCCATTGGCACACAAATGAATTCCTCTACCGCTTTCGCAAGGACAACCTCCTGAAAAATATGAAGAAACCATAACTACAGGAGCCGAAACAGTTACTCTATCATCCAAAGCGGCCAAAAATAGGGTGTGCGACCCTCCTCCTGATCCTCCTGTTACTCCCACTCGAGTAGGGTCTGCTTCTTTAAGACTTGATAAATAATCCAATAGACGGATTCCGCTAAGCACCTCCACTGTTGAAGCAATACTATTTTGGTGTGTTTCTACGGGAAACTGCAACTTTGATTCGCCCCAAGCAAATAAATCGTATCCTACAACAATAGCTCCCATTTTGGCTAACATTGCACAACGATATTGCTCGTCTTTTCTATATCTTTCGTCAAAAAAATGACCGTCTGGCGTTATAACGATGGGATGTTTTCCTTTTAAAGGGTACGGTTTATAAATAGAACCCGTTACATAAACACCGGGAAGAATTTCTAAACCAATGTTTTCTACTGTATAATCTCCATAATTTCTTTTGGGCGTGAGTATTGGTTTACTTTTAGGAGTTGGTGGTGCTTTGTCTAAACCTAAAGAAGTAAACATACATTTTTTAATTTCGGCGCGACGTACTTCCCAATCTTTTGCATTGGAATACAAAGTGGTAAGATAAGCTAATCGGTCTTGGCCTTTAGAAACCGACACTTTATGATATTCAAATTTTCTAATAATGTATTTCCCATCCGATTCTTTGTAAAAAGTAAGATCAAAAGGTGCCAATAGATTCGTCAAAGAAAGCTCTAAATTTCCCTGTTGAATACGCCAATCAGCATAATTCAACTCTTTACCTTCTAATAATTTTCTCTTATCTTCAATTGTAACTTTGAAGATTTCTTCCATTTTTTTAATGGTTTCGGTAATAGGTCTTCGGTATTTTTCATCCGATGTTTGTGCGTGCAATTGTGATACACTTACTCCTAGTAGTAGCACTAAAACAAAATATAGTTTTGAAACTTTCATTTGTACTTTATTTCTTGGTTATAATTTACTTTCAATCAGATACCTTCCAGAACCTAATGTAAAAATCGATTTTTTTAATTTTTTATCAAAATAAGAAGTCACTCGCAATTGTTGCAACGATTTGCCGTTAATTTTTATTACAGCATTCTGCTCAATCGGTAATTTAATCGTTGCCGATGTATTAGCTGGAATTTGTACCGTAAACAACATTTTTTTATCTTTTTTCTCCCATTCTGATACTATAAGACCATATATTGACTTATAGCTTGCTTTAACAAAATGCAAGTCGCCTACTAGCTCTGGCTGAATAAAAAAGTGCTTGAACCCTGGGTTTTTATCATCCGAAACAATTCCTGCTAAACTTTGATACAACCATTCTTCTATCTGGCCTAACATAAAATGATTCCACGAATTGCCTTTTCTAGGATCCCATTGTTCTGTGAGGGTTGTCAAACCAAACTTAATCTGAAAACCATATCCTGGAGCATCTGTGTGATTATGCATTTGGTACAAAACTTCATTTTGATTGTTTCTGGCCAATGCTTGAAATAAATACCGATTCCCAACATCTCCCGTAGTCAATCGATATCCTCTGTTTTTAATATCTTCCAATAAATTATTCAAAACCGCCGTTTTATTGGAAGGAGACACAATATCCATAAATAAAGGAACCGAATTACTAAACTGACTTCCTGTTCCATATTGTTTCTTTTCTTCGTTAAAAAACTCCTTATTAAAAGCTTCTTTTATGCTGTTTGTTAAAGACGAATACTGTATGTAATCCTCCTCTTTATGGAGTAATTTTGCTGCTTTAGCCACTAAATATGCTCCGTAATAATAATGACTTGTAGCTGATAGCGCTATAGGACTATTTTTAGAATAGCCCGCAGGATGAGGTCCATAATCATACCAATCTCCCAAACCATGAGATACTATTCCATTTTTTGAAGTTGTACTTAAATAATCAACATATTTTTTCATCACGGGATAGTACTTTTCTATCAATGAACTATCGCCATAATATTCATAATACATCCATGGCAAAATTACTCCTGCTACTCCCCATTCTGGCGAGTCTGTAAAATCGCCACCAAAAACTACATACTCAGGTACCACAGAAGGTATTAATCCGTTTTCGCGCTGTGCATCAGCAATATTTTGCATCAAACTGGGGATGTAGGTTTGTAAATTATAATTAAAAAACAAACCGGGTCCATTCAAATGAGTCTCTTCTATCCAACCTAATTTCTCACGATGAGGACAATCTGTAAAAACACTTTGAAAATTACTTTTTATCGCATTATTAATCAATTCGTGGGCTTTGGTAAAAATTGGATTAGAACACTCAAAACTTCCCGCTTCACCCGAAGAATTATAGACAAAATTAGATGTAATAGCTACCAATAACGGTAGATTTTCTTCCTTAATTTCCTTGTAATTTATAGTATCAATTTGAATATACTGATACCCATAATAACTAAATTTGGGTTGCCATTCTTCTACACCATCTCCTTTCAAAGTGTACTGATAATAATACGGCTTTCCTGACCGACCTTGACCAACGGTTCCATCATCATTCAATCCTTCTCCTACCCAAATACGAATAGTTTGCCCTTTATTTCCTTTGACTTTTATAGTTGGAAAACCTGAGACATTTTGTCCCATATTAAATACAAAAACATTCGGCTGAACTTCCTTAAATTCTTTTACTTGATAGTGCTTCTCAATCTGAATAGGAGCAGCGGTTTGAGGTGTCAATTTTCCCTTTGGCGCCTCTTGTAGCACTACTTTTTTCCATGATTTATCATCAAATCCTACAGTATCCCATCCAGGTTGTTCCAAATTAGCATTGTAATCTTCTCCTCCAAAAATACTGTTATACGTAATTGGACTTAGGGAATATTTCCAACTAGCGTCTGATTGTACAATCTCTTGAGAACCGTCTTCATAGGTCACTTTCATTTTGAAAAATAAAGTAGGTGGACCAAAACTTACATAAAATTTAGCATACCTTTCGGCAACCATATTGTACATTCCATTACCCAAAAGTACCCCAACCACATTCGCTCCATTTTGCAAATCATTTGCTGATAATTCGTAGGTATTATAATAAACCGTTTTATCATAATCTGTCCAAAGTGGTGCAAATTGACTATTCCCTACTCGTTTATTATTAATGGTGAGTTCGTAATGTCCTAAGCCCGAAATGAAAACTACAGCTTCTTTTATTTTCTTTGCTATAGAAAATGTTTTTCGTAGCATAATACTTCTACGCGCTAACGAATCAACCGCATTTACAATAGCTTCTTTTTTTTCTTTCTTAAAGGTAACAGCATGGTAATTTCTGCCTTCTGGCAAATGACTATCTGACTTTAAAATAGCTCCAATCCAAGTTGGATTCAACTCTTTTTCAGCGGGTGCAATCCTAAAAGAAGCATCTTTGCTCCAAGTAGAGGCTACTTCATTTTGATTCCAAATTTTTACTTTCCAAAAGTATTTAGTTCCTTCTTTTAAGGGTTTTCCAGCATAATAAATTTGCTGACTTTTGTCGGATTTTATTTTACCACTGTTCCAAATATCTCCTTCATTATTTTGAATTATAGCTTCTGAAGAGGCTACTATTACTTGATAGTATTTTTGAGATATGTTGTTGTTTTTAGATACTAACTGCCAACCCAATTTAGGTGCTTTTTGATTAACAACTAAAGGGTTTTCAGCCATTTCTGTAGTTAAGTGATCTACTGTTACCTGACCTCTTGACTGTAGCGAAAACAAAACACTAAAAAGGATAAGTACCTTACAAACAACTTTCATTTTAAAGAGCTTTAGTGATTAATGACTGAATATTAAATACTGCTTCAGGGATTTCTTTACCCGTATCTTTCAAATCATCATAATCTTCAACATCGGCTGGTGTTTCAGGTGTTGGGAACGTACGAGCCTCTCCCGTTCTAAACATAATGCGCGAAAAACCATCTACAGGTGCATAGAATATTTTAGTTGATTCTTTATCATCGTTTACCTTAATAGTATAGGAACGTGACTTAACATCTAGTTTTAAAGTTACCGTATATGACTTGGCTGCTTCATATTTTGTTATTGTATTAAAACGAGCCCCTGTTTTTGTTTTTAAAAGTCCGTCGGAATCAAATAGTAATCGTACTGCAGGAAGTCCTTGCTTATTTTGAAATTCAATTTGTAATAGACCATGATTATTTTGCTCTGGCACTACCGTAAAACTAGCTTCCATTTTTTGAGCAAAAGGAATCACACGCTCTGCTCTTGCATAATCAAATGCATCATGATCTCTCAAGGTCAAATATTTTTTTCCATCATTTTTCTTTTCGACTTTAGTCGATGCCCAAGACAAATTGTAAGTGTTCCAAAGTTGTAATTCATTTCCATCTGGCAATTCATTAAAAACATCGTGAACATTATCACTTACGGTTTCTACTACAGGCACAGGGATAGAGGTTACCCAAATATCTTCTTTGTTCATACTGTAACTCACCCAAAGTTTTCCATCTGGCGGGATTCCGTCTCCTTCAGGAATTCCTCTCACATATTGTGGACCATACGATTTATAATTTCCTCCGTAGCGCATCGGGCTTATTTCTCCATGCACAAGTAATAAATTCTTGTAATTTAAACCGTCATCACTAACAGATACCGCTAATGGCCAACGAAACTCTGAAGGATTGTATACCGTTGCATAACGATTGTCTGAAGTTTTTTGCCCCCAAATTTTAGCATTACTGTTTACAAATCCAGGTGCTCTCAACGGACTGTATTCCCAAGTTTTTCCCTCATCTAGAGTAATTGAAGTTAAAGCAAACTTCCATAATCCTACTACTTTGCCATTAGGCAAATGATAATAATTAAACGCTTTAAATTGTTTTTTTAACGGAATCAATTCATCATCTCTATCCGCTTCTTCTACCCATTGTTGCATCACTAATGGCTTAGATAATAGTTCGTCACAGGCTTTTACAAATCCTTTGTCTTTACTTTGTTTATAGAATGGAAAAGCAGATTTTGATTGGTCCCAACTTTTGTTAAAGCGAATAAAATAAATTGGCCCAAAACTTCCGTCCTTATATATTTCTCTCACTACTCGCCCTATCCCTTTACCGTCATTAGGATCGTCTTTTTCATCCATTGCAATGCCATAATAAGCTAGAGTTAGCAATCTTTTTTCTTTAGAAACAAAAAATCCCATACGTTGGTGCATCACTGCATCCAACTTTTTAGCTACCCCTGCTACACCCTCTTTTTTCCAACCATCTGGAATATGATAAATCGGAAAAATAACTTTCGGTTTCTCCCAAGTAGTTCCATCTTTAGACGTCATCAATACCGTTTGCCCTGGCGGGATGTGCTCTCCCACTGGGTTACTCAAATATTGTACAAAAAAGGTATTGTTCCAATAAGCCATATTGGTTGCATGATTATAGGTCCAGCCAAATCCATCTGCTTTATCTGCATGTTCCCTACTTGCTCTCATAATTTGGGTAGCGTGTACTCCTACTGCTGGACTCAATTGCCCATGATGGTAATCAATATTAGAAAGTGTTTTTCCAACATACCTTACCGTATCTTGCTGAGCGCTTACTGAATAGGTTGTTCCTAATAGTAAAAGCAACATGGAAATTACTACAAAGCGTGGGGTTATTTTTTGAGTCACAATCATGTTTTAATGTTTTAATCTTTCTTTTAATCCTTGTAAAATTGCAGGAGTTATGGTCGTTATTGTACCGTGTTTATGCCCTTCAGGAAGTTGTATCTGTGATGAAATATCTACAAAATGTTTAAAATCAGTAGTCTTAACAGCTTTATAATTCTTTTGCCCATAATTATCGTAATAAATCAACCAATCGAAATCTTTTTTCATCACAGTTGGTCCTTCAGATAAAAAATCAGTAAAAGGTGCTGATACATTTTTGTAGGATCCTAAAGGTGATTTTGCAAAAGCTACTTTTAGATTACGCATTGGCCTAGTATTGTCTTTAAAAACTAACACATACTCTTTTTTTGCTTTCGCAACAATAACAGCATCTATACAACTGAAACCTGGATCTAAAAACAATTTAGTTTCTGAAAACGTTTTAAAATCTTTTGTGGTAACATAATACAACCGATGATTATTTTTCTCTTCTTCCGCGCCTTTTTCAAATCGAAATGGAATAGTCGAAGCCCAAACTATTATATACATTTGGTTGGGTTCATCATAAAATAACTCAGGAGCCCAGATATTAACCACTTCTGGCTCGTTTTTCATAACAGGAATGTACTGTTGAGGTGACCAATGAATTAAATCTTTGGAATTTGCATAACCAAAACCCGTACCCCCTCGCCAATCTGTAGTCCAAACCAAATGGTACACTCCATTAGCTCCTTTTACAATAGAAGGATCTCTCATAATTTTACTTTCGCCAACTTCTGGCTTTAAAAAGGAGCCTCCTAAATTGTTCCAATGGTAACCATCTTCACTATATGTTAAATACAATCCTTCTGTAGCTGGTTCTCTAAAAGAAGTAAAAAGATACACCTCTTTTTCTTTTTGAGAGTACGACATACTACAAAACAGCACCCATATAATGATACTTAATTTCTTCATTATTTAATTATTGCTTTTTTATTTACATCCAAGCCTTGTTTAACTACTGTAGTTACTTTATTCAGGACATTATTTTTTAAAAATACATCTCGAGTTTGTTTCCCTTCGGCCTGAATAAATAAAGATGTAGGAACCATTACAAAATTATTAGTAATCATTCCATTAAAAACATTCTTTAATTTTATCACAGGAACATTTTGAATAGGATTCGCTGTAGCTACATTATCTAAAATAAAATTACTAGTATCTTCTATTTCAAAAGGCGAACCAATACTGGTATTTACTTTAACATCATGAAATTCAACATCTTTAGAAGTCATTACTGTAAATCCTTCTTGGGCGGTAATATTTATATTAGAGAATGAAATGTTTTGAACAGGCATCTCTGCAATTCCTCGAATAGTTCCTGCTTTTTTTACATTAGAAGCGGTCACATTACTTATATGGATATTTCTAAAAATTGGAGTGCGTTCAGAAACAGGTTCAACAGTATTAGATTTATCATAAAATAAATCTAGAATCACGGCCTCTTCTTTGATTGTATTCATCACAATATTATCTACTCGAATATCCTCAACGACACCACCTCGCCCTCTTGCCGACTTGATTCTAATTCCTCTATCAGTTCCATCAAACACACAGTTGGATATGGTTATTTTTTTAATTCCGCCAGACATTTCACTTCCGATAACAACCCCTCCATGACCACTTAGCATAGTACAATTTGTTATTGTTACATTTTCTGTTGGTCTTGCATATTTGCGCCCATCTTCATCCCTTCCCGATTTAATGGTAATACAATCATCTCCTACACTGATATGACAATTAGAAATATGAACATTTTTACAAGAAGAAGGATTGATTCCGTCTGTATTTGGCGAATGAGGATTTGAAATTGTAACCCCAGTAATGGTTACATTATCACAAAATTCAGGATTAATTGTCCAAAAAGGCGAATTTTGAAAAGTTACCCCTTCAATTAAGATATTAGAACAATTATAAGCCTGAAAAAAAGAAGGTCTAAAGAATTTTTTATCAATTGTTCTTTGATAATAAGGCGAGTATACCAACCCTTTGTTTTGTTCCTCCCACATTTGTTGATATTTAGTAAGCGGAATGGGTTGTTTTGCTGTTTCTATTCGGTACACCTCATTCCACCACGCTTTTCCTTGTCCATCGATCACTCCTCGGCCCTTAATGGTAATATTTTGAGCCTCTTTGGCATAGAATAAAGGAGAAAAAGTTTGCATTACAATTCCTTCATAACGCATTGTAACATACGGTAAATAATCTTCAAAATTATCTGAAAATTTCAAAAGTGCTCCCGAATCTAAATAAATAGTAATGTTACTTTTCAAATGCAAAGCACCTGTTAAATATTCTCCAGCCGGAAAAAAAATTGTTCCACCTCCATTTAGAGCCACCTTCTCTATTGTTTTTTGAATAGCATCGGTACACTTAATCCCTTTATTATTTGCCCCTTCATTAAGTATGTTTACCCAACCATCATTATTAGAAAAAGCAGTACTAAAACCTGCTATAAAACAAACAAATGATAGTATAATTCTGTTTTTGAAACTCATCTTACTTTTGAGATTTTAAAATTAAAACCCAGTCATTTCCATCAGTATTAGTTCCTAAAGGCTGGAATTCTTTAATCCCTTTATTAGGCACTTGACCAATCTTAGTTGTTACACCATTTCTTGGATTATACCAACTTGCAGTTACTGTAGCACCTGCAATTTTACCCATATTTACTGCAATTTTTCTACCGTTATACGTATAAATCAAAGCATAGTCTTTGCCCCTAGTAGCCGCTAAATAATTATATTTTTCTCCTTGATTAGCAACCAAAGATTGATCTGGAACTCTATTAAAATAGGGGAATTCCAATAGCAATTTTTTAAGATAAACCATTTGCCCAGCTCCTGGTGCTTTGATAGCGTCGTACCAAAAGACTTTGTTTCCATAAGCGGGCTTATCTCCTTTTCTGAACATTTGCATCACAGCATTATGCCCATAAGTGTACCCTGCCGCCCCTGCAAAAACAGACCAATATCCATAACGTCTTACATCATTATCTTTCCACAATGGTTGTAACGTATCATGCAAACCATGCGGAATCCCTTCATAAGAAGGTTCTCCATCAAGTGTAGGCTTGATAGGTTTCAAATTATAATCTCTTTGAACAAATTTGTAATTATCTTCTTTGAACGAACCCGGCAAGGTATCTTGATCATACCTGCGATGGCCTGATTGAAACATATTGAAATCCAACCAAGATGCAGTATGATAATCATCAGAAGAATCTGTTCGCCCAAAAGGGTGAAAAGTCACTAATTGATTGGAATTATTGGTTTTTAATGTACTACCAATGGCATTCCAAATGTCTTTAAATTCGTTGCCATGTGTGTCTCCTCCATTCATCCAAATAACATTGGTTCTGTTTTTATAACGATTAGTCAAAAACTGTGCATATTTTTGAGCTTGTTCTTTACTCACTTTATCTCCTTTCGACACATTAGTACCCCAAACTGGAACCATTGCAACATAGATTCCATTTTTTTGAGCCACATCCAAAGCATAATCAATATGATCCCAATAATCATATTCTTCGTTGTTATTAAAATTATTGCCTGGAGTTGTTATTGGTTTTGAAACATCTTCATTTACTAAAGCTTTGTCTCCATAAACATTCACCGCATTGATGTTATGTAAAACCATGACCTGAACTACATTAAACCCTTTTGATTTTCGATCTTGGAAATACTTAGTTACTCCCTCTCTATCGAGCTTCCCAAAAGTCAACCATCCCGTATCAGCTAACCAAAAAAACGGCTTCCCATCTTCTGTAGCAAAATAATGCTGATTTTGTTTAGAAACTACTATTCGAGGTAAATCTGTTTTTACATTTTGAGTATACCCATTTTGCAATGCACACAACATCAAAAAGGCACAAACACTATAAATAAAATTGGATTTAAAATTCATTGATTCTTATTTTGAAAATTATTTTTTAATAATAAACACTACTTTTTCTGTTACTTCTGCAGCCGATATCACTACTGTATTTCCTCCGGCGACTGTTTGTTTTTTTACGACTGAACCACTGTCTTGGTTGATACAATAGACATCAAACGTTCCTTTATAAGCACTAAGATTAATCGATATATCTTGAGGCTTTTTTAGGTACATCAAATAACTTTTTCCTTTATTCTCTAGTTTCCATACATTATCTGAATACGCATTTCCGTTCACAATTTGCATAGAAGGCAACGCAGTATAAAATTCTGGCAACGTAACTTTTGGTAATGAAGGAAGAGAACCTCCACCAAATAAAACAGACCATCCAAAATGAGATGATGCATCCGTAGAATACAAAACCGCTTTGTTTGGATATTTTTCTCGGTATTCACGAACAGCTCTATACACTTGCTCCTCTGTTTCTTTTCCTGTCTTGAGTTTACGAGCATGTTGTCTCGGAGCTAAATTCTTTCCTCCCTCTGGTGCATAGGCTGTTCCATCCTCTTTGTAGTACCAATACCTAATATCAATTAAATCGACTGTTTTATTTCTATTAGCATCCGCTAAAATCGAATCTTGAACATCTTTGGTAGCACTTAAACCTATTAAACCTTTAGCCTTTGTCTCATTTTTCCACTGCTGCACTTCGTCTAACCAAAATTGCATAAAATGAAGAGGTCCTGTATATTCAGCACTTGTTAATTGAATTACATTACTGTTATTTTGGAAATTCTCTAGCGATTTTCGAATAAATTGTTGGTGAATTTTTTTTCTAACAGGGTGCGTAATATCATAAAATTGTTCTGCCATAAAAATACGCTTGTCTCCAGCATATGGTGGAGGCTCTGGAAAACCTGTTTGATTAATATTATTGGCCGAACGCCAAGGAGAACTTGCCCAATGGGCTCCAGCTTCCAAAATATTATGTTGAAAATACTGCTGATTAATTAACAACTGACCATTTGCTTCAGCTAATGTGGCAAAACGGGCTAAACGATCCCAATACCAACTATTGTATTTGGTCAAATCATATTTACTTAAGTGATCCCAAGCCAATTCTTTTCCGCTCCTAGCAAAAGGCTGTTCATAGAATGGAGGCCATACATCCGAATCAATACGACGCACACGTTCATGGTCGTCCATTCGTCTATCATACCAAAGTCCGTAATTATGTTCTAAAGCAATTGTAGCATTCGAATTCAAGGAATTTACTACCTCCTCAATATCATCTGTAACTCCTTTGCCTGTTCTTCCAGGTACAAATCGAGTAAGGTGTGGCGAAGCTTTTTTAATATCATTTTCTAATAAACTTCCACGCCACCACATTACATTAGATTGCTTTCCTGCAATTAATTTTCCGTCAAAACTAAGCCATCCATTTTCGATACTTACTTTAGCCGTATTTTTAGCTTTTGGTATATCCAAAACCTTCAAATCATTCACACTCTTAAGTCCATTAGGGTTTGCATCTATAGGATTCAATTGTGCTATTTTTCCAATCCATTCTGGCAAACTTATCAAAGTGCTTACCGAAGCTTTGGTTAATTCAGCTGCCTGTTCTATGGTAGGACTAGAACTTGGTTCTGAACCAATAGAATACAAATAAGCAGGAGTAGGTAATTGTCCCAAACGTTTTTCTAACTGTGTATAAAACAAACTTCTAGGCGAAATGTGTGCATTAACATCCTTCCAATGTCCGTTTCCTGAAAATTGTCCCCAAACACCAAAAGCCCAATTTTGTGCTGTTGGCGGATTATAACATTCTACTTTAGAAGCCGAAGATTCCCAAATTACACTATTCGCAGCTGTCCATCCTGCTCCTCTTCCATTTTGTTCTCTATTGTTATAACTCAGCGCTTGCCCATCAATAGTTGCTATATCAAACAGTATTCCTGTTGCCCAACTTCCTATAGCCCCACTATTTTCAAAAGGTAAATGCGATTCACACTGCACAAAAACATTCGGGCCTGCTGTTCCAAAACCTCCAACGGCAAAATCATGATAACCGTATTCTGAATAACAACGTTGAAACAAGGTTTGTTGTCCTTCGGTATAAAAAGTATGTCTTCTAAACGAAGCTATTTCAGATACCGGTTCTAATGCAATACAATCCTCTACAGTAATCTGTTGAGTTGATTGTAATAAAGAAACGGCACCTCCTGAAAAATGTTTAAAATTCACTTGCTTAACCCAAGCATTTTTAACATTTTCCATACTAATGGCAAACCATCTATGTTGTTCGTCTTTCGGATTAGACAAATCATACTCTGATTTAAGGAGCAAATTTTCAATTCCAATAGTTTCAATTCTTCCTAACCAAGAATAGGATTGTACTTTAGCCTGTCCAAAATTAGCATCCAAAGCCATTGTTAATGGTGCATTTAGAGTAATTTCATTGCCTTTAATTTGGGTTATCGTTCTATTCCAAGTTACATCCCAATCTCCTTTTTTCCAACCAACCCAAGCAGTTTCTCCACCAAACTCCTCCATTTTAAGTTCCTTTATCCATTTTTCAGTCAAAGGTTGGGTTATTGCTATCTCATCGTTTACTTTTAATTGAGCTGCATTTTGTAACTGTACTATTTGGGTACCCAATGGTGTGAAAACAGGTACAACAGCATACGTTTCTTGGTACTTTCTATCATCAATACCTACAACTTTAATAACAGATTCTCTATTCAAACCCGTTCCTAAAAGCAAAGTCCCATTTTGAGTAGTTCCACTCCCTCGTATTACTACACCAGAATGTTTTATATATAAGGTTCCACTAATCTTGAATACTCCTTTATCTAAAAGTACTGCTCCTCTGTATCCCAATTTGTTAGGCTTTAAACTGGAAACATAATCAATCGCAGACTGAATTATTCGGGTAGCATCTTGCTCTTGCTTAGGAACAAAAATCTTGTTTTCTATACTCGGTATGGGCTTTTCCGAAGAAGCATATCCTGCATACGAAAAATCAGGAATCTGATTCCCTAAATTATCCTTCGTACAAGTAATAGCTCCTTTAGCATCTTTGGTAATATCAGGAAAAGTACTCTGAGCGAACATAGTATTTCCTGTGGCACAAAAAATCCAACATGCAACACAAATTCTAATATGTTGATGTAATTTCCTTTTTTTTAATTGTAATTGGCTCACGAAAATGGTATTTTAAATTTCACTTTTGCTAAAAACTACTATTGTAGCAATCCACCTGAAAGTTGAGACAAACTATCTTTATTATTTTCTACTTTAGTCCAATCTATTTTTTGAGTAGGATCAATTCCATTGCAATACTTTTCAATATTAGTATAACCATCTCCATTAAGATCTTTTGTAGCATCAGAAGGATCCTTCGGATTCAAACCATATTTCTTTTCCCAATTATCTGGAATTCCGTCGTTATCAGAATCTTTATACGATTTCCCCTTATACTCAGGATAACCTCCCACTTGGTCTGGATGAGTTATAATTCCTTTTTTATACGAATCAGGAGCTAGTCTTCTTTTGATAAATTCTTTCCCAATCGAATTTTCAAGCCCATCTTTTGCTTCAATTTTTCCTGTGCGAACCTGTTTGATAATGCGTTCATCAACAGCATCTCTTTTGGGCAATGTAGCTCCTACATTATTCAAAACATATTCGTAAGCTTCTTCAGCTTTCATTATAGTAATGTGTGGCATTGAAAACGGTTGTGATTGTTTGATTACATCAAAATATTCTTTGGATTGTTCCATTGAAAAATCTTCTAACTGAACTCCTCCATTCCAGTTATCTGCAGTTACTTCTGGTGAGCCATATACAAAATTACCCGCTACATAAGCTCTTCCAAATGTTTTTGGTTTCATATACCCTGATTCAGGTTTTAAAATTCTATATCGAATAGGTTGATCGGTTGGTGTTATGGGACCTGGTTTATAATAATTATTAATAATATTAAACAAAGAACGGTAATCTCCTCCGTCTAAAGAACGGTTCCACCAATTGAATATCACATTGTTCACAAAATTAAAATCACCATACATTCCTATTGAAGCACTTCTTGAAATATTATCTGCCCATAGATTTCTCATAAAGGTGCTATTTAAACCCCCAATAGTACTCCCGAAAGCATGATTATAAGTATCCAATCCTTCTGATGAAATTGTATTTTGAATGGTAATATTACAAGCGGGTAGTTTTTCCAATTGAGATTTTTCATTTGCTTTAAATTGATGTCTATACAATGAAATATTTTCGTCTAAGCCCCAACTTACAGAACAATGATCTACAATGATATTCCCAATCGGATTTCCTCCTAAAGCATCGTCTCTACGGGTAACATCTGTTTCTCCTCTACGAAAACGCATGTGTCTAATTATAACATCATGTGTATCAATTTCTAAGGTTTCTCCTGCAATACAAATCCCATCACCTGGGGCAGTTTGTCCAGCAATAGTTACATAAGGTGCACGCATGCTAATTCGTTTTTTCAAATGAATAATACCTGAGACATTGAAGACAATTATTCTAGCACCAACTGCTTCACAAGCTTCTCTAAAAGTACCTTTTCCACTATCTTCAAGACTAGTCACCACAAATACTTTACCTCCTCGACCTCCTGGAGTATAAGCACCTCCTCCTTCGGCACCTGGAAATGCAGGAATTCTAGCTTGCACAAAATCTTTAGGATAGGAAGCCCATGGCAAATATGGACGTCCCTGTTTTGCTTCTTCTTTTATAACATCAGCATTTGCTAGCCAAATCTCATTCAATCTCTTTTCTTCATCAGCTAAAAGAGCATCTGTTTTATCTTGAAGTGGTTTTGGAATTTCAGGATATTGAGCGAATAGTAAGGAAGGACTGAGTAACAAAATACTGAATACCAACAACTGCTTTATTTGATTTTTCATTTTTTGAGGTTTTAAAATTAAACAGTTCTCAAACATTTTTCACTTCATCTCATTATGTAAAAAATACTTGGACTGCCGTTCTTGATAGTTTTACCTAAGAGGGTTATTACTTTTTGTTTTTTTCTCTCTCCTCTAGACGTTGATGCCAATCGGTACTTTCTTTATTTAAATCATATCCTTGGCTAGAAAGATAATTATTTATTCTCCCTTTGTATTTACCAAACCAGCCATGTTTTTCTTTTGAAGAGCCACCGTCCATAGCGTGTTCTCTGGCTTCCACCAAACTTTTATAAATAAAATCTTTTTGCTCCTTAGTTAAATTAGGTAACATATCGTTGTAACCGGCAACCGTAATTGGAAGTACCCCATAAGTCATACCATCTTTTACTTCACTAACTTTAGTTTCGTCTAATTCTATAGCCAATTGTTTTAAGTACACCACATGCAATTCACTTATCAATTGTTCAGCCTCGGCCTTACGCTTATCTATTTGTGGGGTTTGTTCTTCTTTTAATATCCCACTATTTTTAATTTTTTCTATTGCAGCGTCTCTTTCATCTTGAATTTTAGTTAGATTTCTGAATTGTTGTGCAATGATAGTTGTTACTTTTTGCTCTTTTACTGCATTTGCTAAAGCTAATTTAGCAACAATTTTTGAGGCACGTTCATTAGTAACTTTTATATATTCTGGATTTAGATATTGCTGGGCACTCATCCCATACGACACGAGTACCAACAAAAAACTAACTATTTTTATTTTATTTAATGACATAGTGGTATTTAAATTAAAAAAGCATCCTTACTCCAATTTATTGTATAGTGAAGTAAGAATGCTTTAATTAGAAACATAATTACAAATTTAGTCTAGTAATGGTTTAACCAAAGTCTCACGATTATTAGCCAAATCTTTCCAGTTTACATTTTTGGTAGGGTCAATTCCATTGATGTATTCTTCGATGTTAGTATAACCATCATTATCAGAATCTAATCTAGCATCAGAAGCATCTTTAGGATTTAGTCCATATTTTTTCTCCCATTTATCAGGCATTCCATCTTTGTCTGTATCTACATACGATTTCCCTTTATAGGCAGGATATCCTCCTACTTGAGAAATATCAGTAATAATTCCTAACTTGTACGAATCAGCAGGTAAACGTCTGTGTTTGAATTGAAAAAAGGAATTAGGATCTAAACCCTCAACATATTCTGGAACACCTGTTTTTACTGTTCGTATAATTCTGGAATCCACCTTATCTCTAAGAGGTAAAGTTGCACCTGCATTGGCAACCACATAATCATAGGTTTCATTTGCAGTCATTATTTTATCAAACCAAGGCATTAGCATCGGTTTATCGACTCTCATTTTAGGAAAATAAGTAGATGCTTCTTCAAAACTCATCGCTTCTCCTTTTTTATTTTCCATTTGAACACCGCCATCCCAGTTATCTTTAGAAACTTTTTCATTGCCTTCTACCACATTTCCATTTACATAAGCTCTACCAAAAACCATATAAGGCAATTTGCTTCTACCTGATTCTGGTTTTAAAATTCGGTAACTAATTGGTTCGTTTTTATTAGTTGCTGGTCCTGGTTTGAAATAATTATTAATAATATTATACTGAGCCGTATAATCTCCTCCATCAATAGAGCGATTTACCCAGTTAAAAATTACATTATTAACAAAGTTAAAAATTCCGTTCCAACCAATTGAAGGATTTCGACCTGTATTAGAGGACCAAAGATTTCTCAAAAACGAACAATTTTCTCCTCCTAAAGTACTTCCAAAAGCATGATTGTAGGTATCCAATCCTTCCGCAAATAAACTGTTTTGAATGGTCACATTTACAATAGGAAATTTTTTATCAGCAACACCTGTTTCATCGTTATACATATGACGGTAAAACGACATATTTTCGTCTAATCCCCAAGTAGCCGAAACGTGATCGATAATAACATTCCCTACAGGGTTTCCACCAATAGCATCGTCTCTACGCCCAACAAACGTTTCTCCTCTACGAAAACGCATGTGTCGAATCACAACATCATGGGTATCAATCCAAATAGTTTCACCTGCTACACAGATACCATCACCCGGAGCTGTTTGTCCTGCAATAGTTACATAAGGTGCACGAACAATCAGTGGGCTTTTAAGCCTAATAATTCCAGAAACATTAAATACAATGATTCTGGCACCTCCTTGTTCCAAAGCTTCACGCAACGTTCCAGTACCTCTATCTTCTAAACTAGTAACGGTATAAACCTTACCTCCGTGTCCACCAAAACTGTACATTCCTCCTCCTTCAGCACCTGGAAAAGCAGGAATATCAGCTTGTGGTAAATCAGTAGGCCTAGAAGCCCATGGAATAAAAGGTTTACCTTGTCTCGCTTCTTGTTCAACAATAACTTTAGCTTTTTCCCAAGCCTCATCAGAAAGTTTAGCCGCTTCTGCTTTTATCTTCTCTTCACTTGCCTTTTCTTCAGCAGTAAGTGTAGGATACTGTGCATATCCAGTGGCAATACTTAACAATAGAACGGATAAAGTAAGTTGTACTTTTTTCATTTTTTCTTTAGTTGTGTGTTATTAAATTATGTTAAAATTATAGATTTTAGGAGTATTGCGGGTTGTTTTAAAAGAAATTACCTGTATTTTAAGCAAATACAGGTAATTTAATTTCAGAAATTAATTAGCTGAATTATTTAAGCGGATCAAATGATGTTGCTCCTCCAGACCAACCTTGAGTTTGCCCTAAATAAGGTGCAGAATTCAAAGCAGCAGATGGAATACCAAAGAAATAGTATTGGTTGTACCATTTGAACGCCCAGTTCGTTACAGCAGTTGATTCTAGATTATCCTTCACTTGTACTTTCAAATAATTGGTATAAAAATAATCTACATATTGATCATACGTTGTGATTCCTGTTGGATACACTGATGGATTTCTATCTGCCACTGGAGCTACTCCGTTTACTGGCAAGAATGGATCAGTAGTTCCTACATAATTTACTCCAGGGCTTCTTTGAGCTACAAAAAACAAACCTTGTCTTCTCATCCCATCAATTGGTGTTTGACCTAAACGCGTACACGTACCGTAATCATCATTGAACAACATCCAACGTCTTAAATCCCAGAAACGTTTGCTCTCATAAGCAAATTCTACTTTTCTCTCGTTGATTACCGCTCCAAACAATTGGTCTCTTGTAATTGCATCAGCAATACCAAAAGCACCATCTGTAGCAACAATACCTGCTCTTTCTCTAATTTTTCCAATTAAAGTTCTTCCTTCAGCTAGACTATTAATACCAATAGCTGACTCTGCCAAATTCAATACTACCTCAGCAAAACGCATTTCCATATAATCTGTACCACTATACTGGAAATTAGTATTGTTACTTGCTGCTGGATTCACTGCTTTACACAAATATACCCCACTAGAATTAGCTCCTAAAGTCTCTGTGAAACCTGCAGGAACAACAGAAGAATTTGCAGGTGCTGTTTTATGCCAATAATAGGTAAATTGTTTAAAATTAGGATCTTCAGCATACGCCCAAGGTGAGCCACTATAAATAAAAGTTTTGTAAAAACGAGGATCTCTATTTTTATAAAACGTTTGTAACGTATATGGATTAGCCGTTGAAACACCTGGCATTTTACCATCTTTCATAGGGAAAGTATTCATAATTTGTAAAGTAGGTGATACTGAACCCCCTCCTCCTAAAGTTTTAGAACGACAGGCTTTTTCCCAACCATTACTTTTTATGGTAGTACCACTAATTAAATTATTAAATCCATATACGATAACTGCTTCAGGATTGTTTGCTTCTGCAAACCACATGTCTCCCCAAGCTTTACCATTAGCAAAACCTCCAGTAGAGAACAAACCAAATCCATTTGCTTCTAATAAAGTTTTAGCTTCCAAATTGGCATTATATGCTTTTTGCCAACGTGTTATATCATCGGTACGATTGAACAATGGACTCGCCCAAGTTAACAATACACGACCCTTGAAAGCAGCTGCTGCACCACTGGTAATTCTACCCCAGTTGGCTGAATCCCATTTACCTGGCAACAAACTTTTGGCCATATCCAAGTCAGCTACAATCTGTGCAATACAATCACTTGAAGAACTTCTTTGAACTTGTACATCGGCTGCACTAGAAGAAATTGAGCTTTGAGCCGTTAACACCAAAGGTACACCGCCATACAAACGCACTAAATCAAAATACTGCCATGCTCTCCAAAAATACAATTGTCCTTTCAGCTTGTCTTTAGTAGCAGGATCCATCCCGTATTTATCTACATTATCCAAGAACAAATTAATTTGTCTCAAACGAGTATATGGATTGTTTGCAATACTTGCTGTTAAGGCAGTACCAATATAAGTCAAACAGTTAGCATCCGTATTAGTTCCTGGTGCAACCCATACTTTATTCCAGTTCACTTCTCCCGCTAATTCGTCAGTAGTCTGAGAGAACGTAGCCGCTCCTCCAGAAGCCAAATCCCAAGTCAAAGAAGACGCATTACTAGCTGGTTGAAATAAACCATAAATATAGTCTACATATGCCTTAGCTAAAATTGGATCTTGATATACTTCTTCATTAGCTCCAGACAAATCTTGCTTATCTGCAAGAAAGTCATCATTACAGCTTCCTAACAACATTGTTGTTAAGACTCCTAATAGTATATTTCTTTTTATATTTTTCATTGTCATTAATTTAATTTAATTTATACTTTTTAGAAAGCTACATTAAGCCCTAAAGAATAGGTTTTCAAAGTAGGATAAATATCATAAGCTCCAGTAGGATTTTTATAATCAAAAGGATTATATAAAATAAATGGATTCAATGCCGTTAAATTCAATCGACAACTGCTAAGTCCTAAGGCTTTTGTATATCTCTCTGGCATTGCATACGCTAAATTGATATTACGTAATTGAATACTAGTCGCATCACGTCTCCAAAAATTAGAAGTAGGTGCTAAGTTCAAAGCCTCATTATAAGGGTTTGGCATAGTTCCAGTTGGGTTCAATACTGGATCATAAATATTATTCCAAATAGATGGTCTATTATCAATACCCGCATCAATTCCTGCTTTCATTGGTTTTCTGGTTTGACTATCTACCTCATTCCATCCACCTCCGAAAGAAGCAGTTACTACAGTACTTAAAGTAAATTGCTTATAACCTACTCTCAAAGTAGTTCCCATTCCATACAAAGTAGATTTCTTTTTAGCCAATTGAATTTGATCATTTTCGTCAATAATTCCATCTGGAGCTCCAAACGTACCCGTTACAGGGTCAAAAGCACCTCTTACATCACGATAGTACAACGACCCTGGTTTCAAATTAGCCGCTAAAACACCAAAAACAGATCGAATATTATAACCACTTACATAAGCCGCCACTTCTGCTGCATCTTTAAACATTCCAATACAATCGTATCCCCAAACTCCATTATCCATAGATTCTCCAGGTTTTGCAATCCAAGGCTTCTTAATATCAATAGCATTAAAATCTCCCGTAATTACTTTGTTGTCTGACCAACCAAAGTTCACATTAACACCGTAATTGAAATCACCTACTTTATCATTCCAACCGGCCGACAATTCATACCCAAAGAAATTAACTTCTCCATAATTTTCAGAAGCAGTAGAACCTCCCACTGTAAAAGGCACATTAGCTGTTCTATTCATTAATATATTAGTCCCTTTATTAAAGAAATAATCTGCAGATAAAGACAATCTATTATCAAACATTCTTGTCTCAATTCCGTAGTTAGTTTTCAACTCTTGACTCCACGTTACATCTGGATTAGGTGTTACCTCCATTTTCAAACCGGTAGATGCAGCACCGTTTCCAACCACTAAACCTTTACCATCTTGGTAGGTAAAACGTTGTCTCCATTGCCACGCTTTTGTATCATCTTTCCCTAGCACACCCACAGATGCTCTTACTTTCAAGAAATCAATCACAGACGATTTAAAGAACGATTCTTTAGAAATTACCCAACCTCCTGAAAGAGAGTAAAATTCCCCCCAGTAATTAGCTGGTGCAAATTTAGTCGAAGCATCCGTTCTGTATAAAAATTCAGCCAAATACTTATCATCATACGAATAATTGAAACGACCTACATACCCCAAAGAACCTGCTTCATTACCTGTAGTAGTTCCGTCAACAACCCCAAAAGCTGTATTCGAATACCCATTAGTTGTCATCAAAGGAGAATCTTTATAATACTGATCTTGTACATTATTCGATTCTGATTTTTCTACAGATACCAATCCTGATACAGCATGTTTTCCAAATTCACGACTATACGTTAAACTAACATTAGATTGTACTGATTTACTATTGGTATTATTCCACAACAATCTATTACCATTACTATAGGTATTAGCTTTAAGAATTGCATTATCAGGCAAAGCAACTCCATTAAATGTATCAGGTATTGGGTGATAAATATGTCCGTTTGTACCTAAACCTGTAAATTGATAAATGGTATAATTAGTTCCTACTTGAGTTCCTCTAGCTGCACTCTGAGTACGAGCATACGAAGCACGAGCTGTCAAACCTTTAATAAAAGGCACTTTGTATTCCAAATAGGCATTAGCTGTTAAACTATTAGCCGAATTAGTAGCAGTATTACCCAATCTATTAATTTCTCCAAAATGATATTGAGATTCAGCTGAAGTATTCATACGTTGAACCGGCAAACCATTAATGTATTGTGGTAAGAATGGAGACGAATTCAACAATCTTCTATAATCGTTCTCTTCATTTTCTCCACCAACCTTACTAAAGGTTTTAGACTCATCATTGAAGTATCCTGAAATTTGAATTCCAGATTTAAAATTATCAGACACATTAAAATCAGCTCCTGATCTAAAGGTCCATTTCGAATAATCTACATTGCTCAAGTTACCTCCTTGAGAATAAAATGACCCTCCTGCAAAATACGTTGCTCTATCTGTACCACCACTCACATTCAATGCATGTTTTTGATTCGAAGAAGCATGCCACTGATCTCCCAATGGATCATAGTTTAAATATTTAAAATACGCCATTTCATCTGCTGAAAAGAAGTTAGCTGCCGAATTAGGTGTAGCATTATTTCCATTAGGTCCATTCATGATATTATAATATCGAGCAAAATCATACGCATTTAACATTTTAGTACGATAGGTTTCGTCTTCAATACCATACGATCCTTGGTAGGTAAATTTAGCTGGTCCTTTTTTACCTCTTTTAGTAGTAATAATAACCACTCCATTCGCAGAACGCGCACCATAAATAGCCGCAGCACCGTCTTTCAAGAATGAAATCGTTTCAATTTCAGAAGCATCTAAATTATCAAATGCCGTAGTATCATTAGTACCATCACCAGCCACCTGCAATACACCATCAATTACATACAAAGGATTCAAAGTTCCTCCATCTTTCGAAAGTGTAATAGGATTACGAATCTTTAAAGCCGCTGGCTTACCTGGTCTAGCAGACCCACCTGAAACACCCACTCCTAATATTCTACCTGTTAAAGCAGTAGCAATATTATTGGTTGGCAAATCTTCAATCTCACTCACTTTAATTGACTGAACAGCACCTGTTAAATGTGTTTTCTTTTGTTTACCGTATCCTGTAACTACTACTTCATCCAAACCAGAAGCATCGTCTTGTAAGGTTACATTTACTTGAGAAGATTTCCCAACGGTTCGCTCTTCTTTTTTCATCCCGATGTAAGTAAAAACAAGAACTCCTCCTTCTTTTACCGCCAAGGCATAATGCCCATCAAAATCAGTAACAATTCCTTTACTTGTTCCTTTTACATTTACGTTTACACCAGGAAGTGGCTTCCCAGCAAAATCGACTACGTTACCGGATATAATTTTTTCTGTTGTACTGTTTTGAGCATAACTTAATAAACTCATCATTACAAACAAGAATAAACTACAACTCTTAGTAATTTTTTGTTTCATAAGTGTTTTTTCTTTTGTTAATTAATAAATTGGTTAGTTAGTAAAATCTTACCGTCCTTGAAACAGAAATAATAATCACGAAAATTAATCATTAAATATTTCGTTAAAAAATAAATGTAAAAAAGACAATTATTATTTTGACTCAAATTTATCGGGATAATACCTTTCAACTATCCTGTACTATCCTGTATTTTTTACAATATTAAACAAAAAATAAATATTTTTAAATATTGTTAAAAAAAATACAAAATAAATATCATATAATTAAACAATTACAGCAATACTTTGAAATATATTAAAATTTTAACTCATTTCAAAATCCCATAAAAAAGCTCCTATTTTTAGATAGGAGCTTTTTTTATGTTTTTTATGTAATTGTCTTATCAATACGGTAACCAAACGGTCATTTCTCCCTTACCTTTATTTCCCCAGGCAAAATAAGGAATCAATTTTACAGTGAGATTCTTTGTTTTTTTAGCTGATAACGGTTTATATAATGTACCATCCTTAAATGATTCCGAAGTATCAAACACAACATCGGCCTGAATTGACATCACTTCCCTATTTCCTAGTTGCATTGGTTTTACTTCAAATGTAGGTGCTTTAGTCACTAAGGCAACTTCATTAATACCAACCGAAGTAGGCAATTGATTTGATTCCAAACAATATACTATAGGACCTCGCTTAACCGCTACTTGATTTTTAGTCTCTTCTACTAATGGATTAGCCTGCATTAATTCAACATTCATCGGAAGGGTTAATTCAATGACATCCCCCTTTTTCCATTGCTTCTCCACTTTGGCATAAGTTCCAGAGACGATACTATTGGTTAACCCAATTTGATTCACAGCAATTTGAGCGCCTTGACTCCAACCCGGAATTCGCAAAAAGAAAGCAACATCATGTTTAGGAGCTTGGAGTATTTTTATTGTAATTTTTCCGTCCCAAGGATAATTTGTAATTTGTTCTAGTTGCATCTTCTCTCCATTAGGAGTAACGGTATTCAAAATATTACTACCGTATAAGTTAATATAGATTCCTTCTTTAGAAAAACTATATCCATAGTTACTCACTTCGGCAATGGTACGCGTTACATTAGGCGCACAACAATTAGACAAAGTAATATATCCTTCTCGTTCTTTGTTCCAACGTTGTTTAAATGGTAAATCTTTGGAAACTTGTAACGGATTATTATAACAAAAAGCGGTTCCTTCTAAACTAATACCTGACAAAACACTATTGTACAATGCTTGCTCCATAATATCGGCATATTTAGCATCGGCTGTGATTTGTAACATTCTCCAATTCCACAACACATTTCCAATATTAGCACAAGTTTCAGTGTGAGCCGTTGCATTGGGAAGTTGATAGGGCCTTCCATAAGCCTGATGTATTTTTTGCACATCGGCAGGGTTATACGAAGTCCCATCTGGTGACACTCCATCGTACAAAGAACCACAAGCTCCTGTAATGTACATTTTTCGGTACACTACATCTTCCCAAATTGATTTTAAATTATCTAATAATTTTTGCTCTCCTGTTTCTGCATACAAATCAGCCACACCTGCATATAAATAATTAGCTCGTACCGCATGCCCCATTGCTGTTGTTTGTTGTCTAAATGGAATTCGGTCTTGATTATCGTCTGTTCCATCATTAGTGGTACCTCTAATCGCAATTAAATTAGTAGCCAATTCCAAATACCGTGGGTCTTTGACGGTGCGATACATCTCAATAATTCCCATATAATGAGAAGGACAAATGGCGTTTCTTGCTAATTCTGGCGAAGCTTTTTTATAAAAATCATATAAAAAATCAGCTACTCCCTTAGCTATATTTAAAAAGTTTGTTTTTCCTGTAGCACGATAATGCACACAGGCTGCAGTCATCAAATGCCCCATATTGTATTTTTCAAACCCCAATTGTTTTTTCAATTCATCGGGTCCTAGAGTTCCCCAACGCTCTTCTATTAAAACAGGAGTATGTATATAACCATCTTTTCGCTGCACTTTTGCAAACAAAGCAATGGCTTTGTCCATTTCGGCATCGATTTTTTTGTCTTTTGTAACTGCGTAAGTAGCTGCCATAGCTTCAAAAATCTTATAAAAATCGCCATCGTGAAAAGAAGGCCCACTAAACTTTCCCTTCATCAATCCTGCTGCTATTTCAAAATTCTTATAAGCATGTGTAATCGAATCGTTGTGATACAAATTCCACATATAAGGCAAGGTGTTTTGTTGTTCAACATTTAATTGCTCTTTCCAAAATCCGCCTGTCCATTTCACATCGTCTAAATCGACACTTTTTAATTTAGTAAATGGACTGTCCGAATTAGCCACTAAACCATTGCTTTGAGCATTTGATATTACACTCAAAAAAGACAATACAATTGAAAACGTTACAATTTTATTCATCCTGTTATTATGTTATTATTTTATATACAAATTAATCGTACGACTCATAGAGTCTCCTTCGGCATCAACCACAGTAATTACAAATGAAGCCAAGCCTTTTTGCAAAGGACTAAACTGAAGTTTTTTACCTTTTAGAATCACATTCCCATTCTGAATATTCGAAACAGAATATACTGGTTTCTTTTCAAAGCCCTTAAAATAATCCTCAACCGAAAGTTCTATCGGCGCTCCTACAGCACTAAAATAATGAGGCTTTGACATCCAATCTAAATAATCATCTAATTGTGTAAAACCATCTCTATCTTTATCTAAATTAGCCTCTGAGAAATCTCCAACGGCTGAATTTGGATTCAACCCTTGAATTGCTTCCCACCAATTAGGCAATCCATCATGATCTGTGTCCCAATTTGAATCTCGGCTCTCCGTTTTGAATTCTGGCCAACCTCCTTGATCGGCTTCGTTGTCTATTAATCCTCCCAAACCACTTTTACTTCCTTTGTAAGTATAAGTACCTTTTAAGGTTTCGCTAACGATTCGAGTGTCATGTTGGTCAAAGAAAGGCTGATTGGCTCCCACATCCGAAAGCACATCTTTGTAAGCGGCAACGGCTGGTTGTGTTGTTACAAAAGATTCGAAAAACGGATTTGGCAAAAACACATCATAATCAACAATGGCTTTATTGGACAAGGTAAACTTTCTTCCCTTATCTTGATTTTTTTCGTTAAAATAACCCGGCATCACATTGCCATCAAAATAGTATTGTTGTTTTCCTTTTCCAACTCCTTCGATTTGAGCATTTAAAGCCACAAAAATATCTGTAGCAGTTCCTGGCTTGTAAAAATTATTTACAAAATTTACTTGATTGGCACCTCCATCTGTAGCGCGATGTCCCCAATTGTAAACGACATTATTTCGGATGTCTATTTTACCTCCGTAATAACCATCGCCATTCAATCCTCCACCAATACTCCAGTTTCTTCCTTCATTATGTGCCAATAAATTATGATGAAAACTTCCAACATCTCCTCCAATAGTAGCTGCATAACCATGCATTTTTCCTGTACCGTATTTATCATGTCCTGCAATATTTAAGGCCTCCGAAATTAAAGTTCGTTGCAATGTTATATTGTGGGCTCCTCTAGAACTAAAGGATTCATCTATGGTCCAGCTTATCGAACAGTGATCTATAATACTATGATTGGCACCTGTAAGTCCCATGCCATCATAAGTAGTTCCTCCACCTATTCTAACTTTTAAAAACCGAATGACTCCCTCATTTCCAGTTAGGCCAATAGGTGCTCTAGTAATCGTAATTCCCTCCCCTGGCGCTGTTTGCCCTGCTATAGTGATGTACGGATTATTTACCACCAATCTTGATTCTAATTGGATATTTCCCGAAACATTAAAAACGATGGTTCTAGGACCTATCGTTGCGTCTACTGCTTCTCTTAAACTACCAGGTCCATTATCATTTAAATTAGTTACTTCAACTACTTTTCCTCCTCTTCCCCCTATGGCATACCTACCATACCCTTCTGCTCCAAGAAAAGCTAATTGTGCTGGTTTAAAAGACCAAACATCACCTCGGGTAGTAGTTCCCGTTGCATCTATTTCATCTACACGCCAGTAATATGTTGAACCACTGTATACATCCGAAACTGAAAATTGATTTTCTATCAATTTACCTTTATATTCTCGTGAAGTTTCATTCGCATCAGCAACCAATTTTTCATTATCTCCAAAATACAATTGATGTGCTACAACTCCTTTAGGAGATACCCATTCCAAGCTTAGTTTTTTATTTTGCAACTCCACATGTTCGTTCTTGTCAAAAGGCAGTGGTGAATGGGATTGTTTTTTCAAATTTGGAGTATCTAATTCAAATCCGTTAAGTACCATTTGCTGAATAGAATTATTGGAATTCTTATCTAATTCAAACCGAATTATAACGGGTTCTGATTGGGTTACTTCAAAATTAATATAAGCCATTGCCGACTCCATCTTAGAATTTGCACGATTACTTGGAAGCACTGTCTCTGCTTGTTTTCCATTGACATAAATGGTAATTGGCGAAACTATTTTACCCTCTATTTTATCAAACGTATTATGAAAAGTGAGAAGGGAATGCTTTCCTTTAGCCAATCCATTGATGACCATCTCTAATTTTTCATTAGTTACTAACCCATCACTGACTAACCTACTATAAAACGGAGCGCTCATCCCTACTTTGTACCAACTCGATGAGAAGTCCCCTTTTAATTGTATGTTGAGTTCTCCAAATGATTTAGTCATTTCTTTTTGTTCACTTATTGGCCACGAAATATAAGACGGATCATGTACCTCTTCTAGTCGCCTCTGAGAAAAATCAAAGTCAACTTTTAAACTGTTTCTTTTTGCAGATTGCGCTTGAACATTTGTCACAAGAAGCGCTACCATTCCTATAGCACCGATTACTTTCTTTACCATTTTTAATTTAATTCAAATTGATTTTTTCTGTTGCTGTCGTATCCAAAAGATTGACAATATCTTTTTCTCTTTCTGCCGGAAATACATTGATAATTTTACAAACTCCATCTTGAAGTACCACTTCAATAGTGGTAGCATGAGTTGCATGCAATTTAAAATGCACATTCCATTCCTTAGGCCAAGCGGGAAATAAATACATCTTCCCATTTGCTTCTTGTAACAACATTTCTTGCATACCAATCATTCCTGATCCACCCCAATTATGATCTGGTGTCCAATCATAACCTGGCCCCCAAAATGCAGGAAATCGTCGCTCCGAATTAGCCATTTTTAACTCATTATATTGGGCTGCTTCCTGGGTTAAACCCAAACGAGCCGAAAAAATATTATCCTGTTTCCATCCTAAATGACTTCTAAACTTAATAGCATCAGTATCGTATTTCCAAGTATTTAAAGCTACTTCTAAATCAGGCTTCCCAATTCCATACATCCCCCACGGATAAACAGGATACAATTGAGGCACCTCAACATTATTTACACGCTCCCAAGATTTAGCAGGAGCTAGTATTTTATGAGAATCCACCTGCGTATAATTGAGAGGGGGAATTCGTTTGTAAAACGCAGTCAGATACTCTTTTTCTTCTTTATTTTCGGTACATTTCAAAAGACCTTCAGTCACAACACGTAACGCAGCAATAGTACTTGTAGCATTATAAGCCATCTTATACGTCTCGGCGGCCGATCCTGGATAAAGAATTAAATTTCCATTAGCATCTAATGCTTTGATTCCTCTATTTTTGGCTAAATAGAGATAATGTTCATCAAAAAAACGAAGACAACTTAAAATAAAAGGTTGGTATTTTGAAATGGATTCATTAGCATATTCTTTTTGCATGAGCATCATCTGACAAAACTCTAATACGGTATCCCATTGGTACTCTAACCAAGCATTGTATTCTACTCCTGGATCAAAATTTTCAGGACGTTTCCAAGCATATTCAGCAGGATTGGGCAAGCCAAAATTTTCCAATTGCTCTGTAAAAGAAGCGCCTTTGTGTTTCCAGTAGACTTCTGAACGTAATTCGGCATTTTTTCGCAAACTTAAATAGTAATCCAATTGGGATTTCATCATATCAAAATCACCACTCTTTAGCATCGGAAAGTACACCAATCGCTGATTTTGGGCCGTCATCGTTCCACCTCCCCAATTTCTAAAATCAGGAGTGAAATTCAAGGTTGGATTTACAAAAACTGGATCATAAGTAAAAAGTCCGCCATTAAATTTTGTAGGGTATTTTCCGTACGCATTACATCCTAATAGATAACGAAACAATTGATAATTTTGCCCCATTTGATATACAGAATCTTTAGTTTCAATTCCTGCCTTTTGAGTAAAAACAAAACTTCTATCCCAAAAATTATTCCACCAAGAAATGGTCTTCTCCTGTGCTTTTTTAACATGATGAGTTCCCGCATCCACTTGCTGAGCGAGTTCTGACTTCCATTGATCAATAGTTGTTGATTGATTGGTATGCAAACTAATCGTAAGCGATTGTTTTTTTTGAGGAACACTGCTAATCAAAGAATATCCTTTGCAATCCGTATCTTGATATTTTGAAAAATACGTAACTGCTGGTTTCATTTGGTCACTTTGCATACAACCGCCAAAAGTTAGCCCTTTCAAAGGATTCATCAATTGGTTTTTAACCGAGTCCATTTTTTGTTGTTTTACAGCAACATCAAAAACTGTTTGTTCTCTATTGCGGTGATAAAACTGCACTCTGTTTTGTTCAAACGAAACCGAATCTTTATAAGTAACCACCTCGGGTTGTGGTGCCCATTTATAGGAATTCGCATTGTTTTCTTTACCTTTTAAAGTTCGATTAACATGACGCCAAGTCTCATATGAAGCGTTCATAGTTAGAGGCGTTTTACTTACCAAATCCAAATGAATTACAGGACGAAAAACATCTACCCATAACTTAATTTGAGTACCATTTTGTGTGATTTTTATATAGCCATCTTTTACGACTAATTCTTGACGAAAACCCACATTATCTTTGAATGGATTCGGAGTTAAATTGACTTTGATTCTCCCTAATTTTAATAATTGATTGTGTTCATCAAAGGTACCACTGCGGGAAAAATAAAAATACAAATCGCCTTTTTCGACCCAAACATTGGAACCAATATCACCTCCTCCAAGAGGCATCGACTCAGACGAATTACTGCTCTGAGTATCCCAAACCTGATTGTAATTTTCTATCACAGGTAGTTGTGCCTTGGCTCCAAAGGAGAACAGTACTAAAATAAAAGCGATTGTAGTTTTCATCAAGAATAATTTATTTACCACTCATCGGTTCTAAAAGACGAAACTGGAAGCCCACCCACACTAAATAATTCGGCTTTAGTGAAGTCCTTGAACAAATAACGCACCGCAACCGGTTTAGCCACTTGAGCAGAAGACACTACTACTGACTTTCTTCTTACAACAACTTGAGCTGGATAGAATATCTTATCTTCTCCGGCTACTTCAAAACCGGTGATTTCTTTTCCGAAGGAAGTCAGACCATTTGGAGCATCGTCGAAAGAAATAGTAATGGTACTACCAATAATTTCCATGGCTTTGTACTTAGGACTTTCAAATTCAAAGCCGTTGATTCCGTATGTTTTGGCCAAAGCCAAATAAGCCAATCTATTTCCTCCTTTTTCTTTATCAACTGGATGAATATTATTTTCTTCACCAATATCCATTAAAACCGCCATTCCTGAATTAGGAATCTCTTTAGAGGCTTTCAACTGTGCTTCTCTTACATAAGCCGAATTGTATTTTTCTACTATCTCTTTTGGGTGAAATTGTGCATAATTGAACGGAGCTATTTGCGCATAATAAAACGGAAATTCTCCTTGTCCCCATAAATTTCTCCAACTTCCCACCATTTTCTTCATCAAGTCTTTGTATTGTTCTGGTCTTTCATAATTAGATTCTCCTTGGTACCAGATACAGCCTTTAATTCCGTAACCAATAACCGGTGAAAGCATACCATTATACAAAACGGTAGCCGTTCGATTTGGTTCTTTTATATCTTCTTTCTTTTTAGGAATTGCAACCCCTCCAAAATCTTTCAACATTTCTTCATTCATCCATGCTTCGATATTAGACCCTCCATAGGATACGTGAATTAGTCCTATTGGTACTTGTAATACTTGTTGCAACAACGTACCAAAATACCAAGCAGTAGCACTAAAATTAGAGGTAGTTTGTGGTGCAGCTACCTCCCATTTTCCTTCAAAATTTTCTTGAGGCACCAAGACCGAAGCACGAGGCACTGTAATTAAACGAATATTAGAATTAGTAGATTTGACAATAATATCATTCCCGTTTTTAACTGGTTGACCCGAAAATCCTTTCAAAGGCATCTCCATATTTGATTGACCTGAACACAACCAAACTTCACCTATGAGCACATTACTAAGTACTATTTTTTCAGCCAATTGACTTACTTCAATGATATAAGGCCCTCCAGCAGATGGAGTTTGAATAGCTAACTTCCATTTTCCGTTGGCATCTACTTTTACCTGATAGGTTTTGGCATCCCAAGAAGTTGTAACATTTACGTTTTCGTTCTTTTCTGCCCATCCCCAAACAGGAACGCGTTGCTGTTGCTGCAATATCATATTATCTGAGAATAATGCTGCTAATTTAATTTTGGCTTGCCCTTGGATGCTTCCCAAAAAGCATAACAATACAATACTAATGTGTTTTACTATTTTCATCTTTTTATTTTTTTTCGTTTACAATACTAACAGGTCCTAATAAACCTGCAGGTAAAAGTTCTGTTTTCTCTAATCGGAAAGGAGCCGTTGTCCAAGTTACCCTTTCTTCTTTAGGTAATTTTTGGTCTCCTATCAATCGATTAGCCCACGTATTTGTTATTTTTATAGTGACTCTATTTTTACCTTTTTTAAGCTTTCCTGAAAGAGCTACCCGATGCGGATAGGTCCAAATAGTTCCGCAATCTTGACCGTTCAAACTAACTTCGGCAATGTTTTCAATTTGCCCCAATTCAAGCCATGTTTTCTGATTCATATTTCCATTCCATTGGAACTCTTTGGTATAAATTGCTGTTCCAGAATAGTACTTGATACCTTCCTCCTGAGACGTACTCCAATCAAATAGTTTCTTAATCCTAATTGGTTTTTCGGGACCATGAAATTGAGAATCAAATTGCAAATCCCAATTTTCATCTAAAGTTGTTACTTTTTCAAAATCAATCCAATTCGAATTGTTTTCTACTTGCTCCAAAGTTTCATTTTTAAAGATAATAAAACAAGATTCATTTGCTTCAAAAAGCAACGGAATTATAGTACGTCCATTCTCTATTTTCCAGTTCGTAATCAATGTGGTCTTATCTAAAACAGGATTGTATAACGCTACATACTTTGCAGTAGTTCTAAACGAAACATTTATTTTTCTCGTTTCCTCTTTTTGATTGGCTAAAAAATAAATTTCTTCCGTATCCGATTTTCGATGTGTCCAAGCTATGGTTTCAGCTTCGCTGCGAACTACATCTGGAAAATAAAGATCTTGTTGAATTCCAATAGATGCAAAATCATTTTCTAAATAAGGAAGCTGAATTACTTTTCCTTTGCCTATTAGTCTTGGAGAAACTAGATTAGTCGTACTACCCCAAATTTCATCAATATATTTTTGCCATCTTTCAGTATCCAATTGCGATTGCAAACCGGGAACCAAATTAGGCTTATCTGCTACAAAAACAGTTGCTCCTTCACGAACTAATTGCAGCATTTTTTCGGCTACAGCCAAAGAAATCATTTTGTTAAGTGCCATTTTATGACTTCCAGGAAAAAGCAAAGCTCCATAGGTAATTCCATTACCAAAAGTTACTTTTCCATCGATTACTTTTGCCGAATTCACTACTACATCTGAATTAAAAGAATCATATTGATACCCGTTCAAGGCATTTGTCCATTGAGACAAATCAGTAGTGTTTTTAGAATATGTTACTTCCTTAGGCATTTTGACTGTAGGCTGACCTACATTAGCTAATCGATTTTTTTCTGATTCCAATCGTTCTTTGCCAAACACATTCGGAATAAAAGGCACCAATCGATCTGGTAAAATGGCTCTTGAAGGAAGTTCTTCTCCAATGAAAACAGCCAAATCAATTACAGGATTCCCTTTTTGCAGTTGAAACTGAACTCTTTGACAATAATCAACCCAAGATTTTCCTGGTTTCCACCATGTTTGGTCTCTTTGAAAATAAGATCCAACTCCGTCCAATGTCATACCTGGCTTTCTATCTAACCATGGATTATGTACAAATACATGATAAAAAAACCGATTAATTCCAAGGGCATAATTGCGATCAACCACCGTTTTAAACTTCCCTGGATGTTCATCCCAATCCATTCTTAATTGAGTAAGCGCTTCGGCTTGAATGATTGATTTTCCATAAATATGCCCTCCTGAAATAGCATCTAACATGTCGTTAGGTTTGTCATGAGTTGGACTTCTAAACCAAAATTCTCCTCCCGGATAATCAACATATTTAAAATGAAGCAACGCATCACTAACCATCGTAGGAGCTACATTCTCTGAACTGAATTGAACGCCTACTTTTTTAGCTTCTTCAGCCATTGTACCGAAGAACCTTTCTGCTAACACCTCAGCTATTGTTTTTCTCAAATCATACAATACCTTTTCAGATGTTTGACTACTTTCAATTGGAATTCCTGCAACAACAGGCAAATAATCTACAATGTCATAACCCCTTCTTTTAATGAATTCGTCTCTAAACACTACAGACCAATTTTGGCTACCACATTCCCAACTATCTATATGAAGAATTTGTACCACTTGAGACGCTAGCTCAGGACCCGCCACCCTAAGTGCTTCTCCAAACCATTTATCAAATTGGAAACGAATTGATTCAGGATTAAATTTATCTACTTCCAAACCTTTCCCTGCTCCACCAGTTGCATTCATATGTCCTGTTGCAGTATGCCCAAAACGAATTATTTTCCAAAGTCCTTTAGGGGCTTTCCAATTCAAATTCCCTTCAGCATCTACAAACTGAGAAATAGTCAATACTGCAGATTTTGCCACACAATCTTGGTTAGGAATCTGCTCCAACGTAGTTTGAGGACTTACCCTCCAAACCAATCCAGACTTACCCTCGTAATTATCAATTAACGATTCATTAGAAAGAGTAATTTTACTTAGTTTTAAATTTTGCTTCCATTTAGCGGCATCTAAATCCTCTGAACCAGGTTCAGTACCACCCGGATCATAAACAAACCTAAAATACTTAGCACTAACCGGCTTAATGGCATGTGTATAGGGAGCGTCAGTATCTTGCCACCCGTGGCGAGGAGCATTCATTTTCTCATGCAGTTTAAAATGAACTCCATCGTCACTAACTTCGACCTGTAAACGTTGGGCTTGATAATTGTTCCCTTTAGTTTCAATAACAATGGATTTACATAAAAAAGGTTGCTTAAATTCATACTGAATCCAGCCTTTGTCTTCCAACTTAAAATTACCTTCTTCATTCGTACTAGCTAAAAACGAAACGGCTGCATTGCCTAAAGATGAAGTCACTTTTGGTAATTGCTCTTGCGAACTAACCTTATTCTCTTTCATGGGAATTGCAAATACCGCAATGTCTTTATAAAACCCTTGATAGTCTTTTGGTTTGGACAAACGAGTTGTAATCGTACTTCCACCTTTAACTATGGTTTCTGACCAAACTATTTTTTGCATCGCAATTTCGGGTGTTATCCAAGGTCCTCCTGCTACAGCAAATCCATCCGATGCATGCATGGCAATTTTAAGACCTAATCGCTTGGCTTCGACCATAGCCCAATGAACCATTTCCCACCACTGAGGGCTTAACTGCAAAATAGGTGGATTAATCAATGGTGGATCTGCTGGCCCTTTAATTGACATTAAATAGGCTCCTGCTATACCCGCTTGCTGCATTGCTTCTAAATCGGCCGTGATTCCTTCTTTAGAATATGCACTTTGCATCCAATACCAATACACCCAAGGCTTTGATGAATCAAGTGTAGGTTGAAAAAATGCAGATGCCTTCTTCTCCGTTTCTTGAGCAGAAAGCAGTCCTACCAAAAAGAAAAAAATAAAACTATATTTTTTAACTATCATCAATCTTAATATTTGAATTTTTTTAGACTTGCGTCTAATGTATTTTCTCCTTTTGCGAAAGGCATTACATAAAAACTGTATTCATAATTTCCTGACGGAATTTGATATTTTTCCAAAGGTTGTGCAACAGGAGACCAACTATCATTTCCTCCTACTCCCATTTGGATTAAATCAATATTTACAGTAAGAAAACCAGGGTCTTTCAAATCAAAAGTATGTGTTGCTGTTTTTAAATTTTCTTGTGTATAAGGCCAAACACTCATACTCAAAGGAGCGCCATCCTGAACCACTAAAAGACCTTTTTCTTTTGTAGCGGTAGCAAATGCCATCCATCTTACCTCGGTTCTATTTCCATTCTCTTGAGGTTTTACATACGGTTCAATAAATTGATTTAAAGGTAATGAATACTTCCCTACAGGAAACCCAAAACTACGATCAATATAATTTTCTAACTCCCCCTTACCATACCATGATACTTGATCTAATTTTCGTTGGATACCCATTTGAAGACCAATTTTTGGAATATGAGGCAATTTATCTGATGCTTTCAAATTATAATCTACCTTAATAATTCCTTGATAATTAACAGTATACACAATTTTAACCTGAGCACTATCTTTAATGATTTCATAGTTGCTTGTTATTTGTATTCCATGTTCCAATTGGGCTAATTTAACGGCTGTCAATTGTGGTGTTGCCTGATACCATTGCTTTAAAACCTTATGAGATTTCCATCCTCTTTTATCATTATCTGTTAATGGTCTAACAAAATTCGGGAGTAAAGGAGCATAGACTTGCTCTTCTCCATTAAATACATACGACTTTAACGCTCCATTTTCTTTACTGATAGTAATGTCGAATGTTTTCCCCTTGATTTTAAATTCTGAATCGGTTTCAGAAACACTATTTTTATCTCCTTTATTAAAATCAAAAGGCACTGTTTCTTTCTTCTTTAACAAAAACTGGTCTGTAGCCACCGCATACCCTTTTTTAGCCCATGACTTATCCGAAGAAAGCTGAAATTCAAAATTGACAAAATATTCGGCATCAGATTTCATTTTTGGCAAATACGGTTTTAGGTTAAAAACAGTTGACTGTCCAGGTTCTACCTTAAAAGGCTGTAATTGCTGTACTTTAATCACATTGCCATTTTCTAGAATTTGTACAACTGGAACATATTCTTCCAATGAATTAACCGATTGACGGTTTTTAATTTGAATAGCATAACTAGCCTGCTTATTAGTACCTAATCCTTCCTTATCAACCCAACTCATCTCAACTGGCTGAAACACCCATTTACTTTCATACAAAGAAGCTTTAGGCCTACCATCTGAAGCTACTAAGCCTTTAGTATTAAAATTTCCGTCATGGTATTTTTCGCCAAAATCCCCTCCATGAGCATAAAACTCTTGACCTGTTTTAGGATCTTTTTTTACCAATCCTTGATCTTTGAATTCCCAAATACATCCTCCTATCACCCTAGGAAGTGAACGAAATTCGTCCCACAATTCTTTTAAATTCCCTACAGAATTCCCCATAGCATGAGCGTACTCAACAAATAAAATTGGTCGGGTATCTTTTTTCTGATCTACCAAAAACTTAGGTGTAAAAACTCCAGGATAGAAACGACTTACAACATCAACATAGGGTTCGTCTTGCGGATTTTCAAATCGGTGTGCATGGTCTATTGTTTTTGGGTATTTTGGATCCAAAGGATCAATATAGCCATCCAACCTAGGATTTCCTTGTGCTGGCTCGTAATGTACAGGTCGAGTAATATCAAAATCATGCACCCATCCTGACATAGCAGCATGATTAGGCCCTTTGCCTCCTTCATTACCTAAACTCCAAAAAACAATACTAGGATGATTTTTATCCCTTTGTACCATTCGGGTCATGCGTTCCATATAGGCATTGGTCCATTGAGAATCATTACTCAATTTACCTCCAACTCCATGGGTCTCTAGATTAGCTTCGTCCATCACCATAATCCCGTATTGATCACACAAATCATAAAAATACGGATCGCTAGGATAATGACTCGTACGAATTAAATTAAAATTGTATTTCTTAATCGTATTGATATCTTCCAATATATCGGCTCTAGATACTGCTTTTCCTTTAATTGGATGATGGTCATGACGATTAATTCCATAAACATACGTTTCTTTTCCATTAATTAACATTTTGCCATTTTCCTTTGAAAATTCAATAGAACGAAAACCTACTTTACAACTTTTAACTTCTGTGATTTGGCCTTTACTATCTTTTAAAACCATGGCTAAAGTGTACAAATTAGGATTCTCTGCACTCCATTTTAATGGTTTTTTTATGGTTTCTTTAAACATTCCAAAACGAACATTATCCAATCGAGGATAACTTTCATTCATAATATCTTTAACCGTCTTTTTTAAAGCTTCTTTAAACAGAGGTTGGTTTTTTGCATCATACAACTGTACTTCAAAAGAATAGTCGTACACTTTATTATCGCCCGTTAAATTCTCTAATTTAGGGCGCAATTGGAAAATAGCATCTTCGTATTTTTTATCCAATTTAGTTTGATAGAAGAAATCTTGAATACGCAATTTAGGCTCAGCCATAAGATACACTTCTCTTTGGATTCCGCTCACTCTCCAATGATCTTGATCTTCTAAATAAGAACCATCTCCCCAACGTATTACCTGAACAGACAAAACATTCTCTCCTGCTTTTAAGTAAGGTGAAATAGTAAATTCTGAAGGTAAAAAGCTATCCTCTCCATAACCTAAAAACTCTCCGTTTAACCATACTTGAAAAACAGAACTAACCCCTCCGAAATGTAATGTAACGTTCAAGTCTTTCCAATTTTCGGGCACCGTAAAACTCCTTTGATACGAACCTACTCCGTTATAATCTTTAGGAATAAAAGGTGGGTTTACAGGTCTAAAAGGATAAACAGCACTTTTATAAATGGGAATATCATACCCTTTCAACTCCCAATTAGAAGGTACTTCAATGGTATCCCATCCTGATACTTTTTCTTTGTAAAAATCTTTAGGAGCTTCACTTGGATTTACGGCATATTTAAAATTCCAATTTCCGTTTAATAGTTGCAACCTACTCTTGTCTCTATTCCCTACCAAAGCATCTTCCAAATTAGTGTAGGAATAAGCCGTAGCCCTAGAAGGCTGCCTGTTAATACTAGTCACGGTAGGGTCTTCCCAAGGAGCATAGGTGTATTTTTTAGGCAATTCTGGAATTCCTGCAGGTTCTCCTGTTACAGTTTGTCCCTGAATTACGTAGCTGAACAAAAAAATGCTAAATAGTAGGTTTATTTTTCTCATGATTATTTTTCTAACGCAACAAATTTCATTTCGCTTTTACCCAAATCTTTGGAGGTGGCAACTGCTATTCCTCGCTGTTCCTTCTTATTTACGGCACAATAAAAATGATACACAATTCCATCGTGTTTTACGACAAAGGATTTATGAGCAAACATTGCATCGTACTCTTCTGATGATTTAATTAAGTCATCTCCTTCCCAATCTTTCCAATGAATTAAATCATTAGATACTGCAAAACGATTAAAGGCTCCTGGTTTCCAAAAAGCACCAAAATAGAACATAACCCAAGTATCATTAATACGCTGAATGTAAGGATCTCCTGAAATCCCTTTGTGATGATTAATAAGTGGAGAGGTTCCAAATCGTTTCCATGTTTTCATATCATTAGAAACCGCCATAGCTATTCGCTCAGCCCCACGAGCTGGTTTCAAACTATCGCCTCTAGCATTATAATACATGATAAAATTATGCCCTGTTGCCTTAGCCTCATCCCTAATTACCGTATTTTTATACATCGTGCTATTGTCCCACCAACGGACATCAGCATCTTTTGGACTCAAAACTGGTTTCTCTAATCGATCAAACTCATGGGCTTGTGTTGGCGTTTTTTGAGTATAAGCCATGCCTATTGAAAGCGTTCCTGCCTCATACCCACGACTGTCTCCTCCAAAGTAACTCATCCAATAGTTTCCATTGTATTTTTCCCACTCATAACTTCCTCCCCATGTAGGATCTTGTAAGGCAATATAACCCGCTTTTTGATTCACATCCCAATGAGTGGTATTTTCAGAAAAAGACATTACTTTTCCTAAATGTTTCCAATGTAATAAATCATCACTTTCTGCTAACCAAGTTTCATAGCCTCTACCTCCATATATCAAATACGTCATGTACCATTTTCCCTCTTTTTGAAATACACTTGGACAATCCATTTTGTATGAGTTATCTGTTGGCACCATTACAAGACCATATTTATAAGGCGTTTTAACCTCATTATAAATTTCTTGCATTACTGTATCTGTAATGTCTCTTTTGGTGTATTTAACACCACAACCACTCATTATCAAAACAAGAACTCCAGTAATGATATAGTTTATGTTGCCTTTTATTGTCATAGTTGTACTTATTCTAATTTCTTATTAATTGAATCTAAAACTTCTCTATTCAATTTTACTTTGACCATCCCCATAGGATGAAATCTTTTTTTCAAATCAATAGCCGCATATACAATTGTATATTGGTCATTTCCTTCGGGAATCAAACAAAGAGGCGTACGCATAATATCCCACCATTGTTTTACTTTCGTTTCTATGGGTAAATAATGAGCTTCTGTCCATACATAACCATCTTTTGACAACGAATACCCCATCATATTAGGTAAATGGTGTCCCCAACCATCTGGACCTCCATCAAAAACAGCAATATACAAACCATTCGGAAGTTGACTTACAATAGGATTTTCTACAAAAAAAGGATGTATTGAAGTGATTGGATTCTTAGATGTTCCCATTCTTTTCCATGGTCCTTCTAGGCTTTCTGATTCGGCTAACCCAATAAACCAACCCTTACCTGTAGTTTTAGGATAATCAGCCCACGTCTTAAAGGGATAAGCACCACTATAAAATCCAAGCCATTTATTTCCTACTTGGTACGGAAAAAAAGAAGCCACACCTTGACGACCTTCCCATGGTTGAGAATCCAAGCCTGGCTCCATAATAATTCCCATGTCTTTATACGGGCCACCGATTCCATTAATTCCATCAACCACCGATTCACAGCGCCAAATTCGACCAAAAGAATGATTTGGTTCAATTTCTTTGTGCACTGTATAAGCCAAATAATAGCCATACCACTTATTGGCTTTTTCGTTAAAAACAGGCATATAAGACCAAATAGCGGCACGGCGATCGTTCATTGGATTATCATCTTCTGTCAAAGCATAATTTCCACTTGCTTGATAGATTGTCGATTCTCTTTTCCAATGTATTGCGTCTTGACTTGTCCAATGACCAATACGAGTTTTTACTCGGTCATAATAGGCTGGAACTCCTGATTCGCCTGCTCTTTCTGTTGGAAATAAATGATAGGTATTGCCTATTTTTACACAACGCCCCCCTTCAAATCCTCCTTGAATTCCCTCTGTACCTGACATTCCTTCATCAATTACGGGCTTATTCTCTCCCCCTATAATCTCAAACAACGGTTTTTCATCTGAGAAACCTTCTACTGTAAAAGTTGGATTCCACAATCTTCCATCAGGTAGACTTGCATCGTGTAAAACCAACGATTGCTTGTCTTTTACAACCCCTATTATACTGAAAAGGCCTTTGTTTTTAAAATCCAGAAGATGCCTTCCTTTAGGATACGAAATTGCATACACATCCATTGGAGGCAAACCCGCAACAGTTAACCCATTCTCAAGAACTAGTTGTGCATTAGGCAAACTCTTAGCGCTAAGATAATTTTGGTTTTCTGAATCTTTAAAAATCCCTATAAGCAACTTTACCGGTTCTTTAAAACGTAATTCCAGAGGAATTGTTCCTTGTTTTTCGATCGATTTCAAAGGCAACTGCACTCCAACTAAACCTTGAATTTCTAGTGCTATTCTAACTACATTATGCTTACTTCCTGAGAATAGATGAGCATATTTTGTCATTACAATTTTTGGGCATCCTGATTGTAAAACGTTAAAATCAGCAGGGACCCAATTTGTATTTTTGAGATTTACATTTGCCTCTAGCTGAGCAAAAATTTGAAAACTCAGCAACAGAAACGCGACACAATATTTGAATTTTGGTTGGAACCTCATTTTAAAGCGCTTTATAATTAATTTGATATTCAAAATTAGGCTGCAGCATCAATTGGTATTTATTTTTAGCAATTACTGTAAATTCCCCTAAATTCGATTTAGGCATCGTTTTACTTTCAATAATTAATATACCCTCTCCTTCTTTTGCGTTAAGTTTAATTTCATTTTTACTGCAATAAAGACTTACCTCTCCTTTTGGTGTTGGCACTTTGCCTTCCATCCATTGTAAACCTCCCAAATTAGGCTTTACCTCATATTTTGAATACCCAGGAGCGGTAGGTTTCACCCCTAAATAATACTTCCCTAACAAATAAATCGGGCTGGAACCCCAGGCATGGCAAAGGCTTTTTCCATAAGGTCGTCCATACATTTCTAAATGTTCTGTTCCTTTTTTGTTTGGGTTGTATTCTTCCCAGAAAGAAGTAGCGCCTTGTTGTAACATTCCACCCCAATAATCTTTCATTTCTTTCAACACATAATCCTGCTCTCCCATAGCACATAAGGCTTCCAACTCGTAAAAACGCATGTAGGGTGTTGTAATTTTAAGAATCTTATCATTGAGCAACACCTTATTTTTTATGCTTTGTTTTTGTTCTTCATTAAAATAATTGAAGAAAATACCGAACATATTAGCATATCTGGTTACAATATCCTGAATTTTACCGTCTATACGCTGGTGCTTCATGACGTTTTCTTTCTTATCCCAAAACACATCAAACAATTTTGTTTTTAAATCGTCTGATAATTTTTGATATTGTTTTTGGTCTTCATTTTCACCTGCAATTTTAGCACTAACCGCCATAGCTTCTAAACTTCTCGCTAAAAGCATTTGCTCGAAACTAACTTCTCCTGTTTTTGGTAATCCGTTCGCCCAATCAATAAAAACCCAATCTCCTTCTAAAGGTTCTAGGAATCCGTTTTTGTTTCTTCTTTTTAAACAGAAATCCATTAATGATTTCATTCGCGGATAAAACGTTTTGATAAATTTCGTATCGCCAGTATGAAGGTAATAATCGTAAACACCTACAAACCAATACAACGAATAATCCATGATGATATTAATATGAGCCGTCACAGGTTCTTTACCACGAAGAGCCAACAGCGTTCGCTCTACGGAAGCCGAATCAAAGAATAAATAATAATTCATTAAATAACTTTGATAAGCATCGCCAGACCAAACCCAACGGTCACGCTTAATCCCATCTACAAAAAATTCGCGAGAGGTTAAATGCATCGTATAAGCCGAAACATCCCAAATTTTATTCAATAATTGGTCTGAAGATTTAAATGACCCACGATAATCTAATGGCAAATATTCATAAAGCATTGAAATTGAATCGTATTTTACCGTTGGATCTGCCTTTACTTGAACATATCGAAATGCTTTAGAAGCATTGTGCGTATAAATTTCAGGCTGTTTTCCATCAAAAGACAAATGGTCTAAGGTTTCACATTTAGCAGAGTCTAGTGCTTCTTCACGGGATTCTCCGTAATACAACGCGACTTTTCCTTTTCCTTTTAGACCGTGAATTTTAATATACCCAAAAGTTTCTTTGCCAAAATCTACCAACTCAGTAGCGCCTATTTTCTCTGTTTTTTTGGCATTCCAAGGTTGAGTAGTTAATTTGAACCCAGATGGTTTATTCTCTGCAGTATTAAAATTCCAAGAACCAACTGGTACCCAAGGTGTTCCCGACTGTTGTGCTTTTCCAGTTTCATCAATCCAAAGTTTGTCTTCGTTGGTTACCTTCCAAGACACATTAGATTTCACATATTTACCATCAATATAAATAGTAGGCAACACTTCCTGATTATATACTTTAAAAGAAATTTTGTGTTTCCCGGCAGGAATTTTTATTGATTTTGGTTGACCGTAAATTTGGACTCCATCTAAAAGTAATTGAAAAGTTCCTTCGGTGTAAATTTTTACTTCGTCAGGCTCAGGAATGGACACTTCGGTTTGAAATGTGACCAAAGAGTACGGACTATAATATTGCCAAAGTGGTGGAAATACCGCTTCGCGTTCTGTACGTCTTACCTGCATTTTATTGCTTAACCAAACTTCAAAATCTCCCGGATACCAAATCCAAGTAGCTTCTTTTGATTTCTCTTGAGCTAACGAGAACGAACCTGAAAATAAAGCGATAAAAACGACTAAAAGCGTTAAAGTTGAAAATCGATTTTGCATAACAGTATATTTAGGGAATAAATATAAGTGTTATTTTTACATTTTACAACCTGCTCCATCCCGAAAAGCAGAAAAAGTATGTAAATGCATATCTAAATTACAAGTAATCGATCTGTTTTTTATGACCAAATAAAAAAGGATTCTCTAGTATTTAAGAGAATCCTTTTTTACTTTATAGAGCATTGTAGTAAATCAATTAAAATTAAATATAAAGTATAAACTTATGATTACCAAAGCCAATACTGCAAAGAGTACTTTTACCCTATTGGTTGTTTTAGGAATATTAGTTTCACTCATAAAAGTAGTTTCTGGATTTTTATCGACCAGCGAAATTAAAATTGCTGCTACTAATAATACCACGAAAATATAAAACGAAATCAATAAAAAATGAGGCCAAACGGGATATTGATCAGCAGGAAAAACCCATAAGTACAATACTCCAATACACAAACTAAAAGCCGAACCCCAAGACAAAATTCCGTTTACTGCTTTTTTGGTTGTACGTTTCCAAAAAATACTCAATAAAAAAACTACCGATAAAGAAGGTGCTAAAAAACCTAAAACGGCCTGAAAAATATTAAACAAATTTTGGCCTTTTATATTATCAATTGCCACAGCAATAAGAATAGCAAACAAACATCCTACCCCAATAGTAATCCTTCCTATTTTTATTTGTTCCTGGATGGAAGCTTCAGGATGGATTTTTTTTACATAAATATCATTTGTAAATACGGTACTAAGAGCATTCAACGACGAACCTATAGTACCCACTAAAACCGCTATCATCACACAAATTACCAAACCATTCATTCCACTAGGGAATAAATTAGTTACCATAGTCATATAAGCTAAATCTGAATGTTCGCCTAATTCTGGAAATAAAACATAACACAAAATACCAGGCAAAATAAATAATGGTAGTGCCAATACTTTTAACCAACCTATAAAATTCACTCCTAGTTGCCCTTGTTCTAAATTTTTAGCCCCCAATACACTTTGAACCATCGATTGATCTGTACAAAAGAAAGCTACTGCTGCAACAGGATACCCGAGCAATATAGCTGGCCAAGGATAATGTGCATCATTAGCTGGCTGCACTAAATTCCAAAAATTAGCTGGCGTTTTAGCGATTAAAGCCTCAATCCCTCCTATTTTTTGCAAACCTAAAAATGAAAGTGTCAAAGAAACCACAATCAATACGATCATCTGGAATACGTTTACTTTGGCAATAGCTTTTAAACCTCCTGCATAAGTAAATATTCCCGAGAAGATAACCAAAACTGTTACACTTTGCCACATGGGTATTCCTAAAATTTGGCGAACTAATACTCCACCACTAAACAACCCTAGGGATAACCAACTCACTAAAATTTTTACCAAAGCATACCAAGCTAAAATATTTTGAGTACTATCTCCATAACGTTTTCCCATATATTCTGGCATTGTACTTACTTTACTCGCAATATAACGAGGTGCAAAAACCATGGCCAACAATAACAAAAAGACAAAGGCATACCATTCAAAATTTCCAGCAACAATTCCCGTTGCATACCCAATACTGGCAAAAGCTAATAGAGACGAAGGGCCTACATTAGTCCCCCACATATTAAACCCGATATTGTACCAATTTAGCGAATTACCTGCTAAAAAAAGGGTTTCATTTTTCTTGCTTTGTTTTACACTTACTACATAACCAATTAGTAGTAAGATTACTAGATACAAAGCAACAATCACAAAATCTAGTGTAGTTAACTTGTTGTAGATACTATTCATAAATTAAATTCTTTTAAAACATCGGCTATCTTAACTGGCATTCCTGTTTGTAAACTCTTATCCATTGCTTGCAAAAGCGCTACGGTTTGAATTCCTTCTTTCATGTCAGGATAAGCGGTAAAATTTTGCTCTATACTATCCACAAAATAATCCAAATAATTTTGATATTCTCCTGCATGATGGCTTTGTCCTTCAAATCGGAAATAATGTTTTAGAGTGGTATCACCCCATTGAATCATTTTTTCTTCTCCCTCTTTAGTGGTAACAGCATAACGCAATTCATGATAATCGGCTTGACTTGCTCCTTGTGTACCTCTCAAAATACAACTCATTCCGCTATCGCGTTGAGTAGGTTGTGTTGGAGAAGTATACACTCCACTTACTCTTGCTATTCGACCATCTGTAGCCTTAAAGATAAAGTGCATCGTGTCTTCATTTTTCAGCCCTGCTACCGCTCCATTACTGCTTATCATCCCGTATCCCATCACTTCTTCTATATTAGGCAAATACCAACGAATAAAATCTACTGGATGACTTAACCCTCCGTACAACCATTTGAAAGACTGCAATAAAGACCAACCTTTGGCTAAAAACCAACGGTGATCTGCATGATAATGAGATTCAATGGTTATCAAATCTCCAATTACTCCTTCTTCAAAATCTTTACGTTGTCTTTTGGCGGGTTCAAAAAAACGAGAACTTTGACCAATAAAAACTTTTTTACCTGTTTGTTGACTCAAGTCTAATAATTCCTTTGCCTTAGATAAATCGTCAATAAAAGGTTTAGTACACACCACATGCTTACCGTGTAATAGTGCTTGCTTTACATGTTCTGCATGCAAATGATCTGGGGTATAAATAGCGATAATATCTATGTCAGCATCATTTAATAAATCCTCGTATTCTTGTGTATAATGATGAAAATCAAATTCCTTGGCTCTTTGCTTACACAAGTCTTCATTTTTATCACATATTTTTACTAATTCTAACTTGGGACTACTCAAAGCGGCCGAAATGGTACTTCTACCTTCGCCTAGACCAAGAATGGCAATTTTTAACATTATCTTATTTTTTAATTTATTTTTTTGAAAAACACCCAAGTTTCATCTGGTTGTGTACCCAAAATTCCCGTTTGATACTTTTTCATTTCTTGATTCCATTGATTCACTCTTGGATTATTTTCGATTGTTTTAGGGTTCAACTCCTCTAGTGTTTTTCCTTTGGGAATACTAATTACTAAAATTAATTGTCTCCCATTTTTAAACACCTGTAACTGCTGAAAATAGGCATTACAAAAACCTTGAGCTACCTCAGGCCATTTCTCAAACTGAGTGGCGTGGTAATCTAAATATTCTTGTTGTAGCTTCGCATCATCTACTAAATTTGCTGTTAAAATAACATGCTCCCATTCTGATGCAGGTTTGGATTCTTTGCATCTTTCAACTTTAGCAAAATTGTAAATGGGTTTTTCATAAATTTTTAGTTCAATAGCAGGAAAGGATTGTGCCAATTTATTTTTAACTCTTTGTGGATTATTCATCTTCCCATAAACCACCAAATGATTTTGCCATTGATGCAATTGCTGGTCAACAATTCGGAATCCTTTTAATAACGAATTGATTTTTGGAATATCAAATTCAGTCCCAACCAACTCAATAGCTACAAACTCAGGGAGTTCTTGTAATCCCCAATTTTTGTCTACAACAACCTCCTTTGTCAAATGAGAAAAAGAAGATCTAACTCCCGCATTTTGCTTAATCGAATCGGCCACATACGGATTATTATCTTGCCAAATATTTCCTGCGGGACCGTTATTGTTTTTTAAAATTTTCTCTGTCGGTATCCAATTGTTTTTAATTGTAAAATAAGACGACCCTTCATCAGTATATAAATACAACCATAAAAACGGGTCATGAGCATACGGACTAAAATAAACCGAATCAATATAGTTTTCCTCTATCCTACTATCTGGTTGTGCCGAAAGAGTATAAATTCCGGAAACATCGTGTAAATGCTTTGCATAATGGTGAATTTTATTGCCTATGATTTTATTATTTTTCATCACATTGGCAGTAGAAGTCCAGCCCCAGCCTAATGAAATACCCGAATAAGCAACATCCGAAATTTCATTGTGTTCTATAGTACAATTTTTGACAAATCCCGCGCTAATTCCTAAAGTTCCCCAATCTTCATTGGCCACATTAGTAATAACATTGTCTGCTACTAGTTCATCCGAACAAACCTCTCTTTCGTCCTTTGGATTATAGGGTAAATGAGCTTCAAATGCTTCTTCTGAGAAAACACCCAAATTAATCGCACTACCACCAATATCTTTAAATAAATTTCCTTGAATAGTATTATGATTCGTTCCTTTGTTGAAATCCAAACCCGTAGATGATAAATGCTCAAAACGACAAGCTTCAAAAACAGTATTGGCTGTGTAATTAACCTCAACAGCAGCTCTTGGTCTTCCTACCCAGGCTTGATTTTCTAAACTAGCTTGATTGGGTGTTCCTGGTGTTTTTAATTTGTATGCATCTAACAAATACATGCCAGCTTGTAACGGCACATGACCTTGTTGAGATGGACGAAGCCAATTGCTATATTCAAATGAAATGCCCTTAAACTTAAAATTGCTCACAGGACTATCGATAGTTCCTTTGATTTGAACTAAATTTTCTAACACCGGTACGGTAACTATTGCCGTAGTCATATTTTCATCCTTTCTTGGATAATAATACACTTTTCCTCTTTTTCTGTCCAAATACCATTCTCCTGGTTCATCTAACATTGAAAGGGCATTCGTCAAATAAAATGCTGAATTACCATTGTTTTTGGAAATCCAAGGAGCTGGCCAAGGATGTTCGCTTTGAATACGGCTTTCGGGTTGTTCAAATGAAAGTCTTGCGCTATCTTTTTGAACTTGAATATTCTTGATACGCAAATTGGCAGTGGCCCACCATTGCACTATAAACATTTCCATTCCTGGCTCAAAAGTAACCGACTTATTTTTGTACGGTATCCAACACGTTTGAGTCTCTTTATCCCAAGACAAAATGCGCTCCATTTGACTTCCAATAGTACTTTTAGCACGAACTGCTTTTTTACCATTAACCCATAATTGACGGTAATTAATTATTTCATCAGCTATTTTAGGAGCATTGGCTTCCCATATAGTTCCTGGTTTTAAACCATTTATTGCCGAAGATTTCGTCCATTTTGTAATTGACAAACCGCCACTCAAAACTGGCTTCGCATTTGCGTCTGCTTGAATTAGAGTTGGACTATCAATAGTACCCGAATCTTCTGGTCTTACAAATAAAGGTTCATTCAAATAAAAAGTTCCATCCATCAAGATAATATGGATACCTCCTTTGATGGACACATCATTCAAACGACGCATTTCTCTTGCTTTACGCAAAGCCATTTGAACTGTTGCTAACGGATTCCCTTTAGTCCCTTCATTTGTATCATTACCATGGGGAGAAACCCAAATTTCAGCTGCATTTACAGCAAATACTGAAAGTAAAACCAATAAAATCGTAATTCTTTTTTTAAACACATTCCACTTCATTGCAGTTTCTTTAGTTTTTATATCAAAAAAGCACCCTTTATAATAAATAGAGTGCTTATTTAAAGTAATACAATCATCTAATTTGGTACCAAAATAGTGCAAAATAAAAACACAAGCATCCTGTACCCTCCTGCATTTTACATATTAGAGCAACTGTTTTCTATGATATAAAACCAATTCAAGTTTATGATACAACAATTTATTAAAAAAGAATTATAATACTGTTTAACAATACTAAATTAAGAAGCATTCAAATTTTGATTAACAGAAATAATTAAAACAAACATTTTTGTATTCCCATTTCTAAACCTCGTAATTCTGCCAAACCTCGTAAACGACCAATAGCTGAATATCCAGGATTTGTCTTTTTATTCAAATCATCCAGCATTTGATGCCCATGGTCTGGTCGCATTGGAATTAAATTCCCCATCTCTCTTTCGATTGCAATAATTGCTTTTACTACCCCAAACATATCTACATTTCCTTCTAAATGATTCGCCTCAAAAAAACTGCCATTTGGCTCTCTTTGAGTACTTCTCAGATGAATAAAATTCATTTTTTTTCCATAACGTTCCACCATACCCACAAGGTCATTATCAGCTCTAACTCCATAAGAACCGGTACACATTGTAAACCCATTAGAAGGCGAATCAATAACTGAAAGCAATTCCTTTAAGTCTGATTCTGTACTTACCACCCTAGGCAGTCCCAATATAGAATAAGGAGGATCATCAGGATGAATGGCCATTTTAACACCAACACTTTCAGCTACAGGTATTATCTCTTTTAAGAAAAAAAACAAATTAGCCTTCAATTGATTTGCATCAATTTTTCTATAACCTTCCAATACTTTTAAAAAATCTTGAATGCTATAAGCCTCTTCTGCACCTGGCAAACCTGCTAAAATATTTTGTTGTAATTTGAGTTTGTCTTCAGCCGTTAATTTTTCAAAACATAATGTTGCGTCTTGAATTCGTTCTGAAGAATACTCTTTTGCCGCATTGGGCCTTTGAAGAATAAACAAATCAAAAGCAGTAAATTCATTAATATCAAATCGTAATGCCTTTGAACCATCTGCTACTTCATAAGCCAAGTCTGTTCGAGTCCAATCTAATACAGGCATAAAATTATAACATACTGTTTGAATGCCACAAGCTGCTAAATTTTTAATGCTTTGTTTATAATTTTCAATGCATTGCAAATAATTCCCTGTTCGCTTCTTAATATCTTCGTGCACAGGAATACTCTCAACAACTGACCATCTTAGTCCTGTTAGCGCTCCACCTACTTGATTCTTATACAAAATAGTATTCTTTCTTTTTTCTATCTCGGCTATTTCCCACACATCACCATTCGCTATATGATGTAAAGCAGTAACAATACCTGTGGCACCTGCCTGAGCTATATCTGATAATTTAACTGAGTCGTTCGGGCCGAACCATCTCCATGTTTGTTCCATTATTTATTTTAATTAAAATTATTTATGTAGCTATTAATTTCCATATAATTCAACTTTTAGATAATCATATATCCAAAACCAAATATAGATGTTTTTTATATGGCAGTTAATAATTACATTTTTTAGATTTTCTTATTTTTAATTCACAAATCTAAAAAGTTATTCGCGCTAAACTAGATTTTTAACATATTTAAAATTACTCTATTTATCAGACAAGGGGGTATGAAACATCTCATTCTTTTTATTGAACTTTCATTTGATGCCGATAAATTCAATAATACTAAAGCTAATTTCCCTGTAAATCAAAATTTTAAAAAAGCATGCTTTTAAATCAGTAAAACTTCCTAAGTTATAGCAATCAAACAATGTTATTAAATTATTAAATAAAATAAAATGTCTGTTTTGAATACATATTTATCGTAATATTGCAATATAAATATATTAAAAATGGGAGTTACTAAAACAGACGCATTTACAACAGCACAAAACGAACTGGCTATTTTGGCAAAAGCTTTAGGACATCCAGCTCGGATTGCGATAATTGAATACTTAATGAAAATAGATTCTTGTATTTGTGGCGATATCGTCAATGAATTACCCCTCGCCCAGCCTACCGTTTCGCAACACCTAAAAGAATTGAAAAATGCAGGTTTAATCAAAGGAACTATAGAAGGAACTTCTATCTGTTATTGTATTAGCGAAAAAGGTTTTGAAAAATTAAAAGACTTTTTTCAAAATATCAATACGAACCTGAAAAAAGAATGTTGTTAATATTAAGAAAACCTATTTTTTTAGAAGTAATTTAGATTTTTTCAGCTCTTCTTGGCACAGGCAGATTTAAAAAAATGGGTTTTGGTTAATTGATTATAAAATGATAGAATTTGGAAAATAAAGTTAATTTAAAAAACATTGCAACGCTTTTTTTAAAACTTGGAATTATTGGTTTTGGCGGTCCAGCGGCTCATATTGCTATGATGCAAGATGAAGTTGTTAAAAAAAGAAATTGGCTAACCGAGCAACATTTTTTAGATTTAATAGGTGCAACCAATTTGATTCCCGGACCTAACAGTACAGAAATGGCTATTCATATTGGTTATGAAAAAGGCGGGTGGAAAGGTTTAATCATTGCAGGATTGTGTTTTATTTTCCCGGCCGTACTTATTACGGGAGTTTTTGCTTGGCTTTATAAAGAATATGGTAATCTCCCTGAAGTTGCACCTTTTGTTTATGGAATTAAACCTGCGATTATTGCCATTATTCTTACCGCAATTTTTCCACTAGCAAAAAAATCTTTTAAAACAGCCGAATTAACGATTATTGGGATTTTAGTTTTAATAGCTTCTTTATTGAATTTTTATGAAATCTATTTAATGTTTGGAGCTGGTTTTTTAGCCTTGTTGCTCTCTTACACTAGAAATCAAACAAAAGAAACTCTCAACAGTTTCGTGCCTTTGTCATTTTTTTCAACTCCTCAAATCACTCTATTATCAACAACTAATGCTAAATTGTTTTGGATTTTTTTAAAAATTGGAGCTATTTTGTATGGAAGTGGTTATGTCTTATTCGCTTTCTTAGATACAGAATTAGTAGCAACGGGACTTTTGTCACGACAAGAATTAATTGATGCCATTGCGATTGGGCAGTTTACTCCCGGCCCTGTTTTTTCTTCGGTAACTTTTATTGGGTACCAAATTTCTGGTTTTTACGGCGCTTTGGTAGCAACTATTGGTATTTTTCTCCCATCATTTGCTTTTGTGGCATTATTAAATCCATTAGTTAAAAAAGCGAGAAATTCTAGGTTATTTTCATCTTTTCTTGATGCCGTTAATGTCGCTTCGGTAGCTATAATTATTTCGATTTGTATCACTATGGGTAAAGAAACGATAACGGATTGGAAAACCATTGTAATTGCGGTTTTAAGTATCGCTTTGTTGTTCAAATTCAAAAAATTAAATAGTGCTTTTGTTGTTATTGGCGGTTCACTTTTAGGTTATCTATTACATCTTATTAATTAAAATTACATATTCAAAAATGTATCAAAAAAACATCAAATCAATTGTAGAAATTACAGTTTCAGAACAACGAAAAGAAATCCTTCAACCTTTAATTGACTACATCCAAACTAAAATCGACACACAACAACCGGTTCGATTGAATTTTATCTGCACGCACAATTCACGTCGCAGTCATTTGTCGCAAATTTGGGCACAAACGATGGCTTTTCATTTCGGAATCAAAAATGTAGTTTGCTATTCGGGTGGCACAGAAACTACCGCTCTATTTCCGAAAGTGGTCGAAACCTTAGTGAATCAAGGATTCCAAATTCAACAATTAAGTAATGAAACCAATCCAATATATGCAGTAAAATACGATCAAAACGAAGCTCCTATTATCTGTTTTTCAAAAACGTTTGATGATGCATTCAATCCAGAGAGTGACTTCGCAGCCATAATGACCTGTTCGTCTGCCGATGCAGGTTGTCCCTTCATTGCAGGAGCCGAAAAACGGTTCCCTATTCGCTACGACGATCCTAAAGCCTTTGACGGAACTGACTTAATGGATGCAAAATATACCGAACGTAGCTTAGAAATCGCTTCGGAACTGCATTATGTTTTTTCGAAAATAAAAATCCTGCAAGGTTTTAAAAACCTTGTAGGTATTTAATTAACAATAAATGAGATTGCTTCGTGCCTCGCAATAAACCATGAAAAAAAGACTTCAATTTTTAGACCGATTTTTAACCCTATGGATATTTCTAGCCATGCTAATTGGCGTTTCTATTGGATACTTTATTCCCAATACAGCTGATTTTATCAACTCCTTCTCTACTGGAACAACCAATATTCCATTAGCTATTGGATTAATATTAATGATGTATCCACCTTTGACAAAAATTGATTTTTCCAAGGTTCCTCAAATGGTTAAAAACCCAAAACTCCTTACTGCTTCTCTTTTTATTACATGGATTGTAGGACCATTTTTGATGTTTTCGTTAGCTATTTTATTCCTGAGGGACTTTCCAGAATACATGACAGGATTAATCATCATCGGGCTAGCTCCCTGTATTGCAATGGTTATTGTTTGGAACGAACTCGCCGAAGGCAATCGGGAACTTACCGCAGGATTAATAGGCATCAACAGTCTTTTACAAGTTGTGTTCTTCAGTTTGTATGCTTATTTCTATCTTGAAATTATGCTGCCTCTTTTTGGTCTCAAAGGGTTAGCGCTTGACATTACTGTGGCCGAAATTGCTCAAACTGTTGGAATCTATTTAGGAATCCCATTTGTGTTAGCCTTAACCAGCCGTTATGCTATTATAAAATTCATTGGTAACAAATGGTTTAACCAACAATTTCTTCCTTTTGTATCCCCTATTACTCTGATTGCTTTATTATTCACCATTGTGGTAATGTTCAGTCTAAAAGGCGAAATGATTGTCGATTTGCCTCTCGACGTGCTCCGTATCGCATTACCTCTTGTAATTTTCTTTGCTATTATGTTTAGCTTAATGTTTTTTGTAAGCAAAAAAATTGGCGCCAATTACCGCGATGCTGTAGCACTATCCTTTACAGCCTCTGGGAATAATTTTGAATTAGCAATTGCCGTTGCTATCGGTGTGTTTGGTATCAATAGCGGACAAGCTTTTGCAGGTGTCATTGGTCCATTAGTAGAAGTTCCTGCTTTAATTACACTAGTAAATGTTGCATTTTGGTGGAGAAAGAAGTATTTTAAAAATTAACTTTATTTTAAAAATCAGTCATAAAATAAAGTTTATATTTGTGTAAGAATAAAAAACTTAAAAATCAACCACTATAAAATTTAGAAATCATGAAAAAAGTAATTGCAATTCTTGCCTTGGCTTTATTTACAGTAAACATGAACGCTCAAGAAGCTAAACAAGAGAAAAAAGAAATGAGTGTAACTATGAAACACGATAAAAAAATGAGTGCTGAAGAAATGGCTAAATGCAAAGCCAAATGCAAAGCAGAAGGAAAAAAATGTGATGCTAAAATGGAAACTGCATCTGGTAAAAAATGTTGTGCAAAAAAATAATCATTATAATTTTACAACACAAAAGCCTCTTTTTAAGAGGCTTTTTTTATTTCACACGAATACTCCATTCAAAATCCATTTCAGAAACTTGAACACCTTGTTCATTTATCCCAATGGATTTCATCCAAAAGGTTTGGCCTTCGCCAGTGGCTATTGTTTTCTGAATCGCTTCTTCAATTAAATGACCGTCTTTACAGGTAAACGTGATGCGTCCCGTTGCTTTTTTAGTAAAATTCCCTTTATTATTCGCTACCAACATGGATATCTTACGACCGCTTTTTTGAATATGGTACATCACTAAAGCCCCAGTACTTAACTCGGCACCCATCGCTTGAACTGCAAAATACATGGACTGAAACGGATTTTGATTAATCCAACGGTGCTTAACCGAAACCACACATTGAATGGCATCAATAGTTTGCACTCGAACTCCGCAAAAGAAAGCCGAAGGCAATTTAAACAACAAAAATCGATTCAGTTGGGATGCTGTAAATGTCATAAAAGTAATTTTTAGTAAAAATAACAAAAAACAACAACTTCCTGCGCAGGAGATTCTGTACTAGGTTTCATTTTTTTAAATGTTAATATTATGTTAATATTTACTACTATGTAAAACAAGATACTGTCTTTTGGATATATATTTGCATAAGAAATTACTATATACTTGTATTATGCTAACAAATTCAGAAAAAAATTGGGCTACCTTGACACATTTAAGTGCGTTAAGTCAATATTGTTTTCCGTTAGGAAATTTTGTCCTCCCTATCATTATATGGAGTTCCAAAAAAGACCAATCGGATTTTGTAGATGCTAATGGGAAACAATGTATCAATTTTCAATTGAGCGTCTTGTTGTACTCGCTAGTTTTGGGTGCCATAATTATTCCTATTTTCATCATTACTTTCTTAAAGCAAATTCCATTGTATGAATTGACACAACACCATCATTTTATAATTGAAGATTTTAATTTTGGTGAAAATATTGGACTAATTGCCACAGGAGCAATTGCGCTATTCTTTTTAGCTTGCTTAAAAATAGCAGAGTTTTTCTTGATTATTCAAGCCTCGGTTAAAACGGCTAACGGACAACCCTATAGCTATCCACTAACGATACAATTTATGAAATAACGGACTCCCCTAGCCCCGATTGAAATGAAAATCCTTTTTATGAAGCGCAGCGAAATAAAAAGATTGCAATGGAAAGCGGGAAACAGCTCCTTAACAAAAAAATAAAAAGAAATGAACATAGAAAACACTAAAGCCCAGATGCGTAAAGGGGTTCTCGAGTTTTGCATTCTCTCGGTTTTGAAAGAGAAATATGCCTATACCTCGGAAATATTAGATACCTTGAAAAATGCTAAATTATTGGTCGTGGAGGGAACGATTTATCCGCTTTTGACCCGATTGAAAAATGACGGTTTATTAGACTACCGTTGGGAAGAATCGACTTCTGGACCACCTAGAAAATATTATGGTTTAACCGAAGACGGACAAACTTTTTTAAATGAATTGAATGGCACTTGGATGGAATTATCGAATGCCGTAAACTTAATCACCAATCAAAACGAATAGTCATGAATAAAACTGTAACCATAAATTTAGGCGGAATTGTATTCCACATTGATGAAGATGCGTACCAAAAATTATCGCGCTATTTTGACGCAATCAAACGTTCTTTGAACAATTCGTCTGGACAAGATGAAATCATCAAAGACATCGAAATGCGTGTATCTGAATTATTAGGCGAAAAATTACTTTCTGATAAACATGTGATTGGGTTAAAAGAAATTGATGAAATGATTGCCGTAATGGGACAACCTGAAGACTACATCATTGAGGACGAGCCCAAAGGTGAATCTGAATACACTACCCATAAAAAATCCAAAAAACTATACCGTGATAAAGACAAAGGTATGATTGGCGGTGTGGCTGCCGGTTTAAGTCATTATTTAGGAATTGATGTCGTTTGGATTCGTGTGCTTTTATTATTATTTTTCTTTGGTTTTGGAACTGGAATACTAGCCTATATTATTCTGTGGATTGCTACACCCGAAGCAGTGACTACTTCAGAAAAACTAGAAATGACGGGCGAACCCGTAACAATCTCTAGCATTGAGAAGAAAGTACGCGAAGAATTTGATGCGGTTTCTGATAAAATCAAAAATGTAGATTATGATAAATTTGGCAACCAAATCAAAACAGGAGCCGACAAATTTACAGGCTCATTAAGCGAAATCATAACTAACATATTCAAAGTTTTTGCAAAGTTTTTAGGAGTCATTCTTATTATTACAGGACTTACTGTTTTGTTTTTCTTATTTGTTGGAATTTTCACTTTGGGTACCGGAATTTTTATAGAATTCCCGTGGACTGAGTTTATCAATGCAGGAAATTTTACAGATTATCCTATTTGGGTATTTGGTTTACTGATGTTTTTAGCGGTTGGAATCCCATTCTTTTTCTTGACTTTGTTAGGATTTAGATTGCTATCACCTAACATGAAATCTATTGGAAGTATTGCAAAATACACCTTGCTAGCACTGTGGATTCTTGCCATTGTTGCACTAATTTCTATTGGAATCCAACAAGCTTCAGAAGTAGCTTACGAAGGCAAAACTGTTAAAAAAGAAAACTTGATTATACAACCAAACGACACGCTTCAAATCAAGTTCAAATACAACGAATACTACACTAAAGATATTGATGACAATGACAATTTTAGATTTGTGCAAGATGCTTCCAACAATTCGTTGATTTATTCGAACAATATTCATCTAGAAATTTTAAAAACAGACGAAAAAACGCCTTTTATTCAGATTGAAAGAATGGCTAGAGGAGCCTCTTTTCAAGAAGCTAAAAAACGTGCCGAAAAAATTCAATACGGCTTTAAATTACAAGGGAATCAGTTACTTTTAGATAATTATTTATTAAGTAGTATAAAAGATAAATTTCGAGATCAAGAAGTAGCTATTTATTTGTACTTACCTGAAGGAACTTTATTTAAAGTTGATGAATCTGTTCAGCACTATGATGAATCTGACGATGAGTTTTTCAATCTGCATTTCAGTTCTGATAATTACATTTACAAAGTAAATACGACACAGGTAAAATGTTTAAACTGTCCAGAAAATGAAAACGAATACGGTGATGTTGAAACAGGAATTACAGAGAATGTCACTGGTAACGATACCGTTGTTACCACAACCGTTAAAGTCAATGGAGAAATCGTAAGAATTAATCAATCAGCCAAAGGAGGCTTGACAATAGATAACAAAGGCGTAATTATAAAAAAATAATAGCTATGATAAAAATCATCACTTGGATTACCAAAATTATTGTAATCGTCCTTACTGCACTATTTTTTAGTTCCTGTCATTTTGACTACAACAGTATCAAAGGTAGTGGTCGAATCACAACCGAAAACAGAACAATACCAGAGAAGTTTACAAGTATTGACGTAAGCAGCGCTATCGAATTGATAATCGAACAATCAGACAAAACTGAAGTTGTGGTGGAAGCAGATGATAATCTTCAAAACACAATTGTAACCGAAGTTAAAAATGGGAAGTTGATTATTGCTAATAAATCGTATATCAGTATCCACAATGGTACACGTAAAGTAAGGGTAAAAATGCCTATAATTGAGGGATTAGAAGCTTCGAGTGCTTCTAGTATAACCAACGTAAACGCATTAAAAGGAAACCAACTCTATCTTAAAACTTCAAGTGCTGCAACTATAAACTTAGACGGTATTGAAGTAGACACTATTAGCTCTAACTCCAGTAGTGGAAGCACCATTAAATTAAAAGGTTTAGCATTAAAATTAATAGCCAAAGCCTCTAGTGGAAGTTCTCATAAATGTTTTCGATTATTCGCTAATGAAGTCAGTGCAGATGCTTCAAGCGGATCTAATATAGAAATCCACCCTATTGTTAGTTTGAAAGCGGAAGCTTCGAGTGGCGCATCGATTAATTACAACTCCACACCAAAAACCATCAACCAAAAAGCGAGTTCTGGTGGTAGTATCCAACTAGACTAAAGCCAGCCTATTTCAAAATAAGAAAAATCATTCATCACAAGTGAATGATTTTTTTATATTTGTATAAAACCAACTAGCTATGAAACCCAGAATCTACCTTTCAATTATTACGCTTCTTCTTTCATCAACAATGCTTTTAGCACAAAAAGCAGAAAAAATAAAGGGATCTAAGGTAGTTACGTCCACCACAAAAGAAGTCAAAGCATTCAACGCCATTGAAATAGAAGATAATCTAGAAATCAATTTAGAAAAAGGAGATAAAAACGAAATCAAAATTGAAGCTGATGATAATTTGCATGATATCATCACCTTAAATGTGCAAGATGATATCTTAATGATTGCAACGAGCAAAGAAGCTCAAGGTTTCAAAAAACTATCTGTTACAATAACGTACACCAATGATTTGAATCTGGTAACTACCAAAGACGAATCAGTCGTAAATGCCATACAAGAAATTGTTTTAGAAAACATCACTTTCAAAACCTTTGATCGTTCCAAACTTTTTTTAAATGTAAATTCTAAAAATTTCATTCTTCAAGCCAATGACAAATCAAAAACAGAACTCAATCTAAAAGGAGAAAGTACTTTTATTGAACTAAGCAAGAATGCTACTTTGAAAGCTCTCATCAATAGTGCCGATGTAAAATGTGATTTGTACCAAAAAGCAACAGCCACTATAGAGGGAGATGCTAACAATACTAGCTTACGTTTAAACAATTCAGCAGCACTCAACGCGCGTAATTTTAATAGCAAAAATACCGACCTAACACTAGAAGAAAGTGCTTCTTGCAACTTATTGGCCGAAAACAATATTATTATTGATGCGACTGACAAAACCGAAATCGAGTTGTATGGCAACCCAAAAATAGAAATTCGGAAACTTGCTGGAGAAGCAAAATTATTCAAAAAACCAGCTACCAAAAAGTAAAAAAATAATCATAAAAAAAGTCCCAAATTGGGACTTTTTTTATTCATTTACGAACAGTATTAATGACCTTTGGCAGCCAAATAACGTTCTGCATCTAATGCTGCCATACACCCTGTACCTGCAGCCGTAATTGCCTGACGATACACATGATCTGCAGCATCTCCTGCTACAAAAACTCCTGCTACATTTGTTTTTGAAGTACCTGGAGTATTCACAATATATCCTGTTTCATCAAGCGTAATATAGTCTTTAAAAATAGCTGTATTCGGTTGGTGACCAATAGCTACAAAGAAACCTGTAGCTGGGATTTCAAAAATTTCGTCAGTCGTTTTATTTTTCGCTTTAATACCAGTTACCACTTGTTCGTCTCCCAATACCTCTACTGTGTCGTGATTCATTAGGATAGTGATGTTCTCTGTAGCGCGAACACGTTCTTCCATAATTTTAGAAGCTCTAAATTTCTCACTTCTCACCAGCATAGTTACTTTTTTACACAATTTAGACAAGTAATGTGCTTCTTCACAAGCCGAATCTCCTGCTCCAACAATAACTACTTCTTGATTTCTGTAGAAAAATCCATCACAAACTGCGCAAGCAGAAACACCTCCGCCCATTTTTAAATAATGCTGTTCTGAAGGTAGTCCTAAATATTTAGCGGATGCTCCAGTAGAAATAATTACCGTTTCACAATGCAATTCGATACTATCATTAATCCAAACTTTGTGAACTGATCCCGAAAAATCTACTTTAGTAGCCCATCCATCACGAATATCAGCTCCAAAACGTTGTGCTTGTGCTTGCAATTGCATCATCATTTCTGGCCCTGTTACTCCATCCACATAACCTGGAAAATTTTCTACTTCATTAGTAGTAGTTAATTGTCCTCCTGGCTGCATTCCTTGGTACAAAACTGGATTCATATTGGCTCTTGCTGCATAAATAGCAGCGGTGTAACCTGCTGGTCCAGAACCTATAATAAGGCATTTGATTTTTTCGATTGTATCTGACATAGTGTAGTTATTTGTATATTTTTTTTATAGATAACAAAGGTAGTTTTTAAATAAAAATAGCAAACAAAAAAATATCATTTTTAGTTATTTAAAAATAATCATCACCTATTTTTACTTTTGACTTGCTAAAATAAAAATTAATTTTATCTTTGCACTCGCGTTACGGGGTGTAGCGTAGCCCGGTTATCGCGCCTGCTTTGGGAGCAGGAGGCCGCAGGTTCGAATCCTGCCACCCCGACAAAATCCTTTTTGCTCTGCAAAAGGGATTTTTTATTTTAGGCCTATTCCGATTCGCCAAAGTCCAAATACACTCCAAAAGAAAGGAAAAACTAAACCCAAAACACCCTTTCAATAGTTGTCAAACGACAACAAATCAAGTCGGAACAAATGTTAACAAAATAGATTTTCAGAAACCATAAATAATTGTATTTTTACCATTCAAAATTTAAAAAGATAAATGGGTAAAATCATTGCTATTGCCAATCAAAAAGGAGGTGTGGGAAAGACCACTACATCAGTAAATCTGGCTGCTTCCTTAGGAGTTTTAGAAAAAAAAGTATTACTTATCGACGCTGACCCCCAAGCAAATGCAACTTCGGGATTGGGAATAGATGTAGAATCAGTTGAAATTGGCACCTACCAAATTTTAGAACATAGCCATTCGCCAAAAGAAGCCATCATCAGTTGTTCGGCTCCGAATGTAGATATAATCCCAGCTCATATTGACTTGGTTGCCATCGAAATCGAATTGGTAGACAAAGAAAATAGAGAGTACATGCTTAAAGAAGCATTGCAAAGTGTAAAAGACGACTATGATTTTATCATTATCGACTGCGCACCTTCTCTTGGATTGTTAACTTTGAATGCCTTGACTGCATCTGACTCCGTGATTATTCCTATTCAATGCGAATATTTTGCATTAGAAGGTTTGGGAAAACTATTGAATACCATCAAAAGTATCCAAAAAATACACAACCCTGAATTGGATATTGAAGGATTATTACTTACTATGTTTGACTCTCGTTTGCGCTTGTCTAACCAAGTTGTAGAAGAAGTACAAAAACATTTTAACGACATGGTTTTCGAAACCATTATCCAAAGAAATATTAAATTGGGAGAAGCACCTAGTTTTGGCGAAAGCATTATAAATTACGATGCTACCAGTAAAGGAGCAACTAACTACTTGCATTTAGCTCAAGAAGTAATACAAAAAAACAGCAATTAATTGTATGGCAAAAGCAATAAAAAAACAAGCTTTAGGAAGAGGATTATCTGCATTATTAAAAGATCCAGAAAACGATATTAAGTCCGTAAATGATAAAAATGCGGATAAAGTTGTAGGGAATATTATTGAACTTGAACTTGATTCAATTGAAATTAATCCGTTTCAACCTCGAAGCAATTTTAACGAAGAATCATTAAAAGAATTAGCTAGTTCTATTAAAGAATTAGGCGTAATTCAACCGATTACTGTTCGCAAACTGGATTTTAATAAATACCAATTGATTTCGGGAGAACGTCGTTTACGTGCTTCGACTTTGGTAGGTTTAAAAACCGTTCCCGCTTACATCCGAATTGCAAATGACAACGAATCATTGGTTATGGCTTTGGTGGAAAACATCCAACGCCACGACTTAGATCCTATTGAAATTGCACTTTCGTACCAACGTTTAATGGACGAAATTGAATTAACTCAGGAACAAATGAGTGAACGTGTGGGTAAAAAACGTTCTACAATTGCTAATTATTTGCGCTTGCTAAAACTAGACCCCATCATTCAAACTGGTATTCGCGATGGATTCATCAGTATGGGACACGGCCGAGCTATTATCAATATTGAAGATTTAGACGTTCAAACGGATATTTACCAAAAAATTGTAAGCCAAAATTTATCCGTTCGTGATACAGAGGCGTTGGTAAAAAATTATCAAGAAAGTTTGAAACCTAAACCAGCTGCTAAAGCCAAATCAGCTTCTTTTGAAGTGACTCCAAGCGAGAAAAATAAATTTGTAGACTATTTTGGAACCAAAGTAGACATCAAAGTGGCAGGAAATGGAAAAGGCAAAATTACCATTCCTTTTCACTCTGAAGAAGACTTCAATAGAATTATCAAACTAATCAAAGGATAGTGTATAAATCTCTTTTCATAGCTATATTCTTTTTATTTTTGGGAAACACCTTCGTTTTTGCACAAGCTAAAAACGTAGCTCTAAAAACAACGAAAGACAGCTTGAAATCTATCAATATTGATCCTTTAACTCCAGCTAAAGCCGCTTTTTATTCGGCTGTTTTACCGGGTTTAGGTCAAGCTTACAATAAAAAATATTGGAAAATTCCTTTGGTCTATGGGGCTATTGGAACCAGTCTCTATTTTTATATTGACAGTAACAACAAATACCATCAGTATAGAGATGCATACAAACGAAGATTAGAAGGTTATAGTGATGATAAATTTAGTTATCTAGACAACAACCGACTAATCACAGCACAGAAATTCTACCAACGTAATCGCGATTTATCGGCACTTTTTGTTGTTGGATTTTATGCTTTGAATATTATTGATGCCAATGTAGATGCAGCTTTGATACAATTTAATGTGAACGAAAAATTATCTGTACAACCAATCGTATATCCCGATGCTGTAACATTTAAGGCTAACGTGGGACTAACTCTTAATTATAATTTTTAGAAGGGTGTAATTCACTTCTAAATGAACTTTTAAAAATACAAAACAATGAAAATTGCACTTTTAGGATACGGAAAAATGGGTAAAGTGATTGAACGAATTGCCCTTGAAAGAGGCCACGAAATTGTCTTGAAAAAAGACGAGTTCAATACCTATGACGGACTTGCAAATGCAGATGTAGCAATTGATTTTAGTGTTCCAATGGCAGCTGTAGAGAATATTTCGAGCTGTTTTCATGCCAATGTTCCTGTAGTTTCTGGAACAACGGGTTGGCTAGAGCATTATGACGAAATAATTGCTCTTTGTCAGGAGAAAAAAGGAGGTTTTATTTCTAGTTCTAATTTCAGCTTAGGAGTGAACTTATTTTTTGAATTGAACGATTATTTAGCCAAAATAATGGCACCATACACTTCCTATTCGGTTGATATGGAAGAAATTCATCACACCCAAAAATTAGATGCTCCAAGTGGAACCGCTATTTCATTAGCCAAAGGAGTTATTGAAAACAGCGCCTACACGAATTGGACTTTGGACAAACCCAATACAAACGAAATTCACATTGAAGCCAAACGAATTACCGATGTTCCTGGTACACATACTGTAACCTATAATTCTGAAATAGACAGCATCGAAATCAAACATACCGCTCACAATCGCGAAGGTTTTGCTTTAGGAGCTGTAATCGCTGCTGAATGGTTGGCTGGAAAACAAGGTATTTTTACAATGAAAGACGTGTTAAATCTAAAACGTTAGATTTTATTGACTTCTTTAGATCATTAGAAAAATTAATAATAAACATATTTATAAAAATAAAAAAATAGATTTTTAAAACTTCCGAAACATCTAAGGAATCTACAAATCTAACAATCTTAATTATGACACTATCACAATGGTTTATTTTTGTCTTACTACTACAAGTAGTCCACTTTATCGGAACTTGGAAATTGTATGTAAGTGCAGGTAGAAAAAGTTGGGAAGCAGCTATTCCTGTGTATAATGCTATCATTTTAATGAAAATAATTGGACGCCCAACTTGGTGGACTTTATTGCTTTTTATCCCAATTATCAACTTGATTCTATTCCCTGTGATTTGGGTAGAAACATTAGCTCGTTTTGGTAAACATTCTGTCTTGGACAAAGTCTTAGGGATCGCTACTTTTGGTTTGTATATAGCGTATGTCAATTATACCCAAAAATTAAATTATATTGCTGATAGAAGTACCGAACCTGCAAACAAAACCGCTGACACTATTAGTTCGCTGCTTTTCGCTATTGTAGTAGCTACTTTTGTACACACTTACTTCATTCAGCCATTTACCATTCCAACTTCCTCATTAGAGAAATCGTTATTGGTGGGCGACTTTTTATTTGTAAGTAAAGTCAATTACGGAGCGAGAACTCCAATGACTACCGTGGCATTGCCAATGGTACATGACACTATTCCATTGACCAAAAAGAAATCCTATCTGAATTGGCCTCAACTACCGTATTTTAGACTTCCAGGATTTCAAACCGTGGAACGAAATGATATTGTAGTCTTCAATTGGCCTGTAGATACTGTGTACAAATTCAGAGACCAATCAGGACTTAGAGTAGACAAACCGATCGACAAAAAATCCAACTATGTAAAACGTTGTGTAGGTGTTCCTGGAGATCAATTGGAAATCAAAGACGGAATTGTTTTTGTAAACGGAAAAGAATTGATTTTACCCGAAAGAGCAAAACCTCAATTCTCTTACAAAGTAGCCTTAGACGGAAAGACACCTATTGATTTTGAATATCTTTTGAAAGATATGGATGTTACTGATGGGGCTGGGTTTATGAATGCCGAAAAAAGAGACACGTTATTTATTGCTGCTCTAACAGCTGCTAATGCAGAAAGATTGAAGCATGTTCCTGGAATTACTGGAGTGCAAAAAATCATTTCAAAAGAAGTTGAACCTGGTATTTTTCCACACATCAATAAATGGAATCGCGATAATTTTGGCCCAATTTATATTCCACAACAAGGAAAAACGGTAGCTTTAAATGTAGAAACATTACCTTTCTATAAAGCGATTATTAGCGACTACGAAAAAAACGACTTAAAAGTTACTGGTAACGAAATTCGAATTAACGGAAAAATTGCGACCTCATACACCTTCCAACAAAATTATTATTGGATGATGGGAGACAATCGTCATAACTCCGAAGACAGTCGTTACTGGGGGTACGTACCTGAAAATCACATTGTAGGAAAACCAATTTTCATTTGGATGAGCTATGATTCGAATGGGAAAGGATTACAAAAAATTCGTTGGGATCGATTATTCACTACAGTTAGTGGAGAAGGGCAGCCACAATCGTATTTTAAATTTTTCCTATTGGCTTTAGTAGCCTATTTCATCGGAGAATATTTTTGGAAGAAAAAGAAATCAGTATAACCAATTGATCAATGTGAAAATGTAACAATTTATCCATTCTTACATTTTCACATTGCTACATTAAAAAATTGCTACATTTTTCATGAACATTCTTATTCATCCTACCTACTTCCCTTCTATCAGTCATTTTGCTGCTATTGTTCAAGCAGACAAAGTAACCTTTGAAATGGAAGATAATTTTCAAAAACAAACCAATCGTAACCGAACGTATATTTACAGTCCAAACGGAATTCAACTACTGAATATCCCTGTAAAACATTCTAAAACAGCCCATCAAAAAACAAAAGACATTCAGATTGAAAATGATTTTGATTGGCAAAAACAGCATTTTAAATCCTTAGAAGCGGCCTACAGAAGTTCTCCTTTCTTTGAATATTTCGAAGACGACTTACTTCCCATTTTTGAGAAAAAACACCAGTTTTTAATGGATTTGAATCTAGAAGTGTTTGATTTAATTACCCGATGCCTTCGCATGAAAATAGAATACGCAACTACATCTGAATATTTTCACGAAATCAATCCAGATGAAGTAACTGATTTTCGTTTTTTAGCCAACGGAAAAAAAGACCATTCGCAATTTGAAAGCTACACTCAAGTATTTGATGATAAATTTGGTTTCATCAACAATCTTAGTGTCTTGGATCTAGTTTTTAACGAAGGAAAGTTTGCTTTGGATTATTTGAAATCTCAGCAGCTGATTATAAAATAGTTATTCAAAAGCGAGTTTTGCCATAATAGGATAATGGTCTGAATTTTCAAAATTAGAAAAACTTTCAAACTTTTTCACTTTCATTTTTTCATCGGCAAAAATATAATCGATACGTGCCGGATAATAGCGGAATTTGTAGGTAGCTCCAAAACCTTTTCCGGCTTCTTCAAAACTATCTCTTAACTTTCCTTTAATGTTTCGGTACACATACGAAAACGCACTATTATTCATATCTCCACAGATAATTAAAGGATATTGACAATCTTTCTTGTGTTCTTTAAACAATTCGGCTTGTTGCTGTTGTTGCTTAAAGGCTTTACTTATTCGATTAAAAAGCTTTTGCGATTTACTTTGATTTATTGCATTAATATCATCATTAATCTCAGTAACATCTGGGGAGATTTTAATGGATTGCAAATGCATATTGTACACCCGAATGGTTTCTTTTCCTTTCTTAATATCGGCAAAGATTACATTGTTATTTGAATTCGGAAAAACAATATTCCCTTCATTAATAATGGGAAATTTAGAAAAAATAGCCTGTCCTGTTTTGATTTGGTCACCTGCCATCAAAATATATTTGTATGGATACACCTTCAAATCGATATCTGCCGAAGTAGAATACTCTTGAATACATACAATATCCGGGTTTTTATCATTGATAAAACTCACTATTTGGGAAGGCACATCGTCACGATCGATCCATTTGAAGACATTGAGCAAACGAACATTATAACTCATCACGGTGAAATCCTTTTCGCTTTCAGGGAAATCTTTAGCAGAAAATTTATAGAATTTATTAATAAAAGTAATTCCCATTAATAGTACCAAACCTGATAATATCATTCGTTTTTTAAATTGAACTCCCCAATAGAAAAAGAACAAAGCATTAAAAACAAAAAACAGAGGCATAAACAACGTCAAAACCGACAACAAAGGAAATGCTTTAGGCGCTAAAAAAGGCAACAAGTAGGCACTGAAGGTCACTACAGTCAAGACTATATTCAAAAGAAACATCCCTTTATTGAACCACGAAAGGTTTTTCATTTTCTTGTTATGTCTAAATTATTTACCTGCTTTAAACAAAAATTCCTTTTCTTCTTGAGTCAAACAATCGTAACCCGATTGACTAATTTTATCCAAAATCTCGTCTATTTGCTGTTGCGTTTTATCTTTCACAACAATTCTCGAACTCGGTTTGGGAGCCGATTTGGGGTAATTTTTATGCACCTTTTTAAAAGGCGTACGCTTTGATTTTTGAAATGGATTATTTAAAATCCGACTTAAGTCAATTCCATTTTGGAGCAATTTAATAAAAATAAATCCAAAAAATGCTCCAGCAAGATGCGCAATATGCCCACCTGTGTTTTCAATTCGGAATTGCATAAAATCCAAAACCAAAATTACCGCAGTGATATGCCATAATTTCACATTGCCAAAGAATAGTAATCGAATACTCATCAACGGACGATAGGTCGTAGTAGCTACTAAAATGGCCATTATGGCTCCCGAAGCTCCCACCATAGCCGAACTTAAATGTAAAAAATAATAACCTACTACAAATGCAATACCCGAAAACAAAGCGCTTAACAAATACAAGCCTATAAATTGCTTGGGATTAAAAAAAGTCAAGAACAGCATGCTGGCAAAATGCAATACCATCATGTTAAAAAACAAATGCCCAAAACTAAAATGAAAAAAAGCATAGCTAATTAAAGTCCAAGGCTTTGTAATCAATACATTCGGATCTGAAGTCAACGCAATCCAATCAGGAAACGTAAAAATCCCTAACTGAAATTGGTAAAAAAACAGCAACGAAACGAGAAAACACAACACATTCCAAAAGATAAGTCTAAAGGCGACTCCTCCTAGTTTATATTGCATTTTTAAATCGTCCAGTATGCTACTCATATATGATTCTATTTATAAACGTGTCAAACTAATTCCAACGATTGGAATTGAACTGATTTTTTTTCCAATACCACATAATAAGAAACCCAAATAAAGCGCCTCCCACGTGAGCAAAATGAGCAATTCCGCCGCCACCAAAAATAGATTTACCTGAAATACCAAGATACAAATCAATCAATACCAAACCAGGCACAAAATATTTAGCTTTTATCGGAATAGGAACAAACATCAAGGCTAATTCTGCCTCAGGAAACATAAATGCAAAAGCAACAATGATTCCGTAAATCGCTCCCGAAGCCCCCACAGCCGTTCCTACATAAGCACTAGTAAAACTTTGAAATTGAGATACCGTCAATAATTCTTGCCATCTCGTGTCAATTTTCCCTTCATTTAGCAATTGCAAAATTTCTGTTTTCGAGAATCCATTAGACAACAGCGTATTCAATCCTTCTTGGAAATGATAATAATTCATCCCCGTATGAACTAAAGCAGCTCCCAAACCACAAGAAATGTAGAAAAACAAAAACTTCTTGCTTCCCCAGAATAATTCCAATGCCGACCCAAACGAATACAACGCAAACATATTAAAGAAAATATGCATGAATCCGCCGTGCATAAACATATATGTTATAGGTTGCCAAGCTTTAAAATCTGGATTTTCAGGAAAAAATAAAGCTAAATATCGGTACGCAGGACTTGACACTAATAACGTCCCGATAAAAAACAAAATATTAATAATAATTAACTGCTTAACAGTTTCTGTCACATTTCTCATAGGGCAAATTTTTTATCTATATCTTCCACACGCATTGTGATAAAAGTAGGTTTTTGAAAAGGCGAAACATTGGGTTCTTTACAAGCAAAAAGTCCGTTAACTAGATTTTCTTGCTCTTTTTCTGCCAAATAACTTCCTGTTTTAACCGCCAAACTTTTGGCCATGGATTTAGCAATCGTATCGTTTTGACTGAAACTACTTTCTGGAATACCATCCTGTAAATCACTCAACAATTGTTCCAAAACTAATGAAACTTCACTTTCAGTAATATTGACCGGAATACCTGATATAACTACATGGTCTTTTTGAGTTTCCTCAAAAACAAATCCGGTATTAATCAAAGACAATTGCAATTCGGCAATCAATTCCATTTCATTTTTAGAAAAATACAAGTTCAAAGGAAACAACAATTGCTGACTTGCAGCTTGATGAACCGTCATATTAACTAAAAATTGTTCGTACAAAACCCGTTGGTGTGCGCGTTGCTGATCTACAATCACCATTCCTGATTTAATAGGCGAAACAATGTATTTTTTATGAATCTGATACGTTCGATGCACGACCGACTCTTCTACCTCTTCATTTTCAAACAAAGAAGCGGTAACTTCTTCATTTTCAAAACTAAAGTTACTTGAGGCAGAAAACGTTTCGGTTTCTTGTTTCAAACCCACATACAACCCTTCCCAACTCGAAGCGATTTCTGTTTTTTTATAACTAGCTCCCGAACCCGAATAGGATTTTGTTGGTTTGTCATCGGCAAACGGATTGAAATTAGCATCGACCTGAACGGTTGGCATCGCTCCTTCTACATCTTTGTAATGATAGGGTGTGTCTAAATTAGCATCGCGATCAAAGTCCAAAATGGGAGCCACATTAAATTGTCCCAAACTGTGTTTGATAGCGGCTCTTAAAATCGCATACAAAGCTTGTTCGTCGTCAAACTTGATTTCGGTTTTTGTAGGATGAATATTAATATCAATAGTATGCGGAGGCACTGACAAAAATAAGAAATAACTAGGCTGCGCACCCTCCTTTAAAATTCCGTCATAAGCCGCCATTACCGCATGGTGCAAATACCCACTTTTTATAAATCGATCATTTACAAAAAAGAATTGCTCTCCCCTATTTTTTTTGGCAAATTCAGGTTTGCTTACAAATCCCTGAATTTCGACAATTTCTGTTTCTTCTTGAACCGGAACTAATTTCTCGTTGGTTTTACCCGAAAAAATAGCGACAATTCGCTGTCTAAAATTGGACTGAGGCAAATTGAACATTTCGCTTCCATTATGGTAAAACGTAAAATGAATGTTGGGGTGTGCCAAAGCAACCCGTTGGAACTCGTCAATAACATAACGGTATTCCACCACATCCGATTTCAAGAAATTACGTCGAGCCGGAATATTATAAAACAAATTCTTAACTGCAAATGAGGTTCCTTTTGGTAAAACCGCCACTTCTTGAGAAACAAATTTACTTCCTTCAATAATGAGATGGGTACCTAGTTCTTCTTGATCTTGCTTGGTTTTCATCTCCACATGAGCAATCGCCGCAATGGATGCCAAGGCTTCACCTCGAAATCCTTTGGTGTGCAAAGAAAATAAATCTTCGGCCTGACGAATTTTAGAAGTAGCATGGCGTTCAAAACACAAACGCGCATCGGTCACACTCATCCCCACACCATTATCAATCACCTGAATTAAGGATTTTCCAGCATCTTTAATAATTAACTTGATGTCTGTTGCTTTAGCATCCACCGCATTTTCCAATAATTCCTTAACCACCGAAGCCGGTCGTTGCACCACTTCACCAGCGGCAATTTGATTGGCAACATGATCAGGTAGTAATTGAATAATACTCGACATTAAGTAGTGTTTTTTATTGTTGGGGTTAATTTACGGGTGAATGCTACAGGACAAATTTAGCAAATTTATACTTGGTTTTAAAATATCCGTAATTACAAAAAACAGAAAAACCTATACTATCTATTGCGTAGTATAGGTCTACTATAATTTTTCTATATTTTACTCTTCTATTTGTAATGGATTGTTCTCAATTTGCAATGCGCCACTACCTAATAAGTGTTGATTGTCAATTGAATGCGACAACGAAGCTTGTTGACGAATAAATGCCATTTTGATAGCCGCAATAGCAGCTTCAGTTCCTTTATTTCCATGGATTCCACCACTTCTATCAATAGATTGTTGCATGGTATTGTCTGTCAGCACACAAAAAATAACGGGAATATCGGTTTGTATATTCAAGTCCTTAATCCCCTGAGTTACGCCTTCGCAAACAAAATCAAAATGTTTGGTTTGTCCCTGAATTACACAACCAATAGCTATTACCGCATCTACATTTTGAGTTTGCAACATTTTTTTAGACCCATAGATTAACTCAAAGCTTCCAGGTACGTTCCACCGAATTATATTTTGAGCTGGAACTTGATTTTCTATTAATGCTGTAAAAGCACCATTATACAATCCTTCGGTAATAGTTTCATTCCATTCTGCAACCACAATTCCAAAACGAAAGTTGCGTGCATCAGGAACACTATTTTTATCGTATTCTGATAAGTTTTTATTTTCGGTAGCCATCGTATTTGATTTTTAAAGGTTTTATGTTAAAGATAAAAATAAAGGTTAGAAATTACAACTAATTAGACAAAATCTAATTGCATTATAATTGCTAACCCTAAAGTTTATTTGGTAATGGACTATTGTGCCAATCCAATCAACACATCTACTGAAGCAGCTTCAGGAGTTGTATCATAGTTATCTTTAATATCCGTAAAATATTTCAAAGCTTCTTCTTTTTTACCTAAAGTCAAAGCAGTTTTACCAGCTTTCAATAAGAAACGAGGCGTAGTAAAATCGTTTTTACCAGACTCCGCTGCTTTAACATAATTTTCTAAAGCTTGTTGTGCTTGATTTTTTTGAGCGTAAGCATCTCCAATAGCTCCTTTTGCCAAAGCGCTTAAAATCATATCTTTCGATTCAAATTTGCTCAAGAAATCAATTGCTTCAGCATATTTACCTGTATTCAAGTACGCAATTCCTGCGTAGTAGTTAGCTAAATTACCTGCATCAGTTCCTGCATATTCGTCAGCAATTTTAATGAATCCGAATTTACCTTCAGAACCATTCAAAGACAATTTATATAAAGAGTCACTCGCTACTCCATCAGTTGCTTTTTGGAAATTTTGTTGTGCTACAAACATTTCATTGGCTGCTTCTTCTTCTTTTGGTGTAGCAATGAATTTTTCAAATGCTAAATACCCAACAGTTACCAAAGCAATTGCAGCAACAAAACCAATAATTACTTTTTGATTTTTAGCAACAAAATCTTCTGTTTTTGAAGCAGTTTCATCTAATTTTGAGAAAACACCTGCAGTTGTACTGTCTTTTTCATCAATCTGAACATCTTCTACAACTTCTTTTACTTCTTTCTCTTTTGGGGTTTTATATCCTCTTTTATTATAAGTGGCCATTTCAATTTAATTTAGTGAGTGGCAAAAATAAAATTTTTATTCAAATCTAAAAGGCATTTTATGGATATTTTTCAATAATTTGCGGGCAGTTTGAAAAAGCGCTCTCATAAAGCCCCATTCTTCATTCTAGCAAGACAAAAATGTATTTAAAAAAGATTTCATTATTCAATTACAAGAACTTTTCTGAAGCTAATTTCGAGTTTGACACCAAAATCAATTGTTTTGTTGGAAAAAACGGAATCGGAAAAACCAATGTCCTCGATGCTATTTACCATTTATCATATGGAAAGAGCTATTTTAATCCGCTTGCTGTTCAAAACATCAAGCATGGAGAAGAGTTTTTTGTCATCGATGCCGAACTAGAAAAAGAGAATCGAGCCGAACAAATTGTTTGCAGTCTTAAAAAAGGACAAAAGAAAATCCTAAAACGCAACGGAAAAGTCTACGATAAGTTTTCAGACCATATCGGTTTTATCCCATTGGTTATGATTTCGCCAGCCGACAGAGATTTGATTATTGAAGGAAGTGAAACGCGTCGTAAATTCATGGATAGCGTCATCTCACAATTGGACGCCCTTTATTTGCAACAACTGATACACTACCAAAAAATAATCAGTCAGCGTAATGCACTACTAAAATATTTTGCGTTGAATCATGTATTTGATAACGACACTTTATCAATATACAATGAGCAACTGAACGAATTAGGACATGCTATTTTTGAAAAAAGAAAATTATTTATTGAAAATTTCATTCCAATTTTCAACAAGCACCATCAAGCCATAACTAATTCTCAAGAAACGGTTCAGTTAGTGTATGAGAGTCATTTATTTGAAAAGGATTTGGCAACGCTCTTACAAGAGAATAGCGCTAAAGATCGTGCCTTGCAATATACCAGTGTTGGAATTCACAAAGACGATTTATCATTTGAAATCGATTCGCACCCCATCAAAAAATTTGGTTCGCAAGGCCAACAAAAATCATTTTTAATTGCTTTAAAATTGGCACAGTTTGAATTTTTGAAAAAACAAAGTGGCATAAAACCCATCCTGCTTTTTGATGATATTTTTGACAAATTAGACGAAAGTCGCGTAGCTAAAATTGTAGAAATGGTAAATAGCGACACTTTTGGGCAACTTTTTATTTCTGACACCCACCCTGAACGAACAGAAAGTATTGTTAAATCAACCCATCAGAGTTACAAAATCTTCAATTTATAACTTTTATTTAAGACCCTCGCAGAAGAATCTGTTGAAAAAATTACGTACATTAGCGTATCACTTATCTTATAATTATTTGAATATGAAACTAAAAAAAATAGCACTAGCCATCGTAGTATTTGCACTAACTTCTTGCAATGGACAAACCCAAAAAGATATTAAACTAATTGACCCTGTTGCATTTAAAAAAGAAATAACAGCTACGCCAAATCCTCAAATTTTAGATGTTAGAACTCCAGAAGAGTATGCTTCAGAACATTTGGATCAAGCCAAAAACGTGAACTGGCTGAGTCCTGATTTTGCAACTAATGCTTCCAAATACGACAAAGCAAAACCTGTTTTCGTCTATTGCAAAAGTGGCGGAAGAAGTCACAAAGCTGCTGAGAAATTAGCCGAAATGGGTTTTACCAACATTATCGAAATGGAAGGTGGAATTATGAAGTGGAGCGCTGCTGGATTGTCTAAACCAGCCGAAAATTGGACAGGAATTACCCAAAAAGAATATGCTGCCTTATTGAATTCTGACAAAAAAGTACTGATTGATTTTTATGCCGAATGGTGTGCGCCTTGCAAAAAAATGACGCCTTATCTTTTGAAAATGCAAAAAGAATTGGGAGACAAATTAGTGATTATTCGCCTTGATGCCGATAAAAACAAAAGCCTACTTTCAGAAATGAAAGTTAGCGAATTGCCTACTTTGTTATTGTATGAAAACAAGCAACTAAAATGGCACCATTCAGGTTATATTAGTGAAACCGATTTGAAAAAACAATTATAAAAACTCCCCATGCTATCTAAAGAAAGTTTACAGTTTTTAGACGATTTAAAAGCGAATAACAATAGAGATTGGTTTTTAGACAATAAAAAAAGATACGAGACATTCAAAAAAGACTACCAACAATTAGTAGGTAATTTTCTGGATGCAATGAAACCTTTAGATCCATCGCTTGAGCTATTGGAAGTTAAAAACTGCACCTTTAGAATCAATCGCGACATTCGTTTTTCAAAAGACAAAACTCCTTACAAATCACATGTTGGAGTATGGCTTTCTTCGGGTGCCAAAGGAAAAAATCGTTCTGGCTACTACGTTCACATCGAAAGAAACAAAAGTTTTATCGCTGGAGGTTTTTATTGCCCTGAAGCGGATGATTTAAAAAAAGTACGCAAAGAAATTGCCTTTTTTTATGATGATTTAGAAGCAATTCTACAGGAGAAAAATTTCAAAAAAGAATTTGGCGACTTTGACCGAAACGAATCCAGTGTTTTGAAAAATCCGCCTCGTGGATACGAAAAAGACCATCCCGCTATTGAGTATTTAAAATTAAAAAGCTTTGAAGCCAGTCAGAAATTCGACATTTCAGAAGTCTTGAAAAAAGATTTTGTGACTACAATGACACAAAAACTAATCGCTTTAAAACCTTTGAACGATTTTATCAACCGCGCACTTACTACCGACGAATTTTAATTCGTATTTTTGAACTTTCAAAAAGCATTTTATTTCATGACGCTACAATCTAATTTTTCTCTAAAAAACTACAATACTTTTGGCATTGAAGCCAAAGCAAAGCAATTCACCGCGGTTCATTCATTAGAAGAATTGAAAACTGTTTTAGTCGAAAATCCAACAGAGAAAAAGTTTATTCTAGGAGGTGGAAGCAACATGCTTTTAACCCAAGATATTGATGCGTTAGTGATTCATATCGACTTAAAAGGCAAGAAAATTATCGACGAAAACGACGATTTCGTATGGGTCGAAAGTCAGGCCGGCGAAAACTGGCACGAGTTTGTACTTTGGACCATCGAACAAGATTTTGGTGGATTAGAAAACATGTCGCTCATTCCTGGCAACGTGGGAACTACTCCTGTACAAAATATTGGCGCTTATGGTGCCGAAATCAAAGACCACTTTGTTTCTTGCCAAGCAATGGCTATTGCCAATCAAGAAATAAGAACATTCCAAAACGCAGAATGTCATTTTGGTTACCGAGAAAGTATTTTCAAGAACGAAGTGAAAGACCAATACATCATTACTTCGGTTGTTTTTAAATTGACCAAACGCCATCATACAATCAACACTTCGTATGGTGATATTTTGGGTGAATTAGAGAAAAACAACATCCAAAATCCTAGTTTGAAAGACGTAAGTAATGCCGTAATTGCCATTCGTCAAAGTAAATTACCCAACCCAAAAGAATTAGGAAATAGCGGTAGTTTCTTCAAAAACCCTATTGTTCCAAAATCAGATTTCGAGAAAATTCACCAGCAATTTCCCGACATGAAATACTTTGAAGTGTCTGCCACCGAAGTAAAAGTACCTGCAGGCTGGTTGATCGAACAAGCAGGTTTTAAAGGAAAACGTTTTGGTGATGCAGGCGTGCATAAAAACCAAGCCTTGGTCTTAGTCAACTATGGAAACGCTACAGGTCAAGAGATTTTAGCCGTATCCAAAAATATTCAAGATACCGTTTTTAAAACTTTTGGAATTCGTATCGAAGCCGAAGTAAATGTGATTTAGCCAAATCACATCCACCCGACGAAAAGGAAAAATAGCTTTTAAAAAATAGTAGTTATACTTTTAAATTTCGCAATGGTATTCATACCTTTGCGTACGATTTTAAAAGACTATTTCTCCATGTTTGTTATTCTATACATTTTTATTGTCATAGCTGCTATTCAATTCGTTTACTATTTAGGCGTTTTTGGAAAATTTGCTTTCGCAAAAGCGCAAAAAATTACACCAAAGAGAATTCCTATCTCGGTAATTGTGTGTGCCAAAAATGAAGAAGAAAATGTAGCCAATTACATTCCGCTTTTAGCAGAACAAAACTATCCCGATTTTGAAATTGTCTTGATTGACGATGCTTCAAGTGATGCTACTTTGACTATTTTTGAAGATTTCGAAAAACAATATCCCAACATTCGTTTGGTAAAAGTGGAGAACAACGAAGCTTTTTGGGGCAACAAAAAATACGCCTTAACTTTAGGAATAAAAGCTGCAAAAAAAGAATACCTTCTTTTTACCGATGCCGATTGTTACCCTACGTCAAAAGACTGGATTACCGCTATGAGTTCGCAATTTACCATGCAAAAAACCATTGTATTGGGCTATGGTAAATATGAAAAAATTGCCAATTCCTTCTTGAATAAAATCATCCGTTTTGAAAATGTCTTGAATACCGTTCAGTATTTTTCTTGGGCAAAACTGGGACATCCTTATATGGGAGTGGGTCGTAATATGGCGTACAAAAAAGAGGAATTCTTCAATGTAAATGGTTTTATAGAACACATGCAAATTCGTACAGGCGACGATGAATTATTCATCAATCAAGCGGCAAATGGAAAAAACACTACCATTGCCTACACTCCTGAAAGTTTCTCGTTTTCTAAACCAAAAACCACTTTTTCAGCCTTTTTCAATCAAAAAAGAAGACAAATTGCAACGGCTAATTACTTTAAATCAGTAGACCAATTGCGATTAGGCGTTTTTTATGGTTCCCAATTGCTATTTATTTTGGTTGCCGCTATTTTATTGGCATTTCAATTTGAATGGATTATCGTGCTAAGTATTTTTGTAGCACGCTATGTTGTAGCTTGGACAGTAATGGGATTTGCAGCCGGAAAACTAAAAGAAAACGATATTAAATTATGGTTTCCTATCGTTGAAATTGTGCTTATCTTTACGCAAGCCAATGCGTATTTCACCAATTTATTCTCAAAACCAATCCATTGGAAATAAAAAAACAAATAGAAAAAGCAAAACAAGGCGATCAAACAGCCTTCACTTTTCTATTGGATTATTATTGGAATGAGGTGTATGGTTTTATGCTCGTACGCACTGAAAATGAAACCGATGCCGAAGACATAACAATCGAGACTTTCTCTAAGGCGTTTGACAAAATCAGCACCTACAATGCCGAATTCCAATTCAATACTTGGTTAATTAGTATCGCTAAAAACGGTCATATCGATTTATTGCGCAAAAGAAAATCAAGTTTATTTGTTGAAAGTACCGAAGACGAAGACCAAAAAGCGCATAATGTTGCCGACACAACGCCTTCTGTTGAAGACAAATTAATCACAGAGCAAAACCTTTCGCAATTATTGAAATTTATCAAAGAATTGAAACCGCATTATCAAGAAGTCATCCAAATGCGTTATTTTCAAGAAATGAGTTATCAAGAAATCGCCTCCAAAATTGACGAACCGCTCAGCAATGTGAAAATCAAAATTTTGAGAGCCAAAAAATTATTGGCCGAAATCATTCAAAAAGGAAAATAATACAAAAGCTGTTTTTAACTTTTGTTAACACAAAATAAGCGTACCCAACTCGACTACATTACTTATATTTGTACCCGAAAAATTGATTGTATGGAAACTGTTTTAGAAAATAAGCTACCTACAGCTAAGCCAAAATGGCTTCGCGTAAAATTACCTATTGGTCAAAAATACACTGAACTACGTGGATTAGTTGACAAATACAGTTTGAACACCATTTGTACTTCTGGAAGCTGCCCTAATATGGGCGAATGCTGGGGAGAAGGTACTGCTACCTTCATGATTTTAGGCAACATTTGTACACGCTCTTGTGGATTTTGCGGAGTAAAAACTGGACGTCCAGAAACAGTCGATTGGGATGAACCCGAAAAAGTAGCGCGTTCTATCAAAATCATGAACATCAAACACGCAGTAATTACTAGTGTAGATCGAGACGATTTAAAAGACGGTGGCTCTATCATTTGGATAGAAACAGTAAAAGCCATTCGAAGAATGAACCCAAATACAACATTAGAAACTCTAATTCCCGATTTTCAAGGCATCGAAAGAAACTTAGATCGTATTGTAGAAGCCAATCCTGAGGTAGTTTCGCATAATATTGAAACCGTACGCCGTTTAACGCGTGAGGTGCGTATCCAAGCGAAATACGATCGTAGTATGGAGGTATTGCGTTACTTAAAAGAAAAAGGAATCAACCGAACCAAATCAGGTATTATGCTTGGTTTAGGCGAAGAAGAGGAAGAAGTATTGCAAACTCTTCGTGACTTACGTGCTGCTAATGTAGATGTGGTAACCATTGGTCAATACCTACAACCAACAAAAAAACATTTACCTGTAAAAGAATACATCACACCGGAACAATTTGAGAAATATGAAAAATACGGATTGGAATTAGGTTTCCGTCATGTAGAGAGTGGCGCTTTAGTTCGCTCTTCATATAAGGCTCAAAAACACATTCTTTAATTTCTCTATTTTGAAAACACGAATTGCTATCAATGGTTTTGGAAGAATTGGTCGAAATCTATTTCGATTGCTCCTCAATCATCCTCAAATAGAAGTGGTTGCCATCAACGACATTGCCGATACAAAGACGATGGCACATCTACTAAAATACGATAGTATTCACGGGGTTTTCCCTTTTGATGTAAGTTCAAATGATGCCGGAATGAGTGTTAATGGTAAACCTATTCTTTTTTTCCACGAAAAAAGCATTGCTAATTTGGATTGGAAAACGCTTGCTATTGATTATGTTATTGAATCGACTGGTAAATACAAGACATTTGACGAAATCAATGCACATATTTTGGCTGGAGCCAAAAAAGTAATTTTATCCGCACCTGCCGAAGTAGACAGCATCAAAACGGTTGTTTTAGGAGTAAACGAACACCTTCTTGACGGAAGCGAAACTATCATTTCTAATGCAAGTTGCACTACTAACAATGCAGCACCAATGATTCAAATCATTGACCAACTCTGTGGTATTGAACAGGCATACATCACTACTATTCACTCATTTACCACCGACCAAAGTTTGCATGACCAACCTCATAAAGACTTACGCCGTGCACGTGGCGCGAGTCAATCGATAGTACCAACCACTACAGGAGCAGCGAAAGCGTTGACTAAAATTTTTACGCATTTAGAAAATAAAATGGGTGGTTGTGGTATTCGAGTTCCTGTTCCTGACGGCTCCTTAACTGATATTACCTTTAATGTAAAACGATCTGTAACGATTGACCAAATCAATGCTGCTTTTCAATTGGCATCTCAAACTAATCTAAAAGGAATAGTAGCCTATACCGAAGACCCTATCGTTTCTGTAGATATTATTGGCAATACCCACTCTTGTTTGTTTGACGCACAACTCACTTCGGTAATTGACAAAATGGTAAAAGTAGTCGGCTGGTATGACAACGAAATTGGTTATTCTTCTCGACTAATTGATTTGATTCTTTTTATTGACAAAAAGAATCAAGCTACTGTATAATTTAATACTAATATTCGGTAGAAAATTGATTCTCTAATAATTTCTCTTTAAATTCAGATTTAAAAGTATAAGCAAACGTTAGCATAATAGCTCTTGTATCTGCTTTAGAAGTACGATTATTAGTAAAGTTAGCCGTGTTGTTCACATAGCCACTTTTTAAGGTATTGAATACATCTGTAATCGCTAATCCTAATCTCGAATTCGATTTACTTATCTTTTGCTGAAATCCAAGATCCATGCTATAAACAGCAATTCTATTTCCTTGGGCTGTAGCCAACTTTGAATTATAACTTCCTATTAACTGTAATTTTCCTCCCTGCCAAGGCACAAAATTATTAATCCACTTTCCATACCAATTGAAGGCTTTGCTTACTACATCTTGTGCCAAATTAGCACCATTGATATTTTGCTGAAAAGCAGTCATACTAAAATTAGCATCATAGAAAAATACTGGTCGAAAACTAAAAATAGATTCCACACCATACGTAATGGTCTCACCAAAATTTTTAGGCGATATTAAAACAGCTCCGTTACTTTGTAATTCAGAGTATTGTTTGATTGTATTTTGAGCATTTCTATAAAAAGAAGTAGCAGAAAAAGAATATCCCTTCCAATCTTTAGCATAGCCCAACTCTACAATATGAATAATTTCGGGTTTTAAATAGGGATTTCCAGAATGTGGATTTAAAGCATCGGTAATATCCATAAATGGATTTAACTGATCTAACTCAGGCAAATTAATCCTTTTACTATACCCTATTTTAAGAGATTCTTCTGAACTTAAATTATACTGTACAGACCCCGATGGAAACAGTTTTAAATAGTAATTACTAAAATCTGTATTCTGATTGGTTGTTTTTCCATTATTAGAAATTTGCTCTGCACGCAATCCTAAATTGTATTTCCATTTTGGACTATCTCCATTTCCTGTAAAAGAATTCAACATTCCGTAAACAGCATTAATTTGTTCATTAAATTGAAATCCATTACTAGAAACAGCATTAACAACATATATGGTATTAATCTGATCAGCAGTTTGAAAATCTGAATTAAAAAATCGAAAAGTCCCTTTATATCCAGTTTCAATTGTGGTGTTTTTAGCTACTGGAAAAGCGTAATCTATCTTGGCATTGGATATGTTTTCATTCTCATAATTGTGGGTTTTTTGCCAAAAAGCAGCTCCTATTGGCAAATAATTCACATCATAATTATAGGTGTCAATATCTGTATTTTCTCTATCCTTATTGAAAGATGAAGTCAAACTTGCAGTCAAACTTTTACGCTCATCTGTAAATTTTCTTTCATAATTAAAAGCTAATTCGGCAACTTTAGAACGTTCTAGTTCCAAAGAATGTCGTTTAGCATTAGAATAAAAAGCAAGCGTATTGGTATTAATTAAACTATATAAAGTTTCATCATTATCCTGACCTTCCATATTACCAATGGCTTCAAAAGAGAAACTATTATTTTCATTAGGAGAAAAATCAATGTTAAATTTCAAATTTTGCAACTGCTCCAACCTTTTATCATCACGATTTTGGGTGAGTAAATACTCATCGGGAATAAAATAATTAGTCCTAGTGGAATTAATTTTTTTAGTTCTTCCAGCAAAACGATTATCATACCCCAATCCGAAATTCCATTTTCCAACTTTATGATTTAAAATGACAGAGCTATTCACCCTCCCTTTATCTCCAAAGCCTGTTCCTAAGACAAAAGCGCCGTTTGTACCTCTTTGATTGTTTTTTTTGAGCTTAATATTGATAATTCCACTTTCGGCATTAGCATCATATTTGGCTGTTGGATTATTAATTACTTCTATATTTTCAATACTGCTAGCCGCAATTTGGTCGATATTAGTAATGGACGAATTTTTCCCATTAATCAAAATCAAAGGTTTTTTTCCCCTTAAAGTAATTGCGCCTTCTGCATCGACAGAAATTGTAGGGATGTTTTTTAGCAAATCAGTAGCAGTCCCTCCTACTTGAGCAATAGAAGTAGTAGCATTAAAAACAAAACCTCCTTGTACTTTTTCTATGGTCTTCTTTTTGGCAGTTACCACAACAGCGTCTAAATGAGTTTCATTACTTTTTAAATGTATTGGATCTAAAAACACTGGAGAATTTGAAACAGTCAATCTTTGAGACACTGTTTGATAGCCAAACAAACGAAATTGGATAAAATACTCTCCTGAACTAACATTGTCAATAGAAAATTCCCCCTTTGTATCAGTAATTGCATATCCAGTAATTTTAGTAGCGTCATCTACTTTTTTTAAATTGACTTCAACAAACTCTACAGCCTCATTACCACTAAGCACACTACCTTTTACTGAAACTATATGCTGAGCTATAGAAAACTGACTTAATAAAAGTAAAAAAAATAAAGGTGTCAGTTTTTGTGTTATATTTTGCATTGTATTATATGGATGTATGTAAATTCTCTTTAACAAATCTTAAAATAGTGGCATCAAACTGCTCTGATTCAGCAATAAATGAAGTTTGAATAGGCAAATAATACAATTGATCTTGCAGTACTGAATCTTTCAAACGTACATAATCTTTTTCGGTTGTTACAATTAACTTATCGCCTGCTTTTTGCTTGATTTCCTGAATATCACTTTCTGTAAAATGATGATGGTCTGGATAAGTCAAACTAATGGATTCGGCATTTTCTAAATAATTAAAAAACGACGCTGGTTTTGCAATTCCTGCCAAAAGCACACAAGCTGATTGCCGAATTTCAGTAACGGAAATCGTTCCTTTTTTCGAACCAACCACACTATCATAAGCTACAAAAGTAAAATAAACAGCCTGATTGTTTTTTGACATTAGCCTTAATTTTTGCTTAATTTGAGTTTGTTCGTTTTCGGAAATAGTGGCAGGACATTTAGTTACCACAATCACATCCGCTCGTTGAGCTCCAGATCTTGATTCTCTCAAATTTCCTGTAGGCAACACAAAATCATCTGCAAATAAATCATCATAAGCAGTTAATAAAATATACAACCCTGCTTTGACTTTGCGGTGCTGAAAAGCGTCGTCTAATAAAATAATTTGAGGCGGAGGAGTTTGTGCCAATAACTGCTCAATTCCATTTTTTCTATCGGCATCTACGGCTACTTGAATCGATGGAAATTTTTGATGAAATTGATACGGTTCATCTCCTAAAATTGCTGCGGTAGCATTGGCTGTAGCCAAAACAAATCCTTTTGATTTTCTTTTATACCCCCTGCTTAAAGTCGCTATTTTGTAGTGTTCAGAAAGCAACCGAATTAAATATTCAATCTGAGGTGTTTTTCCTGTTCCGCCCACACTTAAGTTTCCTACCACAATAACGGGAAGCGGAAACGAATAGGATTTTAAGAATCCTTTATCGAACAAAAAATTACGAATACTCGTTATGAAACCATACAGAATAGCAAATGGGAATAGTATTTTTCTAAAAAGATTCATGGTACGAAAGTAGAATATTTTATCTTTATATAAAAGTTGTACGCATTATTCGTTACTTTGTTCTTTCGAAAAAATTGAAAATGAAAATAAAAGATACATTCCCTATTCTCGAAGAAATGGCACCTTTGGCATATGCCGAAGATTTTGATAATGTCGGACTTTTGGTAGGCAATGCAGAAAATGATACCACAGGAATTTTAGTTTGTCACGATGCTTTAGAAGGCGTCATCAACGAAGCCATTGCTAAAAATTGTAATTTGGTCGTTTGCTTCCATCCTATTTTATTTTCTGGTTTGAAGAAAATTACGGGTGCAACCTATGTAGAGCGCGCTATCATTAAAGCGATTAAAAATGATATTGCTATTTATGCCGTCCATACGGCTTTGGACAATCATCCCGAAGGAGTCAACAAAATAGTATGTGATGCCTTAGGATTAAAAAACACTAAAATTCTCATTCCGAAAGAAAATTACATCCGCAAATTAGTCACCTACACTATTCCCGAAAATGCCGAAGAAGTGCGCAATGCCTTATTCAATGCAGGAGCCGGAAGTATTGGGAATTATGACAACTGTAGCTTTAATTCTAAAGGAATTGGAACCTATATGGGTAACGAACATAGCAATCCCGAAATTGGCGAACGCTTTGAATTTGTTCAAGGAGACGAAATTAAAATTGAAGTTACCTTTGGAAAACACCTAGAAAATAAAATTTTGAAAGCCTTGTTTCAAAGCCATACTTACGAAGAAGTAGCTTACGAAATTTATGATTTAAAAAATACGCATCAAAATATTGGTTTGGGAATGATTGGCGAATTGGAAACTGCCATGAATGAAAACGATTTTCTAGCATTGGTAAAAGACAAAATGCAAGCAGGAGGCATCCGACACTCGCAATTACTTCAAAAACCAATTCAAAAAGTAGCTGTTTTGGGAGGGGCTGGAAGTTTTGCTATTAAAAATGCCATTCAAGCAGGAGCCGATGCTTTTTTGACTGCTGACTTGAAATACCACCAATTTTATGAAGCCGAAAATCAGTTACTTTTGGCCGATATTGGACATTTTGAAAGCGAACGGTATACAAAAAATTATATTGTTGACTTTCTTAGAAAAAAAATCCTTAATTTTGCAATCATTTTTTCAGAAGAAAATACAAATCCAGTTAAGTACTTATAAAATATGGCGACTAAAAAAGAATTAAGTGTCGAGGACAAGTTAAGAGCAATTTACGATTTACAATTAATTGACTCTAGAATTGACGAAATCAGAAACGTAAGAGGAGAACTTCCTTTAGAGGTAGAAGATTTAGAAGATGAAGTAGCTGGTTTAAGCACTCGTTCAGAAAAATTAAAAAGCGAGCTTGAAGTAATCGAAGAGCAAATCAAAGTGAAGAAAAACGCTATTGATGAGCACAAAGAAGCGATCAAAAAATACACAAAACAACAAGAAAGCGTTCGTAACAATAGAGAATACAACTCTTTGACTAAAGAAGTTGAGTTTCAAGAATTAGAAATTCAATTGGCTGAAAAGCAAATCAAAGAAATGAAAGCTTCTATTGAACATAAAAAAGAAGTGATTGCTAATTCTAAAGAAAAATTAGAATTAAAATCAGCGCATTTAAAACATAAAAAATCAGAATTAGATGCAATTATGGCTGAAACTCAGAAAGAAGAAGAATTCTTATCTGAAAAATCAGCAGAGTACCAAGGACAGATTGAAGAGCGTTTGTTAACCGCTTACAAAAGAATCAGAGGTAGCGTTCGCAATGGCTTAGCTGTTGTTTCTATCGAAAGAGGAGCGTCTGCAGGTTCGTTCTTTACTATTCCACCACAAACACAAGTGGAAATTGCTTCAAGAAAAAAAATCATCACTGATGAACATTCAGGAAGAATTTTAGTGGATAGCGCCTTGGCTGAAGAAGAAAGAGAAAAAATGGAAAAATTATTTTCTAAATTTTAATTACTTTAAGTCCCGATTCACATCGGGACTTTTTTATTATGAAACGATTCCTTTTCTTTATAACGACTAAATTGTACGGAGTTTATATCAACCTTTTGTGTTTTATAGCTCCTAAAAAAGCTACTTTAATAGCCTATTCCCTTTTTAGCCAGCCCCGAAAAGGAAAACTAAACAGTAGCAAACTTCCTCCTTTTTTAGCGGAAGCCAAAAAAGAACGTTTTGAGAAAAACGGACAGTCTTTCCAAACGTACCGCTGGGAAGGTGGTGAAAAGATTATTTTTCTTGTTCATGGTTGGCAAAGCAACTCGGCACGTTGGCGAAAATTAATTCCACATCTAATAGAAACTAATCACACCATTATTGCCATTGACGCACCCGCACATGGACTATCAGAAGGAAAAGAATTCAATGTATTTCAATATGCCGCTTATATCGATAGTGTAGCTAAAAAATACACGCCAAATTATATCATTGGACATTCCATCGGAGGAAAAACAAGCTTATATTACCAAGCTACGTATCAAAATCCAAGTATTGAAAAAATCGTACTATTAGGCGCTCCCGCTGATTTTAAAATCATCTTTGAAAACTACATCAAATTATTGAGTTTAAACAACCGTATGGTGCAGTTATTACACCAACATTATTGGGATTACTTCCAAATTAAAGTAGAACATTTCTCTGCCAAGCACTTTGTTTCTTCTATTAAAGCCAAAGGATTTGTAATTCACGATGTCGAAGATAAAATCGTGTTGTATAAAGAAGGTGAAAAAATAACCAACCATTGGAAAGCATCTGTTTTAGAAACTACCAAAGGACTCGGACACAGTTTACAAAACAAAGAAGTGTATAAAAAAATCGTCTCCTTTCTTTCTGAAGCGAATTAAATCTCCCAAATTCATTACTTTTGCGGTATGGAAGACAATCTAAAACGCCTTAATAAATTCATTGGAGAAACCGGTTATTGCTCTCGCAGAGAAGCGGATAAACTCATCGAAGAAGGAAGAGTAACCATTAACGGTATTGTCCCAGAAATGGGCACCAAAGTAGCACCTGAAGACGAAGTGCGTATTGACGGCAAACTGATTGTCGGAAAAACAGAAAAATCCATTTATTTAGCTTTCAATAAACCCGTAGGTATTGAATGCACTACCAACCTAGAAGTGCGCAATAATATCGTGGATTACATCAACTATCCCAAACGTATTTTCCCAATTGGCCGATTAGATAAAGCCAGCGAAGGATTAATTTTCATGACCAATGACGGTGATATTGTCAACAAAATATTACGCGCCAGAAACAATCACGAAAAGGAATATACCGTAACCGTAAACCGCCCCATTACGGATCGTTTTATTGAGCGCATGGGAAATGGTGTTCCTATTTTAGAAACCGTAACCCGGAAGTGCAAAGTAGAACAAATTAGCAAATACACCTTCAAAATTATTTTGACCCAAGGCTTGAATCGCCAAATTCGTAGAATGTGCGAGTATTTAGGCTACGAAGTAACTGCTTTGAAACGCATCCGAATTATCAATATTTCACTTGATGTTCCTGTAGGGCGTTACCGCGAATTGACCGATACTGAAATTAAAGAGCTAAACCAACTGATTGCACCTTCAAGCAAAACAGAAGAGGCTAGTTTACCAAAATCAGAACCTACAACAAGACGAAAAATAGAATTTCCGAGAAGGGACAATTCTAAATTTAGAAGAAAATAATTCATATAACAAAGGCTGTTCTCTCGAACAGCCTTTGTTGTTTATGATTCAATATTGAACTTATTTTCTAGCTCTAATTTGACGTGCCAAAAGTGTATTTTGCAACAACATCGCAATCGTCATTGGACCCACACCTCCAGGAACTGGCGTAATAAAAGATGATTTCTTACTTACTTCATCAAAATCAACATCTCCTGTAATCACATATCCTTTTGGGTGCGACGCATCTTCTACCCTAGTGATACCCACATCAATAACAACAACACCTTCTTTCACCATATCCGCTTTCAAATAATTAGGCACGCCTAAAGCGGTAATAATGATATCGGCATTCTTGGTGAATTCTTCAATATTTTTAGTTCTACTATGTGTTAGCGTAACAGTTGAATCTCCTGGATAGCCTTTGCGACTCATCAAAATACTCATTGGTCGACCCACAATATGGCTTCTTCCAATCACTACCGTATGTTTCCCAGCGGTTTCTACTTTATAACGCTCCAATAATTGCATAATTCCAAACGGAGTAGCAGGCAAAAACGTTTCCATTTCCAAAGCCATTTTACCAAAATTCGTAGGATGAAATCCATCCACATCTTTATCAGGGTGAATCGCCATCAATATTTTTTCTTCGTCGATATGTTTAGGCAAAGGCAATTGAACAATAAATCCGTCCAAATTATCGTCTTCGTTCAAATCAGCTATCTTGGCAAGCAATTCACTTTCGGTAATCGTTTCTGGCAAAGACACCAAAGTTGATTCGAAACCAATTTGCTCACAAGAACGCACTTTGCTGCCCACATAGGTCAAGCTCGCGCCATTATTCCCTACCAAAACTGCGGCTAAATGAGGTACTTTTTCGCCATTGGCTTTCATTTTTTGAACCTCGGCTGCAATTTCTTGTTTGATATCTTCCGATGTCTTTTTTCCGTCTAGTAGTTGCATTGTATTTAGTTTAGTTGTTTTTGGCCTAGATTTTTAGATTGTTAGAGCTTTAGATATATTAGAAAATTGATAGTTAGAACTTTAGATTCTAATGATTTAGTAATCTAATATTCTAGTAATCTTACAATCTAGAAATCTAATAATCTAGCCATCTATTTTATCTGATTCCCGGCATACCTCCTGGTATTCCTTTCATTCCCCCCATCATCTTCATTAGGTTTTTACCTCCAGGACCTTGCATCATTTTCATCATTTTGCTCATTTGCTCAAACTGTTTCATCAATTGATTCACTTGTTCGATTTTAGTACCAGAACCTTTGGCGATTCTCGTTTTTCTCTTCATATCAATCAAAGCAGGTTTGCTTCTTTCTTGAGGTGTCATCGAATGAATAATCGCTTCGATATGTTTGAACGCATCGTCTTCAATCTCGACATCTTTCATGGCTTTAGAAGCTCCCGGTATCATACCTACCAAGTCTTTCATATTACCCATTTTTTTCACTTGTTGAATTTGTGCCAAGAAATCATCAAATCCGAATTCGTTTTTCGCAATTTTCTTCTGTAATTTTCGAGCTTCTTCTTCGTTGTATTGCTCTTGTGCTCTTTCTACCAAAGACACTACGTCTCCCATTCCAAGGATTCGCTCTGCCATACGTTCTGGGTAGAACACATCAATCGCTTCCATTTTTTCGCCAGTACCCACAAACTTAATTGGTTTATTGACTACTGATTTAATCGAAAGCGCTGCTCCACCACGTGTATCTCCATCTAATTTGGTTAAGATAACCCCATCAAAGTTCAATCTGTCGTTGAAAGTTTTAGCCGTATTCACCGCATCTTGACCGGTCATCGAATCCACAACAAACAAGGTTTCTTGTGGTTGAATTGCTTTATGAACGCGTTCAATTTCGTTCATCATTTCCTCATCCACAGCCAAACGACCTGCAGTATCGACAATCACCACATTAAAACCGTTGGCTTTAGCATGTTTAATAGCATTTTGCGCAATCTCAACAGGATTTTTATTTTCTGGTTCAGAGTAGACCTCTACTCCAATAGAATCTCCTACCACATACAACTGCTGAATTGCCGCTGGACGGTAAATATCACAAGCCACCAAAAGTGGTTTCTTTCCTTTTTTAGTCTGTAAATAATTAGCTAATTTTCCCGAAAAAGTAGTTTTTCCCGAACCTTGCAAACCCGACATTAAGATAACTGTTGGCGCTCCCGAAAGATTAATTCCAGCCACATCGCCACCCATCAATTCGGTCAATTCGTCTTTCACCAATTTCACCATCAATTGTCCAGGTTGCAATGTAGTCAATACATCTTGCCCCATCGCTTTGTCTTTTACTTTGGCAGTAAAATCTTTGGCAATTTTAAAGTTCACATCGGCATCCAATAACGCACGACGCACTTCTTTCAAAGTTTCCGCTACGTTAATCTCAGTGATTTTTCCGTGTCCTTTTAAGACGTGAAAGGCTTTATCTAATTTATCGCTTAAATTACTAAACATATTATTTACTTTTTTTGAAATGCAAAGATAAACTAATTCAATAATTAGGCAATTCAATACTGAGATAATTGAGTTGGAAAAATTCATGGCGATTGTTCGATTATTAGAGTGTTAACGAGTTGACAAGAATTTAAAAGTCTATTTGATAAATTGCACTAATTTTTTATGTTTAGAAATGTAATAATTTATTATATTTACGATATCTACAACATTGTATAACGAAATCATTCATACAAAGAAGTTATATACTATTTTCAAAACCAATTACTCTTGAAAACAAACCTTAAATTATTTTCAATCCTTATTTTAGCATTTATTTCTTGTAAAAAAGAGACAGAAAAAAAAACAATTGTCGAAAACTTTTGTAGTGATCAATTAGAAATAATTTTGGATAATGATAGAATCGTTATTGATAAAGAAAGTGGAAAAGGAGTATTGGAAATCATAGAAAGTCCAACAAAAAAGCAAACAAAAACATTTATCTTGAATAAAACAGAAATAGAAAAACTATTTAATAATGGTTTTGGCTTAATAAAATTAACTAATTACAACTTCTACACTAAAACTTGTTACGCTGGACAAAATTTCACTTTAAGATTAAATTGTCCAAACAAATCATTAGAATGGCATAATTCTTCGGTTGCAAATTGGTCCAAAATTTCAAATGAAACTAACGAAATATACGGAGTCCTAAAAGATAAAATAAAAATAAAAGGATAAAAACCTCTCTGCTAACGCGAGCGTCTCGCTCGTGTCTACTATTTTAAACAAAAAAACGACCTCGAGTAGAGGTCGTTTTTAATTATAATACGTTTGAATTTACATTCTCTCTGGAACATTAATTCCTAACAAACTAAAAGAAGAAGCAATCGTATCGGCTACTTTTTTAGACAGTTGTACTCTGAATATTTTCTTTTCTTGATTTTCTTCGCCCAAGATTGGCACCGCTTGGTAAAACGAATTGTATTCACGAACCAACTCATAGGTATAATTGGCAATCAAAGCGGGACTGTGATTTTGAGCCGCATGCTGAATTACTTCTGGATACAATTCTATTTGTTTTAACAATTCTTTTTCCTTTTCGTGCAAGTCGGTGGTTTTGGCTATTGCCGTAAAATCAAAAGTGGCTTTACGAAGAATAGACTGAATACGCGCATAGGTATACTGAATAAAAGGTCCTGTATTTCCCGCAAAATCAACCGATTCTTCCGGATTAAACATGATTTGTTTCTTAGGATCCACTTTTAAAATGTAGTATTTCAATGCTCCTAAACCAATCGTGTTGTATAATTTGGCTTTCTCCTCTTCCGAATAGCCTTCTAATTTTCCTAACTCTTCTGAAATTTTTTGAGCCGTACTGGTCATTTCGTGCATTAAATCATCGGCATCTACTACCGTTCCTTCACGGCTTTTCATTTTGCCCGAAGGCAATTCCACCATTCCATACGACAAATGATACAAGCTCGAAGCCCAATCAAAACCTAGTTTTTTCAAAATCAAAAACAACACTTTGAAATGGTAATCTTGCTCATTACCCACTGTATATACCATTCCTCCTACATCCGGATAATCTTTTACACGTTGAATCGCTGTCCCAATATCCTGAGTCATATACACCGCTGTCCCGTCCGAACGCAAAACGATTTTTCTATCCAAACCTTCGTCAGTCAAATCAATCCAAACCGAACCGTCTGGATCTTTTTCAAAAACGCCTTTTTCTAACCCAATTTGAACCACGTCTTTTCCTAACAAATAGGTATTACTTTCGTAGTAAAAACTATCAAAGTTAACCCCTAAATTGCTGTAGGTTGTCGCAAAACCATCATACACCCATTGGTTCATAGTATTCCATAATGATTTTACCTCCTCATCACCAGCTTCCCATTTCAGCAACATCTCTTGCGCTTCTAAAATGATGGGCGCTTGTTTTTTGGCTTCTTCTTCGGTTTTACCCGCAGCCATTAATTGGTTGATTTCTTCTTTGTAGGCTTTATCAAAAGCAACATAATAATTCCCAACTAATTTGTCTCCTTTTAATCCTGTAGAGGCTGGCGTTTCTCCATTACCAAATTTTTTCCAAGCCAACATCGACTTGCAAATATGAATACCACGGTCGTTGATAATTTGGGTTTTATATACTTTTTTACCCGAAGCTTTGATAATCTCAGCCACCGAATACCCTAATAAATTATTACGAACATGACCCAAGTGTAAGGGTTTGTTGGTGTTAGGCGAAGAATACTCCACCATTACCGCCTTGTCTAAAGGATTTGGAGTTACAAAACCGTATTTTACATCGTCTTTGATTCCGTTGAAGAAATTTAAGTAATACGAATCGGAGATTACAATATTCAAAAATCCAGACACCACATTGAATCGGGCTACTTCTGAAACATTATCTACCAAGTAATTCCCAATTTTAGTTCCTAACTCCACTGGATTGCTTTTCACCAATTTTAACAACGGAAAAATAACCATCGTAATATCGCCTTCAAACTCCTTGCGAGTCGCCTGAAACTCTACTTTATCAACGGATACTTCAAATAAATCCTGAATCGCTTTTGTTATAGATGGGGTAAGAATGTGTTGTAATGACATTGAATCTGTTTTTTTAAGAGTGCAAATATAAGGATTTCAGAAGGAAATAGAATAGCCTTTTTTTGAGTCGGTTTTGGTACACTAAAAAGAGCTTTTGTTTGTTTTTTTCGCCACGGATTAAAAGGATTTATTCGTAAAATCTGTGAAATTTGTGGCAAATAAAAAAGAGAAACCATTAAGGAATTAAGATCCATTTAGCGCTTAATGAACCTTAATTTCTTAATGGTTTAAGAATATAATAGTAATGGCTAATTTACAATAACTACCATTTAATAATAGCACTTGCCCAAGTAAAGCCGCTACCAAAAGCTGCTAAAACAACCGTATCTCCCGACTTGATTTTACCTTGTTCCCAAGCTTCAGTCAAAGCAATCGGAATGGAGGCTGCCGTGGTATTACCGTATTTCATTACGTTATTATGCACTTGCTCGTCTTTCAATCCGAATTTCTTCTGAATGAATTGCGAAATTCTCAAATTCGCTTGATGCGGAATCAACATATCAATATCATCCACTTTCAAATTATTGGCTTCCAAACCTTCGTTTATCACCTCAGCAAAACGAACCACTGCGTTTTTAAATACAAATTGCCCATTCATATACGGGAAATAACTTTCGTCGTCTGGATTATTGTCTTTCAAAATATCCGTCACCCATCGACCACCCATTCCTGGTGCTTTTACAATCAATTCTTCGGCATGAAGCCCTTCTGAATGCAAATGCGTAGATAAAATTCCTTTGGTCACATCTTCTTCACGACTTAAAACCGCCGCTCCTGCTCCATCTCCAAAAATCACAGAAACTCCACGACCACGAGTGGTCATGTCTAAGCCTGTTGATTGTACTTCGGAACCAATAACCAAAACATTTTTATACATTCCAGTTTTGATGTATTGATCGGCCACCGATAAGGCATACACAAATCCCGAACATTGATTTCGAACATCCAAAGCGCCCACGGTGCGTAAACCCAAATCGCGTTGTACCAAAACACCTGGACCTGGAAAATAGTAATCCGGACTTAAAGTCGCAAAAACGATAAAATCAATGTCTTCCTTGGCAACCCCTGAACGTTCAATCGCAATTGCTGCCGCTTTGACTCCCATAGAAGTAGTGGTATCTTGACCTGGTATAATATGGCGACGTTCCTGAATTCCGGTTCGTTCTTGAATCCATTCGTCATTTGTATCAATGATTTTAGATAAATCATCATTTGTAACTACATTGTCAGGAACATAAAATCCTAATCCTGTTATTTTTGAGTGGTACATAGTTGAATATTTATAACCGGTTGAACATAATTAGTTTTTAATGATAATTTTACGTCAGTTCGAGTGATTTTCGAAAGAAAATTGTATCGAGAACAAGTAAAATTTCATTAAAAACGTTTCTCGATACATTTTTTGTTCCATTTCATTACACAAAAAACACTCGTCCCGAAACGTCGGGAGACGTTTTTAATAATTACACCCAACGAGTTTATTTATATTAATTTTTAAGACATTCCTTTTTCTGTAACAAAAGAATAAAAATCTAAAGTACTAAATAAATTGGATTTTAAAAGTAGTATGCCGTTTTATTCAAAAATTCCAATCGTATTGATGCGCCCGAGGGAAGAAAAGCATCATTTTCAAAAAATAAAGTTTGAGAACTCGAACTAACTTCAACCAAGTAATAATTCCCTTTGAAATACGACTGTTTTACAATACCTTTCAATGATCCGTTGGGATCCAACTTAAGTTGGTGTGGATATACTAAATGCACTTTCCCATTCAATTCTAATTCATTGACTTCTCCAAAAAGTGAAGCAATGTATTTATTTTGAGGAGTATTGTATAAGTTTTGAGGAGAATCCGTAGCAATGATTTTGCCGTGCTGCATCACAATCGTTTCATCCGAAAAAGACAAGGCATCTGTGCTATCATGGGTAGCAATGATACAGGTAATTTTCTTTTCTTTCAAATAGTGAAAAAGATTTCTGCGCAATGCATTTTTCCGAAAAGAATCGATTTGGCTAAACGGTTCGTCGAGCAATAAAATTTCAGGCTCTAAGGCCAAAACTCGTGCTAATGCGACGCGTTGTTGCTGTCCGCCGCTCAAGTATTGGGCTTTGACTTTGGCATATTCGGTCATTTCAACCATTTCAAGAAGCTCCTGCACACGGGCTTTCTTTTTATCCCGATAAATATTGGAAAGAAACTTACCCACATTTTCTTCGACAGTAATATAAGGCATCAAATCAAAATCTTGTGCCAAGTATTTAATGTAATCTTCCCCCGGAATCAAATTAAATTGAGGACCGAGAATTGGTTGTTGATTGTAACTAATGCTTCCCGAATCCAAGTCATACAAACCATAAATCAACTTGAGTAAGGTACTTTTGCCGCAGCCGCTTTCGCCAATGACCGCAATATTATGTCCTTGCTGCGCCACAAAACTAAGCCCTTTAATAACGGGCTGGTCGTAATACGAAAAAGTAATATCCTTGAGTTCGAGCATGGTTCGTTGTAAAGGAACCAAATGTACAATGTTTAATTTGAATACTTCAATAAAAAAAAACAGCTCTTTAATTAGAGCCGTTTTTTTATTAATACACTAACAATCAATTTCCGTTTTGGGCTTTCTGAACCATTTTTTCATTGGCCGTAATGGCAAACTCCACACGGCGATTCTGACTTCTTCCTTCTGGCGTCTCGTTAGTTGCAATAGGGTCTGCAATTCCATATCCATAAGTAGCAAACCTATTCGAGTTCACTCCTTTGGAAACCAAATACCACCTAACGGTTTCGGCTCTTTTTTGCGAAAGCGCCACATTATAGTCAGGAGTTCCCGTACTATCGGTATAGCCAAAAATCTGAATATTTGTTTCTGGATATTCTTGTAAAATTGGCACAAGTTTATCTAAATTTTGTTGTGCTTGCGGCGTCAAAGTTGATTTATTTGTGTCAAAACGAATGGCATTTTCATTTAAAACCAATCGAATGCCCTCGCCCACTCGTTGAACATCCGCTTCAGGAAGTGCTTGATTAATTGCCTTGGCTTGTTTATCCATTTGATTCCCAATTACACCACCTGCCACTCCGCCAATCACTCCGCCTAAAACCGCTCCTAGAGCTCCTTTTCCCCCTTTGCCTGCATTATTACCTATAATTCCTCCAATAACAGCACCTCCTACAGTACCTATTACCGCTCCTTTTTGTGTATTACTGGCATTTTTGACTGAGTCACAGCTACTCACTACACTTGTTAGTACCAATACAACACTACCCAAAACACTAATTATTCGTTTCATTTTTTCTGATTTTTATTTTTATACTACTTAAAGATACTCGAAGAAAAAATAGCCGTACTGACGCAAAGCATAAAATCGATAAAATGTCAATTTGTCACCTTGAAATGGTTTGGTATTTTATTTGAAAACTATCAATTCATCAATTTAAACTTAAAATTTATATACTATGACAACTGGAAAAATTAATGTTTCGGTAGAGAATATCTTCCCTTTAATCAAGAAATTTTTATACAGCGATCACGAAATTTTCTTGCGCGAATTGATTTCAAATGGAACCGATGCTACTCTAAAATTAAAACACCTAACAAGTATTGGCGAGGCCAAAGTAGAGTATGGCAATCCTATTATTGAAGTAAAAATTGACAAAGAAGGCAAAAAACTGCACATCATTGATCAAGGTTTGGGGATGACTGCTGACGAAGTAGAAAAATACATCAACCAAGTGGCCTTCTCTGGGGCAGAAGAATTCTTAGAAAAATACAAAGATTCGGCTAAAGATTCCGGAATTATTGGGCATTTTGGACTTGGATTTTACTCGGCGTTTATGGTGGCTGAAAAAGTAGAAATCATTACCAAATCCTTCAAAGACGAACCTGCTGCCCACTGGACTTGCGACGGTAGTCCTGAATTTACTTTGGAACCTGCTGACAAAACCGACAGAGGAACGGAAATTATTTTGCATATCGCCGAAGATTCTTTGGAGTTTTTAGAAGAATTCAAAATCAAAGAATTACTAAACCGTTACAATAAATTTATGCCGATTCCAATTAAATTTGGAACCAAAACAGAAACACTTCCGTCACCAGAAGGTGCTGCCGAAGATGCAAAACCGGAAACGATTGAAGTGGACAACATCATCAATAACCCAAATCCTGCTTGGACAAAACAACCAACGGAATTAACCGAGGAAGACTACAAAACGTTCTACCACGAGTTGTACCCAATGCAGTTTGAAGAACCGTTATTCAACATTCACCTGAATGTAGATTATCCGTTCAACTTAACGGGGATTTTGTACTTCCCTAAATTAGGTGGCGATTTGCAAATCCAAAAAGACAAAATTCAGTTGTACCAAAACCAAGTGTTTGTTACCGACAATGTGGAAGGAATTGTGCCTGAATTCTTAACGATGTTAAAAGGAGTGATTGACTCACCAGACATTCCGTTGAACGTGTCGCGTTCGGGTTTACAAGCGGATGCTGCAGTGAAAAAAATCTCGAATTACATTACCCGTAAAGTAGCCGATAAACTAAAAGCGTTATTCAATGACAACCGTGCCGATTTTGAACAAAAATGGAACGACATCAAAATCGTATTGGAATACGGAATGCTTTCGGAAGATAAATTCTATGAAAAAGCAGGCGCTTTTGTTTTGTACCCAACGGTAGATGACAAGTACTTCACTTTGGACGAATTGAAAGAACAATTGAAAGAAAAACAAACCGACAAGAACAATAAACTAGTCTTGTTGTATGCCAATAACAAAGAAGCACAACATTCGTATATCGAAATTGCCAAAGAAAAAGGATACGAAGTATTGTTGTTGGATTCGCCAATTATCTCGCACCTAATTCAAAAATTAGAAGGCGACAATAGCGAGATTAGTTTTGTTCGTGTGGATTCAGATCATATTGATAATTTAATCAAGAAAGAAGACACGGCCATTTCTAAATTGTCTGAAGACGAGCAAACCAATTTAAAAACGGTAGTGGAAACGATTGTTCCAAAACAAAACTATACGGTACAATTAGAAGCTTTAGACAGTCAGGTAGCGCCATTTATCATTACGCAACCTGAGTTCATGCGCAGAATGAAAGAAATGAGTCAAACCGGTGGTGGTATGTTTGGTATGGGCAACATGCCAGAAATGTACAACTTAGTGGTGAATACTAATTCTGATTTAGCTACCACTATTTTGAACACCGAAGACAAAGCCACTCAAGAAAGTTTGATCAAACAAGCCTTAGACTTGGCTAAATTGTCTCAAAACTTGTTAAAAGGAGAAGCCTTAACCGCTTTTGTAAAACGCAGTTTTGAGTTGATTAAATAAGCTCAAAAATAATTAGTAAAGAAGCCGTCCGAAAGGGCGGCTTTTTTTGTGCAAAAAAATAGGCTACAAATTTAAGAGTGCATTCAATGATTTGTAAGAAAAATTTATATATTTGAAAAAGAGTAATTCAAAACAAACCTTCGATTAGAAATCCTTTTATTATCTATTAGATAGACAATGGTTTGTTTGGAACATAAACAAGTTATCATAAATATTTCACAATTATTGATTATAAAAAAACTATGAAAAATCAATTATTAACTATTCTATTATTAATGATTTCAACAATGACATTTAGTCAAAATCCCGAATCATCTACAAGAAAACTTATTAATAATGCTAAATTTACAAGAATTAACAGAGATTGGAGAACTTTAGCAGAATTTAAATCAGGGATTGGTGAAACTGTTCAATTTTTTCCAATCGAAGTGATTAATTTAAAATCTGGAGAAAAAACTAAAGCGTTACAAATAGATATTAATACTGATGTTTATAAAACTGCTTGGATAGGAATTGAAGAAATCAATGAGTTCATTACATTCATTGAAGAATATGTAATTCCAAATTTAGAATCAAAATATAATAATAGTTCGGCTGAATATATTTTTAATGCGAAAGAAATGACTTTATCATATTTAATTCATGAAAAAACTAGGAGGTTGACCATAAAATTAAATAGATATGAAGACAACTACACTTTTTGGACAGTAACACAGGTTGATAAAATTCCAGGACTACTTGATGTATTAAAAATTATCAAATAACCTCCCACGCTGGCGCGAGCATCTTGCTCGTGCCTTGAGTACCAATAAAAAACCCTGCTAGTATCAGCAGGGTTTTTGTTTTAACCACATAGAAACATAGTAAAATCTATAGCAAAAGATTGGGATAGACGTTTCACTCTTCACGATATCACTATGTGAAAAATAGTGCTTTTTCTAAAACCTCTTTATTTATTTACATAAATCTATGTTTCTATGTGGTTGAATAAATCAATCTTGTAATTAATTCCCAATAATTCCGGTTTCTTCTTTTTTATCCTTGTTCAATAAAATAGGAGTTTCTTTAGCCAATCTATTCTTCGTTGGAATCTTATAATTAATACTAAATCCAAAACGACGCGAATCCATTTTGTTACTCAATAACAACGGCGTGTTGTAGGAATTGAACACAAATCGGTTGGAGTTAAAAATATCATCCGCATTAATAGAAATAGACAACTGATCTTTCAAGAACTTTTTAGAAAACGACAAATCAACCGTATTATTAAACGGCTTATTGGCAATGAAATAATAGTAATTTCCTTTGGCAGTGATGTAGCTAAAATTAGCCACAAACTTAATTTTACTTGGCAATACCAACTGCGACATTACATTGTACACCCAAAATCCTTTGGTTTCTATAGCAGGAATTTGGTGCAACTGATAGGCAGCATACACAAATAGAAAATTCATTTCGTCCGGATTCCCCCCGCTACCGCGCGAATCCCTTCGCGTGGTCCCCCGCTACCGCGCGAATCCCCCCGCTACCGCGCGAATCCCTTCGCGTGGTCAATACTGCCACCCACAACGCAAAATCTCTCAACTTTGAATGATAATAACAAACCCTGCTAGATACTAGCAGGGTTTTTGTTTTAATTTCCGATTATTCCGGTTTCTTCTTTTTTATCCTTGTTCAATAAAATAGGAGTTTCTTTAGCCAATCGGTTCTTCGTTGGAATCTTATAATTAATGCTAAATCCAAAACGACGCGAATCCATTTTGTTACTCAATAACAACGGCGTGTTGTAGGAATTGAACACAAATCGGTTGGAGTTAAAAATATCATCCGCATTAATGGAAATAGACAACTGATCTTTCAAGAACTTTTTAGAAAACGACAAATCAACCGTATTATTAAACGGCTTATTGGCAATGAAATAATAGTAATTTCCTTTGGCAGTGATGTAGCTAAAATTAGCCACAAACTTAATTTTACTTGGCAATACCAACTGCGACATTACATTGTACACCCAAAAACCTTTGGTTTCTATAGCAGGAATTTGATGCAACTGATAAGCCGCATACACAAATAGAAAATTCATTTCGTCCGGATTCACATTCATTTTCATTGTTTCGGCAATTCCTTTAGTGAAAAGCATGTACGGAATTGGCATTCCAATATTGAAATTATGAATCTTTACTTCGGGTACATTTTCATTGGTATTGACCACCACATTAGAATTCAAATTGACTCTTTGAATCACTTGATTCGTAGCCGAACTCAAAGAATAGCCAATAAAGGCATAATCGTAAGCACTCAATTTGACTTCATAGTTGTCAAATATAGTAGGCTGCAAATTCGGGTTTCCTAAATAACCGATATTCTGATTCTGATAATTGGTGTTATTTGGGTTCAAAGCAGAGGTGCTTGGCAAGGTGATTTTCTTGTTGTAATTCACATTAAAGAACACCGACTTATTAAAATTATACTGCGCACTGGCATTTGGGAAAAAGCGAAACTGCTTGAAAGGAGTCAAATCAGTCGTGTTCGTTTTTCCAGAAATGTTGTAATCTTCTGCTCTACCGCCCACAATAAAACTCAAACTTTTGAACTTGGTTTGCAATTCAAAATAACCCGCAGTAGTTTTTCTTTGGTAATCCAAATTAGTTACTCCTCTGTTTTGCGTTTGAAAAGACAAGCCCTCGTGCAAACTTCCAAAACTTAGTTTCCCTTCGTCAGAAAAAGCAATCGGTTGCGAATAATCAAATTTGAAGTTGTAATATTTTTGGTCCGATGAGTTGTCCAAAACTGGCAAGGCAACCCCTAGAGAATTCATCACAAAGTCACTCTGATTGCGATTGAAATTGAATTTAAAATCCAATTTTTTAGTTTTATCCTCAAAACGTTTTTGGTAGGTCGCTACCGCATCTTGACGCCACCCTTTGGTGTTAGAATCATCCTGGGTGGCATAGCCCGTACCATTAGCTAATGTAGTACTTCCGTTATTGTTATAATTCACATCATAGTTCAACAACAAACGATCTCTTTTCAAATCAAAAGTAATTGCTGATTTAATAAAGTTGGTTCTATTGGTTCTATCAGCATCTGTATTAGAAAGCAAGGTCTGGCTATTGTTTTCTTCTTTAATTAACGAAGTCCACATAGCACTTTCTCTATAGTTTTGCCCCATATTCAACTGCCAACCAAAGTATTTGTTTTTGGCATTCAGCAAAACACTGTTGTTGACTCTCCATCTCAAACGATCGTAAGTGGTCACATTGGTGCTATTGGTATAGGTAGCACTCAAAAAGTTCTTCGCATTTTTATTGGTAATAATATTCAAAATAGCTCCACCCGAAGTAGCCGGAAACTCCGCCCCAGGTTGGGTTATGATTTCTATTCTTTCGATGGCATTGGCTGGCATTCCTTCCAAAAACCCATTCAATTCATTCGAAGAAATATTCAAAGGTCTTCCATCCATATAGACGTCCAATTGTTTTCCTTGGTACATCATTCCGGCAATATCCGAAGCAATTAAACCCGGTAATTTTTTCAATCCTTCCAAAACAGAACCCGAACTCAAACTCGGCTGATTGGCAAAATCAAAAATAGTTCGGTCAGCGCGTTGTTCCACTGCTTTCTTGGTTTTGGTAATGGTAACCTCTTTAAGTTCTTGAGGTTTTTTAGAATTTTCTTGAGCCGAAAGTTGGAAAAAAGCTCCAAAAAACAAGGCGGGTACTAGTAGTATTTTTTTCATTATGTATTTTTCATTTGCCCATTTAGTCTTTGAATTCGCTCATTTGTTACACTTCTTTTTGAACTAATTTTCAAAAACAACGCAACTTATACTTAGAATTACGAACTTTGCCCTCTACTTTGACAATACGATACCATTATGACTTTAGAAATAGGAACACCAGCATTACTTTTTTCAGCCACATCATTAATTCTTTTGGCTTACACCAACCGATTCTTGACCATTGCCAGCATCATTCGCGGACTAAAAAAAGTGTACAAAGAGAAAGAAAACAGCATGATTTTATTAGAAATCAAAAATCTTAACCTGCGCCTCACTCTAATTCGCTATATGCAAATGGCGGGTGTGTTGTGCTTGTTCTTATCTGTTTTTGCCATGTTGCTATTGTTCTTTGAAGAACAAGCTATTAGTTTGTATTTCTTCGGACTAAGTATGTTGAGTTTATTAATTTCACTGGGATTGTCGTTTTGGGAAATCAGTATTTCAGTCAATGCCCTGCGTTTGCATTTGAGTGATTTATCAGAAATGGATAAAAAACAAATCAATTCATAATGACAAACAGTTCAAAACTAAAAGGCGTTTTCCTTATTGGACTTGGAGCCACCAGCTACGGCATGTTAGCTACTTTTGTAAAAATGGCCTACGCCGAAGGCTTTACCACTCCCGAAGTAACGATTGCTCAATTTATTTACGGAATTGCAGGAATCCTACTCATCAACGCATTTCAAAGAGTTCAAAATAAAAGTCAAGCCGCCACAGCCTCGCCAAAAACAATAGCACAACTAATGGTTGCGGGAACTTCTTTGGGCATGACCAGTGTTTTTTACTATTTGGCCGTAAAATACATCCCTGTTTCTATTGCTATTGTGCTCTTGATGCAAACCGTTTGGATGGGCGTAGTCTTTGAAATGATTTTAGAAAAGAAAATCCCTTCAGGAAAAAAAATAATCTCGGTGGTAGTGGTGCTGTTAGGAACGGCTTTGGCTACTAATCTCATCGAAAATCAAATCAGATGGGATTGGCGTGGTATCGTGCTAGGACTATTATCTGCTGCTTCATTCACCACCACCATGTTTACTGCTAACCGAGTAGGTATTGGCATTTCCTCGGCACAACGCAGCTTGTACATGTTATTAGGCGGCGCCATAATTGTTTTCGGATTTGCTATCGCCTACCAAACCGGCGCTTTTCATTTTGAAATTTTTGCCAAATGGGGCATTGTCTTGGCGCTTTTTGGGACTATTATTCCGCCATTATTATTTAATGCAGGATTTCCCTTAACTGGAATTGGATTAGGCAGTATTGTTTCGGCTTTAGAGCTGCCTGTTTCGGTGTTAATGGCTTATTTTCTGCTCAACGAAAATGTACACGGACTGCAATGGGTTGGAATTGGATTAATCATACTGGCTATTGTTATTATGAATAGTAATGCTAAAAAGCTAGATTAAAATTGGATTCGCTTTTTAATTCCGAACCGCTACTACTCGACTTGCCAGACGCTGAAATTATCTATTATCCGCAGTTTTTTGACAAAGAACAAGCGGATCAAATTTATGCCGAATTACTTCAAGAAATAGCGTGGCAACAAGACAACATCACAGTATATGGAAAGACACATCCGCAACCGCGTTTGACGGCTTTGTATGGCAATGAAGGAAAACCGTATTCGTATTCCAATATCACGATGCAGCCACACCCTTGGAATAGTCTTTTACAAAAAATAAAACACTACATCGAAGCTACCACAGAATGCCCATTCACAACCGTCTTGCTCAATCAATACCGAGACGGAAAAGACAGTAACGGCTGGCATGCGGATGATGAAAAAGAATTAGGCTCCAACCCAATAATTGCATCGCTGAGTTTTGGTGCTGAACGGGTTTTCCAGCTCAAACACAACACTATTGCTGATGCCAAAAAGAACATTATCTTGGAACACGGCAGTTTATTACTGATGAAAGGAAGTACCCAACATTTTTGGAGACACCAAATCCCAAAAACAGCCAAACCCATTGGTCACCGAATCAATTTAACCTTCCGAACGATTAAATAATTGTTTATATTTGGATTCAAATCAGTCCATTATGAATACAATTATTGATTATTTTTCGACTATTCCGTCGGCACATCGAAGTCTAATTTTAGTAGGCGGAATCACTATTTTTTGGCTAATTGAAAATGCCTTCCCGCTCTTTAATTTCAAATACAAAAGATGGCATCACGCCGGAATCAATATCTTTTTTACCCTAACCACTATTGTTGTTAATTTCTGTTTGGCTTTCATTTTGTTGCAAGTGGCAGATTGGACTGTTGCAAATCACTTCGGAATTTTACAATGGTTGCCCGAAATGCACATTGGCCTCTATACACTATTAGGTTTACTTTTACTCGATTTAATTGGCGCTTATTTGGTTCATTTTATCGAACATAAAGTAGCTTTATTTTGGCGCTTCCACCTCATCCATCATACCGATACTTGGATTGATACCACCACGGCTAACCGCCACCATCCTGGCGAAAGTGTGATTCGTTTTGTATTCACAACCCTAGGTGTTCTATTGGTTGGAAGTCCGATGTGGATGGTGTTTTTATACCAAACTTTATCGGTTGTTGCCACCCAATTCAATCATGCCAATATTGCTTTACCTAAAAAAGTGGATTTGTTTTTGAGTTATATCATTGTATCGCCAGACATGCACAAAGTACACCATCACTATCTTATGCCTTATACCGACAGTAATTATGGAAATATTTTTTCTATTTGGGACCGATTGTTTGGCACTTTTATAGTTTTGCCAAGAGAAGAAATAGTGTACGGAGTCGACACGCATTTGCAACCCGAAGAACACAATAGCCTTAAAAATTTACTCCAAATTCCTTTTCAGAAAAAAAAATAAACTCGGTTTAAAAAGTAATTCTTTTTTTTATTAATATTGAAATGCAATTAACACTAACACGTTGGATGCAATTATTTAAAACGTCACTTCGAGTGTTTTTTGTGTAATGAAATGAAACAAAAAATGTATCGAGAACCGTTTTTAATTACATCCAATAGGTTAACACTATTAACGAATAACTAACAACACTATTTGAATTATTTTCATCCGATGAAAAAGAGTAGCCGTAAAGAATTAAGCTGGGAAGAGACGGAAAAACTGATGACTTTAGCCCTAGAAGAAAGAAACCCTTTTGAAATTATTAAAAAAGAATTTGGCCTAGCCGAAAAAGAGGTTTTAGAAATTATGAAAAAGAAAATGCCTGCCGAAAAATTCGAAATGTGGAAAAAGAAAGCAGCCGCCAACAAACCAAAACCAAAACCTGTGAAAATCGATGATTTTGACGACGAATTGGATGGCAAATATTACATCAAAAACAAATTCGATTAACGAATCAACTCCTGAAATCAGGAGTTTTTTTATTCAGTAACAAAGCAAAAAACACATGAAAAAACACGCATTACTTTTATTCTTACTATTTTCTGCCACTGTAATTGCCCAAAAAACGGCTTTGTTTACCAAAGATACTATCAGTGTCAATTCCTTATTAAAAGGGACATTGTATGCTCCTTTGAAGCAAAACAAAAAAACCAATCTGGTAATTTTAATAGCGGGTTCGGGACCTACAGATAGAAATGGGAATCAAAAAGGAATGACTAACAATTCCTTGAAGTTACTTGCCGAAGCATTAGCGAACAACAATATCGCTGTGTATAGCTATGACAAACGAATTTTTGCTCAAATGGCTACTGGTAAACTGGACGAAGGCAGTTTGTCTTTTGATACTTTTATTGACGATGCTAAAGCGGTGCTGTTGTATTTCAAAAACCAAAAAAAGTACCACACCATTACTATTGCAGGACATAGCGAAGGAGCTTTGATTGGGTTGGTGGCTGCCAATGGCAATGCCGATGCTTATATCTCAATTGCCGGAGCGGGTCGCCCTATTGACGAAGTGCTTTTGGAACAAATTAGCAAACAAGCTCCTTTTCTGAAAGAGGAAGTGCAAAAAAACTTGGCCACTTTAAAAAGCGGTACTACCTTCGAATTAAAAAATCAAATGCTGGCGTCTTTATTTAGAGCGAGTGTGCAACCCTACATGATTTCGTGGATCAAATACAATCCGCAAACGGAAATGAAACAACTTCACATCCCAACTTTAATCATCAATGGAAACAAAGACATTCAAGTAAGTGTAAATGATGCCCAATTATTGCATCAAGCAAAATCAGATGCCCTGCTCAAAATCATTCCCAATATGAATCATATTTTTAAAGAAATTAAAGGCGATGATACCGAAAACAAAGCGTCTTACACTAACCCTGATTTGCCTATTAGTAAAGAATTACCAACCGTAATTACTACCTTTATCCAATCGTTATAAAGTGTAACATTTTTACTAAAAAGAATACTAATAACCCAATCTAAATAATTCAAAATGAAAAAATCAATTATTGCTCTCGCGCTTGTAGCTTTTCTATGGAACAGCAACGCAGTTAACGCACAAAAAAAAGCAACACCTTCTCAAGATATTAAAGTCGGCATCGACCTTATCGATGTAAAAGACGACAAGGTAAAAGTAACTGTTCAAGCCCCTAAAATTACTTCCGACAAAACTACTTATAGCATCCCTAAAATTGTACCTGGAACCTACTCTGAAGACAATTACGGAAAATACGTAGAAAATTTTAAAGCCTTTGACACAAAAGGGACTGCGCTAGCAGTTACCAAAACAGACGACAATACGTGGTCGATTTCGAATGCAAAAAATCTAGCTAAAATCACCTATTTAGTAAATGACACTTTTGATACTGAAAAAGGAGGAAGTTTTGGAACCGATATTTTTTCTCCAGCGGGTACAAATATTGATGCGGGTACTAACTTTATGTTAAACACTCACGGATTTGTGGGCTACTTCCAAGACAAAAAAGACCTTCCGTATCAAGTTACCATCACACACCCTGAAACACTTTGGGGAGCTACCTCAATGATAGATACTGATGCTAGCAAAACAAAAGATGTATTCAATACACCACGTTATGCTGAACTGGTAGAAAATCCAATTATGTATGCTAAACCCGATTACACTACTTTCAATGTAAACGGAATGGACATTCAAATCGCAGTCTATTCTCCTTCAGGAAAAGTAACTGCCGAAAGCATTACTCCTGAAATGAAAAAAATGATGACGGCTCAAAAAACGTTTTTGGGCAATATCAATTCGACTAAAAAATACAGTGTCTTGCTCTACCTTTCTTCAATGAAAGATACTGATGCAAAAGGATTTGGCGCTTTGGAACACCCAACAGCAACAACCGTTGTTTTGCCAGAAATGATGCCGTTAGAAGAATTACAAAAATCAATGAAAGATGTAGTTTCTCACGAATTTTTCCACATTGTAACCCCTTTAACCATTCATTCTAACGAAATTCAATTCTTTGATTACAATGCGCCTAAAATGTCACAACATTTATGGATGTATGAAGGAGTAACCGAATACTTTGCCAATTTGTTCCAAATCAATCAAGGTTTAATTGACGAAGCGGAATTCTATACGCGTATGGCGGAAAAAATCGAACAAGCAAAAACACTTGACGATACCATGCCTTTCACTACCATGAGTGCTAATGTATTGAAAAGCCCATACAAAGAACAATATTTGAATGTATACCAAAAAGGTGCTTTGATTGGAATGTGTATTGACATTATTATCCGTGAAAAAAGCAATGGAGAAAGAGGTATTCTCAACCTAATGCAACAATTATCAAAAGAATATGGCGTGCACAAAGCATTTAACGACAACGAATTATTTGCTAAAATCACTTCACTAACCTATCCGGAAGTGGGGAATTTTTTAAGCACCTATGTATCGGGTTCAACGCCTATTCCCTATGATATTTTCTTGGCCAAAGTGGGTGTAAGTAAATCAAAAGATAAAAAAGCGGGGAACGTATTCTTAAAAGGACAAACCCCTTATATTACTGTAGATAAAGCTACCAAAGAAATTTTGGTAAGACCTAACACCGATTTAATCGATTTCTACAAAAACTTAGATTTGAGAGCCAACGACATTATACTAGCAATTAATAACAAAGCCTATACACTAGACAACATCTACGACATGATTGGCGAAAGCGAAAATTGGAAAGAAAATGACGCTATTACCATCAAAATTAAAAGAGACGGTAAAGAACAAGTACTAACCGGAAAAGTAAGCTTACCCTACGAAGAAATAGAAGGTTTGCAAGCAACAGATGCTACTAAAACCAACTTGAAAAATGCTTGGTTAAAAGGCTAAAAAATAAATTCATTTTTTTTAAATCCCAATTTAGAAATAGATTGGGATTTTTTTTGCAATTCAATCTCGCTTTACAACTATTTTCATTATTTTGCGCCAAAATAAAACTACAATGAAAAAAATAAGTATCGCTTTCGTAACATCAGTACTATTGTTTGCTTGTTCCGAAAAAAAATTAGAAAACAACCTACACCTAACTGGAAATATTAAAGGATTAAAAAAAGGAACTTTATACGTTCAAAGAGTCAATAACAATAAACTAATTGCATTAGACACCATTGCTATTGACGGAAATTCGAATTTTGAAACCAATATCGAGTTAAAATCACCAGAAATGTTATACTTATTTTTAGATAGAGGAGTAAGCAATTCTTTAGATAATAATTTACTATTCTTTGCCGAACCTGGAAATGTAAATATCGACACCAATTTAGAAAATTATATCGCCGATGCGAAGGTAACTGGATCAAAGAATCAAGATTTGTATTACGAATTTGAAAAAGTAAACAACCGTTTTCAAGAGGAAAGCTTAGATTTGATTGAGAAAAAATTCAAAGCGATAAAAAGCAATAACGAAAAAGAAGTGGCAAACATTACTGCCAAACAAGAATCGAATATAAAAAGAAAATACTTGTATGCGACAAACTTCATTATCAACAACAAAGACCATGAAGTTGCTCCTTACCTTGCTTTATCTGAAATTTACGATATCAACATGAAATATTTGGACACTATCCAAAAATCATTGACTCCTAAAGTAGCGAAATCACTTTACGGAAAAAAATTAACAGACTACATTGCTTCTGTCAAAAAACAAAAAACCGTCAATAGTTATTGACGGTTTTTTTATGCCTTTTATAAAGAAATAAAAAAAACCATAACTTTCGTTATGGTTTTTTGGAGCCGGCGGAGGGACTCGAACCCACGACCTGCTGATTACAAATCAGCTGCTCTAGCCAACTGAGCTACGCTGGCAGCGTATTACGGGTGCAAATATAATTCTGAATTTCTATTTTCCAAAATAAATAAGCACTTTTTTACCGTTTTTTTTGACTATAATTCGTTGATTTTAGCAATCAATTGATTAGCAGTTTGTTCCAATTCAACATTGATTTGTTTGAAGTGTGCTTTTTTGTTTTCAACGTTCTTAGCGTTTACTTTTGTAATCAAAACATCAAAAGCTGCAATAGCTTCATCAATCAAAGCATTAGTTTCTGGTGTTGGAACTCCTGAAGTTGAAATTTCAAACAAATAAACTGCTTCAATAATATCTCCTAAAACGTAGTTGATGTCTTTCTTTAAATTCTTAACGTTTGCCATTTTATTTTTAATTTTAATTTGCGTCTGCAAAAGTACACATAATCTTTCTATTCACTACTACGAAATGTAAATTTCTAAAATTGAAGCTTTTCCACTCAATTGAAAAGCCCTTAAAGCTGCCGGAATTAAAATTGTATCTCCTTTTGAGTAGGAATACATTTCTTCGCCCAACAACAAATCAAAATTACCCTCAACACACATATACACCGTAAAGGTCGCTCCTGTTTTTTGAACTTTCATTTCCCCTTCTAACGGAATAAATTGAGTAGTAAAATAAGGACAATCAACCACTGTATTCGATTCATTCTTATTTTTTTGATACTGCTTTTGAGACGAGACCATATTGTAATTAATAGCATCTAAAGCCAAATCAACGTGTAATTCACGTACATTTCCATCAACATCTACCCTGTCAAAATCATACAATCGATACGTAACATCAGAGGTTTGCTGAATTTCAGCAACCACCATTCCTGCTCCAATAGCATGTACCGTACCTGTTTCGATAAAAAACACATCGCCTTGCTTCACTTTGATTTCGTTAAGCGTAGTCACCAAAGTTTTATTTTCTAAATGTTTTAAATAAGTGGCCGCATCAATAGGTTCTTTAAAACCTGCAATTAATCTGGCATTAGCATCAGCCTGCAACACATACCACATTTCTGTTTTACCAAAGGAATTGTGACGCTGTTTTGCCAAAACATCGTTAGGATGCACCTGAACCGACAAATCTTCTTTAGCATCTAAATACTTAAACAACAACGGAAATTGTTTCCCAAAACGTTCATAAACGGCAGTTCCTAAAATTTCAGCAGGATATTCATCAATAACTTCCGTGATGAACCTACCTTTTAAAATACCATTAGCAATCCTACTTACATCTCCTTCAACGGTAGACAATTCCCAACTCTCTCCAGTTTGATTAGAAGTGATGGACTTATGAAGTACGGATTGTAGTTTAGTACCTCCCCAAAGTCGTTCTTTGAAGATGGGATGAAACTGTAATGGATAAAATGGTATTTTCATTTATTTTTAACCTTATTTGAATACTGCCTTAATGGGCAACTATTTTCTTAACCGCCTCTAGGGCTTTCGGGATGTGTTGACCCGCAAACACACTATTAAATAGCATTTTCACTACTCCTTTTGTATCTATAACATACGTAACTCTTCCGGGAAGTAAACCTAAAAAAGCTGTGGGAACACCAAACAATTTTCTTATTTTTTGATCCGTATCCGACAAAAGTAAAAAAGGAAGCTGATATTGAGCCGTAAACTTTTGGTGTGAGGCTAAACCATCGCTACTAATTCCGATAACCTCAGCTCCTAAATCTAAAAAATCTTCGTATTGATCTCTGAAACTACAGGCTTGTGCCGTACAACCTGGTGTATTGTCTTTGGGATAGAAATAAAGCACTACTGGTTTTTTCCCTATCACCGATGCACTATCAAAACGATTTCCATTAGTATCTAGAGCGCTAAACTGTGGCACAACATCACCTACTTGAATCGCCATTACTCGCCTCTATACGTTACAAAATTACGGGCTGTTTCATACAAAACCACTTCCAAATCGAGATTGGTTTGAATTCGTTTTCTGATTTTGTTCCAAATCACCACCACAATATTTTCAGCCGTTGGATTCAAATCTTGGAATTCAGGAACATCTAAATTCAAATTTTTGTGATCCATCGGAACTTCTACTTCTTCTTTAATTATATCTGAAAGAATTTTAACATCCATAACATAGCCTGTTTCTGGATCAATTGGTCCTGTAACACTCACAATCAATTCATAATTATGTCCGTGAAAATTCGGATTATTACATTTTCCAAAAACAGCATCATTCTTTTCAAAAGTCCAATCCTTTCTGTACAATCGGTGTGCTGCATTAAAATGTGCTTTTCGCGAAATAGTAACTCTCATTTGAATTAATTTAAAGTGTATGCTCTTCTAAAAAATGATAAAATTCATCAAAAATGATTTTAAACCAAATCGTATATAAATCTGGATTATTCTGAATATCAGTCTTAATAGCCTCAATAGGCATCCATTTCCATGCTTCTACCTCTTCGGGGTTAATACTAGGAGCTTCATTATAGTACCCTATCATTACATGATCCAATTCATGTTCTGTTAAACCATTGTCAAAAGGAGCCTTATAAATAAAATGAAACAATTCTTTCAACTCAGTTTGAAATCCCATTTCCTCATACAATCGTCTACTTCCCGCCTGAATATTAGTTTCTCCTTCACGTTGATGACTGCAACAGGTATTGGTCCATAACAGCGGAGAATGGTATTTATGATGAGCACGTTGTTGCAACATAATTTCGTTCTTGTTATTCAAAACAAAAACCGAAAAAGCACGATGTAACACTGCTTTTTCATGCGCCTCCATCTTGGGCATTAACCCAATAGGCTCATCGCTTTCATTGACTAATATAACATGCTCTTCTACCATAGGATTGTATTAATCGTCAAAAATACAAAAAAGATAGAGCAAGAACACCAATTTTTATTTTTAGGCAAAGTTTAACTACTGTCTAACTGGTAAAATGGTATTTTTACATGGAAACTAAGAATAGCTAAAGATTCTAAAAATAAACACAAATGAAATATTATTTTTTATTGTTCGTCCCTTTACTTATTTTTAATGCTTGTGGCCAAACAACAACTCAAAAAAAATCCAACACCTTAACTATGTCAAATACCATTTCCAAACCTGAAAACTCATACTACTCGAACACCGACACCTCAAAATTAAACGTCTCAGATGCCGAGTGGAAAAAAATACTACCTCCTGATTTGTATGCCGTAGCGCGTGAGGCCGATACGGAAAGAGCTTTTACTGGTACAATGTGGAACGATGAAACAAAAGGGACCTACTACTGTGCCGTATGTGGATCCAAATTATTTCGATCCAATCAAAAATTCACCAGCAGTTGTGGTTGGCCTAGTTTTTTTGAGCAAGAAAACAAAGAAAGTATCGTCTTCAAATTAGACAAATCCTACGGCATGATTCGCACCGAAGCACTCTGTGGCCGATGCAACAGTCATCTAGGGCATTTATTCAATGATGGTCCAGAACCTACCGGAAAAAGATATTGTATGAATGCAATTTCTTTAGATTTTGTGCCAGACGCAATACCTACACAATCCAATTCAAAAATAGCCACTATCACTCTAGGTGGTGGATGCTATTGGTGTGTAGAAGCGGTATACGACAATCTAAAAGGAGTCCAATCCGTTGTATCGGGTTATGCTGGTGGTCGTACTGAAAATCCAACCTATGAAGAAGTATGTTCGGGAACTACTGGTCATGCCGAAGTGGTGCAAATTACCTACGACAAAACCCAAACCAATTTAGATGAGATTTTTAAAGTATTCTTTACCGTTCACGATCCTACTACACTCAACCGACAAGGAGCCGATGTGGGTACACAATACCGTTCGGTTATTTTCTACAAAAACGAAGAAGAAAAAAAAGAAGCACAGAATCTTATTGATGCTTTAAAGAATGCTCATGTCTATGACAGTCCAATAGTAACTACTATTGAGCCACTTACTCAATTCTACAAAGCCGAAGACTACCATCAAAACTATTACGAAAACAATCAAAACCAACCGTACTGTAAAATGGTAATCCAACCCAAAATAGAAAAATTCGAAAAACTATTTAAAAGTCGTTTAAAAAAATAATAATGGTATATTTACCTTAATATCCAAAAAAAAGATCCTAAATGAAACAACTCATTCGTCTTACACTACTTCTTGTAGTACTGAATGTAAACACAATTGAAGCACAAAGATCAAAGCCAAGCTGGGCATTACTTGATTTTGTAAAAACGGACAGTATTAATCCTATTGTATCGCCAAATCCAACACAAAAATTTGTGTGCCCGGTAAGTACAAAAGAAGTAAGTTGGGAAGAACGTAATGTACTCAATCCGTCTGCTATTGTAAAAGATAACAAAGTATATCTCATATATAGAGCGCAAGACAACCAAATGACCTCTCGTTTAGGTTTAGCCGTCAGCGAAGACGGTTTACATTTTAAAAAGGAAGCCGAGCCTGTATTTTTTCCAGATAATGACAATATGAAGGAATACGAATGGAAAGGCGGAGTGGAAGACCCAAGAGTGATTGAGTGTCCTGACGGGAGCTATCTTATGACTTATACTTCTTATGATGGAAAAATTGCCCGACTCTGTTTTGCCACCTCCAAAGACTTAAAACATTGGAAGAAAGAAGGTTTGGTTTTAAAAGACGAAAAATACAAAGACCTCTGGGCCAAATCTGGCGCAATTGTAGGTGAAAGAAAAGGAAATACAATCGTGGCCACTAAAATCAATGATAAGTTTTGGATGTATTTTGGCGATACCGATTTGTTTATGGCGTACTCTGATGATTTAATCCATTGGCAAGCCGCTGTTAATGAAGAAAGTCAAAAAATGATTAGTGTACTACACCCAAGAACGGGTTATTTTGATAGTCGATTAGTAGAACCTGGCCCTTTTGCCCTTTTGCAAAAAGAAGGAATTGTATTAATCTATAACGGAAGTAATGCCGCTAATTTTAATACTTCTGAATTGCCAAAATTCACCTATGCTGCAGGCCAAGCGTTATTTGATAAAAACCAACCGTATAAATTAATCGACCGTACTCCAAATTACTTTATCCATCCTGACAAATCCTATGAAAAAATGGGAGAGGTAAACGAAGTTTGCTTTGTAGAGGGATTGGTTTTCTTTAAAAACAAATGGTACTTGTATTATGGCACGGCCGACTCAAAAATTGCAGTAGCGGTGCGCAAACAATAGTGATTACTGCAAACTTTCAGCGATTTTTAAAGCGCATTTTTCACCATCAATAGCCGCCGAAATAATGCCGCCTGCATAACCTGCGCCTTCGCCACAAGGATACAATCCTTTGATTTGCAAATGCTCTAAAGTGATTCCATCTCTCGGAATTCTCACAGGAGAAGAAGTACGCGATTCGGGTGCGTGCAAGATAGCTTCATTCGTCAAATACCCTTTCATCGATTTACCAAATTCAGTAAATCCTTCTCTCAAAATCTGACTTAAAAATCCTGGAAATACCTGCCCCATTTCTACCGAAGTAGTTCCTGGAACATAGGATGTAGTTGGAATAGTAGAAGATACTTTATTTTGAGTAAAATCAACCATTCGTTGTGCAGGGACACGTTGTGTTTGACCAGCCAAATGCCACGCTTTTTGCTCAATACTCTTTTGAAATTCCATTCCGGCCAAAGGACCAAATTTTTCAAAAGGCTTAAAATCTTCTAATTTCAATTCGATAACAATTCCCGAATTGGCGGTAGCCTGATCACGTTTGGAAGGCGACCATCCATTGGTTACTACCTCGCCAGGACTTGTCGCACAAGGTGCGATAACGCCTCCAGGACACATACAAAATGAATACATTCCACGACCTCCCACTTGTTTTACAATCGAATACGGAGCGGGCGGCAAATGTTCTCCCCGATAATCACAACTGTACTGAATACGGTCAATTAACGATTGTGGATGTTCTGCTCGAACGCCCAAAGCAAAAGGCTTGGCTTCAATAAAAACATTTTTACGATCCAACAATTCAAAAATATCTCGAGCCGAATGTCCCGTGGCCAATATAATTTTATTAGCCTCAATAGTATCCCCTTTTTGAGTTACCACACCTTGAACTTCGTTATTTTTGATTACAATATCGGTTACGCGTGTTTCAAACAAAACTTGGCCACCACATTCAATAATTTTTTCTCGTATATCCTGAATAATTTGCGGAAGTTTATTCGTCCCAATGTGCGGGTGCGCATCGACCAAAATATCTGGTGTTGCACCAAAAGCGACTAATAATTCCAAGATTCGGGTAACATCTCCTCGTTTTTTAGAACGCGTGTACAATTTCCCATCTGAATAGGTTCCGGCACCACCTTCGCCAAAACAATAATTGGAATCTTCATTCACAATATGGTCTCGGTTAATCGCTTTCAAATCTCGGCGTCTGCCACGAACATCTTTTCCGCGTTCAATCACAATAGGCTTTAATCCTAACTCTATCAATTGCAAAGCTGCAAAAAGTCCCGCAGGTCCCGCTCCAATGACAATTACTTCTTGGGCATGAGCTACATTTTTATAATCCGGAAGTGCTATAAATTGTTCTTGAAAAGCTTCGCCTTTCAGATAAATCAATACTTTCAGATTGATTTTAATGGCTTTTTGACGCGCATCAATAGAACGTTTTACTATAGAAACATGTTGAATATCATTAATCCCTACCTTAATTTGTTGGGACAAATGTTGTTTTAATAAAATGTCGTTTGCAGCGATTTCTGGACTAACTTGTAGTAAAAGTTCTTGAGGCATCAAATGTTATTTTTTCTTTGTTAAACCCATTTGGCAAAACAGAATACAAAAATAACATTTTGAAGTGAATTCAGTCAATGAAAATAACAACCATTTTATACCAGAGTTTGTACCTTTGCAATTCAATTGTAGAAAATGGAAATAAAAATTAAATTGATTTGGGATTTTAGGGGACCCGCATCAGCAAAAACTGCTGAACATCACGAAATTCACCTCAAAGAATTCATTGACATCGAAAAGTTACCGCTCAAAATTACTGGATTTGAAATACTAAACGAAATGCATGCGATTGCTTATATGGTAGTTACTGACAACTATATGATTACAGTTCGCGATGCATTAAAACCACATCGCGGAGAAATCTACCAAGAATAACTATTGCAGAATTAATTAGCGACTTCGCTAATGAATTGAATACGCATCAAACGCAATTCATCAATATCGTATTCTCCGTCAAATTCTTTCAAAGCATCTTCAATTTTATCCGATTCGGATTCCATAAAATAATCGTGAATCTCCTCTTGTTGGTCGTCGTCTAAAAGGTCATCAATCCAATACTTAATATTCAGTTTGGTACCCGAATAGACAATCTGTTCCATTTCTTTGATCAAATCATCCATAGACATCCCTTTGGCAGAAGCAATATCCTCTAAAGAGAGTTTTCTGTCGATATTTTGAATGATGTACAATTTATTAGCCGAATTAACCCCTGTAGATTTAACTACCAAATCATCTGGGCGAATAATATCATTGTCTTCTACATAACGACTAATTAACTCTACAAAGGACGCACCATATTTTTTAGCCTTCCCTTCTCCAACACCATGAATAGTAATTAATTCATCTTGGGTAATCGGATATTTTAACGCCATGTCTTCCAAAGAAGGATCTTGGAAAACTACAAAAGGTGGAACGCCTAATTTTTTGGCTACTTTTTTACGCAATTCGCGCAACATACCCATCAAAATTTCATCGGCTGTTCCTGATGATTTGGCCGCAGTTACAATCGCATCATCCTCACTTTCACTGTATTCATGATCTTCAGACATCATAAATGAAATTGGATTTTTTATAAAATTCAATCCCTTATCTGTAATCTTAACAATACCATAGGTTTCAATATCTTTAGCCAAATACCCTTCGACTAAAACTTGGCGTAACAAAGCCATCCAATATTTTTCATCGTGATCAGCTCCCGACCCAAAGAAGGATTGTGAGTCTGTTTTATGTGCTTTAATTACAGCATTCACACGACCTATCAAAGTAAAGACAACTTCTTTAGATTTGTATAAATGTTTGGTATCGCGAACAACTTCTAACAATTGTACAACTTGATTTTTAGCTTCTACTTTGTTTTTCGGATTACGAACGTTGTCGTCCATATCGGATCCTTCTCCCGTTTCGCTATCGAATTCTTCACCAAAATAATGCAATAAAAATTTACGTCTTGACATCGAAGTTTCAGCATAGGCGACCACTTCTTGTAATAAAGCAAACCCAATTTCTTGCTCAGCAACCGGTTTACCCGACATGAATTTTTCTAATTTCTCAACATCTTTATACGAATAGTAAGCCAAACAATGCCCCTCACCACCATCACGACCTGCACGTCCTGTTTCTTGATAATAACTTTCCAAAGACTTTGGAATATCATGATGAATTACAAAACGAACATCTGGCTTGTCAATTCCCATACCAAAAGCAATAGTTGCCACAACCACCTCCACATCTTCCATCAAAAACATATCTTGATGTTTCGCTCGTGTTTTTGCATCCAAACCAGCATGATAAGCCACTGCACTAATACCATTCACCTGCAAAACCTCAGCAATAGCTTCTACCTTTTTACGGCTTAAACAATAAATAATTCCTGATTTTCCTTTATTTTGTTTGATAAAACGAATAATATCCGATTCGATATTCTTGGTTTTAGTACGCACTTCATAATACAAATTAGGTCTATTAAAAGACGCTTTGAAAGTAGTCGCATCTGACATATCCAAATTTTTCAAGATATCTTCTTGTACTTTTGGAGTAGCCGTAGCGGTTAACCCTATAATTGGCACATCGCCCAACTGCTTGATAATATGGCGTAAATTACGATACTCTGGTCTAAAATCATGACCCCATTCTGAAATACAATGGGCTTCGTCAATAGCAACAAAAGAAACGGTTACCGACTGAAGAAATTGCACATATTCTTCCTTAGTTAAGGATTCAGGGGCAACATACAACAATTTAGTAATCCCTGCTGAGATATCATTTTTAACTTGTGTAACCTCGGTTTTGGTCAAAGACGAATTCAACACATGCGCAATACCATTCTCTGAAGAAAGACTTCGAATAGCATCTACTTGATTTTTCATTAAAGCAATTAAAGGAGATACCACTATCGCAGTTCCCTCTTGAATTAAAGCTGGAAGTTGGTAACAAAGTGATTTCCCCCCTCCGGTTGGCATTATTACAAAAGTATTTTGCTTGGCAAGAATACTTTTAACAACTTGCTCTTGCAATCCTTTAAATTGACTAAAGCCAAAATACTTCTTTAATTCTTTGTGGATATCAATTTCGTTTGAATTCATTCTTTATTATGTGGTATTTTGTATAAATTTGCATCATATAAAGATACAATTTTCTTTTATAATCGCAAATTTAATGATAACAACCCAAAATATTTTGGCTACAGCCAAAAAAACCATCCTGTCAGAAAGCCAATCGATAGCAAAACTTGCTGATTTTCTGGACGAAACCTTTGCCGAAGCCGTAGAAAAAATTTACCAATCCAAAGGACGATTAGTAGTGACTGGAATAGGGAAAAGCGCCATTATTGCCCAGAAAATGGTAGCTAGCTTCAATTCGACAGGAACTCCATCCTTATTTTTACACGCTGCCGAAGCGATACATGGGGATTTAGGGATGTTACAAAAAGAAGACATTGTCATCTGCATTTCGAAAAGTGGCAACAGCCCTGAGATAAAAGTACTAGTCCCTCTATTGAAGCGTTTTGATAATTTTTTAATTGCCATAACCGGAAATATGAGCTCATTTTTAGCACAAGGATCGGATATTGTACTCAATACTACAGTAGACAGAGAAGCTTGTCCTAATAATTTAGCACCAACCAATAGTACAACAGCTCAATTAGTAATGGGTGATGCCTTGGCAGTTTGTTTGATGGAAATGCGCGATTTTAAAGCAGAAGATTTTGCAGTCTATCATCCTGGAGGCGCTTTAGGAAAAAAATTATTACTCCGCGTCAAAGACATGCTAGAAAACTCGCAAAAACCAATGGTTACTCCCGATGCTCCAATCAAAAAAGTAATTGTTGAAATTTCGGAAAAACGTCTTGGAGTTACTGCTGTAATAGAAAACAATCAAGTAGTCGGAATCATTACAGATGGAGATATTCGTCGTATGTTAAACGACAGAGATACTTTTGCTGATTTGACAGCCAAAGACATTATGACCAAAAATCCAAAAACCACTACCTCAGAAACAATGGTAATTGAGGCGTTTCATTTGATGGAAAATTTTAAAATTACCCAACTTATTGTAGTGGACAACTCAGAATTTAAAGGGGTGTTACACCTTCACGATATTTTAAAAGAAGGAATTATATAATGGCAAAGAAAGATTTGAACGAAATGTCGTTTTTAGACCACCTAGAAGAACTACGATGGTTATTAGTAAGAAGTACAATCGCTATTCTGATTTTAGCAACGGTTACTTTTTTTGTAAGTGATTATATTTTTGATGTAATTATTTTTGGACCAACCAGTCCCGATTTCGTTACCTACCGCTTTTTCTGTGATTTATCACACCAGTTAGGATTTGCAGATAGTATTTGCGTAACCGAAATGCCTTTCATTATTCAAAATACGGATATGGAAGGACAAGTAAACATTTTAGTTTGGACTTGTATCTTGTCTGGATTCATTCTTGGATTCCCTTACATACTATGGGAATTATGGAAATTCATTAGCCCTGCTTTGTACGAAAAAGAAAGAAAACACGCCAAGCTATTCATTTTTGTATCTTCGATGCTTTTCTTCTTAGGAGTTTTATTTGGCTACTTTGTGGTAATTCCAATGTCCGTTAACTTCTTTGCCACCTTCAAAGTGAGTGATGTGGTAAAAAACCAATTCAGCATTGATTCCTACATCGGAATGGTAAAAACGAGTATCGTAGCCAGTGGCTTATTTTTTGAATTGCCAATTATCATTTATTTCTTAACCAAGTTAGGCTTAGTAACCCCAACTTTCTTGAGAAAATACTGGAAATATGCAGTGATTATCATTTTAATTGTAGCCGCTATTGTAACACCTCCTGATGTGGTGAGTCAAACCATTGTAGCTATTCCTATGTTGATTATTTACGAAGCAAGTATATGGATTTCTAAAATTGTAGTTCGAAACCAAAACAAACAAAATGGCTGATATCGTTCAAGAATTTAATGAGTACCGTTCTAAAATGAACGAGAAATTACTGGCAGACAACAACAAAATTGTAAAGCGTATTTTCAATTTAGACACGAATGCCTATGCCGAAGGGGCTTTGGATGTTAAAACCAAAGAACTTTTAGGTCTTGTAGCCTCTACTGTATTGCGTTGTGATGATTGCATCAAATACCATTTAGAAACCAGTTATAAAGAAGGCATTACCAAAGAAGAAATGATGGAAGCGATGGGAATCGCTACTTTAGTAGGAGGAACCATTGTCATACCTCATTTGCGCAGAGCATACGAATTTTGGGAAGCGTTAGAAAATAATTAATAATGTAACAATACGTCAATGTAACAATAAACCAATTGCTACATTTAGGAATTGATTAATTTACACATTTAAAAATGATATTAAGAGCAGACAATCTAATCAAAACCTACAAAGGCCGCAGTGTTGTAAAAGGGATTTCGGTAGAAGTAAACCAAGGAGAAATCGTAGGGCTTTTAGGTCCTAACGGAGCGGGTAAAACCACTTCTTTTTACATGATTGTGGGCTTGGTAAAACCCAATTCAGGCAGTATTCACTTGGACAATTTGGACATTACGGATTACCCAATGTACAAAAGAGCCCAAGCAGGAATTGGCTACCTCGCTCAAGAAGCATCTGTTTTTAGAAAATTAAGTATTGAAGACAATATATTAAGCGTACTGCAATTGACTAACCTATCAAAGGCTGAACAAGAAGCAAAAATGGAAAGTTTAATAGCCGAGTTCAGTCTGGAACACATCCGAACCAATCGAGGCGATTTACTTTCTGGAGGGGAAAGACGCCGTACCGAAATTGCACGCTGTTTAGCTACTGACCCCAAATTCATTTTATTAGACGAACCTTTTGCAGGGGTTGACCCCGTTGCAGTAGAAGACATCCAACGTATCGTTGCCCAACTAAAAAACAAAAATATCGGTATCTTAATTACTGACCATAACGTACAGGAAACACTAGCCATTACTGACAAAACCTACTTAATGTTTGAAGGAGGTATCCTTAAAGCAGGAGTTCCAGAAGAATTAGTGGAAGACGAAATGGTACGTCGTGTATACTTGGGACAAAACTTCGAATTGAGAAAGAAAAAATTAGAATTTTAAAATGAATAAACTTTCCCCAGAAGAATTAAATCAAAGTCATCAAGATCCGAATCATTGGATATGGGGAATTTTTTATTTCAACAAGCAAGATCATAGATTGCTTCCGCCTAAACGAAATCCTTGGATGGGCTGGACGGTTAACTTTGCCAATCCAAAATCAATTTTACTGTTACTAGCTATGGTTTTATTTTGTAGTGTAATTGCCTATTTCGCCAAATCGAAATAAATAAATTTTGTATTACGCTAACTTGTTCATTTTCGCAAAGGCATTATTAGCAACAGAAAGCAATACATAAAACACAATTACTAAAGGAATTCCTGCATACTGAAAAAACACCAACAGTAAAAGTGAAGCTACTAAAAAGCCTATTTGCAGTGCATTTTTTTGTAAACTAAAAGCCTTGATTTTCAATGAAAACAAAGGAATTTCAGCATTTAATAGATATACACTCAAAATCGTAATTACTACTAACATCCACGGATTAGTCAATAATTCCAAAACCAACATCGAGTCAGAATAAAGCAATACTAGAGGCAAACTCAATATAAATAATGCATTCGCTGGTGTTGGCAACCCTATAAACGAATCCGTCTGACGAGTATCAATATTAAAATTAGCCAACCGATAACACGATCCCAAAGTAATCAAAAAGCCTAAAAATGGCCAAGGTTCTACAGCCCAACCCCATTGAGGAAACGAACTAGAACTACCCATTAATTGGTACATGACAATACCTGGCACTACTCCACTGGTCACCATATCGGCCAATGAATCCAATTGCAAACCTAACGGACTGGATACTTGAAACAAGCGCGCAAAAAAACCATCAAAAAAATCCAAGAAAATCCCCAAACTGACAAAATAGAATGCCATTTCGTACTCTTTGCTCAAAGCAAATACCACCGCTATACAACCACAAAATAGGTTCAGCAAAGTAATCGCATTAGGAACGTGTTTTTTAATAGTCATCATAATATAACATCTATGGATCGTGAAGAGCAAATGTACTATAATAAGTTCAAGCATATAAAATTTAAACGTCCTTTTTTTACTTATTTCCCTTGCTGTACTATTTATTTTGAACGCATAGATGAAGTTCGTTATATAAAAAAGAGTATTTTTGACAACAAGAATAATACCCTCCAATAACCTACTAATATGAAGTATTCCGTGCTAAAAAAAGCATTTTTTTTCGTCTTATTCGTTTTAAGTAGCCAAAGTAGTATTGCGCAACATATAGCACTTTCGAAAGAAGCCAAAGCAAGTGTACTGACCTGCGGAACAAGCAATGAGATCTATGCCCTTTTTGGACATACTGCTATCCGAATAACAGATAACACCAACGGAATTGACCTAGTCTATAATTATGGAGCATTCGACTTTAGCACTTCAAATTTTGCACTAAAATTTGTAAAAGGTAACCTTCATTATTTTGCTGTAGCCAATTCATATACTGATTTCATAACTAATTACAGGTATGAAAAACGTGCTGTGTACGAACAAGAACTCAATATTTCTGCAGCACAAAAACAACAATTATTTGACAATCTAAACCAATCGTTACAATTAGAGAACAGAGAGTACACCTATAAATTTATTGATCAAAACTGCACCTCTATGGCAGTAGATGTACTCAACCGTTCCTTAAACCAACAACTCATTGTCAAAAAAAGCGATACGAACACAACATACCGTAGCATTTTATTTCCCTATTTTAACAATCATTTTTACGAGCAATTAGGAACAAGCATCATCTTTGGAACAAAAACAGACCAATTGGGTACAGCCATCTTTTTGCCTTTTGAACTCCAAAAAAGTCTCAACCAAATCAAAATAAACCAACACCCTATTGTAAAAGAAAACAAAACGGTATTAGAATTTGAACCAGAACCCAACCAATCTTGGTGGAACAATAGGTACACCTACTTACTCTTCTTGGCACTAATTCTAATTCCCAACAAAAGCAGTATAGACAAAATATACCTCACTATCACAGCCCTGCTAGGTATTATCTTCTTTTTTTTAGGTATGTATTCTACCCACCTGGAATTAGCCAACAATTACAACATCTTGTTATTCAATCCAAGCATAGTCGTTTTGGTATTTTTTGCCAATACAAACCATAAAAAAGGAATACAGTACACCCTTTGGTTTAACTTAGCAGCATTAGGAAGCTACACACTCATTGTCCTCAACAAAGCCCACTTCTGGATTGTTGTACCATTAATCATTACTAACGGACTTATCTTGCTAAGACGTTTTTGGAACAAACAAAGGTGATATACGAAGTACGATATAACAATTTGAAAACACGCTTACCTTAATGAATCTTAATTTCTTAATGGTTTAAAATATTAATCCTAAAAAAGAACGAAGCAACTTCTTATATTTCCTTATACCTTATATGGTTTAGAAATATACGATCCCGAGGCTTCGGGACGAAGTAGGATTTACGATTTGACCAACAACTGTCAACCAACAACCGTCAACAGACAACAGACAACCATAAAAAACTACTTCCCAAAGAAATCCTTCAAAATTCTAGCGGTAAATAGTCTGGCTCCTTCATCATTCAAATGCCCACAAGAAGAAAAATACTGATCGCCTTCAACCGCATTTTCATAATTATAAATCTCTGGATATTTTGCTTTTACTTTATCAAAATAATCCATCCCCTTCACATTAGAACACATAGGAGTCATAATCGCAATCAACTGAATATGACGGGCTTTACAAATAGCCTTTATCTCTTTATAATACTTATTATCTAAGGGTTCTAAAGCTCGAATATCATTCTTCATATTCCCTTTCTTCTTACCTCCCAAAGGATGATACCCTAAATTTTCCAAATAATTAGTAGGCACTCCACGCCAACTTCGGTTCATTTCACGAAAGCCAATTTTAGCATCAAAAGCGACATAGCGATAAAAAGGAATATAATACAACTTCCAAAAATCTTCCTCCTGGGCAAAATGATTTTTGATAATCTCCGAATCATGGAGATAGGGTAAAAATTGAGCCGAGATACCGGCATCTCTTTTTTCATTGGCCAAATTCATGTCGGCTTCCAATAGCAATTTTTTAATTACAAAATGACGCTCCATCATTAGCTTTAACAACAACGAAGCCTCAAATAAATGCGAAGCACTCATACCATAATTAAACGTCTTGATACCTTTTTCTGCAAATAATGGCGCTACAAAATGATTGTTAGCTCTAGACGACCCTAGAAAAACCACGTCATACTGCTGTGGCGCAGCATGATAAATAGATTCTATTTTACCCCTATTGGAAGAGTGTTGAAAAACCGTGGTATACACCCAATCCAAAGCCACCGCTAAAAGAACCACCGCGACTACTATAAAGACAAGTAAACGTATAAACTTTTTCATTAAAATTGAAAATAAATAAATTCCTTATAATCCGAATAGGTTCCCAAAGCCAAAATTGCCGCCAAACACAAAACTAATTTCAAGCCACTGTACTTTCCTGAAATAGGCTCTACTTTCGTTCGGGAGTTCCATTCTACTACTACAAAAGCACCTATCAAAAACAACAACTCATAGTTATACCTTTCATTTTTCAAAAACTGAGAAACGAAATGCTGCTCAGTAAAAATACGCTGAATATAACGCAAAGCCTGCTGTATCGAATTGGCTCTAAAAAAAATCCAAGCCAAACAACTCAAGAAAAACGTACTCAAAATACTTCCAACAACACGAACCGAATGCCAATCGCGAGTCAATACTACGGTTTCCATATTGGTTCGATTCTTTTTCAAAACTAGCAAGGGTAAAAAGTAAACTGCATTGATAAATCCCCAAGCAATAAAAGTCCAATTGGCGCCATGCCAAAAACCACTAACCAAGAAAATTACAAACGTATTGCGTATTTTCATACCCATACCACCACTGCTCCCTCCTAACGGAATATACAAATAATCTCGAAACCATGACGAAAGCGAAATATGCCAACGACGCCAAAATTCAGCTATATCTCTAGAGAAATAGGGATAATTAAAATTGCGCAACAAATCAATCCCAAACAACTTCGACATACCTAACGCCATATCCGAATAGCCTGAAAAATCACCATAAATCTGAAAAGCAAAATACACCGCTCCCAAAATCAAAGAAAGCGAATTCATATTGGGATAATAATCAAAAATGGCGTTAGCATAAGTAGCACAAGTATCAGCAATAACTACTTTTTTTAATAGTCCCCAAAGAAATTGATACACCCCTTCCTTGGCTTTATCAAAATCAAAATGACGTTTGATTTTCACCTGAGGCAACAAATGAGTAGCTCTTTCAATAGGCCCCGCTACCAATAACGGAAAGTAACTCACAAAAAGAGAGTAATCCACAAAGTTGGTTTCGGCCTTAATCCGTTTCAAATAGATATCAATCACATACGACAATCCATGAAACGTATAAAACGAAATTCCAACAGGCAATACCACATTTAGTAATAACGGACTAGTCAACAACCCTACCGCATTCAAAGCTTCGGAAAGCGAACTAGCAAAAAAATTATAGTATTTAAAAACACCTAAGAAACCGAGATTGACACAGATACTCAACCAAAACCAAAATTTCCTTCCTCTTTCGGTAGTCCCTTTTTCAATTCGAAGTCCAGTATAATAATCCAAAAAAGTAGAAAAAACCAACAGAAACAAAAACCGCCAATCCCAACACGAATAAAAATAATAACTCGCTACAATAAGCACTGCATTCTGACTGGCTTTACTTTTGTTAAATACAAACCAATACAGCACAAATACTATAGGCAAAAAAATCGCAAAAGACAATGAGTTAAAAAACATAAACGTTGGTTTCAAATCGAAAGATGCGAAATTACCATTTATTCTTTTTACAAACTAATTATATACGATTTACGAAGTACGGAAGACGATGTATCAATTAATCAATGTAACAATTTTGTAAGGCTAAATTAACCAAACAACTTAATGTAACTTAATTTCTTAATGGTTTAAGAATGTACGATAATAGATATACGATGTACGAAGTAAAAGTTCAAAATTCAACATTCGCTATTGAATATTCAATAATAGAACAAAGAACCAACAACAGAAAACAGACAACTGATAACCAAAAAAAATCCCCAAAGAATAACGCTTTGGGGATTGTAGTATAGTGTAATTGTTTCTTCTTACTTATCCAACACGGCAAAAGTCGAATTCATACTTTTAAATTCAGGCACAATTTTCTTCATTCTACTCACAATAGTATCATTATCAAAAACATCCGAACCTGTAATCAATTCAATAATATCTTGATGTAAGTCTTCAAATTCTTCTTCTATCTCTTGAGCAATCATAATCTTCTCGTGATGCGTCGGAATTGTTTTGGCCGAATCATTCAACAACTCTTCATACAATTTCTCTCCCGGACGAAGTCCAACCTCATCAATTTTAATATCTACATCAGGAGTAAAACCTGCCAATTTAATCATCTTACGAGCCAAATCATAAATCTTAACTGGTTTACCCATATCAAAAATATAGATTTCACCTCCATTACCCATGGCACCTGCTTCCAAAACCAATTGGCAGGCCTCAGGTATCGTCATAAAATAACGAATAATATCTTTATGCGTAATGGTTACAGGTCCTCCTGCAGCAATTTGTTGGGTAAACAAAGGTACTACCGAACCATTGGATCCCAACACATTACCAAATCGAGTCGTAATAAATTTAGTGACCACTCCACTATTTTCTTTTTTATGCTTCCATTGTAACGACTGTACATATTTTTCAGCAATACGTTTACTCGCACCCATTACGTTGGAAGGATTAACTGCCTTATCGGTAGAAACCATAACAAACTTAGCTACTCCATATTTGCAAGATATATCCGCTACATTCTTAGTCCCTTTTACATTAGTTACAATAGCTTGTGCGGGATTTTCTTCCATCAAAGGAACGTGTTTATAGGCTGCCGCATGATACACTACCTGAGGTTGGTACGTTGCAAAAACAGACTCCATGGCTTTTTTACTTCGCACATCGGCAATTAAACTATGTATTTCGGTATTCGTTTCTAGTTTTTGAATCTCTAATGTCAATTGATGTAAGGGAGTTTCGGCCTGATCCAACATCAAAATTACTTTAGGATTAAAAGTCAAAACTTGACGTACTATCTCGCTACCAATAGAACCCGCTGCACCTGTAATTAACACCGTTTTATCTTTTAACTGTTTGGTAATGGATCGATCATCCAAAACAATCGGTTTGCGTTCCAATAAATCTTCAATCTGAATATTTTTAATTTTTTGCGAAATCTCTTTTTGGTTTTCCCAATTAGTAATCAATGGGACAGTAAATACCTTATAATTGAATTCCAAACATTGATCTACAATATAGATTTGCTCTTCTTTTGTCAAACTCTTATCGGCAATAATAATTCCCTCAGCATTTAGAGAACGCATCAAAGCCGGTAATTTTTTCTTTTGTGCCAAAATAGGCAAATCCAACATTCGTTTGGAAACATTTTGATTGTGGTGATCTACAAACCCAAGTACTTTAAAACGAGCAGGGGTTTCAAAATTCAAGGCATTAGCAACAGATATAGCATTAGCATCAGTACCGTAGATAATAGTACGAACTAATTTATATTTAGAATTATCCGAAAAATACACTTCGAAGGTCCGTTTAACAACAACACGATACAAAAACAACCCACAAAAAGTAAATACGGTATTTATCAATAAAGCGGTATTTAAGAACGCTTTCTCCTGAAAATTAAACTCATAAATAAGATTGAAAAGCAGAAAAAACACCAATACAGAAACTTGTGAAAACAACAACTTAACCGCATCAATATAAGACGAATGGCGAATAATACCTGAATACGTTCTAAACAACCAGAACGAAAAAACGTTCATAATTAAAAAGAACGCTATAAATTCTTTCCAATAAGGAGTAATTACAAAATCCAACCCAGTCCCCCTAAATAACAAAAAGCTAAATAGGCAAGACGTAACGAGTACACTAAAATCGATAGACAATATAATCCATCGTGGCAAATAGTTTAAGCTACTAATACTGAACCTTAGATTTTCTCTTGAAAAAAACGAATTGGATGTAGTTTCTTTTGCAGACATATTGGCATTCAAACAACTAGATTAGTACTATTTTTTTTACAAACTTTGGCTTTGGTATAATCCAAAAATAAACAATTTATTTTAGATTAAACGTAATTTTTAATGAAAATAATCCAACTAAATCTTACACTTTTTGTTTTAACAATCCCATCAAATACTCTCCATAACCCGACTTGCGTAACGGTTCCGCCAACGCTTTCAATTGATCACTTGAGATAAATCCTTGACGCCAAGCGATTTCCTCAATACATCCTACTTTCAATCCTTGACGCTCTTCCAATACCTGTACAAACTGTCCAGCCTGCATCAAACTAGCAAAGGTTCCTGTATCCAACCAAGCCGTTCCCCGACTTAAGATTCCCACTTTTAATTTGCCTTGTTTCAAATATTCTTTATTCACATCGGTAATTTCATATTCGCCACGAGCAGAAGGTTGAATGTTTTTAGCAATGGCCACTACCGAATTATCATAAAAATACAAGCCCGGCACAGCATAATTGGATTTGGGTTCCAACGGTTTCTCTTCTATCGAAAGGGCTTTGAATTCATGATCAAACTCTACTACGCCATAACGCTCAGGATCTGAAACATGATAAGCAAATACTACACCTCCATCAGGTGCCGTATTAGATCGTAACAATTCTTGCATATTAGCTCCAAAAAAAATATTATCCCCAAGCACAAGAGCCACCGAATCGTCACCGATAAAATCAGCACCAATCACAAAGGCTTGTGCCAATCCATTCGGAACAGCCTGCTCGGCATAACTAAATTGACATCCAATAGCTGACCCATCGCCTAACAATTTTTGAAAATTAGGCAAATCATGCGGAGTGGAAATAATCAAAATCTCATGAATTCCAGCCATCATCAAAGTAGACAACGGATAATAAATCATTGGCTTATCATAAACCGGCATCATCTGCTTGCTCATGGCCAACGTTAAGGGGTGCAATCGAGTCCCCGACCCGCCAGCTAATATAATTCCTTTCATATTTTTATTTTTTTCTGTTGCCACGAAAGCACTAAGTCACTAAATCTATTTGTTGTCTGTCATTGCGAACGCAGTGAAGCAATCACTAATTTTTTCTAATTTCTCCAATCTATGTTCTTACATTACAAATCACACTTCGCAAATCGCAAATCGTATATTTTAATTTCTCTAATTTTTTCAATTTCTTAAATCTGTGTTCTCATATCACAACTCGTCAATCGTATATCTAAGAATATTGTTTCTCATAGTAGGATGCATACGCCCCCGAAGTCACATTATCCAACCATTTTTGATTGTCTAAATACCAATTAACCGTACGCTCCAATCCTTCTTCAAAAGTAACCGAAGGCTTCCAACCTAACTCTGTATTGATTTTAGTAGCATCAATCGCATAACGCAAGTCGTGCCCTGGACGGTCTTTCACATAGGTAATCAATTGAACCGAAGTCCCTGCTGGGCGGCCTAGTTTATCGTCCATGATTTGGCAAAGCAATTGTACCAAATCGATGTTTTGCCATTCGTTAAAACCGCCGATATTATAGGTGTCGTGATTTTTTCCTTCATGAAAAACCAAATCAATCGCTACCGCATGGTCTTCTACAAATAGCCAATCGCGGGTATATTTTCCGTCGCCATAGACAGGCAAAGGTTTGTTGTGAATAATATTATTGATGAAAAGCGGAATCAATTTTTCTGGGAAATGAAATGGTCCGTAGTTATTCGAACAATTGGTCAACACATACGGCAAGCCATAGGTCTCACCATAGGCACGTACAAAATGATCCGAACTTGCTTTCGATGCCGAGTAAGGCGAATTCGGGTCGTAAGCCGTAGTTTCCGTAAACAAACCTTCAGCACCCAAACTTCCATACACCTCATCGGTACTGATGTGGTAAAAACGTTTGCCTTCAAAATTGTTTTTCCAAATGGTTTTCGCCGCATTCAACAAATTCATGGTCCCTATCACATTCGTTTTCACAAACGCCAAAGGATCAGTAATAGAACGATCCACATGCGACTCTGCAGCTAAATGCACTACCCCATCAAACTGATGTTCAGTAAACAAGGCATCAATAAAAGACGCATCTACAATATCACCTTTCACAAAAGTATAATTAGGCGCTTTTTCAATATCGGCAATATTCTCTAAATTCCCAGCATAGGTCAACGCATCCAAATTAAAAATCTGATAATTCGGATACTGATTCACAAACCGTCTCACCACATGAGACCCAATAAATCCGGCTCCGCCGGTAATGAGTATTTTTTTCATTCTATTTATTTAATTGCCACTAAGTCGCTAGGGCACTAAGTTTATTTTATCTGTTGTCTGTTGTTAGTTGTCCGTCATTGCAAACGCAGTGAAGCAATCTTTAAATTGTTACATTTTCAAATTGTTACATTGATATATCCGTACCTCGCAAATTCCTATATTGTTACATTTTCAAATTGTTACATTCCCACATCGTACCTCGCAAATCGTATATTCCAATTTCTTTAATTTTTCCAATTTCTCTAATCTGTGTTCTCATATCACAACTCGTAAATCGTAAATCGTACTTCGCAAATCGCAAATCGTAAATCACCCCATACATTTCTCCAAACTCTCCCGATACCCAGGCACCACCACTCCAAAAGTAGTTGTAATTTTGGATGTATCCAATAACGAATAATGTGGTCGTCGCGCAGGTGTTGGATAATCTGAAGAAGGAATCCCCGAAATAGCACACTCCCACCCTCCTATTTCCTGAATCGCTAGCGCAAATTCGTACCAGCTGATTGCTCCTTTATTCGAATAATGGTAGATACCCGCTTGCCAATTAGGATGAGTAATGATTGTAAGAATTGCTTGTGCCAAATCAGTGGCATAGGTGGGACTGCCTATTTGGTCATTGACCACATTGAGATTATCACGTTCCTGCATCAATCGACTCATCGTTTTGACAAAATTATTCCCGAATTGAGAATACACCCAAGACGTACGAATAATAATCGCGTTGGGATTTTCAAGTAAGCAGGCTTGTTCTCCTGCTAATTTCGTTTTACCATACACATTAATAGGTCCTGTAGTCGCTTCTTCATTCAAAACAATACTCGAACTCCCATCAAAAACATAATCGGTTGAAACATGTACCAATTGACTTCCGTGAGATTGTGTCCATTGTGCCAATACCGCTACCGCTTGATGATTTAACACATCAGCAGCTACGGTATCGGACTCCGCTTTATCCACCGCCGTGTAGGCCGCACAATTAATAATGATCTGAGGTTGAATCCCACCCAAGACATTGGATAGTGAGTCCAAATCACTCAAGTCCAAAACCAACCGATCGGCAAACACCCATTCAAATTGCGAATAGTCGCTTGACAACACCTTCAATTCCGACCCTAATTGCCCATTAGCACCTGTTACTAATATTTTTTTATTCATTATTTTGCTTTTGTTGCCAATAAGACTCGAAGGCACTAATGTAAGTCATTGCGAACGCAGTGAAGCAATCTCTATTGATCAAATCGTAAATCTTAATTTCTTCAATTTCTCTAATCTGCGTTCTTACATACAACTCGTCAATCCCCACACACTACATTGACACTTCGTAAATCCAACATTGCAAATCGTATATATTTAATTTCCCCAATTCCTTAAATCTGTGTTTGTACCTCTAACTTCGTAAATCGTATATCGTAAATCGCACATATTTAATTTCTCCAATCTGCGTTCCTACATCCCAACTCTTAAATCACAAATCGTATATTCCTAAACCATATAAGGCATCTAAGAAAATATAAGTCAATACTTTAGACTTAAATTCAACATTCCCTGTTCCTTATTCATAATTCGTTATTATTGAAGTAAATAGTGACCCTCTAACTTCGTCCTGACACTTCGGCATAGTAATTATTAAATTGTTCCATTTTCAAATTGCTACATTGTCAAATCGTAAATCATATTCCTTAGTTTACGAACTATCTAACGGTTCTTTTTCTGATTTTAATCGGATTTTGACGAGAATCGAAAACATCAACTATTTCAATAGCCTTGCGGTCTTCATTAATCCAATAGATGATTTTGTATGATTTGTACAAAATATAGCGAAAATTTCTAGAATCTTTCTCTAACAATGGCTCTAGAGTTCCCTATTGTAGGTTGAAATTGAAGTAGCTTAGTTTCGGATACAATTCCAACAACTAATTTTCTAGCCAGATTACGGCTGACATGTTCAAGATAATAATCAAAAATAGAACGAACTGCTGATTTAGCAAAATCAGTCCAAAGGATTTTTATTCCCATTCGGCTATTTCTCCCAAAAACCGTTCGGATGATGTTACCTTACCAGCCTCTGAATCCGATACCGATTGATGGATTCTTTTTTGAAAATCATCAACAGACATAGGCTCTAAAGTAGCACTAGAATTAGTCTGTTTTTGCAGTAATTTTTCAAATTGAACAATCACTTTTTCACTTTCTAATTTTAGAAAATCTTGAACAAAGGCTATTTTTCGAGTTTGTAAATCCATCGTATTTTTTTATAAAATTACAAATTATCTTAATAGGATTTTATTGTCTTTCATTTTTTTGTCTTTCTCTGCCACTAAGTCGCTAGGGCGCGAAGGTTTTTTTGGTTGTTAGTTATCGGTTGTTGGTTGTCTGTCATTGCGAACGCAGTGAAGCCTGCCTGCTACAGTCAGGCAATCTCTAATTTACAGTTTTTATTTATCGTTGTCGGTTGACTTCGAGTACCTCAATCAACGCTTATTACTGTTGACTGAGGCTCTCGAAGTCAACATTCGTTGTAATCTAATGTTGTCTATGTAGATTCAACTTCGTAAATCGTACTTCGTATATCGTGAAACACCCCTAACCCCTCTAACTCTCGTTTTTATTTTATTTTGGAATCGTTGAATCTTCGATTTCAAGAGGGGAACGTGTAGTGTAACTTACACGAATTGTTACATTTTCAAATTGCTACATTTTTAGTGAAACTTTGAGCTGTCATCCTGAGCTTGGCGAAGGTCTTTGAGCTTTTTGTGTGACATTTGAACACTTACTACCTCGTAAATCGTACCTCATATATTTCTAAACCATATAAATCATATCCCTAAAAACAAATAACCGACAACCGAACACACATTTTCAAATTTTCAAATTACCTCATTTTAAAATCGACCCGATGCTAAAATCGTACCTCGTATATCGAATATCCCAAATCGTAAATCTAAAACTCGCTATTACACTCCTCAATCCCCGGCAACACCAAATCCTTATCCGACACAATAGCATCCTTCAAATCCATGCCCCAGTCAATGTTCAAACTAGGATCGTCAAAACGAATCCCTCCTTCACTGTCTTTATTATAAAACTGATCGCATTTGTACAACACCACTGCAGTCTCACTAACCACCGAAAAACCATGAGCAAAACCATGCGGAATCAACAATTGTTTTTTATTATCAGCAGATAAGCGTACCGCAAAATGCTGCCCATAAGTAGGCGACGCTCTTCTAATATCTACAGCAACATCAATGATTTCGCCTTGCAGTACCCGCACTAACTTAGTTTGGGCATACGGTGGATTTTGATAATGCAATCCTCTCAAGGCACCGCGTTTAGAAAACGATTGGTTGTCTTGCACAAAATCAATGGTAACTCCTAGGGCTGCCAATTTCTCTTGATTGTACGCTTCAAAAAAATACCCACGTGCATCTTCAAATACAGTAGGTTTGATAATCAGTAAATCCTGAATGGGTGTAGTTTCTATTTTCATTGTAATGTCATTGCGAACGTAGTGACGCAATCTATTTTTATTGGGTTGTCAGTCATTGCGAATGCAGTGAATCAATCCCTACTTATTTTATTTGTACTTCTATTTACTAATATTAGTGTTTACTATTTTGTCTCAACTCTTCGGAATAGTAATTATTAAATTGTTCCATTTTCAAATTTTCAAATTACCACATTTTAAAATCATATATCCGATATCCTACCTCGTAAATCTAACTTCGTAAATCGCCTCATCTTCCAAAATCATCCTGCACTCGCACAATATCGTCCTCATCCGAAGGATGATTTGCATCCGTATGTTGCCAAATTTCGGCAATTACGGCATAATCGTCTAACCCGATTAAACGGTGACGTTCTCCTTGTTGTAAGGTAATCGTATCGCCTACATTTAGAATTTCTAATGCTCCTTCGGTATCGTTAGGGCCTCGTTTGACACCAACTTGTCCTTGGATAACACGCCATATTTCAGCCCTGCGGTGGTGGTATTGCCAAGACAACCGTTGCTTTGGCGCTACTACTAATATTTTAGGGCTTAATGCCGCACCTCTTTTTAAGGTAGCTACGTCCAAGCCATCAAAGTAGACATTGGCAAAATCTTGAGCTTGATCTTCAACAATAACGAAAAAACCACCCCAAGGGCGGTTAAAATCTTTTGCAACGATGGTAAAATGATTCGTTGCTAATTGGTTTTGTATAGTTTCAAATATCATAGTTTTACGATTTATTCCGACCAATTACGATTTTTAATTTCTTCATATACTTTTTGAATTCCTTCTTCTAAACTAATGCTAGCTTTCCAACCTAGATTAATCAACTTCGACACATCCATTAATTTACGGGGGGTTCCGTCGGGTTTAGTAGTATCAGTTATGATTTCTCCTTCAAAGCCAACAATTTGCTTTACTAATTGAGCTAAATCTAGAATCGAAATATCTTCCCCTACTCCTATATTCACTAATCCAGCTTCGTTATACGTTTCCATTAAGTACAAACATGCAGCCGCTAAATCATCTGCGTGTAAAAACTCACGTAACGGACTTCCAGTTCCCCAAATCGTAACAGAATCTTCTCCTTTATTTTTTGCAGTTATAAATTTTCGCAATAACGCTGGTAATACATGAGAATTGTTTAAATCGTAATTGTCATTGGGGCCATACAAATTGGTTGGCATGACCGAAATAAAATTACAACCGTATTGTGTTCGGTAGGCATCACACATTTTTATCCCAGCAATTTTAGCTATCGCATAAGGTTCATTCGTAGGTTCTAACAAACCAGTTAGCAGATATTCTTCTTTCAAAGGTTGGGGTGCTAATTTAGGATAAATACAAGACGAACCTAAAAACAATAATTTTTTAACCCCATTCAAGTACGCCTGATGAATCACATTGGATTGAATCATCATATTTTCATATATAAAATCAGCTCGGTAGGTATTATTAGCCACAATTCCTCCTACTTTGGCTGCTGCTAAAAATACATAGTTTGGTTTTTCTAGAGCAAAAAATTCAGCAACTGCTTGTTGATTCCGTAAATCTAACTCAGCTGAAGTTCGTAACACAAAATTACTATAACCTTGTGCTTGTAAAGCTCTCAAAATTGACGAGCCTACCATCCCACGATGGCCTGCAATGTATATTTTTGATGATTTTTCCATAGAATCAAATAGTGATTGAATTAAGCGCTAAAACCATTTTGATGTAACATTATCTCTCTTTTTACTCGTTCAACATCTGAACTTACCATTTCGCTTACTAATCCTGCTAAATCGTATTGTGGCGTCCATCCCAATTGTGTTTTGGATTTGGTTGGGTCACCAATTAATAAATCAACTTCGGTAGGACGGAAATATTGAGGGTCAACAGCAATCACTTGTTTGCCAATTTCAATTTGAAATTCAAGATTGTTACATGCCTTAACATACCCTTTTTCTTCAACTCCTTGACCTCTAAATTCAATTTCAATTCCTAACTCACCGAATGCCATTCTAACAAAATCACGAACATAAGTGGTTTCCCCCATAGCAATTACATAATCTTCTGGTTTATCTTGCTGTAAAATGCGCCACATGGCTTCTACATAATCCTTAGCATGACCCCAATCACGTTGTGCATCTAAATTTCCTAAATACAAACAGTCTTGTTGTCCCAAAGCGATAGCTGCCGTAGCCATGGTAATTTTACGGGTTACAAAGGTTTCTCCTCTTCGTGGTGATTCATGGTTAAACAAAATTCCGTTACAAGCGAACATATTGTAGGCTTCTCTATAGTTTTTCGTAATCCAGAACCCATAAATTTTAGCTGCTCCATAGGGCGAACGAGGATAAAAAGGAGAATGCTCATCATACAGACCTTTTTCATTTTTATTTTCAGCTAAACCACCGTACAATTCTGAAGTAGATGCTTGATAAATACGTGTTTTCTTTTCTAATCCTAATATTCGAACCGCCTCCAAAATACGTAAGGTACCAATCCCATCTACATTAGCCACATATTCTGGTGAGTCAAAAGAAACCTTTACATGGCTCATGGCTCCCAAATTATAAATTTCATCGGGTTGCACTTCTTGAATAATTCGAATAATATTAGTAGAATCCGTTAAATCGCCATAATGCAATTTAAAATTGACATGATCCTCATGCAAATCTTGATAGATATGATCGATGCGTTGGGTATTAAAAGAAGACGCTCTTCTTTTTACACCATGCACCTGATATCCTTTTTCTAATAATAATTCAGCTAAGTACGAACCGTCTTGACCTGTAATTCCAGTAATTAGGGCTATTTTCATTCTGTATTTATTTTTACTTTGAAACTATTTTATAAAAAGTTAAAAAAATAATTTTAAAATATTCTTTCAACCTTTTATTCTCTATATACTTAATGTTTAATTCAATTTTAGCAGGCATAATCTCTTGAATATATTTTTTATCAGGATCTAATGCTAACCCTAAAATTTCATTTTCATTGGCATATTCAATAGAAGCATAATCTGTAATCCCGGGTTTAACTTCTAAAACTCTTCTTTGCTCATTTGTATACAGTTCAACATATTTTCGAACTTCGGGTCTTGGTCCTACTAAACTCATATCTCCAATCAATACATTAAACAATTGGGGTAATTCGTCAATTTTATATTTTCTAATAAAAAAACCTATTTTCGTAATTCTAGCATCATTACCTCCTATAGTAATCAAACCTTTTTTATCAGAACCTACTCCCATAGATCTAAATTTATATAATTTAAAGTCTATACCATTTAATCCAACTCTTTGCTGTGTATAAAAGCCACCTCCTTTACTCTCTAAAATAATTAAAAAATAAATTATAATTAAAAGAGGTGAAAGCAATACTATACCCAACAAAGAAAATAAAAAATCAAAAAAACGTATCATTTATCTGTAATTACTATTTGATATGCCAATTTAACAGTATCAACAACATAACTGACCTGTTCAGGAATTAACTGTGGGTAAATAGGTAAAGAAATTTCACAAGCATAATTGACATAGGCTTGAGGGTAATCTTTTATTTCATTACCTTGTTCTTTAAAATAGGTTAACATAGGCATCGGAATGAAGTGGACATTTACTGCAACCCCGTTCTTAGCTATTTCGTCAATGATTGCATCCCGTTGCAATTCGCTTATATTTTTTATTCTTAGCGCATATAAATGATACGAAGATTCCTTACCGTTAGAAACAGACGGTGGTAGTATCGCCCATTTCAATTTGCCAAAAGCATCATTGTATTGATTAAAAATTTGTTTCCTTTCTGAAAGTAATTCAGGATACTGACGCATTTGAGCTAAACCTATAGCAGCATTCACATCCGCCATATTAATTTTCATCCCTAAACCTACTATATCATATCTCCAACCTCCCGCTTTACTTTTTGAGAAAGCATCTTTGGTTTGACAATTCAAGCTCATTTGACGTAGGGTAGTGTACAATTCATTATTATCAAATGGAGCTGGCAAATTCAAACAAATAGCACCTCCTTCAGCAGTTGTTACATTTTTCACAGCATGCAATGAAAATATAGCAACATCCGTTTCACTTCCAGTTCGAACATTTTCTTTATAAAAAGCACCCAACGAATGCGCGGCATCATTTATAACTAAAATCCTACCTAACTTTTCTTGTATGTTAGATGTTGGAACAAATTGAGATTGTACCTCATTTGTTGTTACTAATTGCATTATTGCCTCATAGTCACAAGGAAAACCTGCAAAATCAACAGGTATAATAGCTTTTGTTTTGCTCGTAATTGCCTCTCGTATTGCATTTACAGAGATATTAAAATCTTCACCTACATCAACCATTATTGGCTTTGCTCCAGCATGAATAACGGCTAATGCTGTAGCACTATAGGTGTAAGCTGGGACAATAACCTCATCCCCTACTTGTACTCCCAACCATTTTAGTATCATAATAGCTCCTGATGTCCAAGAGTTAACACATAGAACTTCTTTTGCATTGGAAAACTGTTTAATTTCAGTCTCTAAAGCTTTAACTTTTGGACCTGTAGTTATCCAACCTGACCTTAGTGAATCAACTACTTCATCGATTACATCATCATTAATATAGGGCGGTGAAAAAGGGATATTCATTTATTTAAATTTTTTAATATAAAAGTTCATTATGCGGTTGCCTTGATTGTATTGATTTACTAATTTGTAATTATTAGATGTATAAAAATTATTTACGTAATCATTATTTATCTTGTCTGTTGTCAATGAAATGGCATTGTTATATTTTGCTACTTCTAATTCAAAAGCTTCTAATAAAAGTTTTCCGATTTTTTGTCCTTTTTGTTCGGGATCTACACATATAGACAATAAAGTTGCATAATTCAGATAGATTTCGTCTGACGATTCTTTAGAAAAAAAAGATTGCAATAATTTTATAATTTTAAATGGTGATTTAATTAAACTACTGCATGCAGAAAGTGATAATGAAATAAAATTTTTTTGCAATAGTGTTTTATAAAATCCGCTTTTATTTTTTGCGCCAATAGCAAAACCGACTAATTTACCCTCATAGAAGGCTCCTAATGCTATTCCTTGATCACTTTTTATAATAGAAGTATAAAACACATTTAGAAATGAGATTCCTAGTGAAGTTAAAAAAAAATTAAAGAATGCTAAATTATGCAAACTTGCAATTTCTTTAGAATCTTTAATTTTTAATTTTTTTATAATTATCATTAGTTTAATATGGCCGTTTTTAACTTCATTAAATTATTAGATTTACCGAAATTATTTTTTGCATATACTTGTCCCGCTAATCCAATTTCTCTTAATTTTACTCTTTCTACGTTTAATATTTCATTGACTTTTTCAATTACCAAGTTTGGATTCCCATATTCTACCGCCCATCCACATTTAGCATTTAATACGGTTTCAACCGAGTCACTTTCTAAATCTGCAATCACTAAAATAGGTTTTGCAGATAACATATAGGCTGGTAATTTAGATGGAATAGAAGTATTTGCATATCCTTTCATAATGGGTAGCAACATCACATCTGCTTTGGATTGTACTTCAGCTACCTTACCTAAAGGAACTTCTAAAAATTCAACGTCTAAATTTGTGAATTTTTTAGAATATTGTTCACAGTTATTTTTATAAGAACCTGAACCCGCTATAATAAGTTTTGCATTTAATTTTGAAAAAGTTTCTATTAATAAGGGAATTCCAGCTACAGGGCCAATATTGCCAAGATACATAAATACTCTTTTTTCATTATTTACTACTTTTTCATCTAATGTAAATTCATTTTCATCTTGCCAATTAAGTACAACATCTATTTTCTCTAAATCCAAACTTCTGCTTTCTTTGAGATAGATTTTCATTTTATTTGATATAGCAATAATTCGTTTTGCTTTATTTAAAATAATTTTTTCAATGGGCATTAACAATAAATTCGTAAGCTCTTTTAACGGAAAAGGCAATCGTTTAGAAATTGATTCAGGATATATATCCATAATGTGAACCACATAAGGAATTTCTCTTCTCAAACAAGCTAAAGTTACACCTAATTGACCAAAAATTGGCCATGTATTCATATAGACCACATCATAGTTTTCTTTACTGGACATAATAAATCTATAGCTTGCGATACCGAAAGAAATTGATTCTCTTAATCGACCTATTATTCCTGATTTTGGATAAATGTAAGAAGGCAAATAATAACACGTAAATTGTTTCTTTGTACTAAATTTCAGGACGGAATTAGTTTTTTTTCTCAATTCATCAAATTGAAGTCCTAAAGGTCTTGAAGGATAAGGTACAATTACAGTTACATTATTATCGCTTTTAGATAAAACTTCAGCCAAAGAACTACAAATTTGTGCTGAAACAATAGGCTCTGGATCAAAAACACAGTTAACTATTAGAATATGTTTCATTTATTATTTTTAACATTAAAATAATTAAACTATAATATTTTTATAGGTTTGAAATACAATACTATTAATATTTGGAGAAATAAAATGATTAACAATTTCACACTGTTCCTCTAAAAGTTTTTCCCTTCTATCACTATCTAAAATCAATTCGATTATTTGATAATAAAACAAATCCTTTTGAGAAACTAATCCAATATTTTTCAAAACACTTTCTTGGCCACCACTCTCAAGATAAATTGCAGGTGTACCATTTGCAATACTTTCACACGCTGGAACTCCAAAACCTTCATGTAATGATGTACTCAAATATAACCAAGATTCTTGATATAAATTATTTAGCTCATCGTCTTGAATATCTTTTTTCCAATTTATAATAAGATATGGATGAGACATTAATGATTCATATTTTTCCAAAAAAGATTTGCCGTATTTACACCCTTCTTTAGCTGTTCCTATTACTACTAAATTGATTGGCTGTAATAACTGATCAGCAACTTTCTCTACCTGTTCCAAAAGAAAAATACAGTTTTTATTTGGAGATATTCTTCCAACATATAATAGTGAAATCTCTTTCGATTTTTGTAATAATCCAGTTGTTTTTTTAGAAATAATATTTGGACATAAAATAATATTTTTAAAACCAATATCTCTAAGTTCATTAACATTATAATCACTCATAGTTATCCATCTATTTTTTTTTCTCATCATTCTTAATTGAATCTTTCCTAAAATAGACCTAATAGAAACTAATGGATCGGTTTTCCAAAAGAATTTAGGAGGAGTGATATTGTGATATACAAATATTATATTATTATTTCTATTTAAAACATTAAAATGAATATCTAATCCTCCATAGTGCCAAAATAAAATTTCATCTTTTAACATAACATTCTTAAGAATAGCCTCAAAGTTTTGTACCCCAGGATGAATTATTTCAGTTTCAACATCAAATAGTTCTTCAAGTAAATTTGATATTAAATTTATCTGTATTCGTATTGAATTAAATTGATTATCTGCACTTACAAAAAAAAATATTTTGGTTTTTACCATATTAATTTAAAAAAGAACTTAATAACTATTTTTTTTATGATATATGTTTTTTCCAAACATTTCTATTTACATAATCCGTATAACTTAAAATAATGCGTACAACTTTTATTGACACGTTATCTGTATTATAATCTTCTATAACTTTAAAACTTTTATTTTTTTCGTAAAACTGAGAAACAACAACTTTTATTGAACGTAAAACAGATTCAGATTTTAATCCACTCATAATCAAAGTACCTTCATCAACTCCTTCAGGTCTTTCATGTGCTTGTCTAATTGTAATTGCAGGAAAATTTAGAATTGATGATTCTTCAGTTATAGTACCACTGTCTGAAATTACACAAAAAGCATTTGTCTGAAGTTTAATATAGTCAGAAAAGGAAAGTGGTTTCAAAAATCGTATCTGATCATTAAATTCCAAATTATTAACACTCTCAAGTTTTTTTCTAGTTCGTGGATGTGTTGAAACAATTATCGGCTTTTTGTACGTTTCTGCAATTAAGTTTAAAGAAATTAACAGATCATTAAAATTCTCTTCACTGTCAATGTTCTCCTCACGATGAGTACTTACAATAAAATATTCGTTTTTTTGTAAAGATAATTGACTTAATATTTCGGATTGCTTGATTCTTTCTTTGTAATGTAAAAGAACTTCTTTCATAGGGGAACCTGTTTTAAAAACGGTTTCAGGAGATACACCTTCTGATAGAAGATAACGACGAGCGTGTTCCGTGTAGGTCATATTAATATCACTAATATGGTCAACTATCTTTCTATTTATTTCTTCAGGAACTCTTAAATCAAAACATCGATTTCCTGCTTCCATATGAAATATTGGAATTTTTCTTCTTTTAGCTGAAATTGCCGAAAGACAGCTATTTGTATCCCCTAATAATAAAATAGCATCTGGTTTTTCAGATTCAAACAAATCATCTATTTTACTAATTACTTTAGCAATGGTTTGCGAAGCATTATTTCCAATAGCTTCTAAAAAGTAATTTGGAGTTCTAATACCTAGATCGTTGAAAAAAATTTCATTTAATTCAAAATCATAATTTTGACCTGTGTGAACCAGTATATGTTCTACATATTTGTCTAATTCATAAATCACACGGCTTAGTTTAATTATTTCTGGTCTAGTTCCAACAATTGTCATTACTTTCATAGATAATATATATTATTTTTTACTATTAATTATTTTTTTAAATCCCATTCAGATTCTTTTGGAAAAAAGCTACCTTTAGAAACTGATTTAAAATAAAACTTTACAGATCTATAAATAGCATTAAAAACTATTTTTCGATTAAATATTTTATAAGTACTATATAAATTTGATGCTGCATAAGCAGCATCAAGTATGTTATTAATTTCAAATGCCTTACCGTCAAAAAAAACAGCATTAGGACTAATACCATAACCGTTAAAATAATCTCTTTTTTTATATCTTCTTGAGGTTACAAGCTTTTTGTCAAAATATTCGCTTAAATTATGCTTTTGGGCTATTTCTTTCAAAATTTTAAGTTCACGAATAATTCGATCTTCTCCATAAACCCCTAAAGATAGTTCTCTAAAACTGTGATCAATGACTTTTTTAAAATCGATTTTTTTAAATTTACCAGGCCAACCGGGTAAATCACGAGAAGTCAATAAATAATCCGCAGTCATTAATGTAATTAAAGGAGAATATTGCTGAGAAGCTAATTCTTCGTGCATTGGTTTTAGCGCTGCATCACGAAAAAAACTCTCAGAATCCCTTTTGGCTTTCTCTTCATTTGATAAATATGCTAACCCTTGAGAAGAAGAAGACATTCCATAAATAGAAAACGGCTCACCAGAAAATGCATATTTTTCTACTTCTCCAGACAATACTATTCCAGAAAATCCATCTGGTGTCGGGCATGAATAGAAATATCCATCTTCAGATCTTGATTTAACTTTATTTATTAAATCTGTAGAAACAACTCCTTTTACATAAAACATTGGACATTCTATATCATTTAGATACCATAGATTTTCAACTTGTCTATTTAAAAAAGCTTCAGAGTCAACAATTTTAATTCCTTTTTTATGGTACACAATCAACTGTCCGTTTGGGTCATAAACACCTGGAAAAGAGTATAAAGCTGCTGGCCATGTTAGTAATTCCATATCTGTTTCTTCCAAAACTTTGGCCATGTTTTTTATTCCATTTGGTAAAAGACCGTCATCAGCACCTAACGCTATAACATAACCTGGCTTAACCTTATTAAGTGCAAACTCAAAATTCTCACGCATTCCAATACCTTTATCATGATAGTAGTACGTAATTCTTGAATCGTTTTTCATTGCTTCTTGCACTACTTCCCTTGTATTGTCTGAACTACAATCATCAGAAATGATGATTTCTAAATTTTCATATTCTTGAATCATACAAGTTCGAATAGTATGCTTTAGATACTCAGCTCTATTTTTAGCAGGAATAATTACTGTAAAATAAGGTTTAATCTTAGATATATTTTTTTTAAATTTTTTATTCTCCATTAAACTTGATCATTTTTAAACTTAGCAATAACTTTTTTATAAAGTTCATGATGAGATTCAATATAATTCTCTTCATTATAATTCTCTTCTACAATCTTTCGCGCTTGTGCGCTCATTCTTAATCTTAAATCATTATCATCTAATATATTAAAAATACTTTCCGCAAGTGCTTTAGAGTCTTTTAAAGGGATTACTATACCTCCAATTCCATGTTTTACTATTGATGGTAAAGCTGTACCCTCAAAAACCATTACCGGTGTACCACATGCCATCGATTCAACAGCCATTAGTCCAAATGATTCTTGTATTGATGGCATTATAAAAATATCTGCTGCAGATAATGCAGTTACTAATTCATCTCCATCTATCCATCCTAAACAAATAACATTAAATTTATTTTCTAAAAATTTAAAATCATCTCCTTTTTCGAAAATCAGTAATGTTGTAGGTTCATTAACTTCGTACAATTCTAATGCCTCTTTCAACCATCTTAATCCTTTAAATTTATCTTTTTTTAAACCACTATCTCGAAACGCAATAACTTTATGATTTCTAGGAATTCCAAATTTAGTTTTTGAATCAAATTTATCTAAAGGCTTAAATTGCTTTAATGATAATCCAAAAGGAATAATATTACAATCAAATTGCTTTAATAATGGACTTAATTCAACTTTTTTTTTCATCCATTCGGAAGCAACAACCAGCGTAACATTTGATTTACTATAAATATATTTTTTTATTTTCCAATGGAAATAAGGCGTATAGGACTGGAATAATGATTTTGCTCTAGGATGTGGGCAAGGAATTGAACATCCATTTTGCCACTTATTACAATCAAATGAATGTTCACAACCACCAGTTAGAGCCCAAGGATCATGCAAAGTCCAAACAACAGGTTTTAACTTGGAAATAAATGGTAGAGTGAGTATACTAAAATTCGAAAAATTATGAATCAAATGAAGATGAATAATATCTGTATTTTTAAAATAGGTTTGTTTTGCTAAAATCCATCCTCCAAAACCAATCAATCTATCTAGTCCAAATCTCGACGTCAATATCAAAAATCTATTCCATAAATTCCAAATCAGTTTGTTTTTTGGAGGTATTTGATATACAAAGTCATCGTTACTTTTCTTAACCCAAACAGCCATCTGAGAATCAAATAAATACTTATGATTTTTTGACATTAAATAACCATTAAAACGGCCACCTACTAAATCTGTATAATTAATGTGTAATATTTTCATATATAAAATTATAATCGGAATCAATACCATTTATCGGCAGAAAAAATAGTATGATACTCAAAATAAAATTGATTGTAATTCTTTGAATAAAAAAACATTAAAAATTGATAAAAAGTAAAAATTATTAAAATAGAAACAAAAAAATATTTTATATACGAATTTTTCATACTCGCTAATATATTAGGATATACAATAATTGTTGCAGGAGAAAAATACATAGCAAAACGTCCTGACATTTCAATTATCAAACCAAGTGGTATAATAAAAAAACTAAGAATTGCAATTTTAAATAATAAAGCAACTTCCTTAATTTGCTTATGGTCGTATAATAATATAATAATAAAAAGTAAAGTAAAATAAATAAATCCAAGTCCTGAATTAACATTTCCTTGATCTTGATAAGACTCATACTTATCTGTAATATTTAACATCAAAGTTTGAAATAATGGAGTTAATTTTTCTCCAAAAACAAATAAATTAAAATATATTAAAAACAATACACTTCCAAATATAAAACGGATCTTTTTATTAACAAAAACAAGAAAATATACTGGCAACAATAGTAGTGCTGAATAATGAAACATACCAGCAAAAATTATAGTTATAAAATAGCGCCATATATTTTTTTTATTAATGTAGTCAATTGAATGAAGAAATAACATCAAAGCAACGGATTGCCTCATTGCAGATGATTGAATTAATAAAAAGCCTGGAAAAAAAATATAAATAAATAATGACAACCAGTAATACTCTTTGTTGATATATTTTTTTATAAACCGATAATAAATTAAACAGCTAAAAAAAGCCAAAAAAATATTCATTATAAAAAAACCTAGATCTTTAAATATCCAATTTAAAAAAATCCAACCAGGTTCATAAAATTGAAAAAATAAAAATTCTGTATCAATAGTATAACTGGTTGATAAATTGGTGAAAATTTTTAGATACTCATTATAATCATTACCAAAATTGTATCGTAAACTAAGAAAAACAAATATTAAAATAAATGAAACTTTTAAACCCCACTTAACTTGTTCAAATTTTGATAAATAGGCAAATAAAATCGAGAAAAAACCTAAAAATATTGTGATTATCAACTTGTATTATTCTTTTATTTTTTTATTGGTAAATTGTAAAAAACTAAAACCTTTTTCATTAAGTAAATGCGACAATGCATTTGATGCTTCAATAATATTTTTTAATCCGTTAATTCTAACAACTTTCTTCATACCAATTATCATAAAAATACGATTCCAAATACGCATTAAAAATTTAAAATACAATTTTAATTCCAAGATCAAAAGAAAAAAAAATAACTGAATAGTAGGAACTAAGGAATTTTTATTTAAAATTCGTAGACCTTTATAAAAACCAGTCATTACAGGGTTGAAAATTCCTTTGTTAGCTATTATGCAATAAGCTGCTAATTTATAAAGACTTATTTTTTTTATTAAATCTTCACGTCCCATTTGTTGTAGAGCAGCAATGCCAGAATCAGCCCATATTGTCTCAACACAATAAATTCTCGGAACTAAATCACTCCAATAATAACTTCCCCTGTTTCTAAAGTGCGGTGCGTCTTCTAATTTTTTCGAATTCTTCTTTAATAATCCCTCTACAACCGAAGCACTTACACCACAAACTCCAGGTAATGTTAGTGGATAATCAGTAACAACAACACGATTTACTACACAGGCTAAAGAGATTGAAACAGAGATATCAGGACTTAATCCTGAAAAATAAAATCCTGTTATTTTATGTATTTCCTCTAAACATTGACGTCTGACAATTCCATGATACAATTTAGGTAAATCAAAATCTAAATAATTTGAGCATCCATTTTTAACAAATGATTCTAATTGAACATTCATATTTGCCTCAACTATATTTCCATTAAAATAAGAAAGAGATAAATTTCCATCAGTAACTTTTGTAAAAACTGTAGAAGGTATCCCTGAATCTGGCCAAACATAATTAACTATATTTTTAACAGATAAACAATCAATATTTTCTTGTTTGAGCCAAGCAACAGCATCAATAATTTCAGGATTTATCCCATCATCATCACCGATGATACAAATATATTCTCCAGTTGAAACCCCTACTCCTTCACTAAAATTTCCTATAAATGACAAAGGCAAATCAAAATAATTATATTTTAATCTAACATCATTAATATTATCATTAATCCATAACTTTAACTCTTCTGAATCACTATTATCTTGAATTACCAATTCAATTCTTCGATCATTAATATCTAAAATACTAATAATCGCAGATTTAACATACTCAAATCTATTTCTAGTTGGAATCACTACACTAATTAAAGGCTGATCAATTTTATTACTATCCATATTTAGCTATAAATAATTACAAATGAATATAAAGTTACTTTACGATTCTTCTTAATGGCTAGTTCTATTACCTAACAATTTGGCTTTAATTTGACTTTTATAATGAGCATACCAATACTTTAAATATTTTTTATTTTTAGGTTTAAAATATGCCCTGAAATTTTTCAAGTAAAATAAATGTGGTGCCCATGCTAAATTGAATTTTTTTATATTTAAATGTTTATAAGGAGTCGGTTCATTTGAATAATAATCAAAATAAACAGAAAATCTATTTCCTTTTGCAAAACTAGCCACCTCAGTTGTTCCATGTACACTTATAGGACTGTGCATAAAAACGACAGCTCTATTGGGTTTATATTCTACATCTGTATATAAGTCCCCATTTGTTTTATGTATACTTGTCCCTCCCCCCCAATTTGCATCCCAATCATCCGAAACATAATATACAATATTTAAAACATGATAAGCATTGGTACCATTCATATCCATTGTATGATCAGTATGAGGTGCAAGAAAAGAACCTGGCATCATTGCATGCATAAAACTATAACCAGAATTATTAGTCTGTTTAGTATATTGTAAATTTTCAAATCCAGAAACGTCCATTAAAAACCCCAATATTTCATCTGATTTTAAAAAAGATTCTAAATTAATTAATTCAGTAGGCAATTGAGTACCTGAGCTACCCCATTTATTTAACTCTGCTTCGGTTTCCCATTTTACCCCTGAAGAATCATTTGATGATTTAGAATATAAGTTTTTAACAGCGTTAGTTATTTTATTAAATTCTTCTTTTACAATAAAATTATCTATGACAATGTATGGGAAGGGTTTTTGATTTGCGAAAATTTCTGAAAGATAACCTCTATTTAAATTTGGATTTAACATACTATTTATAATTAAAATTTATTTGAAAAATGAAATATACTTAAGATATAGTTCTTTTCTAAAATCAGGCAATATACATAACAAAGCCAATGAAGATATAAACCAAGTCAAAAATAATTGAAACAAAATAAAGATACGAAAGTTGGTATCAGGTAAAAGATATCTAGCACAAATAACAATAGGAACTATTATTATGATAGGCAAGAAAACATCATTTTTTAACCACTTAAAAAATTGTCCAGGCAAATAGATTTTATGAAAATAATACATATAACTAGGAAATGTAAATAGATTCATAACCAACCAAGACATACCAGCACCAACTATACCATATTTTGGTACCAAATAAAATAAAGCTGGTATAAAAATAATAACACACAGCATTTGAATAATTAATAATAGTTTTGTCTTACCTGTTGCTGATGCAAAATAAAACGGAACTGTAGTAATTACTTGCATAATTTGTCCAAATATCATAATACTTGCTACCAGAGCTCCTTCATTAGAAATTAAAGATGATCCTGTCCAAGCGTATAAAATATTTTTGGTAAAAGCCATTACGGTAAAACCCAAAGGAAAAATTGTTATTGCAATTAGTTTACATGTCCTATGATATATAGCAACTAATTGTTCATTATCCTTCAATTCTATTAATGCAATGAATTTTGGAAACATTGCTGATGTAATTGGGTTTGCAATCATTATCGGAAACAAAGCTAAAGTTCCTGACAAAGTGTAATACCCTAAAACCTCAAGAGGAAGTGATTTACTAACTAATATTTTATCAGCTTGTGAAATTATTGTTGACATTAAAGAAATTCCAGCTATACCAAGGGAATATTTCCAGTTTAACAAAAAAACTTTAATATCAAAATTTGGAATTATTTTCTTGTCATAAAATGGAAGTGAGCCCCACAGGCTTCTCCATAAAATAACAACATACAAAAAATTTGCTACTAATTGGCAAATTGTAAAGGCTAAAATTGTTGGAGATATAAGCCATAAAACAATTACTGTACCAAAGCCTTTAAATATACTCCAACCTAGTTGCAAGGAGTTTGCTAATATCTGCTTTTGCAAACCCATCAATCCTCCAAAATACAATCCGGAAGGTAATTGACACGCTATAGCAATTCCCATTATTTTTATTGCTAAAATTAACTCATCTAAATCTAGTCCACTTACTTTTAGCCAATTATTAACAATATAAGGCGCTCCATACCAAACTAAAGATGCAATAATAACAGCAAGCCATAAATATATTAATTCATAAGTACGTACAATATCTTTTAGCTCTTTTTCAGAATTATCTAAAACTGATAATCTAGCTGTTTCTCTTGTTAAAGAAGCCGTTAATCCAATGTCAGTAATTAACAATATTCCCATTAATGTTGAGAAAAAACCAATGACTCCAAATGATTCTATTCCTAAAAACTTTAGAAATAATGGAGTAAAAAGATAAGTCATTACAAAACCAATAGACCTAGCAATAAAATTAGCAGCAATATTCTTTTTAATTTGAGAAATAGCCATTAATTAAAATAGTGCGTATATAAGTTTGAATGCTCATTAATCCATTCTTTCATTTCAAGTACCATTTGTTTGTATGAAGGAACTTCAAAATTGAAATCTTTACGCGTATTAAGAAGGGTTTTATCAAGCTTAAAGCTTTCCTCTTTATTAATAATTAAATTATTACCCGTGAAATTTTCATTAAAAAGTTGTAATAAATCATACTTAGAAATACTTTCATTATTTACTAGATTATACAAACCACACAAATTTTGCTCGATTGCTTTTTCCATAGCTTTTGCAAGTGTCAGTGTAGTTACACCTGTCCATATAGCTCCAGTGTATCCATTTATAGTATCTTTTTGCTTCATAAACCAATTGAATAAACCAATTCCATTTTCATGCATATCGGGCCCTATAATTGAATTTCTAAAAGTTAAATTTTTATCATCATTGATTTCTCCTAAAGCCTTTGTACGATCGTAAAAAGTTATTCCATCACAAATACTATTTTCAAAATAAGGCCCTGAATTTCCAGCAAAAACACAATCAGTACTCATATGAATTAATTTAGTTTTAGTATTTTTTAAAGTATCTACAATTAAATGGGGCAAATAGGCATTCAGATAAATTGCTTTAGATGGATTATCTTCGGCATATTGATTTAAAATCCCAATACAGTTTATCACTGCATCATAATTACCTTCAATAAGAACTGACTTAAACTTTTCAGTATCAAAAACATCTCCTATTATATTTTCAGTAAAAACAAAAGGAAATCTTGAATAAGAAATAACCTCGTATCCTTTTTCTTTAAAATAGAGAGCTATGATATGCCCTGCCATACCTGTTGCTCCAAGAACTAATACTTTCATAAAATGTCCTGAATAAATTATTTTATATCGTTCTGAATTATTTGTAGTTTGAGAAGTAATTTAGACATCTCACTTACATCTAATTGCTCTGTATTATGTGAATGATAATCTTCATATTTTGAAACTTTTTCTTCTCCTTCTATGAAATATTTATTATAATTTAAGTCACGTTCATCACAAGGAATTCTATAGTATTTATCTAAATCTTGAGCTTTAGCCATTTCTTCCCTTGTAACTAAAGACTCATATAATTTTTCCCCATGACGTGTTCCAATAACTCGTATTTTTGCTTTCAATTTATATAAACTAAAAAGTGATTGAGCTAATACTTCTAAAGTAGCCGCTGGCGATTTTTGCACAAATAAATCTCCATTCTTACCGTGTTCAAATGCATAAAGAACTAAATCAACAGCATCCTCTAAGGTCATCATAAATCGAGTCATATTTGGATCCGTAATAGTGATATCTTTACCAAACTTTATTTGTTCTATCCAAAGAGGAATAACAGATCCACGACTAGCCATTACGTTACCGTATCTCGTGCAACATATTGTAGTAATAGCGTTTTCACCTAATGCACGTCCTTTTGCAATGGCAACTTTTTCCATCATAGCTTTACTAATTCCCATAGAATTTATGGGATAACATGCTTTATCTGTACTTAAAACAACCACATTTTTTACTTTATTTTGAATCGCGGAATCTAAAACATTTTCAGTGCCTAAAACATTAGTTCGAACAGCTTGTATAGGAAAAAACTCGCACGAAGGTACTTGTTTCAATGCTGCAGCATGAAAAACATAATCAACCCCAACCATTGCTGTATCAAGGCTTCTCTTATCACGTACATCTCCGATGTAAAACTTTACCTTAGAATTCTGTATTTGATGCCGCATATCATCTTGCTTTTTCTCATCGCGACTAAAGATTCGAATTTCCTTAATATCAGTATTTAAAAATCTATTCAATACTGCATTACCAAAGGAACCAGTTCCTCCAGTTATAAGTAATACTTTATTATTTAACATATTATTTATTTTACTAATTATTTAACAACCAACTTGATGATTGAATTTTATCTCCCAAACCATCTAATAAGGCAATCCCTAACTCTTGACAAATCGGAACTTCGGGTATAGAATTGTTATTTTGATCACCGCCATTAGCAAAAGCCAGTTCGTATTCGTTATGTAATTGTTCGTGTATGTGCTGTATGGTGGCGCAAACGGTGCGGTCTTCGTCTATAGAAAGAAACACCTGGTCTACGCTTTTGATGTTGGACACGATAAACACGCGTTCGTCTTCTAGTTGGAATTCTTTGCTGCCTTTAAGCTCCCTTTGTTTGTCATTATTGACTATTACAACAAGGTAATCGCCCAAGGCTTTGGCATTATTGAAATATTCGATATGGCCTTTGTGTATGGGGTTAAAATACCCGCTAACAATAATGGCTTTTTTCATTTTAGTTTTTGTTTCTGTTTTAGCTGTGCTCTGTTCGACTTTGCTTCGAGTCATAATTCATAATTAATTGCCTCATTTTCAAATTTTCAAATTGGTATATTAACTTATTTCATCATTTTACAACCTCCAATAATTATCAAACTCTTTTGCATCCAACACTCCTTTAATATCAAAAAGATACAGTTCGCCTTGAGCCAACTGTTCGAATTCAGCAGGGCGCATGGCGCGATACACTTGGTGGCCTACGGCCAGCACCACACTATCATAGGCGCCTAAAACGGCTGCTTCCTGAAGATGAATCCCATAATGTTCCAATAACTCCGCAGGACTACCATAAGGATCAACCACATCTACAGCGATAGAATAGTCGGCTAATTCTTTCACTAAATCCACTACCTTAGAGTTGCGTATGTCCGCCACATCTTCTTTGAACGTCACCCCCATAACCAACACCCGGCACTTGCCTGGGTTCTTATCTTGTTCGATCAATCCTTGTACAATGCGTTTGGCAATAAAAGAAGGAATATAATCATTCACACGGCGGCCTGCCGCAATTACTTGGGGTTCAATCCCTAGTTTTTTCGCCTTGTGCATCAAATAAAAAGGATCCACGCTAATGCAATGGCCTCCCACTAAACCCGGTTGGTACGGGTGAAAATTCCATTTGGTTCCCGCAGCCGCAATCACGGCTTGGGTATCTATATCCATCTTATCAAAGATAATCGCCAACTCATTCATCAAAGAGATATTGATATCGCGTTGGGTGTTTTCAATTACTTTAGCAGCTTCGGCTACTTTAATAGACGGTGCTTGGTACAAACCCGCTTGAATAATACTGCCATATACTCTTGAAATGGTAGCCAATGCCGCATCAGAACTTCCCGATACAATTTTTAAAATCGTGGTTAAAGTACGCACCTTATCTCCTGGCACAATACGTTCTGGACTGTAGCCAAATTGAAAATCAACCCCCGCTTGCAAACCCGAAGCAGCCTCCAAAACAGGCACACAATCGTCCTCGGTACACCCAGGATACACGGTCGATTCATACACCACAATATCCCCTTTTTTAAGAGCAGACCCCACACTTTTGGAGGCTCCTAACAACGGATTCAAATTGGGCACCTTATTAGCATCAATATCTGTTGGCACTCCAATAATATGGAAATTCGCCTGACGCAAATCCGCCGCATCCGTGGTAAATTGAATATCGGTTCCTTCAAAAGCCGCAGCATCCAATTCTTTAGAAGGATCAATTCCTTGCTGCATCAAAGCCACTCGCTCCGCATTGATATCAAAACCAATCACTGGATATTTTTTAGCAAACTCTAAAGCCAACGGCAAACCTACATAACCTAAACCTGTTACGGAGATGATAATTGGATTATTGGAATTTAAGGTATTCATTGTATTTGTTATCTGTTGTTGGTTGTCAGTCATTGCGAGCGTAGCGTAGCAATCTCAATTGCTCTAATTTTTAAAATCTGTGTTTTTTCTTTTCAAACTTACTATTTCGTATATCGTACTTCGTAAATCGTATATCTTAAATCGTATATCTTAAATCGTAAATTACTCAATAGCCTAACTTCTTTCTGTTCTCCCATTTGTTACGCTCTTCTTTTTCATCAACTAACTCTTCAAGCGCTTGATAAATTTCGATAATTTGGGTATCCTGTTCCCCTAATCGCATTTCTAATTCTTTTCTTAACTCTTGAAACTGCTGTGATAATTCATGCTGTTGTGTTATCATTTTACGAATTTCAACAAAAGTTCTCATAATGGCTATATTAACTAATGCTGCTTTTTCAGACCGTAACACAGAACTTAACATAGCTATACCTTGTTCAGTAAACGCATACGGCAAATAGGATTTCCCTCTATTTTTAATTGAACTGGTCACATTTTGTGACGAGTTCGTATTCCACTCTTCCAATGTAATTTGGAACATAAAATCATTTGGAAAGCGAACTGGATTTCTTTTAACAGCTTGATTTAACACTTTTGTCTCTACTTCATACAAAGAAGCTAAATCAAAATCAAGCAGTACTTTGACTCCTCGTATTTCACGAATTTTTGATTGCAGTACAGTAAGTTCCATCGATTGGGATCATTGGGGATGTTTTATTAATATTTTCGTTTGACTGAACTTCTCGAGGTCAACGGTTGTTGCTTCGTAAATCGTCCCGAAGCTTCGGGATTGTAAATTAATCAAATTGCTCTAATTTTTAAAATCTGTGTTCTTTCTTTTCAAACTTCGTATTTCGAATATCGTACTTCGTATTTCTTAAATTAATCAAATTTCTCTAATTTTTCCTATCCGCGTTCCTTTACCGTACTTCGTAAATCTAATATCGTAAATCAAACTAATTCTCGCAACACACGACGAACAATCAACACCAAAACAGTCAAAAATCCAGCTAATAGTCCACCTAACACAATCCCCATAGCCTTTCCAAACTTTTCTTTCGGCAAAGGCAAAACAGGACGATCAATCACTTGAATCAATGGGGTTTCTTTACGTAAGGTAACTTTAGCCAGTTCGGTTTGTTTCACCAATTCCGTTAAAATCGCGGTATTGGCTTGCACGTCCACTTGACGTTTCGCCGAAGGCGTACGGTTCACGTTCAAGGCAGGATTTAACATAAACGTATTGTCGTTGGCTACAGCCACTCCGGTGATGGCACCGTTCAATTCCGCACGAATAGAATCGGTTTGCTTTTGTAAAATAGCCATATTCATACGGGCCTTTTTACTTTTAGTATCCACATAAAAGTCCGATACCTGCTTCGCTAAAGTTTCTGAGAAGGCTTTGGCAAAAGCCTCATTCTCTGATTTCACATCAATACTAATGATGGATATTTTTTTATCTTTTTGAGCTACAGTCAAACTAGTTTTAGACAAATCGGCATACATCACCCCCATAATACTATCGTGTACACGTGTAAAATACTTGGGTTTTGTCAAGGGAGGAAATTGTAGCGCTTTTAATTTCGGTTTTTCCTGCCATTTGTCGCGCCATTCTTGAGTACGAATGTAGAGTTCTGCCAAAGAAATTGTATCCTTACCATCAAGTACCGGTTGCATCAAAGTTTGTGCGACCATAGATCGCGATTTAAACAATTCGGTCAAATTAGCCCCCGAGAAAGCACCTCCGCCACTACTTCCTAAATCCAATCCTAACGAACTAGCAAGACCTAAGGCACTTCCTAACCCACCACCTGCAGATTTCTCATCCTCCAAAGCAAAGGATAGAGTAGCAGTATAAATTGGTTTTTTGATAAAAGAATAGCTAAGCCCTAAAGCCGCACCTATCACACTAGCTAACACAATGACTTTCCATTGTGATACCAAATAAGAATACCATTCTTTGACTTTTTCTAGTAGCTCTTTAAGAGTAATTTCGTCATTTTCCATTATAGTTGTTGGTTCGTTATTCAACATTCAAAATTGATGTTTTTTTGCAGCTAAGGGGCTAACCAGTTGTCGGTTGTCAGTCATTGCGAACGCAGTGAAGCAATCTTTAATTACTCTAATTTCTCCAATCTGTGTTCCTATTGCTTATCGTAAACTTCGTAATTCGTACCTCGTAAATTGTATATCTTAATTAATCAAATTGCTCTAATTTTTAAAATCTGCGTTCTTTTTATTCGCACTTCGTAAATCGTACTTCAAACCTCGTACATCTTTAACACACCCCTAACCCCTCTCTAGAGGGGAACGTGTAGTGCTACTTACACGTATTGGTACATTTTCAAATCGGTACATTGTAAATCGCACTTCGTAAATTGTATATCTTAATTAATCAAATTTCTCTAATTTTTAAAATCTGCGTTCTTTCCTATGCTCCCTTCATAATTCGTACTTCGTAAATCGTACTTCAAACCTCGTACATCTTTAACACACCCCTAACCCCTCTCTAGAGGGGAACGTGTAGTGCTACTTACACGTATTGGTACATTTTCAAATCGGTACATTGTAAATCGCACTTCGTAAATTGTATATCTTAATTAATCAAATTGCTCTAATTTTTAAAATCTGCGTTCTTTTTATTCGCACTTCGTAAATCGTAAATCGCACCTCGTATATTGACTTACTTAAAAGTATTTATAATCAATAACGACAAACTCGTAATCACACTTCCAATACTCACCCATTCTCCCGTACTCATTTTCTTAGTCAGTGGTTTTTCTGGAACAACGATCTGTGATCCCGGAGACACTTTAGGATACGTTTTAAAAAACAAGAAAGATCCTGTCACCGCAGCCTGTCCATTCGGGTAAATAACATAGGCTTTTCTTCTCCAAGCCTTAGCGTCAGTACCTCCCACGGCACTTAAATAATACCCAACACCACGACCACTATTATACGGAATCTCCGATGTCAATAACACGTTTCCTGTGACTTTAACACTTTCATTAAACTCAGCCACTTCAATTTCATCTCCAGGCAATAAGGTAATATTGGTACGATTATCTGGATTGCGTACGATGCGATCCCAATCTACAGGAATAGTTGCATACTTTAATTCTCCTCTTAATTTCTTTAATGCTTTATTTTTAACGGTATCTTTTTTAGCCAAGGTCTCATCAACTGCATTTTTATTGACATCAAAACTAACACTTGCTAATTCTTCTATTTGTTTCGCTTTAATAGGGCGTTTAATTTTAACACCCCTCACATTAGCCAAGGGAGTCAATCCCCCAGCACGCTGCAAGACAGAGTATACTTTTTCTTTTTTATCAGCCAAAACATATTTACCCGGATAATGTACCGAACCACTTACGGTAACCATTGCTGGTTTTTCATATACTGCCATTCTACGTATATTAATAACATCATAAGGCGCCAAAACAAAGTTGGCTGCCTGTTCATTATTTCCTGGATTAATTTCAATATTGAACAATTCCGCTCTAGAATTATTGGTTGCTTCAATTACTTCCGATGTAATCATACGGGCTACCTCAACACGCTTCGAAGCCGACCCAATTAATCCACCTGCTTGCACAATCAAATCATTCAAAGTCAAAGCAGGGTTAAAATCGTATTCTCCAGGTTTTTTAATCTCCCCATCAATCGTCACTTTAAACTCTTCTTTGAAATCCAAAATAGAAAAAACGGTTACGATATCTTCTTTCTTCAATAAAATGTTGGCTTGAGCATCTCCTTGCAACGCTTTACCCAAATTCACAGCAACAGCTTCTTTAGTAAAATCCGATTTCAAACGTACAATAGTAGCACGAGCAACATAGGCATCTTCTTTCAATCCATCGGCTTTAGCAACTAAATCCGCTACACGCATACCTTCATAAAAAGAATAGGTGTTGGGTCTAAAAACAGCTCCTTCAATTTTAATACGGTTTTCAAAACGATTTAAGATTTTGGTTACTGTAAACACATCTCCTGAACGCGGTTTATACAATTTATATTCAGACGCTTTAACGTCTTTTACTTTCAATTCTTTATCTGTTTTTTGTAAAACATTGACCGAAGCAGTAAAGGCAAACTCATTGAATCCTGAAGCAAATGCCAACAAATCTTGAAAAGTTTCTCCAGACTTCATCTCAAAAATACCTGGACGCTTCACTTGTCCTTCTACTGTAACTCTTTGGTTATAAGCTGGTATGCGAATTACATCATTGTCTTTCAACCCAATATTATCCGACTGATTACCATTCACCAAAAAACGATACAAATCGATGGTACGATACACTTTATTATTACGAATCAATTCAATGTTACGATAACTTCCGTTTTTGGCTGGACCTCCACCCAAGAATAACGCATTATAAACTGTAGCCAAAGACGAAACAGAGTAATTTCCAGGTTGTTTACTTCCAATCAAAGTAACTTTAATGGTACGTATACGACTCAAACTAATTCCTACTTGCGATTGCCCTGAACGCACAGTGCTGTATACCCTAGCAATAGCATTTTTTATTTTTAAACTAGCCGCCTCAATGGTCATGCCTGAAACAGCAATTTGACCTACATACTGGATATTTACTTTTCCTTCAACAGTTACGGGTACGGCATCACTAAACTCCTGAATCCCATACACACTAATTTGCAACTCATCTCCTGGGCCAAGTACATAATTCACTGGAGTCGCCAACTTCAGATTGGGTTCAAAATTCAAACTCGGATTATCAAACAACTCCGACCCAAAGACCAAAGCATTCAAACTGTCTTTTACTTTCTTATTGACTATTTTTTCTTGTTTTCTAGCGTACTCGTCTTGCGAAATAGTATCCGTTTCAAAAGAATTCATGTTTTTTTTCAACTTAGGCTTTGTTGTAACAGAAGTTGACGTAGCCGATTTCATCCCCAAACGTGCTTTCAATTTAGCAAACTCATTGGCTGGCATTCCTTTAGCCAAGGCCGCTTGTTCAGCTTGCTCTAGTGTAACCTTATTAGTTTCTAATTGCGTACGAATTTTAGCCAAATCAGCATCCGACAAATAGTCTACTTTCAAGGTACTTAAGTCTTGTGCTTTCATCAAATCTTGCGCAGTAATTAGTGAACTTTGCATCAAGGCAAAAAACAAAAGCGCGAGTGATAGTATTTTTTTCATGTTGTAAAATGTATCAATGTATCAATGTGTAAATGAAGTAATATAGCAATGCAACAATTGTTTAATTGTTTAATTGTTTAATTGTTATAGTAGTAGTTGAGAATTTTCTTTTTCTAATTGGTTATAAATATACTTCACATCTTGTGATTGTTCTTTTTGCAAAATCAAATTAGCATCAGGAGTACTCACAAAAATGGTATTCTTTAATCCGATAAAAGTAGAAAATACATCCGTTCCAATAACCATATTCCCCTGCATATCAACAGGATGTCCTTTGGAAAGTAAATAATCATATACTGATTCAAAAGATCCTAAATCAGACCAAACGAATTGCGAAGCCACCACTTTAATTTTTTTAGAACGTTCCATAACAGCATAATCAATACTGATAGACGGAATAGCTAGAGACAAATCCAAATCCAATTGTCCTTCTTGATTCGCTTTCCAAGCGGCTTGAGCTTTCTCAAATACTTCCGGTTCAAATCGTTGTAATTCCTCTAGCAAAACGTTAGCTTTAAAACAAAACATCCCGCTATTCCATAAAAAGTTACCCCTAGAGATAAAATCAATAGCGGTAGCTTTATTCGGTTTCTCACGAAAAGCAAGTACCGTATCTTGGCGATGTTCAATATACCCAAAACCCGTCTCTGGTTTCGTGGGTACAATCCCAAAAGTAACAATATAGTCTTCTTGTGCCTTAGCAATAGCTTCTGCAATGGCACTGTTGTACGATTCCATTTCGTCAATAATATGATCGGAAGGAGTCACAATTAAAATGGCGTCGGGCTCAGCGGCAAAAGCAGCAAAGGCAATTGCTGCAGCAGTATTCCTTGGTGTAGCTTCTACAATGTCAACATACGAAGTCTGTGTTTTTCCCAACACCTTCCGACTCAAATGACAATTATCTACATTACCAACCACCATCACTTGATTCACCAAATGGCGATTACGTTCAACAGTCATTTCAAACAAGGACTTGCCTTCAAACAATTCCAAATATTGCTTGGGCTGACTTTTACGAGAAAGCGGCCACAAACGACTCCCTACTCCCCCTGTAAGAATAACATGTGTAATAGATGAACTCATACTATATATTTTTCAAAACTATATCATTTCAACTGTCAACCAACAACTGACAACTGATAACTACTTCTTAGGCTGTTTATCGACCACCTCTTGACGCAAACTACTACTAGAAAAACGGTGTTCGCGAATATTAAAACACAATTCGATACCTTTTTCTTCGCAATAGGTTCTACCTGTAAAATTCTTATGTTGGTATTCGTCTCCAATAATGCGCACATCTATCTTGAAAGCACGTAAAATATCTTCCAAATCTTGCTCCGTAGCATAGGGTACAATCTCATCTACAAACTTACATCCTTTCAATTGAATGTAGCGTTCCACAACCGATTGTACGGGACGATTTTTCTCTGGACGATCAATAGTAGGATCCGTTTGCAATCCACAAATTAAATAATCACATTGTCGCTTTGCTTCTTCTAGCATGGTAATATGTCCTGCATGTAGCAAATCAAAGGCGCTAAAAGTAATTCCTACTCTTTGTTTAGTACTCATTTTATTATTAAATTATTTAATGAAAAACACTAATTTCAAGGCACGGCTTCGCCATTTCCAGTCACATAATTCGAACTGAAAAAGACATACTTTGGTATACTACAAAAGTAGTAAAAATATACCTGCTTCAGCTTCTATTTTCAGACTATCGGAATAGTATAAATTATCCGCACTCTCTAAAAAACTCCTAAAATACTAATAATCAATCAAAAGTAAATCAAAAACAACTTAAAATATCACTAAATTTAATGAGAAGGAATGATTAATATGCGAAGTACAATTTACAATGCTAGAGGTACGATTTATGATATGCAAATCGATTAACTATTCAAGTACATGAAACACTAAACGTTCCCCTCTTCAAAATCAAAGATTCAACGATTCCGATAAAACAACAAAAACCAAGGGTTAGAGGGGCTAGGAGTGTGTTTTAAGAAGTACGAAGTTAGAAGTACGAATTACAAAGTATAATATTCAAAATTCCATGTTGAATATTCAACATTAAAACAACAAATATTGAACAAAGAATAAATACAGATTGCCTGCCTGCCACAGGAAGACTTCACTGCGTTCGCAACAACCATCAACTAATAACAATAAACAAGACCATTTTATACTTCATTCCCCATACATCGTAAATCGTCCCGAAACTTCGGGATCGTAAATCGTAAATCACTTAAGTTTCATCTTCAACACACAGCCCATGGATTCCAAAACCAAAACACAGTGAGAAGCAGTTACTTCTTGCACTTTTGCTTGTTGATTCACAAAAGGACCTGAATTGACTTGAATCGTATCGCCAACTTGATAAGTACTCACTTCAATATCAGCTACATCTGAGGCATTTAGCCATTTTTTGATAGTAGCAATTTCATCTTCACGGACAACAGCTGGTTTTTGCAACCAAAACAAATAACGCACAGCCCCAGGAGATTGGAATACTAAAGCACGATCCGCTTCTTCTAAGCGAACAAAAACATAGGAGTTAAACAAAGGTACTTCCACCTTCTTTTTTCGATCAGACCATTGGCGCTCTCTAGTAACCAAAGGACAATAGCAATCAATACCGATAGCTTGCAATTGCTCGGCTACTTTCTTTTCCCATTTGGGCTTCGTATACAGTACGTACCAGTTCATATTGTTGTTTTCTGTCATTGCGAACGCAGTGAAGCAATCTTTAATTTGCCGCAAAGACACCAAGGCGCAATTAATAGTAATTATTTAAAAGTCGATATAAAACAGCAACTAAGACCCAATACCCTTATATACAAACCCAATAGATTCCAATTCAGAACGACGCAATAAATTACGTCCATCAAATACAAAAGCAGGTTTTTGCATTCCATCATAAATTTGTTGCCAATCGTAAGTAATAAACTCATCCCATTCGGTCAATACCGCAATAGCATGTGCGCCTTTACAAGCTTCGTATGGTGTAGCAAAAGACGACACCAATTGTGCATTGGACTCAGGCGAACGCGTCTCCAAATAATCCAAATCAGCCAACACTTTAGCCGCAGATACCTTAGGGTCATACACCGCTATTTGGGCTTGTTCATTAATCAAATCATCAGCAACATAAATAGCAGCTGATTCTCGAGTATCATTGGTATCTTTTTTAAAGGCCCAACCCAGAAAAGCAATCTTTTTGGATGCCACAGTGTTGTATAAAGTTTGAACAATCTTAGTCGAAAAACGTCTTTTTTGATGATCATTCATAACAATCACTTGTTCCCAATAATCAGCTACTTCGTTCAATCCATACGACTTAGCGATATACACTAAATTCAATATATCTTTTTGGAAACAAGAACCTCCAAAACCTACTGACGATTTCAAAAATTTAGACCCAATACGGCTATCCATCCCAATGGCACGAGCCACTTCGCTCACATCAGCACCAGTTTTCTCACACAATTCAGACAAAGCATTAATAGACGAAATACGCTGCGCTAAAAAAGCATTTGCTGTTAGTTTAGACAATTCCGAAGACCACACATTAGTGGTCAAAATTTTGTCAATGGGTACCCAATTAGCATACACATCCACTAATGATTGGATCGCTTGTTGTCCTTCTGGTGTAGTATCTCCCCCTATCAAAATACGATCAGGATACAATAAATCTTCCACCGCAGTCCCTTCCGCTAGAAATTCTGGATTAGACAAAATTTGAAACTGAACTCCGTTACCAGTATGGTCTAATATATTTTTAATTGCCTCTGCGGTACGCACGGGCAAAGTAGATTTCTCCACTACAATTTTGTTATCTTTAGCAACCTGAGCAATTTGACGGGCACACAATTCAATGTATTTCAAATCGGCAGCCATTCCTTTTCCTTTTCCGTAGGTCTTAGTAGGCGTATTCACCGAAATAAAAATCAATTGGGCTTCGTCAATAGCTTTTTCAACGTCTGTAGAAAAAAAGAGGTTTCTTCCTCTAGCTTTTGCTACAACAGCACTCAAGCCCGGTTCATAAATAGGGATATTATCTACATTTTCATCATTCCAAGCCGCAATGCGCTCCGCATTCAAATCCACAACAGTAACTTGAATATGAGGACATTTTTGAGCAATTACCGCCATCGTAGGCCCACCCACATAACCTGCTCCTATACAACAAATTTTTGTAATCTTCATTTATTTTATAATTAGTCGTTCGACTTTATTTTAAGTAGTCTTGATGGATTTTTCAAAAGGAACCCGTTGTAAAATACTACGCCCTAGTGTCACTTCATCCGCATATTCCAGTTCGTCACCCACCGAAATTCCTCTTGCTATCGTAGACAATTCGACTGGACAATCCATAATCTGTTTGTAAATATAAAAATTAGTAGTATCCCCTTCCATAGTAGAGCTTAGTGCAAAAATAATTTCACCTACCCCTCCTTGTTTCACTTTGTCAATCAAAGGACTAATGTGCAACTGACTCGGACCTACTCCATCAATCGGCGATATTTTTCCTCCCAACACATGGTAGATTCCTTTAAACTGCCCCGTATTTTCAATCGCCATCACATCGCGAATATCCTCTACTACACAAATAATCTGATGATTCCGATTGGCATTAGCACAAATCTCACACAAAATGCTATCCGAAATATTATTACAACTCGTACAATGTTTAATTTCTTCACGCATTGTAGTAAGTGCTTGAGACAAATACTGGGTTTGTTCTTGAGGTTGTTTCAACAAATGCAAAACCAATCGCAAAGCCGTACGCTTACCGATACCTGGCAATTGCGACATTTCGTTGACTGCTTTTTCTAATAATTTTGAAGAAAATTCCATGGATACAAAAGTAGTGAATTGGATAAACGATTCGGCTTAATATTGGTTAGTAGCCAATAAAACCAAGGTACAAGCTACTTCCACTTGAATATCGTTAAGCGCTAACAACTGGTAAAATTCAGGATTTTCAGTTCCTGGATTAAAAACAACACGTTTCGGATGTGCCTCAATAATATAATTATAATACTCTTTTTGACGAGCCGGATTGAGATACAAACTGACCGTATCGATGTTTTTAATAGGAATTGATTTGGTTTGTATTTTGACACCCGCTACTTCTCCAGCATTTTGCCCTATGGCCAAAACAGAATGTCCTTTAGCAACCAAAGCAGCAATAGCTTTGAAAGCATAACGTTCCGGTTTAGTACTAGCTCCTAGCACCAGCGTTTTTTTATTTTTCATCAATCAATAGTATAGAATACAAAAGTAATTAAAAAGGAACGACTATTGCATAGTATTCCTATTTAGTTAGCCACTTGAGGCAAGAAGATTTCGGCCATCATACAACGCGCACTACCACCACCACAAGCTTCAATAGTATCTAAATTAGCTTTTAAAATAGTCACATGCTCCTCCAATTGTGCGATTTGTTTCTTGGTTAAGCTTTGAAAAGCCGAAGCACTCATCACTAAATAACGTCGCTCATGAGCTCCAACCACTTCTAGCATATTTCCAGCAAAATGATTCAACTGTGCTTCAGTAATCAAAATAATATCTTTTTCATCTCCTCGTAAACTGTCCAAAACCATTTTACGTTCTTTTTTATCATCAATACAATCAGCGCAAATTACGGCAAACGTATCCCCAACACACATCATAACATTAGTATGATAAATCAACTTACGTTCATCTGCAACAGATTGAAAGGCTTCAAAAATAACGGGAGTGTATTCAAAATCTTCACAAAACTCAATAAACAATTCTTCATCAGCGCGCGGAGATAAAGCACAATAGGCTTTTCCATTGGGTCTATCCAACACAATACTACCTGTTCCTTCAAGGAAAAAACCTTCCGTTTCAGCCGAGGTATAATCCATTATTTCGTTAACTACAAACCCCTCATCTTCTAATACATCTAAAACATCTTCTCGGCGTTCCAAACGTCTGTTTTCAGCAAACATAGGATACAACACCACATCGCCGTTTTCGTGAAACGAAATCCAATTGTTTGGAAAAATACTATCTGGTGTATCAGTATCAGTTGTATCGTTCACAACAATTACCTGAACACCCACAGCTCGCAATTGAGCTACAAAAGCATCAAATTCCTGCTGCGCTTTAGCATTTACTGTAGCTGGCAATAATCCGTCCAATACTTTTTGATAATAATTATTGACTGCTGTCTGTTCGTTCATTCGAAACGCCACAGGGCGAATCATTAAAATGGAATTGGTTGTTTGGTTCATGTTTTATTTGTTATCAGTTTTCTGTTCTCCGTCATTGCGAACGCAGTGAAGCAATCTCTAATTTACCACTAAGGGCGCAACGTATTGTATAAAATTATATATTTTGGCCCCTAAAACATCATGATCAGCAATAAATTGATCAACATCTGGAAGCAAACTAATCTTATATATGTTATATGTCTAAATCTTCATGGCTTTTCATTTCAATATAATTTTAAATCATTCAACAATCAACCGACAACCGATAACTGACAACTGATAACCGATAACCGATCACTCCCTAATCAAAGGCAACGTTGAGCATCTTAATAACCCTTCTTGTTTGGCTATTTCAGCATAAGGTATTTCTTCTACTGTAAATCCGTTGTCTCTAAGCCAATTGTTCAAACGGGTAAACTTCCTTTCTGAAACAACAACATCGGGTGCTATTGAAAACACATTAGAATACATATGGTACATTTCCTTGCGTTTAATATGAAATACGTTTTCTTTTCCAAACAAATTCACTAGAAACAAATAATCGGCTTCTTCACGAAAGCCTCGTTTGTAAATAATAGCCTTGTCTTTGCCCACAGGCTGAAAACAACAATCCAAATGCAGGGCATTATCACGGGCTTCTATTTTTGATTTAACCAAATCAAATTCCTTTACTATTTTAGTAGGGAATAAGTTACGGAGGTACTCTACTCCTTGCACATTAGTCCGAGCAGTAATATAATCTTTGTAATCACTCCCTTTGTAAGTCCCTACAAAAATATAATTTCCCCACAACATAACATCTCCCCCTTCAATATGAACTTCTTCAGGAGGTCGTACCACCTTTTCAGGCTGCATCTGATTAATGATATACTGTATTGCATCTAACTCACGTTCCCTATCAGGCAAAATATTCGACTTAACAAAGACATCACCTATAACAAAACCGATATCACGAGTAAAAATCTGATTATAATTTGGAATGAGTTGGGGACGAAAAACGGTTACCCCATATTTTTGCAAGACCAACTCAAAAGCATTCATTTCAGGCACCATATTCGCTTCTACAGGATACGTTCCCGCTTTGATATGCTCTAATGATTTAGGATCATACGCTTCTTCGGGTAATGGAGTAGGCCCATTGCTCTCTGCAGTTCCTAAAACCACCGCGCGCAAGCGTGACGTTTCGTCTTGTACATGTAATTGCAACATAAATTCGGGAATTAAGAAAGCGAAGATAATAAAAAAAGCTTCACTAAAAAGTGAAGCTTTTGATATATTGAAATTGAGATTATTGTTTGAAAGCTCTCAATGGATGCCCAACATATACTTGTCTTGGTCGACCAATTGGCTCTTTATTTTCACGCATTTCTTTCCATTGCGCAATCCAACCTGGTAATCTTCCAATAGCAAACATAACGGTAAACATATCCGTTGGAATACCTAAAGCTCTATAAATAATACCAGAGTAGAAATCTACATTAGGATACAAGTTTCTCGATTTGAAGTATTCGTCCTCTAAAGCGGCGGCTTCTAATTTTTTAGCAATTTCCAAAATAGGATCATTCACTCCTAAAGTACCTAACACTTCATCGGCTGCCTTCTTAATGATTTTTGCTCTTGGATCAAAGTTTTTATAGACACGGTGACCAAATCCCATCAAACGGAATGGATCGTTTTTATCTTTGGCTTTAGCCAAATATTTATCCGCATCACCACCTGTTTTATAAATCTCTTCTAACATTTCAAGTACCGCTTGATTTGCCCCACCGTGTAGTGGTCCCCAAAGCGCAGAAACTCCTGCAGAAATAGAAGCAAATAAACCAGCGTGAGAAGAACCTACCATACGCACAGTAGAAGTAGAACAGTTTTGTTCGTGATCAGCGTGAAGAATAAACAATTTATCCAACGCATTAATAACTACTGGATCAGCAGCATAAGGACCTGTAGGCAACTCAAACATCAAACGCATGAAGTTTTCTACATATCCTTTTGTATTATCATAGTAATTCAATGGGAAGCCCATGCTCTTTCTATAGGTCCAAGTAGCAATTACCAAGAATTTACCCATAGTCTTACACACCGCCTCATACATTTCTTTACTATTTTCTACATTAACTGATTTTGGATTAAAAGCAGTCAAAGCACTTGTCAAAGCAGACAATACACCCATTGGATGTGCTGTTTTTGGAAAACCGTCAATGATGTTTTTCATTTCCTCGTTAACCAAAGTATATTTTCTAATATCTTCCTCAAATTGGTGCAATTGCTCAGCAGTTGGCAACTCTCCAAAAATAACTAAATACGAAACCTCTAAGAAATTAGACTTTTCGGCCAAATCTTCGATAGAATAGCCTCGGTAACGCAAAATACCCAACTCACCGTCAAGGAATGTAATTTCACTTTTGCAAGAACCTGAATTTTTGTAACCTGGATCCAATGTAATTAAACCTGAAGCGTCACGTAATTTACTAATATCGACAGCGCCTTCATTTTCACTTCCTACAATAACCGGAAGTTCAAATTGATTCCCATCGATTTCTAATGTTGCTATTTTTGACATAATATAAAAAGGAAATAAACTGTATTAAAATAATTATTCTTCAAATCTAAGCAATTTCATATTAATTTGAAAGTGAAAATAGAAGTGAAAATGTTAAAATTCAAAAAAAAAGCCATTCACGAACCGTGAATGGCTTTAAAAAATACTATTTGATATAATTATTTTACTTTAAATGCATTTTTACCAGGAAAATAAGCCGTGTTTCCAAGCTCTTCTTCAATACGAATCAATTGATTGTATTTAGCCATACGGTCAGAACGTGAAGCCGAACCTGTTTTAATTTGACCACAGTTCAATGCTACTGCTAAATCAGCAATAGTATTGTCTTCTGTTTCTCCTGAACGGTGAGACATTACTGAAGTATAACCAGCATTTTTAGCCATATTTACTGCAGCAATAGTTTCTGTCAAAGTACCAATTTGGTTTACTTTTACTAAAATAGAATTAGCAATACCTTTTTCAATACCAGTTGACAAACGCTCTACATTAGTTACAAACAAATCATCTCCAACTAATTGTACTTTATCTCCAATTTTTTCAGTCAATAATTTCCATCCATCCCAGTCGTTTTCATACATACCATCTTCGATAGAAATAATTGGATATTTAGCGGCTAATTCAGCCAAGTAAGAAGCTTGCTCTTCTGAAGTTCTCACTTTTCCAGTTGCACCTTCAAATTTAGTGTAATCGTATTTTCCGTTTACATAAAATTCTGAAGCAGCACAGTCTAAAGCAATCATAATTTCGTCACCAAAAGTATATCCTGCGTTTTCAACTGCTTTTTTAATCGTATCCAAAGCGTCTTCTGTACCTCCAGCTAAATTAGGAGCAAAACCACCTTCATCACCTACTGCAGTAGAAAGACCTCTATCGTGCAATACTTTTTTCAAACTGTGAAAAATCTCAGTTCCCATTTGCATAGAGTGAGAGAAAGAAGTAGCTTTTACTGGAAAAATCATAAACTCTTGAAATGCGATAGGCGCATCAGAGTGAGATCCTCCATTGATGATATTCATCATCGGTACTGGCAACGTGTTTGCCGATACACCACCTACATAACGGTACAATGGCAATCCTAATTCGTTAGCAGCCGCTTTAGCAGCAGCCAAAGACACTCCTAAAATAGCATTGGCTCCTAATTTAGATTTATTTGGCGTACCATCTAAATCAATCATCATTTGATCCAATACATTTTGTTCGAAAACAGAAGTACCTACTAACTCATCAGCGATAAGAGTATTTACATTTTTCACTGCATTTAAAACTCCTTTTCCTAAGAATGCTTTTCCTCCATCACGTAACTCAACAGCTTCGTGTTCTCCAGTAGAAGCTCCTGATGGAACTGCTGCTCTTCCTAAAACACCATTTTCTGTGATAACATCAACTTCAATAGTAGGATTTCCTCTAGAATCAAAAATTTGTCTTGCGTGAATTTTAACGATAATACTCATAATCATTTATTTTATAATGTTGAACTCTATATTTTAAACGCAAATATATTACATCTTTCGCAATCAAAACACAAAAAAAATCAATCTTATTAACGAAAACGTTGTAATTTTTAAGTAAAAAGTAAAGCCAAATGGTGATAGTCAAAGTTTTAAAAGAAATAACACGCAATTGCATCAAAATGTTATATAAAAAAAGCGGAGTACTAGTACTCCGCTCAGATAACATCTTCAGATGATGTTGTTTATTTTTTCATATTGTCAATAAATTGATCGAACAAATAAGACGAGTCATGAGGACCTGGACTAGCCTCTGGATGGTATTGTACAGAAAAACAATTTTTGTTTTTCATACGCATTCCGGCAACAGTAGCATCATTCAAATGCAAGTGTGTGATTTCTAAATCAGGATGTTTTTCTAATTCTTCTTTATTCACCGCAAAACCGTGATTTTGAGAAGTAATCTCACCTTTACCCGTAATAACATTTTTAACCGGATGATTAATTCCTCTGTGTCCGTTAAACATTTTATAAGTAGACACTCCATTGGCCAAAGCAATTACTTGATGTCCTAAACAAATCCCAAACAAAGGTTTGTTGTTCGACAAAATTTCTTTTGCAACTCCAATAGCTCCTGTTAAAGGATCTGGATCTCCAGGGCCATTCGACAAAAAGAATCCATCCGGATTGAATGAAGCCAAATCAGCATACGACGAGTCGTAAGGAAACACCTTGATATAACAATCTCTTTTGGCAAAATTGCGAAGAATATTGGTTTTAATACCCAAATCCAAAGCAGCAATTTTATAAGTAGCATTCTCATCTCCATAAAAATAAGGAGAGGTAGTGGATACTTTAGAAGCCAACTCTAATCCTTTCATGTCAGGAGTTGTAGCCAATGCTGCTTTCAACTCTTCAATTGGAGTACCATCAGTACAGATAACCGCATTCATAGCACCATTATCACGAATATAACTCACTAAGGCACGAGTATCTACATCCGAAATACAGATTAAATTTTGTTTCGTAAAATACTCCTCCAAACTCTCTGAAGCATCCTCGCGTGAATAATTAAAACTGAAATTTTTACAAACCAAACCCGCTATCTTAATCCCTTCCGATTCGATTTCTGTATCATTAACACCATAGTTACCAATGTGAGCATTAGTAGCCACCATGATTTGTCCAAAATACGAAGGATCGGTAAAGATCTCTTGGTATCCTGTCATTCCAGTATTAAAACATACTTCTCCAAAAGTAGTTCCGCTAATTCCGATAGATTTTCCGTGAAAAATAGTCCCATCGCTTAGTAATAAAATGGCACTTTGTCTAGTTGTGTATTTCATGTGTAGTTTAATATGCTGCAAATTTAATTCATAAAAGCAGCGAATGCAATAAATTAGTTGAAGTTTTTTATTTTTTGAAAAAAGGATTCTAAAAAATTCAAAAAAAAAGGATAAACTAAAAATTAGCTTATCCTTTTTTTATTATTGAATGATTATAATCATAATTATTCAGCAGCTTCTGTTGTTGGTTCAGCATCAGCAGCTGGAACTTCTGCAACTGGAGCTGCTTCTACTTCGTCTGCTTTTTTAGCTTTTCCACCACGACGGCTTTTTGCTTTTTTAACTTCTTTTTTACCTCCGTTGTAAAGTTCGTTAAAATCTACTAATTCGATCATTGCCATATCAGCATTATCTCCTAAACGATTTCCAACTTTAATGATACGAGTGTATCCACCTGGACGGTCACCTACTTTAGCAGCAACATCTCTGAACAAGTCAGTAACTGCATACTTGCTACGTAAGTAAGAAAAAACAATACGACGATTGTGAGTCGTATCTGCTTTTGATTTTGTTATTAATGGCTCAACAAATTGTTTAAGCGCTTTTGCTTTAGCAACAGTAGTGTTAATACGTTTGTGCTCAATTAGAGAACAAGCCATATTAGCCAACATAGATTTTCTATGTGCAGTCTGTCTGCTTAAGTGATTGAATTTTTTTCCGTGTCTCATTGCTTTATGAAATGTAACCTACCCTAACGGGGAGATTAGATTATTCTTTATCTAGTTTGTATTTTGCCAAGTCCATTCCGAAGGTCAAGTTTTTAACCGCTACCAACTCATCAAGTTCTGTTAACGATTTTTTACCGAAATTACGGAATTTCATTAGGTCATTTTTATTGAACGATACTAAATCACCAAGTGTATCAACTTCAGCCGCTTTCAAGCAGTTTAATGCTCTAACAGAAAGATCCATGTCTACAAGCTTAGTTTTAAGCAATTGTCTCATGTGCAATGATTCCTCATCGTATGATTCTGTTTGTGCGATTTCGTCAGCCTCAAGAGTGATTCTTTCGTCTGAGAACAACATGAAATGGTGAATTAAAACTTTAGCAGCTTCAGTTAGTGCATCTTTTGGATTGATAGAACCATCAGTTTTGATTTCAAAAACTAATTTTTCATAATCTGTTTTTTGCTCTACACGGAAGTTTTCAATAGCATATTTTACATTTTTTACCGGAGTAAAAATAGAGTCTGTAAAAATGGTTCCAATTGCAGCATTTTGTTTTTTGTTCTCTTCAGCAGGAACATATCCTCTACCTTTTTCAATCGTTAAATCGAAATTCAGTTTGATTTTGCTATCTAAATTACAGATAACTAGTTCTGGATTCAAAACTTGAAAACCTGAAATGAATTTTTGAAAATCACCAGCTGTTAATTGATCTTTACCTGAAACTGAAATAGTAACAGCTTCATTATCGATATCTTCAATTTGACGTTTGAAACGTACTTGTTTTAGATTAAGGATAATTTCGGTAACGTCTTCAACAACTCCTGAAATAGTAGAAAACTCATGATCTACACCTTCGATACGAACCGATGTAATTGCGTAACCTTCCAATGCTGAAAGCAAAACTCTTCTAAGTGCATTACCAACAGTCAATCCATAACCAGGTTCTAAAGGTCTAAATTCAAATTTACCTTCAAAATCGGTTGAATCGATCATGATAACTTTATCGGGCTTCTGAAAATTAAATATTGCCATAAATTTCGACTAAGTCAATTATTATTTGTTGTACAACTCTACGATTAATTGTTCTTTAATGTTTTCTGGAATTTGCAATCTTGCAGGTACAGAAACAAAGGTTCCTTCTTTAAGATCGTTATTCCATGTAATCCATTCATAAACATGACTTGAATTAGATAAAGAACGTTCGATAGCCTCTATAGATTTAGATTTTTCACGAACAGCAACTTTATCACCAGGTTTAAGGTGGTAAGAAGGAATATTAACTACTTCACCGTTTACAGTGATGTGTCTATGAGAAACGATTTGACGCGCACCTCTTCTAGAAGGAGCAATACCCATTCTAAAAACTACGTTATCCAATCGAGCTTCACATAATTGTAATAAAACTTCACCAGTAACACCTTTAGTAGCTGATGCTTTTTCGAATAAATTTCTGAATTGTTTTTCTAAAATTCCATAAGAATATTTAGCTTTTTGCTTTTCCATCAACTGAACAGCATACTCAGATTTTTTTCCTCTTTTTTTAGCCATCCCGTGTTGACCAGGTGGGTAATTTCTTTTTTCGAAAGCTTTATCGTCTCCGAAAATTGCTTCGCCGAATTTACGAGCGATTCTTGTACTTGGACCAGTATATCTTGCCATTTTAAATTGTTTAAGATAGAGATTATGAATTCAGGTCGTATCCTTCGATAATCTATAGTCTATCTAGTTTATACTATAATTATTTTGAGTATTAAACTCTACGTCTTTTAGGAGGACGACATCCATTGTGAGGCATTGGTGTTACATCAATGATTTCTGTAACTTCAATTCCACCATTATGCAAAGAACGGATAGCAGACTCACGTCCGTTTCCTGGTCCTTTAACATATACTTTTACTTTTTTAAGTCCAGCTTCAAGAGCTACTTTAGTACAATCTTCTGCTGCCATTTGAGCTGCGTACGGAGTATTCTTTTTAGAACCTCTGAAACCCATCTTACCAGCTGAAGACCAAGAAATAACTTCACCTTTTTTGTTAGTCAAAGAAATGATGATGTTGTTAAAAGTAGCAGAAATATGAGCTTCTCCCGTTGATTCAACGATAACTTTACGTTTTTTTGCAGTTGCTTTAGCCATATTACTTATTATTTAGTTGCTTTTTTCTTGTTAGCAACAGTTTTTCTTTTACCTTTTCTTGTTCTAGAGTTGTTTTTAGTTCTTTGTCCACGTAATGGAAGACCAGATCTATGACGGATACCTCTGTAACAACCAATATCCATTAAACGTTTGATGTTTAAAGAAACTTCAGAACGCAATTCTCCTTCAATTTTGAAAGCAGATACTGCCTCACGAATCGCTCCGATCTCAGCATCATTCCAATCTTGAACTTTTTTATCTTGGCTAACTTGAGCTTTTTCTAAAATCTCAATTGCTCTACTTTTTCCTAATCCGAAGATGTAGGTAAGTGCTATAACACCTCTCTTGTTTTTTGGGATATCTACCCCTGCTATTCTTGCCATAATTATCCTTGTCTTTGTTTAAATCTAGGATTCTTTTTGTTGATTACGTATAATCTTCCTTTTCTACGTACGATAATGCACTCGGCACTTCTTTTTTTTACTGATGCTCTTACTTTCATTGTTGAAATATCTTTTAATATCTATAAGTAATTCTTGCTTTTGACAAATCGTAAGGACTCATTTCTAGTTTCACTTTATCACCAGGTAATAACTTGATGTAATGCATACGCATTTTTCCAGAGATATGAGCAATTACAATATGTCCATTTTCTAACTCTACACGGAACATCGCATTAGATAATGCTTCAATGATCGCTCCGTCTTGTTCTATTGCTGATTGTTTTGCCATAAGTTAAGCTACTGCTTTTCTATTTTTACCAGTTTTCATTAAACCATCATAATGTTGATTCAACAAGTATGAATTGATTTGCTGTATGGTGTCGATAGCTACTCCAACCATAATAATTAAAGAGGTACCTCCAAAAAACATTGCCCAAGATTGTTGAACATCCATAATGCTTACAACAATTGCTGGGAACACAGCGATTAAAGCAAGAAATAAAGACCCTGGGAAAGTAATTAAAGACATCACTTTATCAAGAAAATCAGAAGTTTCTACACCTGGTTTAACACCTGGAATAAATCCTCCACTTCTTTTCAAATCATCAGACATTTTGTTAGTAGGAACTGTAATTGCAGTATAAAAGAAAGTAAATACAACTATCAAAGTTGCAAAAACAAAATTATACCAAAAACCGAACATATTACTAAAAGCACCAACAATAGATTGAGATGCATCTGATTTCGATAATCCTGCAACAGCAGCTGGAATAAACATAATGGCTTGAGCAAAGATAATTGGCATAACTCCTGCAGCATTAAGCTTAAGAGGAATCCATTGTCTATTACCACCCATTACATCTTGTTCGTAGTCTCCAGTTGAAGTACGACGAGCATACTGAACAGGTATTTTACGTACCGCCATCACTAACAATACACAAGAAATAATAACTAGCAACCAAACAATAATTTCGATAACCAATAACATCGGTCCTCCATTATTATTAGTAACTCTAGTCGTAAACTCTTGAATAAAAGCTTGTGGTAAACGAGCCAAAATACCCACCATGATTAACAATGATATACCGTTACCAATTCCTTTATCAGTAATTTTCTCTCCTAACCACATTGCAAATATGGTACCTGTAGTCAAAATAACTACTGAAGAAAACAAAAACTCAAAAGAATTAAACCCTAATAAAAAGGCATTACTTGGTAATGTTCTGTATAAATTGTAAATGTAAGTAGGACCTTGAAGTAAAGTAATTCCAATTGTTAACCAACGAGTAATTTGATTGATTTTTTTTCTTCCACTTTCACCATCACTTTGAAGCTTTTGCAAATAGGGAATTGCAATACCCATTAACTGAACCACAATAGATGCAGAAATATAAGGCATAATTCCTAAAGCAAAAACAGACGCTTTAGAGAAAGCTCCACCGGTAAACATATCCAATACAGAACCAATCCCTTGTTTGGTTTGTCCTGCTAGACCGCTTAATTGTGTAGCATCAATCCCTGGAAGCGTAACGTGTGCTCCAAAACGATATATTAAAAGTAAACCAAGAGTTAAAAGAATACGATTCTTTAACTCTTCGATTTTCCAAACATTACTTATTGATTCAATAAATTTCTTCATCTTAATTGAAAAATTATAGTGTTACCGCTTCACCACCAGCAGCTTCAATAGCCGCTTTTGCAGTTGCAGTAAATTTGTGAGCAGTTACTTTTAATTTTGCTTTTAATTCACCTCTACCTAAAATCTTAACGATTTCATTTTTGGTAGCCAAACGGTTAGCAACATAAACTGTCATATCAACAGTATCAGTAATTACTCCATTATCAACTAATAATTGAAGGGTATCTAAATTAACACCTTCGTATTCTTTACGATTGATGTTTTTGAAACCAAACTTAGGTACACGTCTTTGAAGTGGCATTTGCCCTCCTTCAAAACCAATCTTTTTAGAATAACCAGAACGAGATTTAGCTCCTTTGTGTCCTCTAGCGGCTGTACCACCTTTACCAGAACCTTCTCCTCTACCTAATCTTTTATTTTGATTGTGTGTAGCACCTTCAGCAGGTTGTAAGTTACTTAAATTCATAACTATAATTGTTATTTAACTTCCTCAACGGAAACTAAGTGTTTAACTTTATTTATCATACCAAGGATTGCAGGATTTGAATCATGCTCTACAACTTGTCCCATTTTACGTAGACCTAAAGCTTCTAAACCTCTCTTTTGAGAAAGAGGACAGTTAATTTTGCTTCTAACTTGTTTTACTAATAATTTAGCCATAATTTCCTTGAATATTAACCTTTAAAAACTTTTTCTAAAGAAACTCCTCTTTGTTTTGCAACAGTATGAGCACTTCTCATTTGTAACAAAGCATCAAAAGTTGCTTTTACTACGTTGTGAGGATTTGAAGATCCTTGAGATTTAGACAATACATCGTGAATACCTACTGATTCAAGAACTGAACGAACAGCTCCACCAGCAATAACTCCTGTACCATGAGAGGCTGGAATTAAGAACACACGTGCACCACCAAATTTACCTTTTTGTTCGTGAGGAACTGATTGTCCATTCAAAGGAATACGAACTAAATTTTTCTTAGCATCTTCCACTGCTTTCGCAATTGCCTCAGAAACATCTTTAGATTTTCCTAATCCGTGACCTACCACTCCGTTTTCATCACCTACAACTACAATAGCAGAAAAACCAAATGCTCTACCACCTTTTGTAACTTTAGTAACACGATTCACACTCACCAAACGGTCTTTCAATTCAAGACCACTAGGTTTTACCAACTCTATATTTTTGTATTTATTAGACATACTTATTAGAATTTAAGTCCAGCAGCTCTCGCGCCTTCTGCTAATGATTTAATACGACCGTGATATAAATAACCTCCTCTATCGAAAGTTACTGCATCAATACCGGCTTTTAACGCTTTCTCTCCAACAAGTTTTCCAACTGCTGCAGCAACTTCAACGTTTGTACCTTTACCTATTTCTTTTTCTCTTGAAGAGGCAGCTAATAAAGTAACTCCATTTACATCGTCAATTAATTGAGCATAAATTTCTTTGTTACTTCTAAAAACAGAAAGTCTAGGTTTAGCAGCAGTACCGCTAACAATCTTTCTAATTCTGAATTTAATTCTCTGTCTTCTATCAGATTTTGTTAATGACATAATCTTATTTTTTAAGCTGATTTACCTGCTTTTCTTCTTAATACTTCTCCTACGAATTTAACACCTTTTCCTTTGTATGGCTCAGGCTTACGGAAACCTCTAATTTTCGCAGCTACCTGTCCTAAAAGTTGTTTGTCAAATGATGTTAATTTCACAATTGGATTTTTACCTTTTTCAGAGATAGTCTCCACAACAACTTCTGGAGCAATTTCTAAAATGATATTATGTGAATATCCAAGAGCTAAATCTAATTTTTGACCTTGGTTTGAAGCTCTATAACCTACTCCAACCAATTCCAATTCTTTAGTAAAACCTGTTGATACACCTGCAATCATATTATTGATTAAAGCTCTGTACAAACCGTGTTTTGCTCTTTGGTCTTTCTGATCAGACGATCTTTCAACTTGAACTTGACCGTCTTCAACTTTTACAGTAACGTCCGAAAACTCCTGTGTAAGTTGACCATTCTTTCCTTTTACTGTAACGATACCTTCAGCAACTTCTACAGTTACTCCAGCAGGGATTACAATTGGATTTTTACCTATTCTTGACATCTTATATAGTCTTTAATATTAGTATACGTAACAAATTACTTCACCACCTACATTCAATTGCTTAGCTTGTTTCCCAGTCATAAGACCTTTAGAAGTAGAAACAATCGCAATACCTAATCCATTAAGGATTCTTGGAATTTTAGAAGCACCTGCGTATTTACGTAAACCTGGTTTACTAATTCTTTGGATATCTTTGATTACAGGCTCTTTGGTATCTTTATCATACTTCAAAGCAATTTTGATAGAACCCTGAACGGTATTCTGCTCAAATTTGTAACTTAAGATATACCCTTGATCAAATAAGATCTTTGTAATCTCTTTTTTTAGATTAGATGCTGGAATCTCAACAACTTTGTGGTTTGCAGCCACAGCGTTACGAACTCGCGTCAAGTAATCTGCAATTGGATCTGTATACATATGTATCAATTTGCGGTTTTGGTTTTCGATGGCACCCTGCCATCGAACCTTAAACCAATTTATAATTCTTTATTCTTACCAGCTAGCTTTCTTAACTCCAGGAATTAACCCGTTGTTAGCCATTTCGCGGAATGTTACACGTGAAATACCAAATTGACGAATATATCCTCTTGGTCTTCCAGTTAATTTACAACGATTGTGTAAACGAACAGGTGAAGCATTTTTTGGTAATTTTTGCAAACCTACGAAATCTCCAGCTTCTAACAAAGCTTTTCTTTTCTCAGCATACTTTGCTACCGTTTTTTCTCTTTTCACCTCGCGGGCTTTCATTGATTCTTTAGCCATATCTTAATTCTTTTTAAAAGGTAATCCTAATTCAGCCAATAACGATTTTGCTTCCTTATCTGTTTGAGCAGTAGTAACAAATGTGATATCCATACCAGCAATTTTGTTTACTTTATCAATATCAATTTCTGGGAAAATGATTTGCTCTAAAACTCCAAGGTTATAGTTTCCTCTTCCGTCAAATCCAGTAGCTTTGATACCACTAAAATCTCTAACACGTGGTAAAGCAGATGTAATAAGTCTATCTAAAAACTCATACATTCTTTCTCCACGAAGGGTTACTTTTGCTCCAATTGGCATTCCTTTTCTCAATTTAAAAGACGCAACGTCTTTCTTAGAAATTGTAGAAACTGCTTTTTGTCCAGTGATCTTTGTCAACTCATCAACTGCATAGTCGATTAATTTTTTATCAGATACAGCTGCACCAACTCCACGGCTCAAAACGATTTTTTCCAATTTTGGAACTTGCATTACGTTTGTATATCCGAATTCCTCTTTAAGAGCAGAGATTACTCTGTTCTTGTATTCTTCTTTTAGTCTAGGTGTATATGCCATCACTATAGTACTTGATTAGATTTTTTTGAAAATCTCACTTTCTTATCTCCTTCTACTCGAATACCTACTCTAGTTGTTCCTTTAGTTTTTGGATCAATTAAAGCAATATTTGAAATTTGAATAGAAGCTTCTTTTTTAACGATACCACCTTGAGGGTTTTTAGCACTTGGTTTAGTATGTTTCGAAACCATGTTTACACCTTCAACTATCGCTTTGTTTTTCTCACGGTACACGCGCAATACTTTACCTTCAGCACCTTTGTGGTCACCTGCGATAACTCTTACTACGTCTCCTGATTTTATTTTTAGCTTTATCATCTTAAAACGAATTAAAGCACTTCTGGTGCTAATGATACAATTTTCATGAATTGTTTTTCACGAAGTTCTCTTGCTACCGGACCAAAAACACGAGTTCCTCTCATTTCACCAGCAGCATTCAATAACACACATGCGTTGTCATCAAATCTGATGTATGAACCATCGGCTCTTCTCACTTCTTTTTTGGTACGTACAACAACTGCAGTTGAAACAGCTCCTTTTTTCACGTTTCCGTTTGGAGTTGCATCTTTGATAGAAACTACAATCTTGTCACCAACAGAGGCATACCTTCTTTTGGTACCTCCTAAAACACGGATAGTTAAAACTTCTTTAGCTCCTGTGTTATCTGCTACTTTTAGTCTTGATTCTTGTTGTACCATAATTATTTAGCTCTTTCAATGATTTCAACTAATCTCCAACATTTTGATTTACTCAAAGGACGCGTTTCGCTAATTCTTACAGTATCTCCAATGTTACAGTCGTTTGTTTCGTCGTGTGCAACGTATTTTTTAGTTTTTAACACGAACTTACCGTATAATGGGTGTTTTACTTTACGTACTTCAGCTACAACAATAGATTTCTCCATTTTGTTAGAAGTAACAACACCAATTCTCTCTTTTCTTAAATTTCTTTTTTCCATCTTTCAGCAGATTACAATTATTGTAACTCTCTTTTTGTAAGCTCAGTAGCTAATCTTGCAATTGTTCTTCTTACAGTTCTAATTTGTAGAGGATTTTCAATTGGTGAGATAGCATGAGCCAATTTTAGGTTAGCATAAGCTTTCTTAGTTTGACTAAGTTTTTCTTGCAACTCCGCTGCAGAAAGATTTTTTATTTCTGATTGTTTCATAATATAATTAGATTATGCTTCGAAATCTCTCGCAATTACGAATTTAGTTTTTACTGGAAGCTTTTGTGCTGCAAGACGCAATGCCTCTTTTGCAACTGACAAAGGTACTCCTCCAACTTCAAACATAATTCTTCCGGGTTTAACAACGGCAGCCCAATATTCAACGGCTCCTTTACCTTTACCCATACGTACTTCAAGAGGTTTCTTAGTGATTGGTTTGTCTGGAAATATTTTAATCCATAATTGTCCTTCTCTCTTCATATAACGAGTTGCAGCAATACGCGCAGCTTCGATTTGACGAGATGTTAAGAACATTCCATCTTCATGTACAGATTTAATACCAAACATTCCATTAGAAAGTTCATGCCCTCTTTGAGAGTTTCCTTTCATTTTACCTTTCTGTACCTTACGGTATTTTGTTCTTTTAGGCTGTAACATTTTTCTTTAATTTAAAAATTTACTTTCTTTTACGAGCGTCTGGTTTTCCACCTTTATTAAAGTTAGATTTGCCTCTAGGAGCATCTCCACCTTTACCACCTGCACCAGATTGTTTTTTATCCATTCCAGCAAGCGGAGAAAGATCTCTCTTTCCATAAACTTCACCTTTCATGATCCATACTTTAATACCCATTCTACCATAAGTAGTATGTGCTTCTGCTAAAGCATAATCAATATCGGCTCTGAAAGTTGATAGAGGAATTCTACCTTCTTTGAAACCTTCTGAACGTGCCATTTCAGCTCCATTCAAACGACCAGAAATCAAAACTTTGATACCCTCAGCGTTCATACGCATAGAAGCAGCAATAGCCATTTTGATTGCACGTCTGTAAGAAATACGGCTTTCGATTTGACGACAGATACTTGTTGCAACTAAATAAGCATCAAGTTCAGGTCTTTTGATTTCAAAGATGTTAATTTGAACCTCTTTGTCAGTAATTTTCTTAAGTTCTTCTTTCAACTTGTCTACCTCTTGACCACCTTTCCCGATAATGATACCAGGTCTAGCAGTAGTGATAGTAACGGTTACAAGTTTCAAAGTTCTCTCAATGATTACTTTTGATACACTAGCTTTTGATAAACGAGCATGGATATACTTTCTGATTTTGTGATCTTCGGCTAATTTATCGCCATAATCATTTCCACCATACCAGTTAGAGTCCCATCCTCTGATGATACCAAGTCTATTTCCAATTGGATTTGTCTTTTGTCCCATCTTTATTAATTGCTTTGTGTGTTATTAATAGCTCCTAACACGATTGTTACGTGGTTAGAACGTTTTCTAATTCTGTGTGCACGACCTTGTGGAGCTGGACGAAGTCTTTTCAACATCATTCCACCATCTACTCTGATCTCTTTTACAAATAAGCCTGCTTCAGCTACATTACCTTCACTATTTTTTTGCTCCCAGTTGTTGATAGCAGATAATAATAGTTTCTCTAATTTTCTTGAAGCTTCTTTTGAGCTAAATCTTAATATATTAAGTGCTCTTTCCACTTTCTGACCTCTTACCAAGTCCGCAACTAAGCGCATTTTTCTAGGTGAAGTAGGGCAGTTATTCAATTTTGCAAAAGCTAGTGACTTATTAGCCTCTTTTCTTGCGTCTGCTGTTTCTCTTTTACGAACTCCCATGCTTCTTATTTTTTACCTTTATTTTTTGCTCCAGCGTGACCTCTAAAAGATCTAGTTGGTGAAAATTCTCCTAATTTATGACCTACCATGTTTTCTGTAACGTAAACTGGTACAAACTGACGACCGTTATGAACTGCGATTGTTTGTCCAACAAAGTCTGGGGTAATCATAGAAGCTCTAGACCAAGTCTTTACTACTCCACTACCACCTTTTTCAATGTTTTCTTGAACTTTCTTGTCTAATTTATAATGAACAAAAGGTCCTTTTTTTAATGAACGTGCCATATCTTATTATTTCTTTCTACGTTCTACGATATACTTATTACTCGGGTTTTTCTTAGAACGAGTTCTATAACCTTTAGCTGGTATTCCATTTCTTGAACGTGGATGTCCACCAGAAGAACGTCCTTCACCACCACCCATTGGGTGATCAACAGGGTTCATTGCAACAGGTCTTGTTCTAGGTCTTCTTCCTAACCATCTTGTTCTACCTGCTTTTCCAGATACAACTAATTGATGATCAGAATTAGAAACAGCTCCAATAGTAGCCGAACAGGTTAACAAGATTAATCTTGTTTCTCCTGAAGGCATTTTGATTGTAGCATATTTTCCATCTCTTGCCATTAATTGAGCAAATGTTCCAGCTGAACGAGCAATAACTGCTCCTTGACCTGGACGCAACTCAATACATGAGATTACAGTTCCCAATGGGATTCTGCTTAAAGGCAATGTATTACCAATTTCAGGTTGAGATTCTGGTCCAGAAACTAATTTCTGACCCACTTTCAATCCGTTTTGTGCAATAACATAAGTTTTCTCTCCATCAGCATAAGCTAACAAAGCGATAAACGCAGTACGATTTGGATCGTATTCAATTGACTTAACCGTAGCAGGAATTCCTTCTTTAGTACGTTTAAAATCAATAATACGATATCTCTGCTTGTGACCACCACCCGTATAACGCATGGTCATCTTTCCTTGACTATTTCTACCTCCAGAGTTTTTTATCGGCGCTATCAAAGAGCGTTCCGGCTTATCAGTTGTAATGGCGTCATAACCATTCACAACTCTAAATCGCTGACCCGGGGTAATAGGTTTTAATTTTCTAACTGACATTGTTCTCTAATTAGATATTGTTGTAAAAATCAATTGATTCTCCTTCTTTTACTTGTACAAATGCTTTCTTTTCAGCATTTGTTTTTCCACTGATCAAACCACTTTTAGTGTATTTTGTAGTTCTATCCGGTCTTACGTTAATTGTGTTAACACTAACAACAGTTACTCCATAAGTAGCCTCAACAGCTTTCTTAATCTCAACTTTATTTGCTTTTTTGTTAACAAAAAATCCGAAGCGGTTTAAAACTTCACTTTCTTTGGTTACTTTTTCAGTTACTATAGGTCTGATTATAATACTCATTTTCCTATTTATTTGCTTAAATTATCTTCAATTCCTTCCAAAGAACCTTCTAAAAGCACTACATTATTAGCGTTTAAGATGGCGTAAGTACTTAATTCCGAGCTACTTACTACGTTAGAAGCCTTTAAATTGCGTGACGACAAATATACATTTTTATTTGAATCACCCAACACGAACAAAGATTTTTTGTTTTCTAAGCCTAACGATTTCAAAACGTTAATGAAATTTTTAGTGCTTGGAGTTTCAAAATTGAAGTCTTCTAAAACGATGATATTGGACTCTTTTGCTTTGATTGAGAAAGCCGATTTTCTAGCTAAACGTTTCAAGTTTTTATTCAATTTGAATGAATAACTTCTTGGTCTAGGTCCGAAAACTGTTCCTCCACCTTTAAACAATGGATTCTTTGCACTACCCGCACGAGCAGTACCAGTTCCTTTTTGTTTTTTAATCTTACGTGTACTTCCCGCTACTTCAGCTCTTTCTTTTGCTTTGTGCGTTCCTTGTCTTTGATTAGCAAGATATTGCTTAACATCAAGATATACAGCGTGATTATTTGGTTCAATTGCGAATACTGAATCAGAAAGTTGAACTTTTCTTCCAGTATCTTTTCCGTTGAAATCTAATACTTTTACTTCCATTACTTCTGAATGATTACATAAGAGTTAGCATGCCCAGGAACACATCCTTTAACAATAAGTAGATTCTTATCAGCCACTACTTTTAAAACTCTAAGGTTTTGAACTTTTACATTTTCTCCTCCCATTCTTCCAGCCATACGCATTCCTTTGAATACTCTAGATGGATAAGAAGAAGCTCCTACAGAACCTGGCGCTCTTAAACGGTTGTGTTGACCATGAGTAGCTTGTCCAACACCACCAAAACCGTGACGTTTAACAACCCCTTGGAAACCTTTACCTTTAGATACACCTTGTACATCTACAAATTCTCCTTCTTCAAAAATAGTAACATCAATAAGATCTCCTAATTTTTGTTCAGTTGCAAAATTTTGGAATTCAACGACTTTTTTCTTAGCAACAGTTCCTGCTTTTTTAAAGTGACCTACAGCCGCTTTTGTGGAATGTTTCTCGTTTTTGTCATCGAAACCAAGTTGCAACGCTTCATACCCGTCAACACCTTTGGTTCTGACTTGGGTAACAACACATGGTCCAGCTTCGATTACTGTACAAGGAATATTCTTCCCGTTTTCGTCGAAAATACTAGTCATGCCGATTTTTCTACCAATTAACCCAGACATAAATATTAATTATTAATTATTAAATATAAATATAGAACACACGTTTAAGCGAATCCTATTTTTTTAAAATGAGGTGCAAAAGTATAACTTATTTGCAGATATTCCAAAAAAATGTTTTCGCTTAAACGGAATGCTCTTCTATTTCGAAAATACAGGTACTTAAACTTTGATTTCTACTTCAACTCCACTAGGCAATTCTAATTTCATTAAAGCATCAATAGTTTTAGATGAAGAAGAATAAATGTCAATTAATCTCTTGTATGACATAACTTCAAATTGTTCTCTCGCTTTTTTGTTAACGTGTGGAGAACGCAATACCGTGAATAATTTTTTGTGAGTTGGCAATGGAATTGGTCCTGTTACAACTGCACCGGTAGTTTTTACCGTTTTTACAATCTTCTCAGCAGACTTGTCTACCAACATATGATCGTAAGATTTTAGTTTTATTCTGATTTTTTGACTCATTTTCTTAAAAATTAAGCGTTACCTTTTGCTTTTTTAATCACTTCTTCTGAAATATTAGAAGGAGTTTGTTCGTAGTGTGAAAATTCCATAGTAGAAGTTGCTCTACCTGAAGACAATGTTCTCAATGTAGTTACATATCCAAACATTTCAGATAAAGGAACGTTAGCTTTGATAGTTTTGGCTCCATTTCTGTCACCCATATCATTAACTTGACCTCTTCTTCTATTCAAATCCCCAACGATATCCCCCATGTTTTCTTCTGGAGTAATCACTTCGATTTTCATAATAGGCTCAAGGATAACTGCACCAGCTGCTTTCGCCACTTCTTTATAACCCATTCTTGCCGCCAATTCAAATGACAATGCATCAGAATCCACCGGGTGATACGAACCGTCTAATAAAGTTACTTTCAAACTATCTACAGTATAACCAGCTAATGGCCCTGTTTTCATAGCTTCTCTGAAACCTTTCTCAACAGCAGGAATATATTCTTTAGGAACGTTTCCTCCTTTTACTTCATTCACAAATTGTAATCCAACTGGAGCTTTTCCATCAACTACATCTGCAGGCTCTAAACGGAAAACAATATCTCCAAATTTACCACGACCTCCAGATTGTTTTTTGTACACCTCTCTATGTTGCGCTTCTTTTGTAAACGCTTCTTTGTATTCTACTTGAGGCTCACCTTGGTTTACTTCCACTTTGAATTCACGTTTCATACGATCTACAAGGATGTCTAAGTGCAACTCACCCATACCTGAGATAATAGTTTGACCTGAAGCTTCATCAGTTCTAACAGTAAATGTAGGATCTTCCTCAGCCAATTTAGCCAAAGCCATACCCATTTTATCAACGTCAGCTTTAGTTTTAGGCTCAATAGCGATACCGATTACAGGATCAGGGAATTTCATAGACTCAAGGATAATTGGATGTTTTTCATCACACATTGTATCCCCAGTTTTGATATCTTTAAATCCAACAGCAGCTCCAATATCTCCAGCTTCGATATATTCGATTGGATTTTGTTTGTTAGCGTGCATTTGGTAGATACGAGAAATTCTTTCTTTGTTTCCAGAACGAGTGTTCAAGATATAAGAACCTGCATCCAAACGACCAGAATAAGCACGGAAGAATGCCAAACGACCAACATAAGGGTCAGTAGCAATTTTAAATGCCAAAGCAGCAAACGGCTCTTTTACATCTGGACGACGTAATATTTTAGTTTGATCTTCTTCTAATAAATCAGCATCATCAGGGTGAATTCCCTCGATACCTTCTTTATCTAATGGAGATGGCAAGTATTTACATACTGCATCTAACATGAATTGAACTCCTTTATTTTTGAAAGAAGAACCTGCAATCATAGGAATAATTGCCATGTCAATAGTTGCAGCTCTCAAAGCAGTGTTGATTTCATCCTCTGTAATAGAGTTTTCATCTTCCATATACTTATCCAATAGATTTTCATCATAATCAGCTACCGCCTCAATAAGAATAGATCTATATGCTTTAACATCATCCACCATATCAGCAGGAATATCAACAATATCAAAAGTAGCTCCTTGTGTAGCATCATGCCAAATAATCGCTTGATTTTTCACTAAGTCAACCACTCCCTTGAAATCATTTTCCTCACCGATTGGTAATGTAATAGCAACAGCGTTAGATTTTAACATATCTCTAACTTGTTGACATACATTTAAGAAGTTAGAACCTTGACGGTCCATTTTATTTACGAATCCCATACGAGGCACTCGATATTGATCTGCTAGTCTCCAGTTAGTTTCTGATTGAGGCTCAACACCATCAACTGCACTAAATAAGAAAACCAATCCATCCAATACACGTAACGAACGGTTTACCTCTACGGTAAAGTCAACGTGTCCAGGAGTATCAATAATATTAAAGTGGTAACCTGTAGATTCTGGTAAAAGTTTACCTTGTTCTGTTGGAAAACTCCATTCACAAGTTGTAGCAGCAGAAGTAATGGTAATACCTCTTTCTTGCTCTTGTGCCATCCAGTCCATTGTTGCAGCACCATCGTGCACCTCACCAATTTTGTGTGATTTTCCTGTATAGAATAAAATACGCTCTGTTGTTGTTGTTTTACCAGCATCAATGTGAGCAGCAATACCTATGTTTCTTGTATATTTTAAATCTCTAGCCATTTCTTATGAATTAAAATCTAAAGTGAGAGAAAGCTTTGTTAGCTTCTGCCATTTTGTGAGTATCCATTCTTTTCTTAACAGCTGCTCCTTCTTCTTTAGCCGCAGCTAAACATTCTGAAGCTAATCTTTGAGCCATTGATTTTTCGTTTCTTCTTCTTGCATAAAGAATCAACCACTTCATAGACATAGAAATTTTTCTGTCTGGTCTGATTTGCATTGGAATTTGAAAGGTAGCTCCCCCTACTCTACGACTACGTACTTCTACGTGAGGCATAACATTGGTTAAAGCATCTTTCCAAATTTCTAAAGCTGATTTTTCTGCATCTTGTTTTTTTGTTTCAATGATATCAATTGCATCATAAAAAACTTTAAACGCTGTTGATTTTTTACCGTCCCACATTAAGTTATTCACAAAACGCGTCACCAACTGGTCATTAAACCTTGGATCTGGTAAAAGTGGTCTTTTCTTTGCCGCTCTTTTTCTCATGTCTTTTTTGTTTTAGAATAAAAGATTATACATTTAAAAGATATACATTTAGCAATAGCCAAACCTATAAACTTCTAAACCTCTAAACTTTACTTCAAATTACTTTTTTGCTTCTTTTGGGCGTTTAGCACCATACTTAGATCTTCTTTGCGTTCTTCCTGCTACACCTGATGTATCAAGTGCACCACGAACGATGTGGTATCTAACTCCTGGTAAATCTTTTACCCTTCCACCCCTAACTAATACTATCGAGTGCTCTTGTAAATTGTGTCCTTCTCCAGGGATGTAAGCATTTACTTCATTACCATTGGTCAAACGCACACGCGCAACTTTACGCATTGCAGAGTTTGGTTTTTTTGGTGTAGTAGTGTAAACACGCGTACAAACCCCTCTTCTTTGAGGACAAGAATCTAAAGCAACCGATTTACTCTTCTTAGTTATCTGAGTTCTTCCTGTTCTTACTAATTGTTGAATTGTTGGCATAATTTAATACTAAAATATATTACGTTATAAAATTCCCGCTTTTTACGGGGTTGCAAATGTATAAATTATTTTCAACTCTGCAAACCTTAATTAATTAATTTTCAACACAATTATAAATAGACACCATTTTATAATTGAAAAAAATCTAAAAACAGTCCTTATCTTCTTATAAAATTCAAAACATTACAACACAATCTTTACCAAAAAGGAAGAAGAAAAAAACTACAAAACAAAAAAACTTAACAGTAAGACAACATTAAAACAAACTACAGCATAAATTTTAACAAAAAAACACAATTCAACAAAAACAAGACAAAAGGTTAGCAATACAACAAAAACAAGGTGTTTTAAGAAATAAAAAACAAGAAAAGCGGCAAAAAATAAAAAAATACAACATTAGCAATAACTAATGTTAAAATGTTAAATTTTAGATGCGTGCATAAAAAATCAAAATAAATATTAGGAAAGTTAACAAATTATTAAGAGTTTTGCTTCACTAATTCAAAATAATTAAAAATGAAACTAAAATTAAATGGATTCTTAGTGCTATTATTAGCATTGATGACGCAAATCACTTTTGCGCAAGAAAGAGCCGTTTCAGGAGTTGTTTCTGACAACACAGGACTGCCTTTACCAGGTGTAAGTGTGTTAGTTAAAGGAACAAAAATTGGAACGCAAACAGATTTTGATGGAAAATTCTCTATCAAAGCGGCTCCGAGCCAAACGTTAACATTTAGCTACATTGGGATGAACTCTCAAGAAGTTAAAGCAACTTCAACTTCTATTAAAGTAAAACTTGTTAGTGCTGCTATCGAGTTAGAAGGTGCCGTAGTAACTACAGCTCTTGGGGTTAAAAGAGAGAAAAAATCTCTTGGATACGCTACTCAAGAAATCAAAGCTGCAGATATAACAGCTGGTGCTGGTAGTGGAAACTTCTTCAACGAGCTTTCTGGTAAAGCTGCTGGGGTACAAATTAGAAGAAACAACAACTTTGGTGGTTCTACTAATATTGTTTCTCGTGGAGTTAAAAACCTTACTGGTAGTAACCAAATGCTTGTAGTTATCGATGGGGTTCCTTTGAACAACTCTACAGTTAACTCAAGTACTGGTAGCCAAACTACAGCTTCAGGTACTACTTATGATTATGGTAATAGCGCAATGGACATCAACCCTGATGACATTGAAAATGTAAACGTATTAAAAGGTGCTGCTGCATCTGCATTATACGGTTACCAAGCAGGTAATGGAGTTTTAATGATTACAACTAAAAAAGGTAGAGCTAAAAAAGGTTTAGGAGTAACTGTTTCTTCTGAATTAGTTGTTAGTTCTATTGACAAATCAACATTTGTAAACTACCAAGACAAATATGGTGCTGGTTACGGACCATATTATGGCCCATCTGGAACTGGACCTTTTGACAGAGCCGATGTAAATGGTGATGGTATCTTAGATAATGTAGTTCCTACTTACGAAGACGGTTCTTGGGGAGCAGCTTTTAACCCTAGTACAATGGTATACCAATGGAATGCATTTACACCATACACTGACAACTACGGTAAAGCAACTCCTTGGGTAGCTGCTAAAAACACGCCATTATCATTTTTTGAAACCCCAATATCATTGAATAACTCAATCTCTTTGGAAGATGGAAATGACAAAACTAATTTTGTTTTAAACTACAACAACTCAAAACAAACAGGTTTAATGCCTAATTCTGAATTGAAGAAAAACAGCATTAGTTTAAAATTCAACCACCAAATTACAGATAAATTATCTTTATCTTCATACGCTAACTACATTGCACAAACTACTGTGGGTAGAAACTCAACAGGATATAGTGACAACTTAGTTGGTTTATTCCGTCAATGGTGGGAAACTAACGTTGATATCAAAGAATTACAACAAGCATACGAAAGATCTGGAGGTCAAAATATCTCATGGAATATGACGGATCCAATTTCAGGAAACTTAACTCCTGCGTTTTGGGACAACCCGTATTTCCAAAGATATAAAAACTACCAAAACGACGAAAGAAATCGTTTCAATGGGTATGTTAAATTAGATTACAAATTAGCTGACTGGGCTACTGCTACAGGACGTGTATCTACAGATACGTATTCTGAATTGCGTGAAGAGAGAAGAGCAGTTGGTTCAAAAGCACAACCTTTTGGTATCAATCGTTTATCTGAAACTTCAGGTTACCAAAGATACAACCGTAACTTCTCAGAACAAAACTATGATTTCTTCGTAACCTTCAAGAAAAACATTAATGATAATTTCTCATTCAATGGAATTGCTGGGGGTACTATCAACCGTATTAGAACAACTTCTATTTTAGCTTCTACTCAAGGAGGATTAATTGTACCTGGAGTTTACAGTTTATCTAACTCAGTAGCTGCAAATCCATTCCCACTAGAAAGTGAAGTAAATACTGGAGTAAATTCATACTATGCATCTACTTCTTTCGGGTATAAAGATTTCTTATTCTTAGACGGAACATACAGACGTGATGCATTCTCTGTATTACCTGCTGGAAACAACACAATGCCTACATACTCTGCTTCTGGTAGTTATGTATTCACTAAAACAATTGACAAACCTTGGTTGTCATTTGGTAAATTGAGAGCTAGTTACGCAGAGAGTCCTCTTGGTAGCCCTTCTCAAGCTTTAGTTGATTCATACGATAAATCTGATCCATATGGAACAAGTCAAATTTATTCAGTACCTTCAACTAAAAACAATTCAAATTTACGTCCAGTAAAATCGAATACACAAGAGATCGGTTTAGAAATGCAATTCTTCAACAGAAGATTAGGATTTGATGTAGCTGCATACAAAACACTAAGTTCTGACCAAATTTTCCCTGTATCATATTCTACTGCAACAGGTTATTCTTCTAAATATGTTAATGCTGGTTCTGTTCAAAATAAAGGACTTGAAGTTCAATTAAATGCAACTCCAGTGAAAACTGAAAACTTTACATGGGACATCTTTGTTAACTGGGCTAAAAACCAAAATGAAGTAGTAAGTTTGAATGAAGGAATTACTAACTTACAATTAGGAAGCTTCCAAGGAGGAGTTACTATCAATGCACAAGTAGGACAACCTTATGGAGCTATTAAAGGTACTGATTTTACATACTTAAATGGTCAAAAAGTAGTGAGTACTTTAGGTCGTTATGTAATCAATACAAGTGCAAACAATGTAATTGGTAACATTACTCCAGATTGGACGGGTGGTGTACGTAACAAATTTACTTACAAAAACCTATCTTTAGGATTCTTAATTGACATGCAAAAAGGTGGAGATATGTTCTCTCTTGACCAATCTTACGGACAAGCATTAGGTTTATCTGTATCAACTGCAGGAAACAATGAATTAGGAAACCCAGTACGTAACACTATTGCAAATGGTGGAGGTATCATTTTACCAGGTGTTCAAGCTGACGGAACTCCAAATACAGTAAGAACTTCAGCTCCAGAACAATATGGAAACGTTTACGGATACAGAAGAGCACCAAACGCTGCTTTTATCTATGATGCATCTTATATTAAATTAAGAGAAGTAAACATTACATACTCATTCCCTTCTGCATTAGTTTCTAAATTGAAACTTACTGATATGAAATTCAGCATTGTAGGTTCTAACTTATGGATCATCCACAAAAACCTACCTGAAGCAGATCCAGAATCTGGATTAAGTGCAGGTAACTTAGCATCTGGATATTCAACAGGTTCATTACCAACCACCAGAAATATCGGTTGTAACCTAACATTTAAATTCTAAATTATGAAAAAGATAGTATTATTAATCGCGTTTATCGCACTATCAGTTTCTTGTACTGATGATATTACAGGCTTAAATGCAGACAAAAAAAATCCTACGACAACAAAGTCGGAGTATTTATTCACCTCTGCTCAAAAAGCATTAGTAAACCAAACACAAAGTACCAATGTTAACTACAACGTATTCCGTTTATTTGCACAACATTGGACTGAAACAACCTATCCAGATGAGAGTCAATACAACATTACTACTCGTTCTATTCCTGACAACCACTGGACTGTATTGTACCGTGATGTGTTGACTGATTTAAAACAAGCTAAAAAATTGTTAGATGCTGAAACCCCAGCAACAGCGGCTGAAACAGCTATATTAAACAATAAAAAAGCGATTGTTGACATTCATATGGCATATGCGTATAGTATTTTAGTTGATACTTTTGGAAATGTACCTTATACTGAATCAAACAATATAGAGTCATATCCTAATCCAAAATACGATGATGCAAAAACCATCTACAAAGATTTGATCTCTAGATTAACTGCTGATGTAGCCGCTTTATCAACAACTGCTGGAAGTTTTGGAGCTGCTGATTTAGTAAACGCTGGGGATGCTGCAAAATGGAAAAAATTTGCTAACTCATTGCGTTTACGTTTAGCAGTAAACATCTATGATGCTGATCCTACTTATGCAGCAACTGAAATTGTTGCGGCAGTAAATGCTGGACCTATTGCATCTAACACAGACAATACTAAATTAGTTTATTTAGGTGCACAACCAAATGCTAATCCATTGTATGTTGACTTAGTAGCTTCAGGTAGAAATGATTTTGTACCTGCTAATACTTTAGTAAACAAAATGAATGCTTTATCTGATCCAAGAAGTTCAAAATATTTTGACTTAAACACGGGTGCAACTACGTATAGTGGAGGTATCTATGGAGCTGGAAACACCTATTCAAACTACTCTAAAATCAACGCTACTTTAAAAGCACCTGCTTATCCTGGAACAATTTTTGATTATGCAGAAGTTGAATTCTTGTTAGCAGAAGCTGCTGCAAAAGGTGTAGCTGTTGGAGGTACTGCAGAATCTCACTACAATGCTGGAATCACAGCTTCTATGCAAAGTTGGGGTGTTGCTTCAGCAGACATCACTACGTATTTAGCAAGAACTGATGTAGCCTATACTACTGCAACTGGTACTTACAAACAAAAAATTGGAGAGCAAGCTTGGATTGCACTTTACAATAGAGGTTATGAGGCTTGGACTTCATACAGAAGATTAGATTTCCCTGTATTAACTGCACCAGTTGGAGCATACAATGGAATTACTTCTGTACCTGTTCGTTTCTCTTACCCTGCAAAAGAGCAAACTTTAAATAATGCAAATGTAACCGCTGCAATTACTGCAATTGGAGGAGATGCATTATCTACAAAATTATTCTGGGATAAATTCTAATAATTTTTTCCTACAGTATTTGAAAACCATCAGCCTTTGGCTGGTGGTTTTTTTTTATATCTTTGCCCCTATGGAAAAAGAAAATATAATATTCGGGATACGTGCCATTATTGAGGCTATACAAGCAGGTGCTGCGGTAGATAAAGTCTTCATTCAAAAAGAAATTGCAGGCGAACTGATGAAGGATTTAATGAAGGTAATGAAACGTGCCAATATTAATTTTTCATACGTTCCTGTAGAAAAACTAAACCGCTTAACACCTAACAACCATCAGGGTGCTGTAGCAAGCATCTCTCCTATCGGTTTCATGGAACTCGAGCATTTGGTAGAATCCACTATGGAATCGGGTAAGCAACCGCTGTTTTTAATACTTGATCAAATATCGGATGCCCGCAATTTTGGCGCCATTATTAGAACTGCCGAATGTACTGGTGTCAACGGCATTATCATTCAAAAAGCAGGCTCTGCTCCCGTTAATGGAGACACTGTAAAAACATCTGCCGGTGCCGTATTCAATGTACCTATCTGTAAAGTAGAACACATCAAAGATGCTATTTTTTACCTACAAGGCTCCGGAATCAAAACGGTAGCCGCAACTGAAAAAACAGAACAAAACATCTACGACATTACTTTAAACGAGCCTGTTGCCATCATTATGGGATCAGAAGATCGCGGAATCAACCCATCAGTATTGAAAATTGTAGACGAAAAAGCAAAATTACCGATGTTTGGAACTATTGGTTCATTGAATGTTTCTGTTGCTTGTGGTGCCTTTTTATACGAAGCGGTAAGACAACGAAGTTAGAAATTAGAAGTTCTCAACACTATTCAGCACATAACTGATAGCCTTATCAACACATCACCAAATAACCAAATCAACAAATAAACCCATAAAACCAAAATGGAAGCTCCTTTAGCAGAACGCATTCGTCCGCAACAATTAGAAGACTATATCAGTCAATCCCACCTTGTGGGACCTAAGGGTGCATTGACGCAGCAAATCACAAAAGGAATTATTCCATCTCTAATTTTTTGGGGACCACCAGGTACTGGGAAAACCACTCTTGCTCAAATCATTTCTCAAGAATCCAAACGTCCTTTTTACACCTTAAGCGCTATTAATTCTGGTGTAAAAGATATTAGAGAGGTGATTGAAAAAACCAAACAAAGTGGCGGACTTTTTACATCGAAAAACCCTATTTTATTTATTGATGAGATTCATCGTTTTAGTAAATCCCAGCAAGATTCATTATTGGCTGCGGTTGAAAAAGGATGGATTACCTTAATTGGAGCCACTACCGAAAATCCGAGTTTTGAAGTCATTCCCGCTTTATTATCCCGTTGCCAAGTCTATACCCTAAATGCTTTTAGCAAAGAGGATTTAGAAGCTTTGCTACACCGTGCAATGCAAATAGACCCCATTTTAAAAGAAAAAAAAATAAATCTAGCCGAAACAGAGGCGCTATTACGGCTTTCTGGTGGAGACGGACGCAAACTATTAAATCTTTTTGAACTGGTCGTAAACGCCTCTAATGAAAGTGAAATTTTCATTACCAATGAACGCGTACTTGAATTAGCTCAAAAAAATACCGTTTTATATGATAAAACAGGGGAACAACATTACGATATCGTTTCGGCTTTTATTAAATCGATCCGAGGGAGCGATCCCAATGGAGCCGTATATTGGTTAGCCCGAATGATTGAAGGAGGCGAAGATGTAAAATTCATTGCGAGACGCTTACTTATTCTTTCGAGCGAAGACATTGGAAATGCTAATCCTACAGCCTTTATAATGGCCAACAATACCTTTCAAGCGGTAGCTACTATTGGCTATCCAGAAAGCCGAATCCTACTCAGTCAATGTGCCGTGTATTTAGCTACTTCCCCAAAAAGCAATGCTTCGTATACAGCCATTGGACATGCACAACAACTAGTCAAACAAACTGGCGATTTACCCGTGCCACTTCATTTGCGCAATGCACCTACCCAACTAATGAGAGAATTAGGTTACGGCGAAGAGTACAAATATTCGCATGATTATGCTAATAATTTTGCCGAACAAGAATTTTTGCCCGAAGTAATTACTGGCACAACCCTCTACGAACCAGGAAATAATGCTAGAGAAAATAGTACTCGAGAATTCTTAAAAAACAGATGGAAAGACAAATACGGCTACTAGAATTTCACCGCTACTTTTTCTGAAACTAATTTTTCATTTACATAATAGTCAAAAAACCACTGCTTGTCTTTTTGAATAAAAACACCTTGATTGTTCCCTTTTATAGCAATATATAAGTCAAGACGTGAAGTGGCATACAATTTAAAAATAACTTTCGGACTTGCATCAACTAACTGATACCCATTTGAAGTAGCTTGAGCATAAAGCAATTCTGAGGGTGTCTTTGGTTCAACTTGTACTGCTGCTTTTGGCACAGAAGGGACAACCGCAGGGACAACTTCATTTTGTATTGCTACCGCAGGAGTAGTAACAACCATTTTTTCGTATTTATAATTCAATTTATAAATAGATTCAAAAGCTCCGTCTAAAGCCTTTGAATACGCCAATTCAGTATCTTTTTCTTTGGTATAGCTAGTTCCCGATTTATAAATTAAATTTCCGCTACAGTCCTTCAATTCAACGTGAAATTTGGTGGCTAAAAAAGCATTTTCTTTCACAATATCATAATACAAAAGTTCACATCGATCATTGTATTCTTCTGACAAAATATCATTCGCATAGAAAACCGTGAACCCGGCATGGACAAGATTGGCTTTTGACAAAGTACAAAGACGGTACTGATTATTGGTTTGAATAAAATCAAATTTCAAAGGCACAACAACTGCTTTGTAATTATTAATGTTTTGTGCAAAACAAAACGAACTGAATAAGACGAATACAAATACTAATTTTTTCATAATTATAAATAGTTTTTAAGTTCTAACAAATGGTTAATTGCAATAATTCCTTCCGGGCTACTTTCTTTATTTGGATTAAAAAACAAGGCGTCAATTCCGAAATCTAAAGCCCCTCTTACATCGGCTTCCAAACAATCGCCAATCATAATACTGTTTCCTTTTTGGGCTTGAGCCAAATCTAAAGCATGCTGAAATATAATAGGATTGGGTTTCTTCACCCCTGCCATTTCAGAATTCGTAATGGTTTTAAAATAGGTATCCATCTTGGAATTAGCTATTTTTTTATACTGAACATTGGCAAACCCATTGGTAATAATATGCAATTGGTATTTCTCATTCAAATAATCCAAAATTTCAATAGCGCCATCAAATAAATGATTATTATCTGGCAAAAAAGCAATATAATCATCTGCTATTTGATGAATCGCTACATCAGAAATACTATATCCCAAAGCGTCAAAAGAATCCTTCAACCTCTTGTAACGCAACTCTTCGTGCGTAATTTTATCGTACTGATACAATTTCCAACAGGCTTGATTAATAGGGGCGTATTTTTCTATAAAATCGGCTATTGCTATTTCAGGATGATGCTGTTTGAATATAGTAGCAAAAGCCATTTCAGAATTTTTATCAAAATCCCAAAGCGTATGATCCAAATCAAAAAAAACGTGCTCTATCTGCTTATTCTTCATCACTATAATTACAAAATTCCCTGATCAACAAAACTAAAATAACTTGTTTCAGTTACTATTACATGATCCAAGATAGTTATTTCTAAACTCTCCCCTGCTTTTTTCAATTTCTGAGTAATTTGCTTATCAGCCTCACTTGGTTTTAAACTTCCCGAAGGGTGATTATGACATAAAACTAAAGAAGTCGCTCCCGTTTCGAGTGCTAATTTAAAAACCAAACGAACGTCAACCACGGTTCCTGTAATACCGCCTTTACTCAATTGTTGCTTCGAAATTACCTTGTTGGAATTATTCAAATACACAATCCAAAACTCTTCATGTTGCAGTTCGCCAATAATGGGTTGCATCAACTCAAAAATGACTTTACTAGAATTAATTGTAACCAGCTCAACGGCCTCTTCTACCCTGCGCCTTCTTCCTAATTCTAAAGCTGCCACAATAGCAATTGCCTTGGCCTCTCCTATTCCTTTGAATTGCATCAGTTGCGACAAACTTTGTTTTCCTAATACATTCAAATTATGAGTGACACTAGCCAAAACCCGTTTGCTTAAATCGACAGCGGTTTCATTCCGACTTCCAGAACCAATTAATATAGCAATCAATTCAGCATCGCTCAAAGCACTTTTGCCTTTAAGCATGAGTTTCTCCCGAGGCTTATCATCTTCAGACCAACTACTAATGGGAAAGGGGGCGTTTTCCATGGGTAATTCTATTTTTGGGTTCTTATATCTTATTCGATCAACTGTTTAACTTCGTCAAAATTCAATCCTCCGTAATTACCGGAACTCATCAATAATAAAGCAGAATTATCTAAATTTCGGCTGAATAAATAGTGTTTAAATTCGGCGGGATTAGTATAAATAATCAAATCTTCTCTATTGAATGCTTTAGCAATTTGCTCATAAGTTACTTCTTCCAATTGTTTAATTTTTACCGCATCTGGCGAATAGAAAACAACAGCTTCATCAGCATATTCCAAAGCGCCTTCATATTCTTTCAAAAATTCGGCATTCAAACTACTATAGGTATGCAACTCCAAACAAGCCACTAAAGTACGATTAGGATATTGCTCTTTAACGGCTTTGGTGGTGGCAGCTACTTTACTTGGAGAATGGGCAAAGTCTTTATAGGCTACTTTCCCTTTTCCTTCGGCAATTTTTTCCAAACGTTTTGACGCACCTTTAAAACTAGCAATTGCCTCATAGAAATCGGCTTCGTCCACTCCCATATTTTGGCAAATCCATTTGGCACCAGCTAAATTATTCAAATTATGAGCTCCAAAAACTTCAATAGGCATGGGTCCTTCAGGAGTTTCTAAAAGCGTTACACCGTCACTCACTGTATAAGCCGGTGTACTGTAAGGCAATTTACGAATTGGATTTGTAGCGGCTTCCGAAACACGTTTTACCTCAGCATCATCTTCATTATAGACCAAAATTCCGCCATTCGTAATTTTGCTAATAAAAATCTCAAACTGTTCTACATAATTCTCATAGGTTGGAAACACATTAATATGATCCCACGCAATCCCAGAAATCAAGGCAATGTTAGGTTGGTACAAATGAAACTTAGGACGTCTGTCAATTGGAGATGACAAATATTCATCGCCTTCCAAAACCATAAAATCATTTTCTTCGGTAAGATGCACCATGGTATCAAAGCCCTCTAACTGAGCTCCAACCATATAATCTACCGCAATATTATGGTAATGCATAACGTGCAAAATCATCGAAGTAATCGTAGTTTTACCATGGGAACCCCCAATGACCACACGGGTTTTGTTTTTAGATTGTTCGTACAAAAATTCAGGATACGAATAAATTTTCAAGCCTAGTTCTTGTGCTTTTAACAATTCTGGATTATCCGCTTTAGCATGCATCCCTAAAATTACAGCTTCAATATCAGTCGTGATTTTTTCTGGGAACCAACCCATTTCAGTAGGTAAGATTCCTTTCTTTTCCAATCGTGATTTTGAAGGTTCAAAAATAGCATCATCACTCCCTGTAACCTGATACCCTTTGTTGTGCAAGGCCAACGCTAGATTGTGCATGGCACTTCCGCCAATAGCAATAAAATGTGTTTTCATTTTTTAAATTTATGATTTTAAAGGGTAAGTAGGTTATAGGTTCAAAGAATAAACCATAAACTAGTAGCCTTTTAAACTATTTTCAAATCGTTCTTTTAATTGTTGTGCTTTCGCAAAATTTTTCATTTTGTACCAATACAAATGATATAATTTTTGGAAAGCTAATTTTGAATGGGTCAATTCAAAAGCTTTACTATAATTCAGTTCTGCTTTTTTATTTCGACCAAAATAGTCATCAATATAGCCTCTTGACAAATACCCATCTAAAGGAGACAACCGCATCAATTCATCTGAATACTGTACTGCCTTTGCTTCGCTACCACCAATAATTCCAGGCAATTCCAAATACAACTGAACCAAAGCCCAACGGGATTCTTTGTGTTTCGGATCTAAAACTATGGCTTTCTCAAACGACGATTTTATTTCCTCAATCATCCCCAACGCCTTAAATTTACTCACCTCTTTCGCTTTCATACCTAAAGCACCTCCATATTTGTAATAATAATTGGCCTCTCTGGGTTGCAATTGTTTTAGCTTTTTATAATACAGTAATGCTTTGTCCCATAGTTTTTGCTGACCCGCAATATCCCCCAAATATTCAATTGCTTTTAAATGCGATGAATTTTCAACAACTACACTTTCAAATAACGTACGGGCTTGCTCTGTTTTTCCAGATTCCAAAAGCTGCTCAGCTTTCTCAAAATTAACTTGAGACCAAAGCAGTAGAGGAAAAAATAGTAAGACAAACACAATCCCTTTCATTCTTCAAAAATAGGGAATTTTATATTTAGTATTTGACTCGATTTCATTAGGCTTGACTTTTTTTTACCTTATGAAACGATAAAAAATATTTCGTCCCTACGGGACTTTCTCTTTCAACACTACTTTATTACCTATGTATTGTCCCTACGGGACAATTTTGTACGCAAGAAAATGTAGACACAAACTTTTTTAAATCGTTACATTCTTAAAACAGTCCCGTTAGGGACTACATATAGGTAACAGATAAAGTAACCACTCTACAAATGTCCCGTAGGGACAATATCTATAAATACAAAAACTGCATTCTTCATTAATTGGTATAACTATTTTGCAAAAAAAATCCGTTTCAGAAGAAACGGATTCAATTATATTTTAAACTACTCGTCTTAGTTATTCAACATATTCCATAGTTTATCTTTCAATTCAGTCAAACCTTGTTGTGCTACCGAAGAAATAAACAAATAAGGAACATCTTTAAACGCAACATCTAATTCTGCTTTAAGTTCTGCCTTCAATTCCTCATCTAACATATCGATTTTTGAGATAACCAACAACCGTTCTTTGTCTAACATTTCAGGATTGTATTGGGTCAATTCGTTCACCAAAATATCGTATTCTGCCTTAATATCAGGCGTGTCAACAGGAACTAAAAACAACAAAGTCGAATTCCGTTCAATGTGACGCAAAAAGTAATGCCCTAGGCCTTTCCCTTCGGCGGCGCCCTCAATAATTCCAGGAATATCCGCAATTACAAAGGATTGAAAATCGCGATATGCTACGATTCCTAAATTAGGTTTTAAAGTAGTAAATGGATAATCGGCAATTTTGGGTTTAGCCGAAGTCAAAACCGACAATAAAGTCGATTTCCCTGCATTTGGAAACCCAACCAAACCTACATCAGCCAAGACTTTCAATTCTAAAATCACATCCATTTCTACACCCGGCAAACCAGGCTGTGCATAGCGCGGAGTTTGATTCGTTGAACTTCTAAAATGCCAGTTACCAAGTCCTCCTTTTCCACCTTGAGCTAAGATTTTTTTCTCTCCATCCTCGGTAATTTCAAATAAAACTTCTCCCGTTTCTTTATCTTTTACCACAGTTCCTAAAGGTACCTCAATAAATTTATCTTCCCCATCAGCTCCAGTACTTCGATCAGAACCTCCATCTCCTCCATGCCCCGCCTTGATGTGACGAGCAAACTTTAAGTGAAACAAAGTCCAAAGTCCTTTATTTCCAATTAAATAGACGTGTCCACCACGACCACCGTCTCCACCATCTGGACCACCTTTTTCAATAAATTTTTCTCTATGCAAATGCGTAGAACCCTTTCCTCCTTTTCCAGAAGAAACATATATTTTAACGTAATCTACGAAGTTCCCTTCTGTCATTATTCTTTATTTTATTAATCTATAAAGGTTTTGATTAATACTTTATCAATCTTTACACCATCCATTTTTTGAGCTTCAAACTCTAATTTATTCCAAATCAATTTATCTCCTTCTTTAGGAATAGCACCTAACTCCGTTATGATAAAACCACTCACAGTTGTTACTTCATAATCCGTAGTCAACTCATCCAAATCAAAATAAGTCAAGAAATCGTGTAAGGAATATTGCCCATCTACTAACCAAGAACCGTCTTCATTAGCAATCAATTGGTATTCGTCATCATCAAAATCAGCGGCATCACCTACAAGCGCTTCTAAAATATCATTCAGCGTAATAATTCCTTGAAAAACACCATATTCATCTGTAATAAAAGCATAATGAACCTTCGTTTTCTTAAAATTCTCAAGAGCTTTATAGGCCGATGTATGTTCAATGAAATAAGCGGGTTCTTTAGCTATTGATTTCAATTGAAAGTTGCCTTTTTCAAAATTAGCAAACAAGTCTTTCAAATACACCACTCCTACTACTTCGTCCAAATTTTCTTCACAAACAGGATAAACAGAATGCAACTCATCTAAAACTTTGGATTTAATTTCTTCCAAAGTATCATCTACAGAAAGATAGACCATAGAACTTCGATGGGTCATCAACGAGTTTACTTTTCGATCACCAATATGAAACACACGCTCCACAATATCCTGTTCAATTTCTTGCACCTCACCAACTTCAGTCCCTTCTTTGATGATGGCCTTAATTTCCTCCTCGGTGACTTTACCATCTGCCGTTGGTTTGATTTGAAGAATGTCCAATAAAAATTCTGTAGAAGTAGTCAACAACCAAATGAAAGGTGCCGTAATAATGGAAATTACCTTCATTGGCATAGCCATAGCTTTGGCAATAGATTCGGGGTGATTTAAACCAATACGTTTCGGTAGTAATTCACCTAAAACCAAAGAGAAAAAAGTCAACACCACTACTACAATTCCCACGGCAAACGAATGCGCATACGGTTTAATTGCTTCAAATCCACTTACAAAAAATTCGACATCTTCCGTAATTTTGTCACCACTATAGATACCGGTTAAAATTCCAATAAGAGTAATTCCTATTTGAACCGCTGAAAGGAATTTGTTTGGCGAATTGGCCAAATCCAATGCCATTTTAGCACTTTTATTTCCTTTTTTAGCAGCAGTTTCTAATCGGCTCTTCCGTGAAGAAATCAAAGCGATTTCCGACATGGAGAAAATGCCATTTAGAAGGATTAAGAAAAATATAATAAGTAGTTCCAATTGTATTCTTTTAAAGTCTCGGTTTAAAGATAAGTAAATTTACTTTTTTCTTGAAAACCAGAATTTCGAGCTTTTTAAATAATTACTATAAATTATCAATTACAGCGCTCAATCGTTCTGTAATCTCAGCGATAGAACCTATTCCATCAACTGCATAAAATTTACCTTGATCCTTGTAGTACCCCATCAAAGGAGCCGTTTTTTCATTGTATTCTTGATAACGGTTTCTGATTTTTTCTTCGTCTTGATCATCTGGTCTACCCGAAGTTTTTCCTCTTTCTAAAAGACGTTGTACCAAAATTTCATCATCTGCTTCTAACGCTACAGTCGCTGTAATTTGTTGTCCTTTTGATTCTAAAAAACGATCCAAAGCACCAGCTTGCGCCAAAGTTCTTGGAAAACCATCAAATAAAAACCCTGCTGATTGAGGATTAGCATCTACTTCTGATTGTAACATTTGAATCGTTACCTCATCAGGAACCAAATCTCCTTTATCCATATAGGTTTTAGCTAATTTCCCTAATTCGGTTTCATTTTTAATGTTGAACCTAAAAATATCCCCTGTTGAAAGGTGAGTTAGATTGTATTTCCCCTTTAAAAATTCAGCTTGAGTTCCTTTTCCTGCTCCTGGTTTCCCAAATAAAACAATGTTAATCATCTTGTAAATTATATTTTGTGTTGTAAATAGGGTTAAATTAAACCCCAAATTAGTATAGTTCTGGCAAATATACTGAATTCGAATCGGACAATCTATAAAAGACAGGGAATTTGTAAATTTACAACTACGAATTATCCAATATCAATTGTTAATTATCAACGGACTAAGTATCTTTGCGAAACGAAACAACAACTTGAATGACACGAGCGAAGCGACTGCATTTGACAACTAAAAATAATAACCACTCCAAATGAACTATTTTTCTTCCGATTTTAAATTAGGTATTCTGGGCGGAGGCCAATTAGGCAAAATGCTATTACATGACACCCGAAAATTTGACATCCAAACCTATGTTTTGGATCCAAGTGAGGAGGCGCCTTGTAAAATAGGGTGCAACCAATTCTTTCAAGGCGACTTGATGGATTTTGATACCGTTTATAATTTCGGAAAACAAGTGGACGTGTTGACTTTCGAAATTGAATTAGTCAATTTAGATGCCTTAACACAATTAGAAGAAGAAGGCCTACCCGTTTATCCTTCGCCAAAAACCTTGAAATTAATTCAAAACAAAGGAGTTCAAAAAGATTTTTATACCCAACATAACATTCCAACAGCACCGTACCAACGATTTGAAAATCTTGAAAATCTAAAATCGGAAATCAACAATCAACAATCAACCCTTCAATTGCCTTTTGTTTGGAAGTGCACTGAATTTGGTTATGATGGAAATGGCGTAAAAGTAGTTCGAAAAGCGAGTGACTTAGACGAACTACCCAATGTAGAATGTATTGCCGAGGCAATGATCCCGTTCAAAAATGAATTAGCGGTAATTGTTTGCCGCAATCCTTCGGGCGAAATCAAAACATATCCTGTGGTAGAAATGGAATTTCATCCCGAAGCAAATCAAGTAGAATACGTTATTTGTCCTGCTCGTATTGATGAGGAAGTAGCCCAAAAAGCGAGAGCTATTGCGTTAAACGTATCGCAGCAATTCAACCATGTAGGTCTTTTGGCTGTGGAAATGTTCCAAACAAAAAATGACGATATTATAGTCAACGAAGTAGCACCAAGACCGCATAATTCAGGTCATTATTCTATTGAAGCAAGTTACACCTCGCAATTTGAAAATCATTTGCGCGCGATTTTAGACTTGCCTTTAGGCAATACTGATAGTAAAGTAGCCGGAATTATGGTAAATTTGGTAGGCGAAGCAGGTTTTTCAGGCAATGTAATCTATGAAAACATTGAAAAAATAGTAGGCTGGAGCGGTGTTACACCTCACATTTACGGCAAAAAACAAACGCGTCCTTTTAGAAAAATGGGACACGTTACCATCGTAAATGAAAACGTGAACGAAGCTAGAAAAATAGCCGAGCAAGTAAAGAATACGATTCGGGTAATTAGCTAATAAAACAATGTATCAATTTGAAAATTAGAAAATGTATTTGCTTATTTAGTATTTTTAAATTTAAACAAATAAACAACCAAAACCCTACTCACCCCTAGTAGGAATTCCCCCTTTGGGGGTTAGGGGGCTAATATGAAAGTAGCCATCATCATGGGAAGCATTTCGGATATGCCGGTAATGCAAGACGCCATCGACATTTTAAAAGAATTTGGAATCGAAACCGAAGTAGATATTGTTTCGGCACACAGAACACCTGAAAAATTAGTTGATTTTAGTAAAAACGCACATGAAAGAGGCATTTCAGTTATTATTGCTGGTGCTGGCGGTGCCGCCCATTTACCTGGTATGGTGGCTTCTATGAGTCCGCTTCCTGTAATCGGAGTTCCCGTTAAATCGAGTAATTCAATTGATGGATGGGATTCCGTTTTATCTATTTTGCAAATGCCTGGCGGAGTACCTGTAGCCACAGTAGCATTGAACGGAGCCAAAAACGCAGGCATCTTGGCCGCTCAAATCATAGGAAGTGCTGATGCCGCAATTTTAAATCGAATCATTGATTACAAACAAAGCCTAAAAGAAACCGTAATCAAAGCATCAGAAGGATTGAAAAAATAATAGTAAAACCATTAAGAAATTAAGGTTCATTAAGATTTTGATGCAGCAATCATTCTTAATTTTTCTGAATCTCTTAATGGTTAAAATTAAAGAACCTAAATAGCACAATGAACATCTTAACCTCAACATACAATACCAAATACAATGCAGCGCCATTCTCTCAAATTCAAATGAGCGATTACCAAGCTGCTTTTGAAACCACTATTGCGGCTGCTAGAGCTGAAATTGATGCTATTACAACTAATTCTTCATTACCTACTTTTGAAAATACCATTGAAGCTTTGGATTTTTCAGGGCAAACTTTAGATCGGTTATCGTCTATTTTCTTCAATTTGAATTCGGCGGAAACCTGCGACGAAATGCAAAAAATCGCACAAGACGTTTCGCCTCTACTAACCGCATTTAGTAATGATGTTTCGTTAAACGAAGCCTTATTTCTACGAGTGAAAGCCATTTACGACAAAAAAAACGAATTGACTTTAACTCCTGAACAAGCGACTTTATTAGATAAAAAATACAAAAGTTTTGCCCGCAATGGTGCTTTACTTAGCGAAGATAAAAAAACACGCTTACGCGAAATTGATACTGAATTAGCCAAATTAAAACTGACTTTTGGCGAAAATGTATTGGCCGAAACCAACAATTATCAATTGCACATTACTAATGCAGCCGATTTAAAAGGATTGCCCGAAGGCGCTATCGAAATGGCTCGTGCTTTGGCTGAATCCAAAGAAAAAGAAGGTTGGATTTTTACTTTGGACTTTCCAAGTTACCTGCCTTTTGTAACCTATGCTGACAACCGTGAATTGCGAAAAGAAATCACTATTGCCGCAGGAAAAAAAGGATTTCAAAACAACGAATTCGACAACCAAGAAATCACCCTAAAAATTGCTAAGTTGCGTCATGAACGTGCTAATTTATTGGGTTATGAGACTCATGCACACTTCGTTTTAGAAGAAAGAATGGCACAAAACCCTAATCAGGTAAAAACATTTTTAAATGATTTGTTAGCCAAAGCCAAACCGGCAGCTGAAAAACAATTTGCACAATTAACGGCTTTCGCCAAAGAATTAGATGGCATTGACCAATTAGAAAAATGGGACGGGCCGTACTATTCTGAAAAATTGAAACAAAAATTATTCAATTTGGATGACGAACTATTAAAACCCTATTTCAAATTAGAAAATGTATTAAATGGCGCTTTCACTGTTGCCAATAAATTATTCGGATTGACATTCAAAGAAATTGACACTATTGACAAATACCACACTGATGTCCAAACTTTTGAAGTTTTAGACGAGAAAAACGAATTGGTAGCGCTATTCTATGCCGATTTTTTTCCAAGAAAAGGCAAACGTAACGGTGCTTGGATGACATCGTACAAACCGCAATACATTCAAAATGGCATAAACGAAAGACCACATATTTCCAATGTGTGTAATTTTACACCACCTACTCCAACCAAACCTTCTCTGTTGACATTTAACGAAGTAACCACGTTGTTTCATGAATTTGGACACGGTTTGCACGGCATGTTAGCTAACACGACTTATCCTAGTTTATCTGGAACTTCTGTGTATTGGGATTTTGTCGAATTGCCTTCGCAAATTATGGAAAACTGGTGTTACGAACCCGAAGCTCTGGCTTTGTTTGCCAAACATTACGAAACAGGCGAAATCATTCCGCAGGAATATGTTGAAAAAATCAAAGAAAGTGCAAGTTTTCTCGAGGGAATGGCCACCTTGCGCCAATTGAGTTTTGGGATTTTGGACATGGCATTTCACAGCAATAATCCAACTGAAATTACTGATATCAAAGCGTTTGAAAAAACAGCTTTTGAAGGCACAAGTCTCTACCCTGATGTAGCCGAAAATTGCATGAGTGTTTCCTTCTCTCATATTTTTCAAGGAGGGTATTCCTCTGGATACTACAGTTACAAATGGGCAGAAGTGTTAGATGCCGATGCCTTTGCGTATTTCCAAGAAAAAGGCATTTTCAACAAAGAAGTAGCCACAAAATTCAAAGACCATATTCTATCAAAAGGAGGAACGGAGCACCCAATGACGTTGTACAAACGCTTCAGAGGGCAAGAACCAAAACCTGAGGCGTTGTTGAAACGTGCTGGATTGATATAAAATTCCAAACATAATCTAAAAACCGGAGTCAATTACTTCGGTTTTTTTATTGGAATACAATCAACACCAACCACCACAGTATGGGCAAACTTTCAACCCAAAATGAAGTATAATACCAACTCCTTTTTTCGGAAGAAAAATAAATAGCAACTACTGAAGATAAAGCATAGATAAAGTATGAATAGTGTATGGATAGTGCATAAAAAGAGACAATACAATACAACCCAACTAATACATAACCTATTTGCTTTGTTTTTGTTATTCCAAACAAATGAGGCAAGGTTTTCATAGCAACAGAATCGGTCGTACTATCCAAGATTTCAAAAGGAATCATTACACTAGACAATAGTAGAAAGCGTTGCAGAAAAATCCAGGCTACTGCTTCAGTTCCCTTCAACGGAATGACCACCGTAATATAGCTTACAACACAACTCACAAAGAAAGGCTTTAACCAACCCAGTTTACGAATAAAAGGATACAAGACAACCAATCCCAAAGCCATTATCAAATCCAACTGTACTGTAGGGTTTTGTTCTAAAAAGAGAAATAAAAAACCTACCGCAGCAATTAAAGTAACACCTATTATCCCAATGATATTATTTCGTAAACGCTTGTTGAATAGAAACCATTCGGAATATTTCAAAAAATTATACCCGACCACTGTCCCAAAAAAGACCAAAAAAGAATAACTACTCCATTGAGAAACACTAAGCTGCACTAAACATAATACAGCTATCCCAACATGAAGGGAAGATTGAATATAGAAATTTAAAATTCTTCTAAGACTAAGCATACTACAAAACTAACAAATCTGTTAATAAGACCCGATTTTGGTTAACAAATTCTCAAAATATTACCAATTGTAGAACATAAAAATACAAGTTTAATAATTACTTTTGTGCTCGAACTCTACAATAGAGACTATCATTCTATTTAAACACAACTATATTTACTTTTATTCTATATAAATGAGAACAGATGCATTTGCTTTACGCCATTTAGGTCCAAGAGAATCCGATTTAAATCAAATGTTACAAACAATTGGTGCGGCCTCATTAGACCAACTAATTTATGAAACTATTCCAAATGATATTCGTCTTAAGAAAGACTTAGAACTAGATGCTCCTATGACCGAATTTGAGTACTTATCTCACATTCAAGAATTAGGTAAAAAAAATAAAATTTATAAATCATATATTGGTTTAGGATACCATCCTGCTGCAGTTCCTGCAGTAATACAAAGAAATATTTTTGAAAATCCAGGTTGGTACACCGCCTACACACCATACCAAGCAGAGATTGCCCAAGGTCGTTTAGAAGCGATTTTAAATTACCAAACTACCATTATTGAATTAACAGGAATGGAGATTGCAAATGCTTCATTACTTGACGAAGGTACTGCAGCTGCTGAGGCAATGGCTTTATTATTTGACGTTCGTTCTCGTGATCAAAAGAAAAATAATGTAGCTAAATTTTTCGTTTCAGAAGAAATTTTACCACAAACGATATCAGTTTTACAAACACGTGCTACACCAAAAGGAATAGAATTAGTCATTGGAAACCACGAAACATTTGATTTTTCTTCTGATTTCTTCGGAGCTATTTTACAATACCCAGGTAAATTTGGTCAAGTAACAGATTATACTGGATTTATAACCAAAGCGCATGCTAACGAAATAAAAGTAGCCGTAGCAGCGGATTTATTATCATTAGCAAAATTAACTCCTCCTGGAGAAATGGGAGCTGATGTAGTAGTAGGAACTTCCCAACGTTTTGGTATTCCAATGGGTTATGGTGGGCCTCATGCAGCTTATTTTGCTACCAAAGAAGAACACAAGCGTTCGATGCCAGGAAGAATAATTGGTGTAACCATTGACGCTAATGGAAATCGTGCCTTAAGAATGGCATTAGGAACTCGTGAGCAACACATTAAACGTGAAAAAGCAACTTCAAATATCTGTACTGCACAAGTGTTATTGGCGGTTATGGCTGGAATGTATGCTGTATATCACGGACCAAAAGGACTACAATATATTGCCAATAAAATTCATGCTTCGGCAGTAACTTTGGCGGAAGCCTTAAACCAATTAGGCGTATACCAAACCAACACCGCTTTCTTTGATACGCTTTTAGTAAAAGTAGATGCTGCAAAAGTGAAAGCTGTAGCCGAGAAAAACGAAGTAAACTTCTTCTATGTTGACAATGAAACGATTTCGATTGCACTAAATGAAACTACTTCATTAGCAGACTTAAATCAAATAGTAAACATTTTTGCAGAAGCCTTAGGAAAAACTAATGTACCAATTAGCGAATTAGCGAATGACGCTGCAATTCCTGCTAACTTAGTTAGAACTTCAACTTTCTTACAACACGAAGTGTTCAACAACCATCATTCTGAAAGTCAGCTGATGCGTTATATCAAAAAATTAGAGCGTAAAGATTTATCGTTAAATCACTCGATGATTTCGCTTGGATCGTGTACGATGAAATTAAACGCTGCAGCAGAAATGTTGCCTTTATCTATGGCTAATTGGAACAGCATTCACCCATTTGCTCCTATTGAACAAGCCGAAGGGTACCAAATCATGCTAAAAAAATTAGAACAGCAATTGAATGTGGTTACTGGTTTTGCTGGAACTACTCTGCAACCAAACTCTGGAGCACAAGGAGAATATGCCGGCTTAATGGCAATCCGTGCCTACCATTTATCAAGAGGAGATAACCACAGAAATGTGTGTTTAATCCCTTCTTCGGCACACGGAACCAATCCTGCATCGGCAGCGATGGCTGGAATGGACATTATTGTAACCAAAACAACTCCAGAAGGAAATATTGATGTAGAAGATTTACGCGCTAGAGCGATTGAGTACAAAGATCGTTTATCTTGTTTAATGGTAACTTATCCTTCTACACACGGTGTTTTTGAAAGTTCGATTATAGAAATCACCAATTTAATTCACGAAAATGGTGGATTAGTATACATGGATGGTGCCAATATGAATGCGCAAGTAGGTTTAACGAATCCTGCTACCATTGGAGCCGATGTATGTCACTTGAACTTACACAAAACCTTTGCTATTCCTCACGGTGGTGGTGGACCTGGTGTTGGGCCAATTTGTGTAAACGAAAAACTAGTACCGTTTTTACCAACGAATCCAATTATTGCAACAGGGGGTAATCAAGCCATTACTGCAATTTCAGCAGCGCCTTACGGGTCAGCTTTAGTGTGTTTAATTTCGTATGGCTACATTTCAATGTTAGGCTCAGAAGGATTGACGAATGCTACTAAATATGCTATTTTGAATGCTAATTATATGAAAGCGCGTTTAGAAGCACATTATCCTGTATTGTATTCTGGCGAAATGGGAAGAGCGGCTCACGAAATGATTTTGGATTGCCGAGCTTTCAAACAGCAAGGTATTGAAGTAACGGATATTGCCAAACGTTTGATGGATTATGGTTTCCACGCACCAACAGTTTCTTTCCCAGTAGCAGGGACTTTGATGATTGAACCAACCGAATCAGAAGATGTAGCCGAATTAGATCGTTTTTGCGATGCCATGATTGCTATTCGAAAAGAGATTGCAGCAGCAACTGCCGACAACCACAATACGGTTTTACACAATGCACCACATACACAAGCGATGCTTACTGCTGATATTTGGGATTTTCCATACACCAGAGAACAAGCTGCCTTTCCATTGGAGTACTTATCAGAAAATAAATTTTGGCCAAGCGTGCGTCGTGTAGATGATGCTTACGGAGATCGAAATTTAGTATGTTCTTGTGCACCAATTGAAGCGTATATGTAAATTTTAGTTTAAAGAGTTTCAGGTTTAAAGTTTAAAAGTTCAAGATTTATAAATTAATCTAGAACTTTTTTTATACCAACTTGAAACCTGAAACTTAAAACTTTTTAAAAATGAAAGACATTCAAACACCCGAAGAAATTTATATCGTTGTTGATGAGTTCTACAAAAAATTATTAGCCGACGAAAAAATCAGTTACATCTTTACCGATGTCGTTAAAATAAAACTAGAAGAGCACCTCCCTATTTTGGTCACTTTTTGGTCGCAAGCTATTTTAGGAACAGGAGGTTACGTCAATAATTTAACGCAAATTCATTTAGATGTCAATGCTAAATCCTATTTATCGAAAGACTTATTTGATATTTGGCTCACTCACTTTGAAGCCGCTATCAACGAGAACTTTGAAGGATTTAATTGTGAACGCATGAAAAACCAAGCACACAATTTATCTACCATAATGCAAATAAAGATTGCACAACAAGACAAATAATTATTGTATTATTATTTTTTAAATATTTTTATTAAAAAAATAATAATAAATCGACCAAAAATAGTTTTTACACAATAATTCCGAATAAAAATGATATTTTCGTAACGTAATACAATATTTATGAATATCAAAATAAGCGGAATAGGAAGTTACATCCCTGAAAAAAGCATAAGCAATACTGATTTTTCTAATCATGTTTTTCTAAACGAAGATGGCAGTCCTTTTGGGTATCCAAATGAAGTAGTTGTCAACAAATTTAAAAGCATTACCGGGATAGAAAATAGAAGGTATGCTAACGACCAATATACCTCATCTGACTTAGGTTATTTTGCAGCAAAACGCGCCATTGAAAATGCCAATATAGATCCTGAAACTATAGATTACATCATTTTTGCACATAACTTTGGCGACGTAAAACACGGTACAATCCAATCGGATATGTTGCCTAGTTTAGCTACAAGAGTAAAACACAAATTACAAATTCAAAACCCAAAATGTGTTGCCTACGACTTACTTTTTGGTTGCCCAGGTTGGATTGAAGGCGTTTTACAAGCCAATGCATTTATCAAATCAGGAATGGCAAAACGCTGCTTGGTTATTGGAGGAGAAACTTTATCTCGAGTAGTAGACGACCATGATAGAGACTCTATGATTTATTCTGATGGTGCAGGTGCTTCAATTATAGAAGCCTCAAATGATGAAAGCGGAATGTTATCTTACGAAAGCGCTACTTTTGCTAATGATGAAGCCGGTTATTTATTCTTTGGAAAATCATATAATCCTGATTTAAATCCCGACACTAAATACATTAAAATGTACGGTCGGAAAATCTACGAATTTGCGTTAAGCAATGTACCATCAGCAATGAAAAGCTGTTTGGATAAAAGTGGGTTGGGTATTGAAGATGTAAAAAAAATATTGATTCACCAAGCCAATGAAAAAATGGATGAAGCCATCGTACATCGCTTCTATAAACTATATGGAAAAACTCCTCCAAAAGATGTGATGCCGATGAGCATTCACGATTTAGGAAATAGCAGTGTAGCTACTGTTCCTACACTTTTTGACCAAGTACTTCAAGGCAAAATTGAAAATCAAGAAATCAACAAGGGAGACATTCTAATCTTTGCATCCGTTGGAGCGGGAATGAATATCAATGCTTTTGTGTACCGATACTAATTACACTACAACTATTAAAATTCGCAGTTACTATAAGCTGCGAATTTTTTATTGATATCATTCTCTTAAAAGTTCAAAATTCAAAACTTTATTTATCTTTGTTACTTTAACAAAATCGGGCGAAATTTTAAGTCGTTCCTCACCAAAATATGTACGAAAAAACGTTTCCAAATAAAAGATTCAAACACACATTAGAGTTTTTACAAAAACACATTGCTACTTCAGAAACCATTTTTGATTTAGGTGTCCCTAATCCGTTTTCAAAAATCATGATTGAAAATGGATACACTGTAAAAAACACTACTGGAGAAGATTTAGACAATAACCAAACGGCACTTCAAAATGAAGATTACACTGTTTTCACGGCCTTTGAAATTTTCGAACATTTACTGAACCCATATACGGTTTTACAAAATGTAAAATCAGATAAATTATTAATTTCGATTCCGCTTCGTTTGTGGTTTTCTTCTGCATATCGTAGCAAAACAGACCTATGGGACAGACATTACCACGAATTTGAAGATTGGCAATTGGATTGGTTATTAGAAAAAACAGGTTGGAAAATTATCGCTCGCGAAAAATTTACTCACCCCGTAAAAAAAATTGGATTCAGACCTTTATTGCGTTTCTTTACACCTCGATACTATATCGTGTATGCAGAGAGAGTGAAAAGTAATTAGTAAATAGTGATTAGTCAAATGAGGTTCTATATCATAATCCCTTCTTACAACGAAGAAGAATTTATCGCTCTAACTTTACAGTCATTGGCAGAACAAACTGTACTTCCAACAAAAGTTATTGTAGTTAATGACAATTCTACCGATAGAACTCCTGAAATCGTTTTGGCTTTTGCCGAAAAACACCCTTGGATTTCATTGGTAAACAAAACTTCAGATGCAGTTCATATGCCCGGAAGCAAAGTAATTCAAGCCTTTCAGGAAGGACAAAAACATATTGACGATGAGTACGACATCATCGTTAAAATTGATGCTGATTTAATTTTTCCTCCGAATTACTTCGAAACCATTATCAACCATTTTAAATCTGATGATCAAATTGGAATGGTTGGTGGTTTTTGCTACATAGAAAAAAATGGAGATTGGGTTTTAGAAAACTTAACCGATAAAGACCATATTCGCGGGGCTTTGAAAGCGTATCGCGCAGCAACTTTCAAACAAATTGGAGGTTTACGGGCGCAAATGGGATGGGACACTGTTGATGAATTATTGTGTAAATTCTACAATTGGAAAGTAGTCACCGACGAAAGTTTACATGTAAAACACCTCAAACCAACTGGAGCTAGCTATACCAAAGCGGCGAGATACAAACAAGGTGAAGCATTTTACACATTAGGCTATGGTTTTTTCATTACTGCAGTCGCTTCTTTAAAATTAGCTTTTCGCAAAGGAAAACCATTTCTGTTTCTAGATTATATCATGGGATTTTTAAAAGCTAAAAAAGAACAAAAGACAATGCTTGTAACTCCAGAACAAGCTTTATTTGTTAGAAATTACCGTTGGAAGAAAATGAAAGACAAAGTATTTCATTAGTCGATTGCTAAAAGTCCAATATCAACCCCTTTAAGGCACTACATTTTTTTGTAATTTAGCCCATATTTTTAAACTATGATGCTCCTAAAATATTTATCACAAATAGGCCGCTATTTCTTGATGTTGAAAGACATGTTCAACAGACCCGTAAAATGGAGTGTGATGAAACAATTAATCTTAAAAGAAATTGACGACTTGATTATCGGTTCTTTAGGTATTGTGTGTTTCATTTCGTTTTTTGTGGGAGGAGTTGTAGCTATTCAAACCGCTTTGAATTTAACCAATCCTTTAATCCCAAGATATTTAATTGGATTTGCCACAAGACAATCTGTAATTTTAGAATTTGCTCCTACCTTTATTTCGATAATTATGGCGGGAAAAATGGGGTCTTTTATTACTTCGAGTATCGGAACTATGCGAGTGACAGAACAAATAGACGCTTTAGAAGTAATGGGAGTTAACTCTTTAAATTATTTAGTATTCCCAAAAATTGTTGCTTTATTTTTATACCCTTTTGTTATCGGAATTGCTATGTTTTTAGGAATTTTTGGAGGTTATTTAGCAGCTGTCTATGGCGGATTTGCTTCTGAAGCAGAGTTTGTTGACGGTATTCAAATTAACTTCATTCCATTCCACATTACGTATGCCTTTATAAAAACATTATCTTTTGCCTTTATCTTAGCTACAATACCCTCTTTTCATGGCTACTACATGAAAGGTGGTGCTTTAGAAGTTGGTAAAGCAAGTACCGTTTCCTTTGTTTGGACCTCGGTAGTTATTATATTGATGAATTACATACTCACTCAAATTTTGTTAAGCTAATGATTGAAGTTAAAAATATTGAGAAACGATTTGGAGATCAAAAAGTCCTCAGAGGAATTAGCACCACTTTTGAAGCGGGTAAAACGAGTTTAGTAATTGGTCAAAGTGGATCAGGTAAAACGGTTTTTATCAAATCTTTATTAGGCATTCACGAGATTGACAAAGGTTCTATTGCTTTCAATGACCGAATCTACGGGAAAATGAACCGAGATGAAAAACGCGAACTACGAAGCGAAATAGGAATGGTTTTTCAGGGCAGTGCCTTATTTGACAGTTTAACCGTTGAGGAGAACATTGGTTTTCCTCTAAAAATGTTTACCAATAAAACGCCTAACGAAATTAAAGAACGTGTTGATTTTGTTATTGAACGTGTCAATCTGATCGATGCCCATCATAAAAAACCTTCAGAAATTTCAGGAGGAATGCAAAAACGTGTGGCTATTGCGCGTGCCATTGTAAACAATCCTAAATACTTGTTTTGTGACGAGCCCAACTCAGGGCTAGATCCCAAAACGGCTACTGTAATTGATAATCTAATTCAAGAAATCACCAAAGAGTATAATATCACAACTATAATCAATACCCATGATATGAACTCCGTAATGGAAATTGGAGAAAAAATTGTATTTCTAAAAAAAGGACTAATCGCTTGGGAAGGAACTAAAGAAGAAATTTTTAGAACCGACAATAAAGCCGTAGTTGATTTTGTGTATTCTTCTAATTTATTTAAAAAAGTTAGAGAAGCGGTTTTACACGGACATTAATTCGTTTTCAAAAGCTCCACTTCGGCATTTGGATTGAACAAATAGGTTTTACCTGTACTCATTTCCAAACATTCAAATCGTTTGGTTCTCACCGCTATTTTTTTAAAAATTTTACCATTTGAAATTCGGAAAACACTTCCGTACGGAAGTTCAAAAACATAATTTTTATCATTTTGTTGGTCAAATTGTTTCAATGCCAATGACAAAGTGGTATCGGTATCGCTACTCGCTGATGGATTCCTAAAATGTCTTGCCAATAAAGGCAATAAATGATGTGGGAAAATTTCTGGCCGAATAAACGGCACCATCATTCGTTGAAATGTAAATTTCCATTCATTACCATGTGGCTTGATGTGACGACCAAACTTTTCAAAAGCAACCAAATGCGAAATCTCATGAATCAACGTAATCAAAAATTTGTATTGATTCAAGCTCGCATTTACCGTAATTTCGTGCTTACCACTTAAGCCTCTTCGGTAATCGCCATGACGAGTTTGACGCTCATTGACAATTTTGAGATGCACTTGATGCGTTACAATCAATTCAAAAACAGGCTTCACAGCATGTTCTGGCAAATATCTGGCTAACGTTTCGCTCAAAACTAAACGAATTTAAGGATTAGAAGAAGATACTTGTAAAACCTTTCCATTGTAATATTGATTTCCTGTAAGGGTAAAATCAACAATATATTGGGCCATATCAGCCGCTGAAATTGGCGCTTGGTATCCTGGAAAAGCTTCGGCTAACATTTCGGTCTGAACCGCTCCAAGTGCCAATACATTAAAAGCAATTCCTTGCTCTTTATACTCCTCGGCTAACAATTCAGATAGTGTAATTACTGCACCCTTACTAGAACTATACGCTGCCAAACCTGCAAATTTCAAACTTCCTTGGATGCCGCCCATAGAACTAATAGTAACTACATGACTGCCTTTTTGCAAATACGGTAAAGCGACACGAGTCAAATTAGCCACGCCAAAAACATTCACTTTATAAATGTTTTCAAAATCAGTTTGCGAAGTTTCAGAAAAAGGTTTCAACAACAAACTTCCTGCATTATGAACGATTGCATCGACTTGTTTCCAAGTAGACGACAAATAGTCTGTTACTTTTTGTAAATCAGATTCTACCGCTAAATCAACAGACAAACAACTGATATTTTCGTTACCTAAAAGCGCTTGAGGGATCGTTCTTGAAATAGCCAAAACATGGTGTCCTTTTGCAGCAAATTGCAAGGCTAATTCTAATCCTATTCCCCTACTCGTTCCAGTAATAATAATATTTTTCATTTGACAAAAATAAACAAAACAGCGAAGATTTTACTCAATTCCAAAATCAATCCGCTAAAACAGCTCTTGAAATCACAATTTTCTGAATTTCAGAGGTACCTTCATAAATTTGGGTAATCTTAGCATCGCGCATCAAGCGTTCTACATGGTATTCTTTCACATACCCATTCCCCCCATGAATTTGGACCGCTTCTACAGCAGTATCCATCGCCACTTGCGACGCATAGAGTTTAGCCATTGCACCACTTACATCATAATTATGATGATTGTCTTTGTCCCAAGCTGCTTTCAAACACAAATGACGCGCCGCTTCAATACTCACAGCCATATCGGCTAATTTAAAAGCGATGGCTTGATGGTTGCAAATTTCAGTTCCAAAAGCCTTGCGTTCTTTCGAATATTTAAGTGCTAATTCATACGCTCCTGAAGCAATTCCCAACGCCTGAGAAGCAATTCCGATACGACCACCAGCAAGGGTTTTCATAGCAAACTTAAACCCAAATCCTTCTTCTCCAATACGATTCGCTTTAGGAACTTTTACATCTGTAAACATCAGCGAATGGGTATCAGAACCTCGAATTCCCATTTTTTGTTCCTTTGGACCAATGGCAAAACCGGGCATGTCTTTAGTCATGATTAAGGCATTAATTCCTTTACTTTTTTTGGCAATATCTGTTTGGGCAATTACAATATAAAAAGAGGCCGTATTTCCGTTTGTAATCCAATTTTTTGTTCCGTTAACCAAATAATAATCTCCCATATCAATGGCAGTTGTTTTTTGCGAAGTAGCATCACTACCCGCTTCTGGTTCGCTCAAACAAAAAGCCCCGTGAATCTCACCCGAAGCCAATTTAGGCAACCATTCTTGTTTTTGTTCTTCTGTACCAAAAGTTTGCAATCCCCAACAGACTAACGAATTATTTACAGACATTACTACTGAAGTCGAGGCATCCACTTTAGAAATTTCTTCCATTGCTAGCACATACGAAATCGTATCGAGTCCGCTACCTCCATATTTTGGATCTACCATCATACCCATAAAACCTAACTTTCCCATTTTCTTAACTTGTTCAGCGGGAAAAATTTGTTTTTCATCTCGTTCAATTACACCTGGTAGTAATTCATTTTGAGCAAAATCTCGTGCCGCTTGCTGAATCATTTTATGTTCTTCGGTTAGACTAAAATCCATAATAATATAAAATAAATAGGTTAATTTGTTATAAAAATACAACCAAAGATACTTTTTAAAACGGAATTTTAGCATTTAAAATTCAAAAAATAAGTATTGAAACTACAACTATTTCTTTTCACTCTTGACAATTTTTAGTACATTTCGGCGTTTTTAAAAAGTCTTTTATAATTAAACAAAATACATGAGTTTCACTCCTTCTTCAGACCAAAAAAAGTCACTAGCATTTTCGCTGCTTATTTATGCAGCAATGGTATTGATTTTGTTTTTCATCCGATTTTGGCCGCCTTCTAATTTAGCAGAGCTAACTGGTGGTGGAGGCGGAGGCGTTTCTGTGAATTTTGGAGATAGTGATTTAGGTTCAGGAAGTAATTACAAAAGTGAAGTCCTTGAAGTCCAAAACCAAGTAAAAGAAACTCCAACAGTAGTTACTCCAGACGAAGCAGTTATTGCACAAGAAAACACCACTGAAGAAAGTGTTGTGATTCCTAAAAAAGAAAAAACAGAGCAAAAAACGACCGTAGTTAAAGACGAAGCCAAACCTGAAGTAGTAAAGCCAAAGGTTTCTAACACCACTAACGATGCTTTATCTAGTCTTTTAAAAGGATCTAACAAAGGAGGCGATGGCGACGATAAAGTAGCTGGCAATAAAGGTAAGTCTAATGGAAGTTTGAGCGCTACAAGTTATTATGGAAATGGTGGCTCTGGAGGAGGAACAGGTGGTGGTAATGGCACAGGAAACGGAATTGGTAATGGAAGCGGCTACGGAGCTGGTTCGGGCGGCGGCTCAGGGAATGGAATTGGAGGAGGTTATTCGTTAGGAAATCGGAAAGCAATTTCTAAACCAGCACCTAAATATACGTGTAACGAAGAAGGAAAAGTGGTTGTAGAAGTTTCAGTAGATAGAAACGGAAGAACTGTCAGCGCCTTAGCAGGAATCAAAGGGACTACTAATACTGCCAAATGTTTATTAGAGCAAGCAAAGATTGCCGCAATGAATACTAAATGGGATGCTAGTAGCGATGCCCCAGAAAAACAAGTCGGAAGAATTGTGTATAATTTCAATTTGAATTAGAAGAACTCAATAGATCAAAAAAATCCCCTTAATTACTTAATTAAGGGGATTTTTTATTTGTATATTTCCTATTTCGGACTCGTCGCAATCACAAATTTTAGATTATTTCGGACTCCTATTTGTAATACATCAACTAGATCTTGTACTTGTAAATTGAACGGAATTCGCACCACAACCGTTTGATCTTTTTGACCATTCATTTTTGACATTAAGGTGCTTTCTAAAGCTTCAAAAGCAACAGGCTCTTTATCGATATAGAATTTTTTGTCTTCTGTAACCGATAAACTTATGAATTGCTTGTTCGTTTTTTCATTGGCCTGCGCTTTTGGCAAGGTCATTTTAATAACATTAGGGTTAGCTAAGGTAGAAATGATTAGAAAAAACAACAATAAAAAAAACATAATATCACTCAGTGACGAGGTCGCCACTTCAGCATGAAATCTTCTTTTACGTTTAATAGACATACTTATGCTTTTTGAATAATATTGACAAACTCTAAAATTTGTTTCTGAATCTTCAAGGCAAAATTATCGATTTTACCATTCAACAAGTGGTAGGCACTATAAGCAATAATACCCACAATAAGACCCGAACCACTACTAATCATCTTTTCGTACAAACCTCCAGAAATATTTCCGATACTAATATTCTCAGTTACCGAAATACTATAAAAAATCTTAATAACACCCGAGATTGTTCCGATAAATCCTAATGTAGGTGCAATACCAGCAATTAACCCTAAATGTCCCAAACGGCTTTCCATTTGTGCAATTTCGATATCCGCTGCACGGTCCATATTCGATTCAATTTCAGCAATGGGTCTTCCAATAACTAAAATACCTTCTTTCAATATATTTCCTGAAGCCGAATTACTTCTTTCTGCAATTGATCTAGCTAAATCCAAATTACCCGAATGCAATTGATCGCGTATATCTAACATCAAACGACTATCAATAGCAGAAGCCTTACTTATATATAAATACCGTTCAATAATTACATAAATAGTATAAAACAATAAAATAGCAATAGGAATCAAAAAGAAACCACCTTTCACTATAAACTCCAAAACTGAGATTTCGTTATTGGTTGCAATTTTTTGAACCACCACATTAGAGGCAGCATTAGCAAGGGTGTCAGACTGTAATTGTAATAAACTAAACATATATTATTCTTGTTTTTAAGCTTTAATTCTAAAATTTATTTGAAATTTGCAATAAAGATACTTTTCGATGCAATAGTAAACTAAAAAAATCGAAAAATATTTTAAACAATTACTTTTTTTCAAAAAAAATGAACTATCCCGAAACATTAAATTGGCTCTTTAACCAACTCCCGATGTACCAACTTCAAGGCGCTTCGGCATATAAAAAAGATTTGACCAACGTTCATTTGCTCATGGATTATTTGGGGCATCCCGAAAACCAATTGCAATGCATTCATGTAGCGGGAACTAACGGTAAAGGTTCTTGTTCGCACATGTTAACCTCTGTTCTTCAGGAAGCAGGGTATAAAGTAGGCTTGTACACCTCACCGCACCTAAAAGACTTTAGGGAGCGCATCAAAATTAATGGCGTAATGATTTCCGAAGACTTTGTTTGCGATTTCGTCAACCAACACCAGGCGTTTTTTGAAGCCAATGACATGAGTTTCTTCGAAATGACCGTTGGATTGGCTTTTGATTATTTTGCCAAAGAAAAAACAGACATCGCTATTATTGAAGTCGGCATGGGCGGAAGATTGGACGCCACTAATAGTATTACGCCTTTGGTTTCGGTAATTACGAATATTGGTTTAGATCACACGCAGTTCTTGGGCAACACGTTGAATGCTATTGCAACCGAAAAAGCAGGCATCATCAAACTTTCTATTCCAGTGGTCATTGGTGAATATACTCCCGAAACCCAACCTGTTTTTTTAGCTACAGCCAAAGCCAATCAAAGTGACCTCTATTTTGCCTCTGATTTGATTACCACTACCTACCCCTCTGACTTGATTGGCGATTACCAAGTGCAGAATAAGAAAACTGTGATTCAGACTCTCACTGTTTTAAATCAACATACTGCTTTCCAAACTAACGAAAATCATTGGAAGCAAGGATTATCCCAAGTGGTTAAAAATACAGGCCTGCAAGGACGCTGGCAACAACTCGGTAAATCTCCAAAAATAATTTGCGACACAGCACACAATACCCATGGCCTCACTATTGTTCTAAATCAAATTCAAAAAGAGTCTTTTGATCACTTACATTTTGTTTTAGGCGTAGTAAATGACAAAGATTTGGACGAAGTACTCCCTTTATTTCCAAAAAACGCACACTATTATTTTTGTAAACCAAATATTCCACGTGGACTTGAAGCGGCCATTTTACATAAAAAAGCCAGCTCATTTGGCCTCAACGGGGAAATATACAATTCTGTTTCAGCCGCTTACGCCAAAGCGAAAGAAAATGCCCAAGAGTTGGATTTTATCTATGTAGGCGGAAGCACTTTTGTAGTTGCAGAAATTTTATAATTTTTTTTGATTTTTTCTTGCAAATACAAAAAACAGCTGTATATTTGCACTCGCAATAAGGGAATGAAAATTGACATATTGCAATCGGGCGATTAGCTCAGCTGGTTCAGAGCACCTCGTTTACACCGAGGGGGTCGGGGGTTCGAACCCCTCATCGCCCACCGATAAAAACTCCTTAAGAAATTAAGGAGTTTTTTTTGTGCCTATTGGAAAAAATTTTGATTACATTTGAGTTAGCTCAAAGTTTGTAAATTTGGTGTAGCGGAGATTGAATTAATAGGCACGAGCAAGATGCTCGCGCCAGCAGGGGGTTCCAAAGCCTAAAATAGTGCCAATAAAGTCAACAAAAATTGAAATTATCTCTATTTTGCCCGGAATTTATTGATTAATTAAATAGAATTATAAAAATGACAGATATCCAATTACAAAATTTAAAGATAAATATTTTTAGTCAAGCTAAACTATATATAGAAGATATGGGACAATTTGCTCCTTTTGGGGCGACAATCCTTGATGATGCAATAACTCCTATTGGTTATTATAGTAATGAAGAAATAATTGATTCGAAGAATGCTGTTGAAATAATCAAAGAACAACTTTCTGAAAAAATCAAAGATAATTTAATTAATGCTGGGGCAATTGCATATGATGTGATTATAGATATAGACGTTTTAAATGGAGAATCTGAAAAAAGTGATGCGATGTGTCTAATAATTTCGCAAGACGGATTTACATGGGAAGAAACATATTATCCTTACATCATTAGTAAAGGTGAATGTATATGGAAATAAGATAAGTTTTTTGGTAAGGGGTTAGTGGGTAATGTATCAATATTAGTGATGGCTTAAAATGATTAAGCTATTATTTTGATAATCAATACTTAAGTCAAATTATTTTACAAAAGGAGAGGCTGTATGTCTCTCCTTTTGTATATTTAATATCTCTTAAATCTTCTAAAATGGCTTTTTATCAGTCCTCGTGTATCAAAATTAGTGATACTAAAATTTCATAATTTAATATATTGATAATCAGTATTTAAATTAATTTATTTCAAACAAGGGGAGACTATATGTCTCCCTTTTTTTTGAGTACAAAAAAAATAAACGGGTATTCTAGCCCCGATAGTAGCGGCATCCCCCGTTAGGGGATATAGCGAATAGCGGGACAGTACGGGTTGAGAAGATGCGATGGGTGCTGCTGGGAAATGAAATGCAGAAAAACTATTGGAAAACTCTCCTCTTAATAGGGTACTGAAACAAGCTGCACCAGGAACGGATTGGGCAGTGGGAACAGGTCATGAGATTAAACTGGATTACCAAACCAATACTGCTGTTGAGGTGAACCGCTTTGATGTGAGTTTGACCGCGGACTATGTGCCAAGCATTACCGCCAATGCCACTTATGCCGCCAGTGAATTGTACAAAACGGTAACCACAGACGAGAACAACAATAGCACTGAAGAATTTAAAGACTGTAATATGCTATTACGTTGTTTTCGATAAATTGCCTTTCTATATCTGTAATTAGTGTCGAAAAAGAATAAATCTCTGAATAACCTCCCCCATTATTAGTAAGATGACTACTTCTATCTCTTCCTATTACATTCCACTCTGTACCTGAATTAGCTGTAACAGGCGCTAAAGAAATTACTTTTAGAACAGAATGAAAAGGGGCTAAAGATGGTGAAATAGCCACCCCATTACTATATAATGTTCCTGAATAAATGGAACTACTTGTATATTGACTATTAAATAAATTGGTACTCGGCGCCGAATGATATCGAAACCAGCTATCATGCCCCAACAAAAACCCATCAGACCCTGCGATAGAACCAAATTTATTAACAATAATTAATTGGGCATTTGTACTTATAGTTCCTCCAGAGACATCCATATGGTTATAATTTAACGGACTTAACGTGCTATAAAATCCAACGAAAGGCTTGCCATTAGAAGTAACCAAGCTACCTGCATTGACTATTTTAGGTTGATATATTTGAGTAGCTTGCGTTAAATTATTTTGATTACCGCTCTGATCATACCAAATAGCTACAAACCCATTAGAACTTCCTACAAAAGAAAGCAATGTAACCGTATCCAAATCACCATTGATATCAAATCCAATATCTTGTGAAACACTGTCAGAGCCTCTTCTCACCCGCAAACAAAAACCATGATACGTTTTGCTCAATTTTCTTACACTATAAGCTACTGTAGGAGTTTTAGAAATATTATCCAACACAAAAGAAGGAGTGTTTTCTAGTTGAACAAAATAAGGCGTACCTACTACTTGCGAGAAACAAATTGTATAAACAAACAAGAAAAGAAAACTTAGTATTTTTTTCATATTAAAATCCTGTTGCCATATAAACATAAACCGTTGTTCCCATTACCAAAAAAGTATATATCGTATGCTTATTGGCTGACGTTATACCATTATTTACATACTTAAAAGTAAACCCAGTACAACTAAATAATGATATTCCTGATGTACTTCCTTGAACCGCTAACGAAAAAGTTCCTCCATCTTTAATATTAGTCAATGTAAATGCACCTGCACTTGCTGTAGTATAGGCTAAATTACTTTTGGAAAAATCTATAGAAGTCCCAGCAACAGTATTTAAAGCCGTTGTATTGGTTGCAGATCCATTAACTTCTAACTTTGAATTTGGAGTTGTCGTCCCAATACCTACATTACCTGTTGTAGGCTGGATACGCATACGTTCCAACCAATCATTTGTTGCAAATGTGATAGGTTGATTACCTGGCGTATTCATTGATAATTGAGAAATACCAGCTATTCCGGCAACATACATTGTTCCATCGACTAAATTATTATAGGTACCGCCAGTATAACTACCAAATCTAAACGTTTTAGAAGCACTAGTAATATCCAAAGAGGCTAAAGAAGTATTTAAAAGTATACTATTTGTATTGGCTGTATTTCTTGATTTAATGTCTCCGACAACATCAAATTTTGAACCAGGAGAAGTGGTTCCTATCCCTATATTTGTACCGTTATCAAACAAAATACTATTATCCAACTGAGTAGAATTAGAAAATTTAGACAAAAAATTAGGTGTTCCCGTTCCTCCTATTTTAGTATCTACATAACTTTTATTTACTACATCAGTACTTCCTACTGGCGCATCAGCAATTGTAATTTTTTTACCCGTTGGGAAAACTAAATTTCCAAACATAGTACTTCCAGATAATTTGACAAATGTATTTTCTAAAGATGCAATATTAGTGGCAATTTCATGCCAGTTTGTTCCATCACTTATAAATGTTCGCCCATTATCATTTGGCGTTCCCAATTGTCCTGAAACTACATAAATATCAGAATTATGTTGTGTCAAAACTACTTGTGTTGGATCGGAATTAGTTCCTGTTGTCACTTGTCCTATTATTACAGAAACGTTTCCATTAGCTGCAGGTAAAGCACCATTTACGGAACGCACGGCTCCAGAAACATCTGTAACCGGAATAGTAGATACTGTTGAAAAATTAGCTCCTGTTGTAGCTTGTTTTACATAACCTGCAGTTGTAGCCATATTTGATCCTGTACCACCATTTGTAACAGTAATTGTTTCCCCAATTTTAGCATTAGTTACCGCATTGTCAGCGATTTTTGCCGTACTAATAGCTGCATTTGAAATAATCGGATTTATTGCCGAACTACCAGTTCCTGCTAAATCACCCCCTAATTGTATTTTACCTTTAGCAACAGTAGATGCATCTGGAATAGTGACACTTGTAATTTGAGTATCTACATAAGTCTTAACTGCATTTTGGGTTGGATATAAAACATCGCTGGTTCCCAAGGCTGTGCTAGTCGATTTGTTTGCTACGTTTTCCTTGTTAGCCAAACCAGGAACTGTAGGATTGGTTGCCGTGCCTCCTAAATCACCTGCTAATTGAATTTTCCCCTTAATCGTACTAGTAGCATCTACAACACCCGAACTCACTTGATTGTCCACATAGGTCTTAACTGCATTTTGGGTTGGAAACAACACATCACTTGTTCCCAAGGCTGTGTTAGTCGATTTGTTTGCTGCGTTTTCTTTTAAATTCAATGCTGTCTGGGTAGCATTGGAAATGGGTTTATTCAAATCACTTGTATTGTCTAGATTATTCAACCCTAAATTGGTCTTAGCGCCTGAGACTGTAGTTGATCCTGTTCCTCCATTGGTGATTGGCACCACTCCAGATACACTTTCTGCTGTTTTTGAAGCATACGCAAATGGAACTGCCGAGAAATTCTGGTTACTTATCTCTACAAAATTCGAACAAGTTCCCGTAACATCAATGGCTACTTGAAGTTTCTTGGTGGTACTGTTCCAAAGAATAGCCGTAAAATTAGCAGCATAGCCTCCTATTTGATTCCCTGAACCAATTATCAAATTAACCATCCCAAACTCATCTGTTGTTACTCTTTGGGTTTCTTGGTACTCTAAGCTGGTTTGGGCATCTGTGATTGAAAATCGAAGACAAATATCCTTGTTAGACAATACGGCATTGGTGTTATTGTTACCAGGCAATATCTCTCCACTTGGATTATACAAAACGGCTTGGTAGGTGATTCCTGAACTTTGTGAATAGAACAACGTGGTGGTTAATAGAACAAATAAGGTAATAATTCTTTTCATAATACTCATATTAATATAGTTCAAAAGAGATTCCAAATACAATTTGGTTGGTTAAAAACGATACTTTTTTATTCGTGTCATTGGTCAAACTAATGCTTCTTGAATAGTTATAACCTACACTTAAATAACCATATTCAGATAAATTGCATTTGGCTTGTATTCCCAACAAAGGGCTTAGTATAACACCATTAAAGTCTTTTTGATTGCTCAGATTGAATCTAGAGTTGTTAATGGTTTGATTTCCATGGAGCATAGTGGAGAGATTAACCCCTCCTTTTACTGCTAAGTCAAGATGATTGGATTTAATAAACGAGTAAACCAGTGCATTTTGAACTCCAACATATTCTGTTTTCCAAGTATAATTAGTCGCTTGATCTCCTGCCTCTGCATTGTATTGGTTCAACGTTAATCCAACGGTATAATTTAGATTATTATCAAAAGCAAGGCGTTGTCCTTTTATAGGCAATGCAAGACCTATTTCGTAACTATCACCTTCTCCTTGTTTTTCTAAACCATTAACAGTCTCCGAACCATTATATCGTATCTTATAATTCGTATAATTTTTTCCCGTTAAAAAATAGATTTCTTGAGAATATCCATACTGGATAGAACTCAATAACAGTAATAATAAGGTTATTTTTTTCATTTGGACTTAATAATTTTAGTAGAAAAAGTATAATTGGAAGTTGCTATTTTGGCAAAATAGACTCCTTCTGAAACCATTGAAAGATTAATCGTAAAAGTGTTTTGTGTGAGTTCGACTTCCTTACTATAAACTAGTCTACCTCTACTATCAAATAAAAAAAAAGTAGCAGTTGTACCAATAGGAGAAGAAAATTGAAAATTAGCAACGTCAAGAACTGGATTAGGATATGCAATCATTGAAACTGAATTTAAAATCGGGGAAGTATTTTTGGCTATCCCTATACTCTGGATGTACCCTTGGCCTATAATTAAATTACTGTTCTTATAAGTCCCAATAGCACCGTTAACTTGACCTATAGACTGCGAAACAAAAAGATTCTTAGTTAGTTTTATAGCGCTTCCCTGAGAAGCAATAACTTGATGGTGAAGCTGTTGACCATAACAACTAATAGTTATTAAAAAATAAAAAAGAAACTTAGACATTGTAGTAAAAATTAATGCTTTTCATCTTTTTGTTAAACAAATATTTCTAACAAAAAACATGCATGTTGTTACATTTTTTAAATAAACAGGGCTTAATTCCAATTAAATAACAAATAATGTGCAAAATTCCATTTATTTAGAAAATGAATTTTACGGTTTTTAAGTATTTTTTTTACGGTTTTTAAAGCCTAAAAATTAAATTACTATTTGCCTTTTAATATAAATTACTTACAAAATCATTTATTTTTTAAATCGTTTTTAATGGGTTTACCGAATACTTCTGCCGTAAATTAAAAACCTGCCTTTTTGTTCGCATTTTTTATTACTAACTTTGCGTCAATTAAAGACTTTTGAAACCATTAAACTTCTTAAAGTAAAACAACACACAACAAACTATACAAGACAATGTCATCAAACTCAACTAAAAAAAGTATTTCTAATGGCGTAATGTTAAACGCTTATCCAGACAGTATTGGACACAATTTAAATGATATTGTAAAAATGCTGCAACTGCCCGAGTTCAAGAATACTTTTTCGCTTTTTTATGTATTGCCAACATTTTTCAATAGTGATCTAGATAGAGGGTTCTCCATAATCAATTACGATATTAACGAAGAATTAGTTTCAAAACAAGATATTGAAGCCCTAAAAGAGTTGAATATCCAATTGAAATTTGATATCGTTTTAAATCATTTATCGGTAGCATCACCTCAATTCAAAGATTTGATTGCTAATGGAGATCAATCAAAATTCAAAGACTTTTTCATTGACTGGAATGAATTCTGGAAAGGCAATGGAATACTTGGAGAGGACGGTGTAATTATTCCTAATAAAGAATATTTAGACAAACTGTTCATGCGAAAATCAGGATTGCCAATCCTGAAAATTGTATTTCCTGACGGACAAGAAAGACCGTATTGGAACACTTTTTACCAAAAAGTAACTTTCCAAAAAATAACTGTTTCTGATTTACAATCACTCAATATCACTACCGAAGAAGCAAATACTATTTGCAAAAAAATAAATCAAGCTATTGATGAAAACCAAGACATTCAAAGTCTTGATTTAAACATCAATTCACAACTACAGGTCGAAATACTTAAAATTGTAAACAACAAACGCGAGTATTTAGGTCAAATGGACGTGAATGCTCAATCGCCTTTGGTATGGGAGTTCTATGAAGAAGTATTGGCCAAAGTAGCAAGTTACGGCGGACAAATTCTACGTTTAGATGCTTTTGCTTATTTACACAAAGCTATTGGCGAAAGTAATTTTTTCAACAAGCCAGGCACTTGGGAGTATTTGGCACGAATTAATGAAATAGCCCAAAGAAATAACTTGGAATTATTACCTGAAATTCACGCCGAATACGGCTTGCATTTGCACGAAGAAGTAGCCAAAGAAGGCTATGCTATTTATGATTTCTTCTTACCAGGATTGTGTATTCATGCTATTGAAAAAGGAACCAACAAAGCGCTTTTGACTTGGGCCAATGACATTATTACCAAAGGATTGAAAACGGTAAACATGCTGGGTTGTCACGATGGAATTCCTGTTCTGGACTTGAAAGGAAAAGAAGTGAATGGAGTGTACCAAAAAGGATTATTAGAAGATACTGAAATCGAAGACTTGATGACTCTTATCATAAAACGCGGTGGTTTAGTTAAAAATTTATATGGTGCCGACGGTAAAAAAATCTCGTATTACCAAGTTAACGCAACGTATTTTAGTGCTTTGGGTGAAAATGAACAAAAATTAGTATTAGCTAGAGCGATCCAACTTTTTATGCCGGGTATCCCTCAAATTTGGTATTTGGATATTTTTGCGGGTGCCAATGATTATGCAGGTGTGGAAAAAGCAGGTAAAGACGGTCACAAAGAAATCAACCGAACTACATTAAGCTTAGAAAATATTCAAGAAGGACTGAAAAAAGAAGTGGTGTTACAACAATTGGATATGCTACGTCTACGCAATACGTCTAAAGCCTTTTCAGGAACTTTAGAATTTATAGCATCTGCCGAAAATGAATTGAATCTAATTTGGAAAAACGGAGAAGATTTTGCTCAACTGAATGCTAATCTTACAACACACAAATTTTCAATTCAATATACCGATTCTGGAGTGGTGAAAAGCCTATAAGAAAGAATACAATAAAAAAAGCTCCAAATTGGAGCTTTTTTTTATGACTTTAACCACAAGACATCATAGGCACTTATAAAAGTACTTTGATGAATCGCTACTCGACTATCTGTAATTAAGTCGTGAAGCTCAGTACACTCATTTGTTCCAAAAATAGCCTTCTCAAAAACCGTATCAAATTCAGAGAAATTAGCAATTACATATACTTCTTCTCCTGAAACAGCTGTTTTCTTATACACTAATAAATGACTATTGGCACAGTCTAAAAATTGCAAATCATTTTCATCTGAAAAAGGAGAAGTTTGTTTTCTAATCGCAATTAATTTCTTCAACTGATTGTACACTTGAGTTGACACCAAATTAGAAGAGTTTAATTTTGACACCACTTCCCAATTCATCGGAGAACGGTGCAACCAGCGATTATCGTACTTTTTACTTTCGTCATCTAAATAAGCATAGTTATTAGGTGTCGCTATCTCATCACCACTATAAATCATTGGCAAACCACCCAAAGATAAGATAATTGCATGTTGCAAATTAATGCGCTTAATTGCCAATTCTATTTCCCTTTCATTATTTTCAGCAACCGCTTTCTCAAGACCACAGAGCGCTGCTAACGAACCCGATATTCGAGCTTTTCCTGTTTCAGGTTCAGTCATAAATCGTTGACCTAGTGCTGCACTTCCATTGAATCCGTCACAGAAATACTGCAAAATATACAATCGATGTGCTAAGCTATCCAACCCTAAATGTTGTACTAGTTCATCATCAAATCCTAACCCAATATCATCGTGACAACGTGCATAATTAATCCAAGTGGTATTGCGAGGTTTGACAGGAACAGCCTTCATTGATTTTTTTATCAGTTCGGTACTTCGCGTAGCCATGGCTTCCCAACTCAATGCCATAAAATTTGCATTGTAAGCAATATCGCATTCGTCTCCCGCGGCAATTCCTTCACCAAAATATTTGATAATTTCTTCGGGTTGCACAATCGCTTCCGCAATATACGCTACACCTGGTGCTACAATTTGTCCACACAATTTAAAGAGTTGTAATAAAATATGAACTTCGGGTAAGTTCTGGTTGTATTTCCCAATTTCTTTCCACATAAAAGCCACCGCATCCAAGCGAAAAATATCAATTCCTTTATTAGACCAATACAACATTGTATCAATCATTTCGACTAAAACCATTGGGTTTTTATAATTCAAATCCCATTGATAGCCATAAAATAAAGACATTACCCATTGATTACTCTCGGGCAAGTAACTGAAGTTTCCAGGTGCTGTGTCTGGAAAAATTTCAGTCATTGTTTTCTCGTATTCATCAGGCAAAGTTCGGTCTGGGAAGAAATAGAAAAAGTCTTTATATTTAGGATGTCCCTTGCTCCCTTCCACTGCCCATTCATGTTCAGATGCGCAATGATTCAAAACAAAATCCATAACTAAGTTCATGTCGTTCTTTTGGAATTCAGCCACCAAAGATTCAAAATCGGCCATAGTCCCAAACTTTGGATTCACTTTGCGATAATCGCGCACAGCATAACCTCCGTCATTTTCAAATTCAGGTACATCCAAAAAGGGCATCAAATGAATAGTATTAATTCCTAAATCTTTGAAATAGGGTATTTTTTCTTTCAGTCCGTTGAAATCTTGATTAAAAAGATCCACATACAGCATCATTCCCACTATCTTCTCGCTCGAATACCAATTAGGATGGGCCACACGATCTAAATCACGTTCTTTTTGATAAGCAGATCGCTCCTCAAAATGCTTGGACAAAGTAACCAACAAGTCTTGGAAAGCTTGAGCTCCGAATGGACTACCAGCATATAATTGTTGAAACAAATCGGTTATAATAGGAAAATTAGCCCCCATGCGTAATTGGAAATTGGAGTCGGTAATTTTATGTTCATCCAAGAACTTTTTTAATTTTGATAACTTTTCTGCTTGTTGCATCCCTTATACTTTTGATTCCCTTTTATTTTATACAAATCAAATTGAAATATACTAAAAAAAGCATTTCCTATATTAAAACAAATAAAAAAATAGTGAGTCCAAAAAAAATACGTTAAATCAATTACTAGATTTAATAAAAAAGGGCTGTCTTTACAGACAACCCTTTTATAAATATTCAATATGGTTTTACCAACCTTGGTGCAAACCTATTTTCAACACTTCTTCGTATCGTTCTTTATCAAACGAATACAAGTTAGGCGCTTTGTGAGCTACATTACTTTTCTTCTCATCTAATTTGGTCAAAATCCCAATTGAAGTTATTTTTCGAAGGAAGTTACGACGATCTAATTTTCTACCCAAAATAGTTTCATACAGGCGTTGCAACTCAGGAATAGTAAATTTTTCTGGTAATAAATTATACCCTACAGGCACTAAATTCAACTCCATTCGAAGGGTTTCGAGCGCTTTATCAAAGATTTCTTTATGGTCTAAAACCAACTCTGGAACCGCATTACAATCAATCCACTCTACGATTTCGTTATTCCCCTCAGGTTGTGGTACGGCTTGTAAAAAATCGACTAAAGCATAATAACCTATAGTCACAAAACGATTCATATACCATTGCGCTTCTTCCAAGGGGATTCCGAAAAAATTCAAAACCCTTTTGTTGGCCTCATCTGAGTTTCTGTTGACTTGTCCAAAAGTCGCAAACTGCCTCAAGAAAATCCCTTTTAAACCAGTACGTCCGTACAAAACATTCACCGCCGCTTCATCTATTCCTTCTTCAACACGAATAAATCCTCCAGGCAATGCCCATTCTTCGCTATGTTTTGTCTTAATCAACAACACCTTCAATTGATTGTCGTGAAAACCAAAAATGACACTATCAATTGACAAACCTGGTTGATACTGTTCTTTATTAGCTAAAATTTCTCTTAACATTTATTCAATTCTATTATTTCTCACTGTTACTAATTATTCATTTTATTAATGAATTTGACGAATATACTATTTTAAAGATAGTTCACAAAATTCGATTCAAAAAAACATACTTCAAATTGAGATCAAAAACAAAAAAATATGTACATTGCGTCAAAATTACACATTTAATCTATTGGATAGCTAATACTATAAAAATTTAAATTTAATATTGTTGGAAAAAAGTATTGAAAAGGAAATAAAAAGAGGTTGCCCATTGGGCAACCTCTAATTTAATTCTCTCTTTTTCAATCTACATTCCCTGATAGTCATAACTACAAGCTTATTGGGAAAATTGATTTAGAGTCAATACTTTTTTATTTATTACATCACTATACTTTTAGTATTGAAAAGTAATCAAATCGAAAGAGTACATCCAAATATATTCATTTTGAATTAAATAAAGAGAGCTATTACTATTTTTATTTAATTAGTTCAAAAACTCCTCTTAAACGAATATCTGAAGATGAAGAACCAATCATAAAATCAAAATCTTTATATTTTTTCGTTTTATTTACCAAGTAAAAGTAGCGACTTCTCCCGATTCTAAAGAGGTTGTAACCCACTTCTTATTGTATTTAATTGTAAATGTTTGGATTTTATCACCATCATTCTCTACGATTAGCACTTTGTTCCCTTTTGGTGTTTTAAATGCAACCGTGTTTAAATCTTTAGGTTGTTCTGAAGCAATCCTGACAGAACCCGAAGGAACAAATTTAGAAGCATGTGCAATGATGTAATACCCCACATTCCTTTCGAAATTTTCTGCATTATTAATCGTCAATGCTCCTTTACAAGTGGAACATCCACCGGGAGTATAGGGTCTAAAGTTAGCATCATTAGCCAAATTCCACTCAAATGCGGTTTTACTCCAATTACGCATAGAACCAATAATTACATTTTTTAAATGCCATTTTAAATCCCCCTCAAAAGTACCTGATATCCCTGTATATTGTTCTGTAAAATAAACATTTTTATTAGGATAGGCATTATGAACAGTAGATAAAGCACTGCTATCACCTTCGTATAAATGGAAAGCAGACCCATCCACATAAGGATTGGCACCTACATCATTCAAAATTGTCAAAGGATATTCTGGTTTATTACAATTATGATCATAAATAATAATCTTGGTTTTCAAATTAGCTTTAGCAAAAGCTGGCCCTAAATGATTCTTAATAAAATCGGCTTGTTCTAAAGCCGTCATATACATACTGGGATTATTCCCAGGATGTAGCGGTTCATTTTGGGGTGTGATAGCAGTTATTGTAATTCCTTTCTCTTGCATTTTTTGGATGTACTTCACAAAATAATTAGCATACGCTTCGTAATATTCTGTTTTTAAACTACCTCCTATGAAAGCATTGTTAGTTTTCATCCAAGTAGGTGCAGACCAAGGTGTTGCCAATAACTTTATCTCTGGATTAATCGCTAGAATTTCTTTCAGCATTGGGATTACAGTAGTTTTATCTGGAGATAAACTAAATTGTTGCATCTCAACATCCGTTTGTCCCAAAGGCACATCATCATACGTAAAAGGAAATTCATTCAAATCAGAAGCGCCAATACTAAGTCTCAAATAACTTATTGCAATTGAATTTTCATTCTTCCCGAATAATTCCTGTAAAAGTGCCGTTCTTTTTGGAGCATCTAACATAGTAATTGCTTGTACGCTACCTCCAGTTAAGGTAAAACCAAAACCATCAACATCCTGATAGATTTGATTTTCATTAACTGTAATCGTAGGATAAGCATTGTAATTGGTCCCAAAAACTAATGACTCTTTTTGCTTTTGCAAATAAATAGATTGGTTAGGATTTGTCAACCAAAAATCAACCTTGTTTTTGGTTAACGAAGAATTTGCCGAATAATTTTTATCAACAATATTCACAGTAGAAGAACAACTATACAAAACAAGTACTAGTAGTGGCAAAAGGTAAAAAAATTTATTTCTTACTGACATCATAATTATTTTTTAGGATTAAAAACTACCTCTACAAAAACGGGCAGATGATCTGACGGATACTTTAACGCATCAGAATCGCTTAAAACGGCGTATTTCTTTATTACTACATTAGCTTTTTTAGAAACAAAAATGTAATCTATTCGTTTTGTCACTGAGAGATTATGCTCAAAATTATTAAATGTCCCTATTGGACCAAATGGTTTCTGTATTGCGATATCTCGAGTGTCATCCATTTGTGTTTTAAGTGAAATTATCCTATCCTCTTGTGGTTCCGAATTAAAATCTCCCATAAAAAATACTGGATAATTCTTGGTATTTAATTCTTTAATCTTAGAAAGAATTAAGACAATACCTTTAGTCCTTGCTTGTTCCCCAATATGATCCAGATGCGTATTAAAAACCCAAAATATTTTTTTAGTTATTGTGTCTTGGAAAAGGGCATACGTACATACTCGATGGCAAGCTGCATCCCAGCCTTTAGAAACTTCTTGTGGAGTAACTGAAAGCCAAAACGTATTTGCTATCAATACACGTAACCTGCTTTTTTTATAAAATATATTTGACGATTCGCCCTTGCCTTCTCCTTCACGTCCTATCCCTACTTGACTATACTGAGAAAGCAATTGTTCTAAATCTACCACTTGATGAGGCATTGCTTCTTGAACTCCTAAAAGATCAGGTTCATAAAATTGAATTTGTGAAGCAAAAAAATCTTTTCGCAAAGGCCACGCATTTACTCCATCAGACGCCACATCTAAACGGATATTATACGTCATTAGTTTTAAAGATTGCCCGTAGGAAAAGAACCCTAGAGTAGCCATTACAATTACCAATATTGTTTTAATTAATTTTTTCATTGTATTTTACTTTAGCCAAAATATTAAGAAAGGTAAACTATCGTCTTTAATTATAAATTCGGATATAATCTACTTCAAAAGTTGAAGAAACAAAATCTGAAGCTATTGCACCTCCTAATCCTCCTCCAATAGCACTATTTATAATTAAGAAAAAATTCTGATTGAACGGCAATGAAGCTGAATTTATGAAAGCATGAAAAAGAACATTATCAACATAAAATTTTACAGCATCAGGACTCCATTCCAATGTATATATATGAAATTCCGAAAATACATTTGTAATATTTATAGTTTTAGAGATTGAATTCCCTCCAGAAAAACCTGGATAATGCAAAGTCCCATAAATTTTACCCTCCGAATTACCAACATGTTCCATAATATCAATTTCGCCACAAGAAGGCCAACCCGCTGAAGTACTATTTTCACCTAACATCCATAAAGCAGGCCAAGTTCCTTTTCCTAAAGGTAGTTTTGCTCTTATTTCTACTTTACCGTACTTAAAAGAAAATTTTCCTTGTGTTTTGATTCTGGCTGAAGTATAATTACTCCCATTATAATTTTCTTTTATGGTTGTAATCTTTAAAACTCCATTTTGAACTTTAACATTTTCTACTCTGTTAGTATAATATTGTGCCTCATTATTACCCCAGCCCCAATCGCCTGTTCCAAAATCATAAGCCCATTTAGTAGTATCAGGAGCTCCATCCATATTAAATTCGTCTGACCATATTAATTTTTGATTATTAGTGTTTACTAAATTGCTTTGACCTTGTACTTTAATTACGATTAATAACAAGACAAAAATATAAAGGGATTTCAAAACGAATATTTTACTTAGCAATAAACTCATACCTATTATTTTATAACCTCTAAAAATAAATTAAAAAAATCAAACACAATTAATTCCAATGTAAAAATATAAACTTAGCAAAGTTTATAAAAACTAAAAAGCGCTAATAAAGGTTTTATTAGCGCTCTTAATTGTATTCATTTGAAAGTTATAAAACATCTAGAGTTCGCTCTAGAGCCATTCCTCTTGAGCCTTTTATCAGGATGGTACTGTTCTCTATTATTTTGGTTTTCAAATAGGCTGATAAGTCATTAAAACTTGGATGAAAATGAAAATTTTCGTTGTCCAAACTATTGGCAAAAAAATCAGCACCAACAAAATGACAAACAATCGATTTTTGATTAGACAAAGAAGCGACAACTACAGCATGCTCCTTCAAACTTTCTTCTCCTAATTCAAACATATCGCCTAAAATTGCAATTTTGTTTAAGTTGTCTAATTGTTTAAAATTCTCAATTGCCACAGCCATACTACTTGGATTCGCATTATAGGCATCTAATATGATTTGATTTGTTCCTTTAGTAATCATTTGTGATCGATTATTTTCAGGGATATAACCTTCTAAAGCGGATTTGATAGCATCTTTAGATACCTCAAAATACTTTCCTATAGCGATAGCGGCATTAATGTTATTAGCATTATACAAGCCTATCAAATGCGAGGTGATTTTCAAATCTTCAAATACTACAGACACAAACGGATTAGCCGTAACTGTTGTCACAGAAACATTGGCTTCTGATTTATCAACTCCAAATGTATAGTGAGGTAACGATTTTGTTTTTTCTACTTGAATAGCATCTTCTAAATTAACAAAAGCTGTTTTTTTATTCTTGGCGAGATAAATATACATCTCACTTTTTCCTTCAATAACTCCCAAAACCCCACCAAAACCCTCCAAGTGAGCTTTTCCAAAGTTAGTTATATAACCATAATCTGGCTGAGCCAATTCACATAAAAACTCAATTTCTTTTTTATGATTTGCTCCCATTTCCACGATTCCAATTTCTGTTTCTGAAGTAAAAGAAAGCAGCGTCAATGGAACTCCAATATGATTATTTAAATTTCCAACAGTAGCTTTTGTATTATATTTTGTCGAAAGAACCGAATGAATCAATTCTTTGGTAGTTGTTTTTCCATTACTTCCAGTAAGAGCAATAATTGGTAATTTTAAATAATTTCTATGATATTGCGCTAATGCCTGAAGAGTTTGAAGACTATCTTTTACCAAAACAGTTCTTTCGTCTATGTAATAATCTGCATTATCGATAACAACATACGAAGCGCCTTTTTCTAAAGCTTCCTTAGCAAAAGTGTTCGCATCGAAATTATCTCCTTTTATAGCAACAAAAAAGGAATTTGGTTGAATTTTTCGGGTATCAATCGAAACCGATTTACATTCTAAAAATAACGAATGAATCTTAGCAATCTCCATATATGTGAAATTTTAAAAAACAAAAAGCCCTAAAAAGGGCTTTCTATTATAATTGTATAAAAACTAGTTTCTAGGTCTTTTCTTGTTTTGTGATTTAGAACCTACTCTTGACATAGCACATCTAAAACCGATATAATCTGTTGCCATATCTTGAGGAAAATATCTTCTTTGAGCTGGATCTAACCAATACGCTCTATCTCTCCAAGAACCTCCTTTGTATACTCTAACATTATCGTTAACCAAAGTAGTTCTTTTGTTAGATTTATCAAACTTTCTAACCATTTTACCTAAACTATCTACAGTAACATTGTGCTTAGGTGAATTGTACATGTTTTTTGCCTCTTTGGTAGACTCTGAAGAACCAAATTTAAAATCTTTAGTTGATTGTTGGTCACCATCTCTAAAATTTAAATTATTACTTCTGTCAAAATTTTGTCTTAAATAGGTTTCATTCTCATCAACTGGCACTTGTGCTAGCTGACCTGGAAAAGTTCTTGCTATTACCTTACCATTACTTAAAGTATCATACTTCATAGTCTCTTTAGTAATGATTTCAGCCTTACCATCTTTTCCTATTTTATTTTTAGTGTATTGATTTCCTCTAAAATAGTTAAAATCGTTAAATTCATTATCTACGATAGGTCGATACACATCTGCAACCCATTCTGCCACGTTACCAGCCATATCATACAAACCGAAATCATTAGCTGGGTATTTTTTTACTGCATTTGTAATATCAGCACCGTCATCAGACCATCCTGCTATACCACCATAATCCCCATTTCCTTGTTTGAAGTTAGCCAATTGATCTCCTTTTGTCTGACGTTTCCCTGAACGAGTATACTGACCAGACCAAGGATATTTCTTTTGCCCTTTATACACATTGTATTCTCTTTGCCCTACATCAGCTGCTGCTGCATATTCCCACTCAGCTTCAGTTGGCAATCTGTATTCAGGCAACAACAACCCTGAAGATCTTTGTACATAAAGATTTTTAGGTTCAAGTGTTTTACCTCCTTTAGTTGTAGTAGGCTTAGCAGAACCTTTTTTTCCTTTTAATACGATTTTATCATCGCCGCCATAAGTAGACGTTGGAGAATTAAAATAAGTCTCTGTACTAAATGAACTTTCAGCCGTTACATCTTCTGTTTTCGCATTCTTTTTTAAATAACCATTTTTCTCCAACAATGCTTCATTCACACGGTCTGTTCTCCATTTACTGAATTCAACAGCTTGAATCCAATTTACACCCACTACTGGATAAGCGGCATACGATGGATGTCTTAAATAATTATTAGTCATATTTTCACTATATCCTAATCTATTTCTCCAAACTAAAGTATCTGGCAATGCTCCTTCATAAATATGCTTATAGTTTTCTTCTGTCGGAGGGAATACATTCTTTAACCATTGTAAATATTCTAAATACATAAAATTAGTCACCTCTGTCTCATCCATATAAAAAGACTGTACGTGTTGCTGAGTAGGAGTATTATTCCAATCGTGCATTACATCATCTTGAACTTTACCCATAGTAAAAGTTCCTCCTTCAACAAAAACCAAACCAGGACCAGCTTCTTGCTCACCTGCTTTTTTAAATCCTCCTTTTTTATTATTAACATTCCAGCCTGTAGCTCTTGAAGATCCTTTACCAGAACTAGATGATTTTTTACTACAACTTGACACTCCTATGATTAACAACATAGACATCATCAATTGTAAGGCCTTAATTTTGTTTACTTTCATACTACTTTTTATAGGTAATTTTCGTATCGCAATATAATGATTACCATTAAACCGCTCTACTATTTTTTCTTTATAAATTAAAAAATTAGCTTTTAATAGGCTTCGCCATAAAAACAAAAACGCAAATTTATAATTTTTATTATTACTATTACACTAATATACTACATTTTTACTTCTAAAATTGAGTTAGATGGAGTAGATTTTGAATATAAATAAATCTACATACAATAATAATCTAAAATAAAAGTTATACAGAAATATATTTCTGAAGTTTAGAAAACAGAATCGAATCGTCCAATAACAAATCAAGGCAAAAAGAGGATTTAAAAAATCTACGTTAATACAACTAAAAATATACTACATTTGTTCAATCAATACCATTTTGAAAATGAAAAAAACAACCCTAATCCTATCATTTCTATTAGTTTCTATCTTAACTAAAGCACAAGATAGAGTTATTACTACTGGTGTACCGTTTTTAATGGTCGCAGCAGACGCTAGAGCTGCAGGAATGTCAGATATAGGTGTTGCGACTTCTGTTGACGCATTTTCTCAACAATGGAATCCTGCAAAATATGCTTTTGCTAATCACAAACAAGGTTTTTCTGTTAGTTACACTCCTTACCTTACTGATTTAGTAAACGATATTTCGTTAGGACAAATAACCTATTTTAATAAAATCAACGAAAAAAGCACTTGGTCAAGTAGCTTACGCTATTTTGGACTCGGAAATATTGAATTACGAAATGATGTCAACGACCAACCTAGAATAGTATCCCCAAACGAATTAGCATTTGACGGTGCTTACTCATTAAAATTAAGCAACACCTTCTCGATGGCTGTTGCCGGAAGATATATTCGTTCGAATCTTAAGGTAGCCACAGACAATACGGATGCATCTGCAGCCAATACATTCGCAGTAGACGTTGCCGGATTCTACCAGTCTGAGGAAATAGCCTATTCTCGCTTTAACGGAATATGGAGAGCTGGTTTTAACATTCAAAATTTAGGGCCAAAAATCAGTTATGACAATGACGAATTCAATACCAATTTTTTACCCGCCAATTTGAAAATCGGAACAGGCTTCGATTTTATTTTTGACGAAGACAATCAACTTGCCATAAATCTTGAGTTAAACAAATTATTAGTTCCTACTCCACAAAATCCTGATTTAAATGGAGATGGAGTAGTAACTACTGAAGAATACACTCAAAACTATAATGATTATAGAAGAATTGGATGGGTTTCTGGACTAGTCAAATCATTCGGAGATGCTCCAAATGGATTTAGCGAAGAACTTAAAGAAATAACTTATGCTTTAGGCTCAGAATATATTTACAAAGATGCTTTTGCCGTACGTGCAGGATATTTTCACGAAAGTCCCGTTAAAGGAGCTAGACAATATTTTTCTCTAGGCGCAGGGTTTAAATACACGACTGCAAAAATTGACGTATCCTATTTATTCTCAACCTCAAACATACGCAACCCTTTAGAAAACACTCTTCGTTTCTCGTTAACATTTAACTTTGGAGACAATTACGGACTAAATTAATCTATTATAACTCACAGTATACTAAATCCAAATTTCAATTGAAATTTGGATTTTTTTTCCAAGAAAAAATTATGAATAAAATAACCATAACTACTGATTTTGATGTTTTTGAATCCATTCAAGAACTTCCAACCGACATTCAGAATTTGATGCAAGAAGCCATTGCCATTCGCAAAACAGCCTACGCTCCTTATTCTAATTTTAAAGTTGGAGCCGCACTTTTATTGGATAATGACAAAATTACACTTGGTTCTAATCAAGAAAACGCTGCCTATCCTTCTGGACTATGCGCAGAAAGAGTCGCTATTTTTCACGCAGGTGCCGTTTTTCCAGAAGCAAAAATTTTAAAAATGGCTATTTCGGCAGCTTCAAGCACCACAACTACTAGCGCACCGATACCACCTTGCGGTTCCTGTAGACAGTCTATTGCAGAGTACGAAATAAAGCAAGACACCCCTATCGAAATCTACTTTATGGGCGAAATAGGTTCTATTTATAAATCTGACTCCCTAAAAAACTTACTCCCTCTAATTTTTGATAAAAAGTTTTTGTAAAAAACTCAAAAAAAAGCATATTAATTTTAGTGCTAAGTTGGAATGTCTTATTTTTGCACTTCGCAAATTTGTGTGAGGAAACTATTTTGCGTTATTCGATACAATTGATAACACAACATTATTCAGAATGAAAGAAGTTACAAAAGAAGTTTATTTAAAGTGGTACGAAGACATGCTACTTTGGAGAAAGTTTGAAGACAAACTTGCAGCACTATACATCCAACAAAAAGTAAGAGGATTTCTTCACTTATACAATGGTCAAGAAGCAGTGCTTGCAGGCGCTCTACACGCCATGGATCTGACCAAAGACAAAATGATTACTGCTTACCGAAACCACGTTCAACCTATAGGTATGGGTGTTGATCCAAGAGCAGTAATGGCTGAACTTTTAGGAAAAGCAACTGGTACTTCAAAAGGAATGGGAGGATCAATGCATATTTTCTCAAAAGAACATCGTTTTTACGGAGGTCACGGAATTGTTGGTGGCCAAATTCCTGTAGGAGCGGGATTAGCATTTGCAGACAAATATTTTGAAACAGGAGGTGTAACTATGACTTATTTTGGTGATGGTGCAGCTCGTCAAGGTTCTTTACACGAAGCCTTTAATATGGCAATGTTATGGAAATTACCTGTTGTATTTATCGTTGAAAACAACGGTTATGCCATGGGGACATCTGTTGAAAGAACAGCTAACCATACTGACATCTGGAAATTAGGTTTAGGATACGAAATGCCTTGTGGACCTGTTGACGGAATGAATCCAGTAAAAGTAGCTGAAGCAATGACAGAAGCTATCGAAAGAGCACGTCGTGGAGACGGACCTACTTTCCTTGAAATGAAAACGTACCGATACAGAGGACACTCTATGTCTGATGCACAATTATATCGTTCTAAAGAAGAAGTAGAAGAATACAAAAAAATCGATCCAATTACACAAGTTTTAGATGTAATTAAGGACCAAAAATATGCTACTGACGAAGAAATTGAAGTAATCGATCAAAGAGTAAAAGATTTGGTAGAAGAATGTGCAAAATTTGCGGAAGAATCTCCTTATCCAGAAATCCAACAATTATACGACGTAGTATACGAACAAGAAGACTATCCATTTTTACCTCATAAATTATAATCAGTTATGGCTACAATAGTAACAATGCCTCGTTTGAGCGATACAATGACAGAAGGAACGGTGGCTACTTGGCTTAAAAAAGTCGGTGATAAAGTAAGCGAAGGTGATATCTTAGCTGAAATCGAAACAGATAAAGCTACTATGGAATTTGAATCTTTTAACGAAGGTACACTTTTACATATCGGTATTCAAGCAGGAGAAACTGCTCCTGTAGATTCATTATTGGCAATTATAGGAAATGAAGGTGAAGATATTTCAGCTTTATTAGCTGGAGGTACTGCACCCGTTGCACAAACAACTGAAACCCCTGTAGCAGCTGAAGCAAAACAAGAATCAACTGCAACTGCACCAACAGCACTTCCTGAAGGAGTAATTGTAGTAACGATGCCTCGTTTGAGCGACACAATGACTGAAGGAACAGTAGCTACTTGGTTGAAAAAAGTAGGAGACTCTGTTGCGGAAGGAGATATTCTTGCTGAAATTGAAACAGACAAAGCTACTATGGAGTTCGAGTCATTCAATGCTGGAACTTTATTATACATAGGAATTCAAGAAGGAAGTACTGCACCTGTTGATAGTTTATTAGCTATCATTGGACCTGCAGGAACAGACGTTAGTGGCGTAGCTAACACTTTTAAAGCGGGTGGTTCAAACACTGCTGCTGAAAAAGAAGAAACTAAAGCAGCCCCTGCAGAAAAAGCAGCTCCAATCACTCAAGAAGCAACCGCTGACGGACAACGTATTTTGGCTTCGCCCTTAGCAAAGAAAATTGCTTCTGATAAAGGAATCCAATTATCACAAGTAAAAGGTTCTGGAGAAAACGGACGTATCGTAAAAAGCGATATCGAAAACTTTACTCCTTCTGCAAGTAGCGCAACAGCCACTACAGCGCAACCACAAGAAACGGCGAAAGCAGCCGCTCCGAAAGTATTCGTTCCTGCTGGAGAAATTTTCACAGAGGAAATCAAAAATTCGCAAATGCGTAAAATCATTGCGAAACGTTTGGCTGAATCTTTATTTACAGCACCTCATTATAACTTATCTATTGAAGTTGCAATGGATGAAGCAATGAAATCAAGAGCAGTAATTAACAGCGTTCCTGATACCAAAGTTTCATTTAATGACATGGTAATAAAAGCATGCGCGGTAGCCTTGAAAAAACACCCAGTCATTAATTCACAATGGAGAGAAGATGCTATTATCATCAATCATCACGTGAATATCGGTGTAGCAGTAGCTGTTGAAGACGGATTAGTAGTTCCTGTATTGAAATTTACAGATGCGATGAGTTTGTCTCAAATTGGATCTAGCGTAAGAGATTTAGCTGGAAGAGCAAAAAACAAAAAATTACTTCCTAACGAAATGGAAGGAAGTACATTTACTGTTTCTAACCTTGGAATGTTTGGTATTACTGAATTCAATTCCATCATTAACCAACCTAATTCTGCAATCCTTTCAGTAGGAGCTATTGTAGAGAAACCGGTAGTTAAAAATGGACAAATTGTAGTAGGTAACACTATGATGCTCTCTTTGGCTTGTGACCACCGTACCATTGATGGTGCTACTGGAGCACAGTTTTTACAAACACTAAAACAATATATTGAAAACCCAGTAACTATGCTTGCATAAATAGCTGTTTTCTTTAAAATAAAAAATCCCGTCTTGGTTTTTCTTGACGGGATTTTTTTATTTCTTATTTTTCTCTTCTATCCAACGAGACATATATTTGGTACTCTGCATCGTGTGATGATACAATAGTTGACCTAAAAAATTATTTTGTCTGTGCTTTTTCAAATTCACTCCCAAAAAAGACAACTTCTTTTCAAATTCATCTTCAAACAACTCCTTCAAATAGCGTTGCTGGATGATTTCAAACCCATTTTGTTGGCTTTGTTTCCAAATAATTTCATCTTGATACAATTGAACTGCTGCATCTGCAAATTGTTGCGGATTATCTTCGATACTACCATTCCAATCTAAAGCACCATGCATCGATTCAGCACCAATAGAAGAAGTCACTGATGGCGTTCCATATTCCATTGCTTCCAATAATTTTCCTTTAATTCCTGCGCCAAAACGAAGTGGTGCCAATACTACCCGAGCATTTGAAACAACCTCTTTAGCGCTTTCAGCTCTTCCTTTTATTAAAAACCCTTCCTTTTCATTATGCAACTGAAAAACCTTCTGCGAAGGATACGCCCCATATATTGCTAACACTGCTGAAGGAAGTTGTTTCCTAATTAAAGGCCAAATTACTTCTTTCAAATACTGAACCGCATTCCAATTAGGCTCGTGAAGAAAATTACCTATAAAAACAAAATGGTGTCTTTGATTAAATGACAAAGGATTCCAATCAATCGAATTAACAACCAAAGGCAAATAAAACAAAAGTGATTCATCTATTTTAAAAACAGACTGCAACACCTCCATTTCATATTCAGACACCATCAAAGATAGATCCGAACGCAATATACTAGCAATCTCCCTCTTGGCCACATCTTCAACAAGTATATCCGAAATTTCAAAACTACGTTTGGATTTAAAAGCATTTTGACGCGCCAAGCGCAAACAATGCAAATCTTCGGTATCCAAAACCCGAATAGCATTGGGACATTGTTCCGCCACACGCCAACCAAACTGTTCCTCGACCATAAACCGATCAAACAAAACTACATCCGGCTGCAATTCTTTTACAAACAAATCAAAACTAAAGTCGTTCAATGCAATCGCCACCTTATCTACACCAAAATCAGCAAGTGAAACCATAAATTCACTATCCTGTGCAGGACTTGCGAAAGTAATAGCAAAACCTTGTTTTTGAAACAACGAAATCAACTGCATCATCCTCCCGCCAGCAGCAGAAGAATTAGGCTCAGGCCAAACAAAACCAATAATCAAAAGTTTTTTAGTCACAATCAAACGTATAAGTATAGCAAAGTACAAAATAATGGTAATTAAACTAAAATCACATCATTTATCACAAAAATCGAACATAAAAAAGTAATTTTGTAGCTCTAAATCAAAACACATGTTAGGACTTAAATTAGCTACCGATCCAAGATGGGTCAACATTGTAGAATCCAATATTGAAGAAATCTTAACCGACCATGCGTGGTGCGAACAAAAAGCAGCCTCTAATGCCATCTATATCATCGTTAACAATTCCGAAAAGGAAGAATTGGTGACTGAAATGACCCGAATTGCATTAGAAGAAATGGAACATTTCCAAATGGTACACAACATCATCAAAGAAAAGGGATTGGTTTTGGGCAGAGAAAGAAAAGACAACTATGTGAATGATCTAGTCAAATTTGCTAAAAAAGACGGCAGCCGAAACGATGCTTTGGTCGAAAGATTGCTATTTGCAGCTATGATTGAAGCTAGAAGTTGCGAACGCTTCAAAGTACTATCCGAAAACATCCAAGACCCTGAATTAGCGCAATTCTATAGAGACCTCATGATTTCCGAAGCAGGCCATTACACCACTTTTTTAGGCTTTGCCAAAAAGTACCAAGAAAATACCAATGTAGATAGCCGTTGGAAAGAATGGATAGCTTACGAATCCTCTATTATCACCAAATACGGCAAACAAGAAACCGTTCACGGTTAAAAAATAGCCTTTTTATTTGTCATTCCGAACTCGTTTTGGAATCTATAAATGATACATTTTATTTAGGTAATTTTAGTAGCACTCATTTTACATTCTCAACACGACTTGTCCCGCTATCCGCTTTATCTTTTTAGACTTCCAGGCTTTTAAAAGGCTGGAAGCCTAAAAAGGATGCCGCTTTTATCGGGGCTAGAAAAGTTGTTTAGTAATTCAAACATTTTAGTATATTTACAATTATATAAAAACTTTTATAATCATTTGTACAGGGAACATACACATATAAACAAGTTGGATGTAATCAAAAAAATACTTTGTATGAAAAAGTATTTAATAATTTTATTTCTTTTATCAGAATATATTTCTTATTCCCAAGATTTACCGACTGAATTTTCGGATGGTTTTTCATTTCCAATAGGAAGTAAGTTTACTATTAAATTAGACTCTAAAGATCCTGAAAAAATAAAATATTCAATTATCAAATTTGAAACATTCCAACAAATAATTGACTCATGGAAAACAAATAATTTATTTGAAGAAAAAGGCGAAGAAGGAACTATTGATTTCATATTTTGTATTGGAACAAGTGGAGATAATCAAAAAGAAAAAGATAAAAATATGAAAGTTCATTTGCTTTTCAAGAATAGAACAAAGTTAGCAATGAAATATTTTTCAGAAATTCAGACGGATGAAGACGGTGTGTTTAAAAAAACATCTAATATCGGAACCTATCCTAATGCTCAAGGAAATGAGATGTGGCCCTATATGATTCATGCTATAGGCTTGAGGGATTTTAAAATTATGAATTAAATAACTGCAGCCAATAGCGATTTTGTGCAGGTGGGGTTTCTGTTTTAAATGGAACGATTCACCTTGGCTTGCTTTACCTACTCTAATCATTTTTAGCTATTTTTTTGAATATCACACCGAAACAACAATCGCAGAATAAAGACACTATCCCCGCTAGCGCGAGCATCTTGCTCGTGCTTAAATTAACTTAAACAACATTATCAAAAACCTAGATTCCGTCCCTACGGGACTTTGTATTTCGATTAAGTTTTTTTTACCAAAATCCAACTCCTATCGGAGTAAATCAAAAAGAAAAAAGAGGATTACTGGAGTTATTCAGTAATCCTCTTTTCAATCCCGTAGA